>Ga0228699_1000340_pt1 | contig 38069 bp, 31 predicted proteins | sample McNCre217_Aug_MG_FD_178016 | JGI IMG/M metagenome (GOLD analysis project Ga0228699, IMG submission 178016) | Freshwater microbial communities from McNutts Creek, Athens, Georgia, United States - 2-17_Aug_MG | ecosystem: Environmental > Aquatic > Freshwater > Creek | place: USA: Georgia... | reverse complement strand
GCGCCTCAAGGCCGAGCGCCTGATCGCCGAAGGCCGCTTGCCCATCAAGCAGGTGGCCGATGAGCTGGGCTTCGGCTCGGTGCACAGCTTCCACCGCGCCTTCAAGCGCTGGACGGGCGTCACCCCCACCACCTTCAAGCAGGGCTGACCCCCGGGTTGCACCCATCCTGACTAACCCGGGGTTGGTTGCCCGGGTCACAGCCGTGGTCGCTGCGGTCAATGCCGGGCCGCGAGGCGCTGCCTAGGATCGCCGCCAAGGCTGTCGAGACGCTTGGGCGTCGTCGACCTCAAACCCGCCACCCCCCTCACCCCCAGGAAGCTCGACCATGTTGAAGATGACCGCCCCGCAACGCACCTTCGTGCTCCACAGCCTGGTTGGCGCCCTCGTCGCCCTCGGCGTGTGCAGCGCAGGCTTCGCGCAGACCACCACCCTGGGCACGCGCGGCACCTTGGCGCGCGCCAACCCGGCCGTCACCACCAACGCCGCATCGGTGTGGGGCACCAGCCAGTACGACCGCGCCGCCGACTACCCCAACGCGGTCACCATGCCGCTGCAGTTCATCACCACGCGCAGCGGCAAGAAGCTGGCCGTGCTGGTGACCCTGCCCGCCGACAGCAAGAACCAGGCGGTGGCTGGCAGCTTCCCCGCCATCCTCACGCAAACCGCCTACCGCATCGACCTGGGCACCTTCATGGGCATGGTGGTCACCAAGGGCAACAGCCTGATCATCGGCGGCCCCGACGAGTACATGGTGCGCCGTGGCTATGCGCAAGTGGCCGTCGACATCCTGGGCTCGGGCATGAGCGAAGGCCAGGAAGGCCTGCTGGGCGCCGAAGAGCAGGCCGCCTACACCGATGCCGTCAACTGGGTGAAGCAGCAGCCCTGGTTCAACGGCAACCTGGGCCTGGCGGGCACGTCTTACCTCGGCATCACCAGCATCCTCACCGCCGGTCAGCAAGACCCGGCCGTCAAGGCGGCCTTCACCGTCGTGCCCATGGGCGACGCCTACCGGGGCACCGTGGGCATCGGCGGCATGCTCAACGCCGAGTTCATCAGCCTGTGGCTGCCGCTCACGCAAGGCCTGAGCGTGGCCAACTCGCAGGCCATCTCGAAGTACCCCGAGTACGCCGACCAGATCAAGGCCGCCAACGCCGAGCACATCGCGGCCATCAACAACTGGTACCTGCCCACCGTCACCAACTCGACCTCGGGCGTGAAGGGCTATGCCACCGACGATGGCGACTTCTGGTCGCTGCGCTCGCCCATCGAGGCCGCCACCAAGATCAAGGTGCCCACCTTCATCATCGGTGCCACCAACGACATCTTCCAGCGCGACGAGCCCCTGCTGTACGAGCAGATCAAGCGCAACGCCGAAGCCAAGCTGGTGATCCTGCCGGGCGCGCACTTCCAGTCGGTGCTCAAGGCCATTGGCGGTGCACAGACCTCGACCAGCAAGGGCGCGCCGGGCGCACCCTACCTGATGCTGCAGTGGTTCGACCAGTACCTCAAAGGCAAGGACACGGGCGCCGCGCAGATGCCCAACGTGACGCAGCTGGTGCCGGGCTGGACGAGCAGCGACAAGTACGCCACCAGCACCGACTGGCCGCACCCCAAGATGGCGCCGCAGCGCTGGTACCTGCGCGGCGACCTGAGCCTGAGCACCACCGCCCCCACGGGCAACGAGGCCTCGCACACGGTGACCGAGCCCACCGCCCCGGTGGTGACGTATGGCACCAGCGACAGTGGAGACACGGTCAAGGCCAGCGTGAAGATCAACGACGGCAGCAACTGCTCCAGCAGCGACGTGCAGTGGTCGCTGGGCCTCAACGGCGTGATGCCCAAGGGCTGCCACACCAACAGCGCCATCGTCGAGAAAGCCCAGAAGGCCGTGATCTTTGAGACGCCTGCGCTGGCGGCTGACCTGTACCTCAACGGCCCCATCCAGGCCGATGTGTGGATGAAGGCCACCAAGACCCAGGCTGCGGTGTCGGTGCGCGTGGACGATGTGGACGCCTTCGGCATCGCCCGTCCGATCAGCACCGGCCTGATGTCGGCGGCCTACCGTGCGGTGGACGTGAGCCGCTCGCGCTTCGTCAACGGCACGATGATCCAGCCGTGGCACCCGTTCACCGAGGCCTCGCGCCAGGCCGTGGTGCCTGGCCAGGCCATGCTGGTGCCGGTGGAGGTGTTCCCCGCTGCGGCGCTGATCAAGAAGGGCCACAAGCTGCGCGTGGCCATCAGCGCCAGCAACCAGGCCATGGGCATCTGGCCGACGCCGCAACAGCAAGAGGCCACGGGCAACGTGAGCACCATCCTCAGCGACGCGGCCCACCCCTCTAGCGTGGTGCTGCCGGTGGTGCCCACCAGCGAATTGAAGTGATCGCCTGACGCATGTCACAGACCCGGTGTGACCCGGGCCTTGGCCTTGAGAGGCCGCCTCCTGGCCTGTGCCGGAGGCGGCCGTTTTTTTGGGGCCTGCAGGCCCGGGCTCAGGCCAGGGTGGTGCGCAACTGCTGTGCGGCGGCCACCATGCGCGCCAGTGCCGGGCGCACCTCGTCCCATCGGCGGGTCTTGAGGCCGCAGTCGGGGTTGACCCACAGGCGCGCCGGCGGGATGTGCCGCGCCGCACGCTGCATCAGGGCCACCATGTCGCTGGTGTCGGGCAGCTTGGGCGAGTGGATGTCGTACACGCCCGGGCCGATGTCGTTGGGGTAGGCGAAGCGCTCGAAGGCTTCGAGCAGTTCCATCTGCGAGCGCGCGGTCTCGATGGTGATGACGTCGGCATCCATCGCCGCGATGGCCCCGATGATGTCGTTGAACTCCGAGTAGCACATGTGGGTGTGGACCTGGGTGCTGTCGCGCACGCCGTTGGTGGCCAGGCGGAAGGCGGCCACGGCCCAGTCGAGGTAAGGCGCCCAATCGCTGCGCCGCAGCGGCAGGCCTTCGCGCAGCGCAGCCTCGTCGATCTGGATGACGCGCACGCCGGCGGCTTCGAGGTCGAGCACCTCGTCGCGGATGGCCAGGGCCAGTTGCAGGGCACTCAGCGCGCGGGGCTGGTCGTCGCGCACGAACGACCAGTTCAGCATCGTCACCGGCCCGGTGAGCATGCCCTTCATCGGCTTGGTGGTGAGCGATTGGGCGAAGCGCGTCCAGGCCACCGTCATGGGGCCGCGCCGCTGCACATCGCCATACAAGATGGGCGGCTTGACGCAACGCGAGCCATATGACTGTACCCAGCCGTGCTGCGTGATCAGGTAGCCATCGAGCAGCTCGCCGAAGTACTCGACCATGTCGTTGCGCTCGGCCTCGCCGTGCACCAGCACGTCCAGGCCGAGGCTTTCTTGCTCGGCCACGGCCTGGGCGATTTCGGCGCGCATGGCGGCGTCGTAGGCGGTGGCGTCGAGCTCGCCGCGCTTGAAGGCGGCCCGCGTGGCGCGGATCTCTGCGGTTTGTGGGAACGAGCCGATGGTGGTGGTGGGGAAGGCCGGCAGCTGCAGGGCCTGGGCCTGCAGCGCGGCGCGCTGGCGGTGCGGTGTGGCGCGCGCGGCCGTGGCCTGGCCACCGATGGCCGACAGCGCCTCTTGCACGGCCGGGCGGTGCACACGCGGCGAGCGGTGGCGTGCGGCGATGGCCTCGCGGTTGGCGCTGAGTTGGGCCTGCGGGGCGGCGTCCGCAGCCTGCGGGCCCAGGCGCAGTGCGGTGGCCAGCACCTGCACCTCGTCGAGCTTCTGGCGGGCAAAGGCCAGCCAGGGTCGCAGCTCGGGATCGAGCTGGGTTTCTTGGGCCAGGTCGACCGGCACGTGCAGCAGCGAGCAGCCAGGCGCCAGCCACAGGCGATCGCCCAGGCGCTCGTGCACCGGCCGCAGCCAGGTCAGCGTGGCGTTCAGGTCGGTCGCCCAGATGTTGCGCGCCGAGACCACGCCCAGCGACAGCACCTTGGTCGAGGGCAGCACATTGAGCAAGGCGGGCAGCTCGTCGCGGGCCGTGGTGGCATCCACGTGCAGGCCGGCGGTGGGCAGGGTGGCGGCCAGGTGCAGCTGGTCGCGCAAGGGGCCAAAGGCCGCGGTCAGCAGCAGCTTGGGTGCGGCGCTGTGCAGGCGGTGGTAGGCCACGCGCAGGGCGTGACGCCAGGCTTCATCGAGCTCGGTGCACAGCACGGGCTCGTCGATCTGCACCCACGTGGCGCCAGCAGCGGCCAGGGCATCGAGCAGCTGCGCATACACGGGCAGCAGGCGATCGAGCAGGGCCAGGCGCTCGCTGCCATCGCGGGCCTTGCCCAGCCACAGGTAGGTGACCGGGCCGATGATCACGGGCTTGGCGCGGTGGCCCTGGGCGCGGGCCTCGGCCAGCTGGTCGAGCAGCCGCGAGGCGTCGAGCGCGAAGGTGGTGTCGGCATCGAACTCCGGCACGATGTGGTGGTAGTTGGTGTCGAACCACTTGGTCATCTCGCCGGCCTGCACGTCGTCGCCCTGCACCTCACCGCCGTGCGCAGCGTGGCCACAGCAGCCCTCGCTGTGTGTGCCTGCATGGGCGTGGCGCACCGAGCGGCCACGCGCCACGCGGAACATGTTGTCCAGCACATGGCCCTCGAAGCCCTGCACGCGTTGCGGCAGGTGACCGAGCGTGAAGCTCATGTCGAGCACATGGTCGTAGAAGCTGAAGTCGCCCACGGGCACGAAGGTGCAGCCGGCGTGCGCCTGGTCGTGCCAGTGGGTTCGCCGCAGCTCGGCGCCGATGTCGGTGAGGGTGGCGCGCGGGGCGCGGCCGGCCCAATAGGCTTCCAGTGCGAACTTCAACTGGCGTTGGGCGCCCACGCGGGGGTAGCCCAGGGTGTGGGTGGTGATCATGTGCGGCAAGGCCTCGTCATCTGTGGGTGGCAGGAATGAGGGCGGATGCTAGGCATCAGCACCCATGACGTAAAATGGTCTTTTCTCAGCGATGCATGAACCAAATTCATGCACGATCACCATGCTCGAACGCATGCACCTGGCCATCGTGCGCGAGGTCGATCGCCTGGGCTCGCTCACGGCGGCTGCGCAGGCCCTGCACCTCACCCAGTCGGCGCTGAGCCACGCGGTGCGCAAGCTCGAAGACCAACTTGGCACGGCGATCTGGCTGCGCGAGGGCCGCAGCCTGGTGCCCACGCAGGCGGGCCACCACCTGCTGGCCGTGGCCAACCGCGTGCTGCCGCAGCTGGAGCTGGCCGAGCTGCGCTTGGGCCAGTACGCGCGCGGCGAGCGCGGCAGCCTGCGCATCGGCATGGAGTGCCACCCCTGCTACCAGTGGTTGCTCAAGGTGGTGCAGCCTTACCTGCTGCGCTGGCCCGATGTCGATGTGGACGTGAAACAGAAGTTCCAGTTCGGGGGCATGGCGGCGCTGTTCGCGCACGAGATCGACCTGCTGGTCACGCCCGATCCGCTGCCGCGCCCCGGCGTGCAGTTCGTGCCGGTGTTCGACTACGAGCAGGTGCTGGTGGTGGGGCCGCAGCACGCCCTGGCGGCCGCGCGCCACGTCAAGCCCGAGCAGCTGGCCCACGAGGTGCTGATCACCTACCCGGTGCCGCCCGAGCGGCTGGATGTCTACACGCGCTTTTTGATGCCCGCAGGCGTCACGCCACGCCAGCACAAGACCATCGAGACCACCGACATCATGTTGCAGATGGTCGCCGCCGGCCGGGGTGTGGCCGCGCTGCCGCGCTGGCTGGTGCAAGCGTACGCGCGCAGCCTGCCGGTGCGCGCCGTGAAGCTGGGGCCGCGTGGCCTGGCCAAGCAGATCTGCCTGGGGCTGCGCGAGGCCGATGCCGACGTGGACTACCTGCAGGCCTTCGTGACGCTGGCGCAGCAGCCGGTGCCCGCCAAGCGCCAGCGCGCGCGGTGATCAGTAGTGCGGCGGCAGCTCATCCCGCAAGCTGCGGAAGGTGGGGGTGCCGCTGTCTTGCACCTGGTCGTTGAGGCGCAGCACCTCAGCTTTGAGCAGGTCGATGAGCTGCTGCTGGCGCGCCACCTGGTCGTTGAGCGACTCGACCAGGTCGTCCATGAAGCCGAGCTTGATTTCCAGCTCGGTGATGCGGGCGTCGAGGTCGGCGGGGGTGGGGGTGCGCATCGCGGGATTATCTCGCCATGCGGCGGGGGTCAGGGCGACGTCAGCGTGGTCATGCCGTAGATGACGATGGGGGTGACGGGCACGTCGGTCAAGATGCCCGCTGGCGCGTTGGTGGTCTGGGTGCTCACCAGGCCCATCTGATCGGCCACGCTGAAGCCGCTGATCACCCGGCCGAACACGGCGTAGCCAGGGCTTGTGCTGCTCTGGTAGTTGAGGAAGCTGTTGTCCTTGAGGTTGATGTAGAACTGGCTGGTGCCCGAATTGAACACGTTCGTGCGGGCCATGGCCAAGCTGTAGCGCACATTCGGCAAGCTGCTGGGGCTGGTCTCCAGGGTGATGGGCGCGAACAGCGGCGTGCGTTGGGTCAGCGACAGGTCGAAGCCGCCGGCCTGGGCCACGAAGTCCTTGATGACGCGGTGGAACACCAAGCCCTCGTAGAACTTGGCCTCGACGTAACCCATGAAGTTGGCTGCCGAGATCGGTGCGTTCTCGCCGTCGATCTCGAACACCATCTCGCCCATGCTGGTCTGCACGCACACGGTCGATTGTGTGCTGGAGCTCGACAAGGTGGCCAGCAGGCCGGCATTGCTGCACTGCTTGAGGCGCAACTTCAGGCTGGCCGAAGCCTGGCGACCCAGGCTGTCCGTCACGGTGAAGGTGGCGGTGTAGCTGCCTGGCTTGGTGTAGGTGTGGCCATCGACGTTGCCGACCTGGCCGTCACCGTAATCCCAGTTGCGGCTCACCACCTGGGTGCCCGCACCCAAGGTGCCGGCCACGGCAAAGCGCACTGGCTGGTAGATGGCCAGGTCGGTGCTGCCGGTGCCCACGCTCACGGTGGGGGCGGCGGGCACGGGTGCCACATTCACTGTGCCTTGGGCGGAGGTTTGCCGGCCGAAGGTGTCGGTCACGGTCACCGTGTAGGTGTAGGTGCCGGGCTGGCTGTAGGTGTGGTCGGCCGTGGTGCCCTGCAGACCATCGCCATAGTCCCAGGTGGTTTTGACGATGGGTGCAGCCGCATCGTTGGTGACCACCGGCTTGAAGTTGGCGGGGAAGGTGCTGAACGCGCCACCGATGTTCGTCAAGCTGATCGTCGGTGCGGCCGGCATCGCTTGCACCGTGACCGCGCGCTGGGCCGAGCGGCTGCGCTGCAGGCTGTCGGTGACGGTCACCGTCACGGTGTAGGTGCCCGCCTGGCTGTAGGTGTGGCTGGCGCTGCTGCCACTGAGCCCATCGCCATAGTTCCATGCGGTGGCGGTGATGCTGGCCTTGGGGTCGGTGGTGGCGGTGAGGGTGAGCGTCACCGGGCGGGTGGCGTACCAGTTGCCGGCATCCGTCAGGCTCACGCTGAGCGCCTGGGTGCTCGCGGGCTGCGAGGCGCTGTCGGGCAGGCCTTGCGGTGTGGCAGCCGGTGCGCCGCCGCCACCGCCCCCACCGCAGGCGCTGAGCGCGGCCAAGATCGTCGGCAGGATGAGTCGTCGCGCGATGTGCAAGCGCGGGCTGTGGTTGTGCATGGTTCCTCCGGCGCGGATTGTCGCCGCAGGCCGAGGCGCGTGCCTGTGCCCTCAGGGGCACTCCCCCCACCAGCCCAGGGGGGATGCGGGGCGTGGGCGCCCTGCGCGGGGTCAGCGCTGCACGCAATCCTCGATGCCGAAGTTGCCGCCCTTGAACTCGGGCTCGTAGTAGTACTTGCGGAAGGCCCACTTGCCCGAGCGGTGGCGCTTGAACTCGGCGATGCCGGTGCCGTGGTCGTGGGTGCTGGGGTCCGTCAGCGCGAAGTGGATGGCGAGGACCTGGCCTTTGCCGGCGGCTTCGCCGGGGTAGCTGCCGTAACCCGGCACGTCGAGTTGGAAGCGGTAGGCGGTGTAGGGGCCGCTGCTCTGGCTGGGCACGCGCGTCAGCGTCACTTCGCCGGTGTAGGGGCCTTCGTGGTCGTCTTGGCCCTTGCAGTCGTAGCGGCCGCTGAAATCCGGCCCCACGTGGGGTTTGGGGGCCGCCAGGGCCAGGGTGTGGGCGCACAGGGGGGCGGCAACGATCAGGGCGAGGGTGTGCAGGCGCATGGCGATAGAACCCAAGAGGGGCTGCGGGTGAAGACGGCCAAGCATCGCACATGCTGGGGGGAGACCTCCCCAAGGGGGATGGCGTGCGGTCGCCGCCTGCCTACAGTGCGGCGCACACGACAGGAACGCACTCAGCAGGGGGACACATGGCAGGCAGACCCGTGGCCGCGAGGCCGGCATCGCGCTGGACACGGTGGGCGATCAGGCTGGGCAGCCTGGTGGCGACCCTGGCGTGGCTGAGCTTGTGGGCCTGCGCCGCGAGCTGGCTGGCCGTGCCTGCGGCCCAGGCCCGAGCCGCCCGCGCCTGCCATGTCGAGCACGAGGCGGTGCGGGTGAGTGGGCGGCTCGCCTTCAGCACCTTTGCCGGGTCACCCGGCTACGACAGCGCGCGCCGGGGCGACCGCGCCGAGCGGGTGCCGGTGCTGCACCTGAGCGCGCCGTTGTGCGTGGCCGATTCCGCAGTGGCCATGCAGGGCCAGCGTGGGGGGCGCCAGGTGCGTCGGGTGCAGGTGCTGGATCTGGACGAGCAACTGCGCGGCGCCCTGCTGGCCGATTGCTTGAAAGCCTGCACGCTTTCCGGCGAGTTGTTCCTGGCCGAGTCAGGCCACCACCACCTGCCCGTGTTGCTGGAGCTCAGCGCCGACGCGGGCGCGGCTCAGTCGTCGTCGCGCATCACGCACAAAGCGGTGCGCACCAGCAGGTGATCCGACAGCCGGGCCTGGAACTGCGAGGGCTTCAGGTCGGCCTGCCACTCGTGCGGCTTGATCACCTTGAAATCGCGTGGCGCGCGCCCCACGCCGCTGAGCGGGCAGGTGTCGGCCGATTCGGGCTGGCGGGCGGCCACGAAGATGCGGTCAAACGGTGCGCGCTTTTCGCCTGAACGGAAGCTCAGGTGCGTGCCCACGTCGCGGGCATTGCAGTCCTTGAAGCCGGCGCGGGCCAGCACTTGGGCGGCGGGCTCGTCGGCATCGAGCATGTTGCTGTCGCCCAGGATGATGGTGTCGGGGTCGCGCAGCGAGCTGGGCAGCTGGCGCAAGGCCTGCACGAGCAGCTCGGCCTCCACGGCGCGCACCTGGGCCGTGGCCTCGCCACCGATGTTGGACTTGAAGTGGATGGGCACCACCACCACATCGGTCAGGCCCGGGCCGGCCGAGAACTTCATGGCCTGCGGCCAGCGGCTCCAGATCAGCGTGTTGGGCTCGTCGCGGTCCATCTGGTGGCGCAGCGCGTCTTCGCGCGCGGTGTCGATGGTGGCGCTCAAGGGCTGCGGGCCGCCCACGGGGGTCACGGCGGCAGCGTTCCAGGCCAGGCCGGTCCACTGGTCTTGCGGGGCGCGGGCACCTTCGCGCTTGGGGAACAGCGCATAGGCCCAGCGCCCGCCCTGGGCTTGCAGTTGCGCGAAGGCGGCATCCAGCGTGGCGTTGCGCGCGCCCGAGCCCGAGCCCGAGCCCGAGCTGGCGCCCTCGGTGGCGCTGACCTCTTCCAGCGCCAGGATGTCCACGCCACTGAGCGCGATCATGCTGGCGATGTCATCGGGCGATTGCGGCTTGCGGTGGCCAGCCTGCGCGTTGCCCAGCCATTGCAGGTTCCAGGCGCCGACGGTGAGCAGGTGGTGGCAGGGTGGGGCGGCGCTCGAGGCCGCGCCAGCGAGGCTGGCCCAGCCCAGCGCCAGGGTGGTGATCAGTGCATGGCGTGACATGCCGAGAGGTTAGCGGCCCCTGCCGTCGCGCCGAGGGGGGCTCGCCGCGAGCTTGCAATCAACCGTAAGCAAGGTATCTGCGTGCCGCCCTCACAGCGTGAGGTTCAAGCCAGCCACCAAGGCCCCCGGCGCGCGGATGCCGCCCAGGTTGCGTGCCCCATACGTCTCGGTGTTGGGCTGCCACTCGGCGTGGTCGCCCAGGGCGATCAGGTCATCGCCCAGCAGCTGGATCACGTCTTGGTCAAAGCGCATCACGGGCAGCGGGGCCACGAGCTGGCCCTGGTCGACCCAGAAGCAGGCGTAGCGGGTCATGCCGGTCACGCGGCAGGCCAGGCGGTCGCTGTAGTTCAGGTAGTGCAGGTTGCTCAAATACAGGCCGGTGCCCAGCTGCGCCAGCACATCGGCTTCGGCCAGGCTGCCGGCGGCCAGGTGCAGGGCCTCGGGGCTTTCGCCCAGGTGGCTGTTGGGCGCCAGGGGCTGCTGGGGCTGCAGCGGGGCCTGGGCGCTGCCGAACTCACGCGCCGAGCGCGCCGACACCAGGCTGCCGCACAGCCGGCCTTGGCTCACCAGCGGCACGTGGCCCGGGCGCACAAAGCCTTGCGGCGTGAAATCGGCCGCCAGGCCCGGGGCAATGGTTTCGCTCAGGGTGACGAGCGGGCTCAGCCGCTCGCCTTGCACCAGGCGGTTGAAGGGCGAGGTGCCGGTGCGCTGCTCTTTGAGGCCAAAGGCGCCCCAGGCCAGCGTGCCCAGCAGCTCGGCCACGGCGGCCGGGGCCAGCCAGGCGCGGTAGCGGCCGGGTGGCAGCGTGTGCGAGGGCCGCGCCAGCAGCTGCATCTGTGCGGCGGCGCGGGCCATGCGGGGGCGCAGCTGGTCGCGCCAGCCGCCCGGGGCCGTCCACGCGTTGGCCGAGCCGTGGCCCATCCCGTGGCCCGTCTGCACGGGGCCGGCCAGCATGGCCTTGACCGCTTGGTCGGTGTGCAGCACGTGGCTCCAATCCAGGGCGAAGGCGGTGGCGCGGTGCCAGTTGCGCTGGCCCCGGTTGTCGGCAAAGGCGCGCACGATGGGGCCGGCCGCGTACAGGCCCACCACGTCGTGGCCCTCGGCGGCGGCGTGCACATCGGCCACCACCTCGCGGGCATCGGGCCAGGGCGCGGCTTGCGGCGTGCCGTCGGCGCCATCGAGGTCGTCGCTGAAGGTGGATTGCACCGCATCGGGCAGCAGCAGGTGCGGGTCGGCGGGCAGGTGGGGCAGCACGTCGCCCAGGCTGCGCAGGGTCTCGCGCACGGCGGCCAGGTCGTCGGCCATCACGCCGCTGAGGCTCAGGCTGGCGCTGGCCATGCGCTGGTCGCGGCAGCGGCTCACGCTCAGGTGGGCTTGCGCCACATCGGTGGCCTGGCGCACCTGGCCGTGGTTGAAGCGGATGAAGTGGCTGTGCTCGGCTTGCAGGTACAGGCTGATGCGCTCGGCATGGGCGTCGGCAGGGGCGACCAGGGCCACGCCCAGCACCGCATCGGCCAGGTCCATGAAGTAGCCGGGTGTGATCATGCGGCCCCCGCGAACACGACGATGCCCGTGAACAGGCAGGCCGGGGCGGCATGGCCCACACGGATGATCTGCGAGGGCTCGCCCTTGCCGCAGTAGGGCGTGCCCATCACGGCCCAGGTGTCGGCGTTGCCGACGCGGGCCAGCGAGCGCCAGAAGGTGGCCGAGATGCCGCGGTAGTTGGGGTTGCGCACGGTCTCCATCAGGCGGCCGTCGCGGATCACCTGGCCCATCTCGCAGCCAAACTGGAACTTGTTGCGCGAGTCGTCGATGCTCCACGAGCAGTTGGTGTGCATCAGCACGCCGTGGCGCACGCTGCCGATCAGCTCATCCAGGGTGGCATCACCCGGCTCGACGTTGAGGTTGCTCATGCGGTCGATGGGGGCGCGGTTCCAGCTGGCGGCACGCGTGGTGGCCACGCCTTGCAGCGCATGGCCCTGGGCCTGGGCGCGCTTGACGCTGAGTGCGCCGCCCAGGGGCCGCATCAGCACGCCGGCTTCGATGATGCGCTGGCGCTGGGCGGGCTGGGCCTCGTCGTCAAAGCCGAAACTGGCGAACTCGTGCGGCTGGCCGGGGTCGTGCGAGACGTTGAGCACCGCGCTGCCCCACTGGTAGTGTCCGAACATGTCGGGCGTGACGAAGCTGGTGCCGGCGAAGTTGCGCTCGTCGCCCAGGATGCGGTCGAGCTCCAGCGGGTGGCCGATGGACTCGTGGATCTGCAGCATCATCTGATCGGGCATGAGGATCACGTCCATCACGCCTTCGGGGCAAGGTGGGGCCTCGGCCAGGGCGATGGCCTCGCGCGCCACGCGGGCCGCGTCGTCGCGCACGCCGCTGCGCGCCAGCACCTCGACGCCGCCTTGCTGGCAAAAGCCGTTGTACTGCCCGGCCGACGAGCGCGTTTGCGTCACGCCGCCCACGTGCGCCGTGGCCTGCACCGCCGGGGTCAGCATCGACCACTGCTGGTGCACCTCGGTGCCCTCGCTGTCGATCAGCCATTGCGTGGTCTGCACGGCCCACAGGCTGGCCTGCCAGTCGACGATGCGCGCGTCGATGTGGGCATCGGCCCCCAGGTCTTGCAGCAGGGCGATTTGCTCGTCCAGCGGCCAGCTGGCCAGCGGGGTGTGCACGGTGGACTGGTAGTGGCCGCGCACGGCCTGGGGGCGCGCCCAGGCGGGGTCGAACACCATGTGCCCGGCACAGGCCTCGGCCAGCGCTTGGGCGCGCAAGAAGGCCGCTTGCAGGCCGGCGGGGCTGAGGTCAGCGGTGGCGGCGTGGCCCATGCCAGCGCCGGCGGCGGTGGTGGTGGCCACGCTCAGCATCACGCCCACATCGGCATGGCGGGTGGGGGGCTGCAGCACGCCTTGGCGCAGGTCGAGCTGCTGCTGGTGCTCGGCCACGGCGCGGGCCGTCCAGAACATCGCGCCGCTGCCCAGCACCGCTGCAGCCTGGCGCAGGCGTTGGGGCAGCTGCGGGGGCAAGGCGTCGGGCAGCATGGTGGCCTCAGCTCAGTCTTGTGGCACGCCGCGCTGCCAGCGCTTCCACTGGCCGCTGATGGCCTTCACCACCGGCAGGCCGGTGCGGTAGAGGTTTTCCACGGCGATGTCGAAGCCGCCCTGCTCGGTGTAGTTCAGCAGGTTGTGCACGGCGGTGGTGCCGGGCGGCGGGCGGTCGAAGTCGGAGCCGGCGCGCAGCACCAGCACGCGGCTGAGGTCGACGCGGCCCATCTTGGCGCCGCGCTGCATGGCCTCGTAGGTGGCGTTGTCTTCTTGCTGGGTGGTGCAGTAGGTGCCGGCCCCGTTGGTGAGGATGCGCGTCCACGCTGCGGCGCGCTCGCCCAGCTTCTGCCCCGAGAACCAGGTGTCGCCGGCCAGGGTGTCGCACTGGGCCACGCGCGGGGGCTGGTTGGCCGGGGCTTGCGGGTAGCGGGCGCGGTAGGCCTGGGCGGCGTCGCTGTCGGCCAGGGTCACGTCTTTCGACAGGGCCACGGCGCGGCGCAGCAGGTTGCCGTCGATCTGGAAGACCTCGGTGCGGTAGTCCAGCGGTGGCTTGTCTTGCGGGCTGCGGGTGTTGATGCCCAGGTAGCCGCTGGGCCAGTCGGCGGGGGCCTCGCGGGCGTCGAGCTCCCACTGCAGGCCCCAGTCGATGAGGAAGCGGGCCCAGGCCGGGGTGCCCAACGTGCCGTGCTCGGGGTTGATGCCGGCGATGCCCGCCACCATCACGTAGCTGCGGCGCAAATCGAGCTTGCTGGAGAGCACCAGCGACATGGCCGAGGCTGCCGCATTGGTGTGGCCCATGCCCGTGGTGACCACGCAGACCTGCTGGCGGTTGCAATGCAGGTAGGGGTAGTCGTCGGCCAGGCCGGTGATGCGGGTGCGCTGCCAGGGGCCGAGGCGCTCCAGCCACAGGCGGGCCTCGGGCTCGAACATGGTGACGATGAGCACGCGCGGGGCGATGCGCTTGCCGCGCGGGGCCTCGCCGTCGCCGTCGCTGCGGGTTCGGGCACGGCGGGGCTTGGTGGCATCGGCCGCAGGGGAGCCGCTGGCGGCGCCGGGCTCGGCGGTGGCCGTGGCCAGCGCAGCGGGGTGGATGGCCGTGCTGGCCGGCAGGCTCAGGCTGGTGTCGAGTGCGGGTTGTGCCGCGCCCTCAGCCTTGGTCTTCTTTTTCTTTTTCTTGGTGGCCCCGGGGACCTGGCCCGGGTCGCCCGCATCGGTGGCGCTGCTGCCTTGGCGGCCGGCGGCGGTGGGGGGCAGGTGGTCGAGCGTGGCGGGCGTCAGGCTCATCGACGGCAGGCCTTGCAGCACCGAGGGCTTGGCGCTGTCGGCAACGGGCTGGGCGGCGTGGGCCAGCGTGAGCGGTGCGGCCAGCGCGCCCAGCGTCAAGATCGCGCCGATCAGGGCCGAAGGCCACGGGGCGCAGGGTGCGGCAGCGGGGTGCGAAGGCGTGTTCGGGCGCGAGGGCAAGCGGGGCATGGGCGGGGTCGGTCGGGGTCGGTGCCGGTGGATGACATCATGCACGAGGTGCGACATTTGTCACATTCTGAAGAAGTGTGCGCTGTGTCGGCTGGCCGACAGACGCCGAACAGCGGGCCTCGCACCATCCGTCTCCAAGCAAACCGGACGAGGACCAGCCCATGAAGACGCTGCAGCAGCACCTGATCCAGTACGCGGCCTACCACCGCGACGGCCGCAACATCGGCACCCACCTCATCGGCATCCCGGTGATCGTGTGCGCGGTGGCCGTGGTGCTCTCGCGCTGGCACCTGACGCTGGGTGGGGTGAGCTGGCCGCTGTCGTTGCCCGTGCTGCTGGGCTTCGGGCTGTTTTACCTGCGCCTGCACCTGGGGCTGGGCCTGCTCATGGGCGCCTTGCTGGCGGGCGTGGGGCTGTTGGGCGCGTGGGCCGCGGCGCAGCCTCAGGCCGTGTGGCTGGCGCTGGGCGTGGGCGGGTTCGTGGGCGGCTGGGTGATGCAGTTCATCGGCCATGCCTTCGAGGGCCGCAAGCCGGCCTTTGTGGACGACCTGATCGGCCTGGCCGTGGGGCCGCTGTTCGTGGTGGCCGAGGTGCTGTTCAAGCTGGGCTTGATGCGGGGCTTGCGCGATGAGATTGAGGCGCACTTCGCGCAGGCCGGCGCGGTGCCGGCCCGAGGGGTGCAGGCTGCAGCGGGGCAGCCTGCTGGATCCGCGCAGGGCTGATCAGTGCTGGGCGGCCTTGGCCTTCAAGGCGCCGGCCTTGGCGGCTTCGAGGGCTTCCTTCTTGGGCGGCTTCGGGGGGATGATGATGGTGCCGGTGGATGTCGAGCGCTCGCCGCCCGGTGTGGTCACGCCGTTGACCAGGGTGCCTTGGGTCGCAGGCGTGGGCCCCGCCTTGGTGCCGGTGGCTGTGTTGGCCGTGGCAGTGACCGCGGTGTTGGCCGCCGTGGGCGCGACCGGGATGGCTGGGCGTGTCTCGTCGGCCATGCAGTGGCCAGCCAACACGGGCAAGCTGATGGACAAGGCCAGGGTGCGAAGGACGTTCATGGGAAGGCTCCTGAGTGATGGTGGGTGCTGGAGGCATGCGGCCTCACATTGCGGTTGTAGCCTGAGGCGGCATGATGCCACCGTGACTCTGCGCCCTTGACAGGCGCGGTGTGGTGCGTCAGCGGGGTGGTGCATCTGGACGCGAGGCCCGCGTCGCCACCAGCTCGCGCGCTTCTCGGGTCAAGTGGGGCCCGAGCGCCGGTTGGTGGCGCGAGTTCAGGCGCGCGGTCACCAGTGGGATGATGCGGGCGGCCTGCTCCGCTGCCCCGCGAGACCGCAGGCACAAGGCATAGCGGGCCCGCGTCGCCATCAGATAAGGGTTGGCTGGGTTGGCCGAGCGCAAGGCCTCCAGCGCGGCCAGGAAGTAGGGCTCGGCCTGATCACACCGCCCCGATGCGGCCAAGGCCCGGGCCAGTTGGTCTGCGGAGGCGTACACCTGCGCGGCCTGCCGGTCTTCAGGGGCTTGCGCCTGCGTGCGCTGCCAAGATTGCCTGGCCACCTGCAAGGCCTCCTGGGGGCGGCCCATGAGCAGCAACTCCGGGGCATCCGGCTGGGTGTCGGGCGGCTGATGCCACGGCTGGCGCAGTCCCCAGGCTTTGGCGTAGGCCAGGGTGCGGCGGTAATCGGCCAGGATCGACAGGGTCGGGTGGCCGGGGCCCAGGCTCTGGCGCAGGCGCTGCTCGGCCTGGTCCAACAGGGCCTCGGCTGCGGCGAAATCCCCGGTTTCTTGCTCGCAGTTGGCCAGCGCGATCTGTGCGTAGGGCGCGCTGCCTTGCGTTTGGGGCAGCTGCTGCGCCAGGTTCACCGCTTGCTGCAGCAACGGGCGCGCCGCGGCCAGGTCGCCCGACAGCTGGAGCGCTTCGGCCAGGCCCAACAGGCTGTCGAGGTGACGCTGGGGATCCGCGTGCGCATCGCGCTGCCCCAGGAGCGCGACGTTGCGCTGCATGTCCGCCAGGCTGGCCGGGTTCAGCGTGTTGCGAACCTCCAGCCGTGCACGCATGTTCGCAACGTGCAGGGTGCTGGGGTGATCGGGTCCCAGCGTTTCGCGCAAGGCGGCCTCGCTCAAGCGGAACTGGTGCAAGGCAAGCGCGAGTTGACCCTGTGAGGCCAGCGCGGTGGCCAGGGCCTCACGCGAGGCCGCCAGCCGAACGGAATGGGGGCCCCACAGCTTGGAGCGGATGGCCATGGCTTCGTCGTGGTACCGGCCGGCCGCAGCGCCCTGGCCGACGTTGCTCAAGGCATCGCCCATCTGCGCCAGCGCTTGCGCCAAGGCCAGGCTGAGCGGCGCCTCCTTGCGCAAGCGCTGCACCGCCGGCTCAACGAGCCGCAGTGCATTTTGGGGCTTGCCACCTTGCAGCATGAGCCAGCCTTGCTGGGCCTGAACGCCCCAGCACAAGGCCGCAGGCCGCATGCCCAGGCGCTGACAGACCTGCAGCGCTTGCCCGAGGCTGTCGCGGGCACCCGCCAGGTCGCCGCGTGCATCTTGGCTGTCGGCCCACTCGCGCCAAGCCTCGGCCAAGGTCGCATCGTTGCGGCCCATGGCTTGCAGCTGCTGCACGCGCGCTTTGCGCACCGCCAGGGCGTCGTCATTCAGGCTGAGGTTGTGCAGCAGCTCGCCCAGCACGCCTTGCAGCTCGGCGCGCACGGCAGGTTGGTCATGGAGGTCGCGCGTGGCCGTCTCGCGCCCACCGGCCGTGACCGGCATCGGTTGGGACAAGGCCCGCGCGCTGCCCACCAGCAGGTCTTGCACCGTCTGCTGCCGCTTGCGCAGGGCATCGGGTTGGTCGATGTCGCCGTTCTCGAACAGCCCCACCAGAAAGCCCTGGATCGCTTTGGCCTTGGCCGCTTCCAGCCGGGCTTCGCGCGCTTGCCACAGCGCCAGCCCGAGGCCCACACCCAGGGCGCTGACCACGGCGGCCACGGCCCCGAGCGCCCAGCGGTGGCGGCGCACGTACTTGCGGGTGCGGTACCAGCGGCTGTCGGGCTGGGCGGTGATGGGCTCGCTGGCCAGGTGGCGGCGGATGTCTTGCGCCAGGGCTTCGGCGCTGGGGTAGCGGCGCGCCGGGTCTTTCTGCAGGGCCTGGGCCACGATCACGTCGAGGTCGCCCTGCAGGCGCTGCGCCAGGCGCGCCGGGGTGCTGCGCAAGTGCGCGGCCAGGTCGGCAGGGGTGGTGGCGTCGAGGTGCAGCGTGCTGGCATCGCCCTCGCGCCACACCTGGCTGGGGCGGCGCACCTCGGCGGCCAGGATGGCCTCTTCCAGCGCGCCGCGCGTGCCCCGGGGCAGCTTGTAGGGGCGCTGACCGGTCAGCAGCTCGAAGAGGATCACGCCCAGCGCGTACACGTCGCTGGCGGTGGTCAGCGGCTGGCCGGCGATCTGCTCGGGGGCGGCGTAGTCGGGCGTGAGCACCTGGCCGCTGTGCTGCGTCAGCTCCGTGCTGGGCGCGGTGCCGCTGGCGCCAGGGCCGTCGGTGCCGCGGATCAGCTTGGCGATGCCGAAGTCCAGCAGCTTCACCTGGCCCTGCGCATCGACCAGGATGTTGCCCGGCTTGAGGTCGCGGTGCAGCACCAGCTGCTGGTGGGCGTGCTGCACGGCGCCCAGCACCTGCAAGAAGAGCTGCAGCCGTTCGTGGATGCCCAGGTGCTGCCCGTGGCAATGGGTGTGCAGGGGCTGGCCGTCGATGTACTCCAGCGCCATGTAGGGCAGGCCCTGCGGCGTGACCCCCACGTCAAACAGCCGGGCGATGTGCGGGTGGGCCAGCGAGGCCATGAGCTGGCGCTCGCGCCGCAGCCGCGCCGCCAGCAGGGCCTGGCCCGGGCCGGCGTGCGGCAGCTTGAGCGCCACGTGCTGGCGCACCTCGCCGTCGTCGCGCTCGGCCAGCCACACCACGCTCATGCCGCCTTGGCCCAGCAGCCGCACCAGGCGCCAGGGGCCGATCAGGTCACCGGTGAAGAGGCCGTCGCGCAGCTCAGCAGCGGCATCGTTCGGGGCGGCGGAGGCTGCCGCTGCGGCCGTCCAGCCAGGCTGGGCCTCGCCTTGCAAAAAGCCTTGCGCGTCCATGGCCTGGCGCTGCGCCAACACCTGGGTCAGGTCGGCACGCACGTCGTCGGCCATGGCCTGGGCGGCCAGCCAGGCGGGCTGCTCGGCCGTGGGCACGTCCAACAGCAGGTCGAGCCAGGGCATCAGGCGTGCCCATTGCGCCGGGGTCAAGGCGGGCGCGGCGCGGCTCATGCCTGCAAGGCGGTGAACAGGTAGGTGCGGGCGCGCTCCCAGTCACGCTCCACGGTGCGCAGGCCCACGCCCAAGGTCTGGGCGATCTCGTCGTGGCTCAGGCCCACGAAGTAGCGCAGCTCCACCACCTGCGCCAGGCGCGCGTCGATGGCGGCCAGGCCCTGCAGCGCATCGTGGATGGCCAGCACCTCGTCTTCGCCATGCGGGCGCTGCGCCATCAAGGCGGTGTTGAGGGTGATGAACGCGTGCTCACCGCCCCGGCGCTGGGCCTGCTGGGCGCGCGCAAGGTCGACCACCACCGAGCGCATCACCTTGGCGGCGTAGGCCATGAAGTGCCCTCGGTCGTTGAGCGAGAGCTGCTGCAGCTCGCACAGCTTGAGGTAGCACTCGTGCACCAACGCCGTGGTGTCGAGCTGCAGGCGGTCGGCGTTGCGCTGCAGGCGCTGGGCGGCCATCTCGCGCAGCTCGGGGTAGAGGCGCTCGAACAGGCGGTCCAGTGCCTGGCCATCGCCCTCGCGGGCGGCCATCAGCCATTGGGTGATCTGTCCGGTGTGGGGGCCTGACTGCGCCACTGACAACTCCTGTTGCACGCACGGGGTGCGCCACAGGATTGTAGAGAGGCGGCACTCAGAGCCAGAGCGTGACCTGGGTGCCCTCGCCCAAGGTGCTGGCCACGGCCATGCGCCCGCCCATGAGCTCCATCAATTCTTTGACGATGCTCACGCCCAGGCCGGTGCCCGGGATGTTGCCCGACTTGTCGACGCGGAAGAAGCGCTCGCCCAGGCGGGCCAGGTCTTCGGGGCTCAGGCCCATGCCGTGGTCGGCGATGGTGACGCCGTGGCGCGTGCGGCCCGCGTCGTCGGTGCGCACATGGAAGCGCACCTCCACGTTGCCGCCATCGGGCGAGTACTTGTACGCGTTGGAGAGGATGTTGAGCACGGCCTGCTGCAGCTTGTGCAAGTCGGCGCGCACGGGCATAAGCCCGGGGATGGCCTCGACCACGGGCACGTCGCGGCCGTTGGGCGGTTTGAAGTCGTTGAGCACGCCTTGCACCACCTGGGCGAAGTCAACCTCTTCGAAGTGGAAGTCCTGGCCACGGCGCGATTCGATGCGCGCGAGGTCGAGCAGCTCGTTGAGGATGGCGATCATCGACTGCCCGTGGCGGTAGATGCGGCCCAGCAGGTCTTGGCGCTGCTCGGGCTTCATCTCGCGCTTGAGCATGAGCTCGGTGAAGCCAAAGATGCTGACCATGGGGGTGCGCAGCTCGTGCGCGGCCATCGACAGGAACTCGCTCTTCATCTGGTCGAGCGTGTGCTGGCGGGTCACGTCGTTGAGGTAAATCACGCCGCCCACGGCATCGTGCTCGCTGAGCTGGCCGCTGAGCTGCAGCACGCTGCGCTGCAGGCCTGTGCCCAGCACCAGCGTTTGCTCAGGCGCGGTCCGGCCATCGGCGTCGGCTGGCGCAAACACATCGCGCAGGTGCTGGAAGCGCGAGCCCGCCTGGGCCATCGCCTGCAGCTTGGCGTTGAGCTGATCCAGGTCTTGGCCCACGATCTCGTCAGGCTTGAGGCCGGTGCGATCAAGGAAGATCTGGTTGGCGAACAGCACGCGCCGCTCTTGGTCGAGTGTGAGCAGTCCATCGCGGCTGAGGCTGAAGATGGCGCTGAGCTGTGCGTTGCGCTCGGCCAGCCGCGCCTCGTGCAGCTGGTGCTCTTTGAGCCAATCTTCGATGATCAGCAGCTGCTGGCGCACCAGCATCGAGGCCTCGTTGAGCGAGCGGGTCAGCTCCATCACCTCGATGGGGCCGGGCTCGATGGGCAACTGTCGGCCATCGGCTTGGGTGATCTCTTTGGCGAAGGCCTGCGCGCGGTGCAGCGCCTGCATGGGTTTGCGCATCATCCAGGCCAGCACCAGGCCGCACAGGCTGACGGCCAAGGCCGCCACCACCAGTGTGTTGCGCCAAATGCGCCATTGCAGGCTCTTGAGCTCACGGGTGTCGTACTCCAGGCGCACCCACCCCACCAGCAGGTTGGTGACGATGGGGTGCCACACCACGAGCCGATCGGGGTTGTGCTCTTGGGTCATCTGCGGTTTGGCCGCAGCGGGGATGGGCAGGTGCAGGCCTGGCTTGCCGTAGATCACCTGCATCTGGTCGCCCTGGTGGCGGGCGTGGGTCAGGGACCGGCCATCGGGCATCAAGACCTGCATGGCCTGCACGTCCGGGCTGTCGGCGGAGCGCAGCACCAGCTCTTCGAGCTGGTCGAGGCTGTTGGTCAGCATGGGGTTGCGCGCTGAAATCGCCACCTGCCTGGCCAGCGCAGAAGCCTTGCTCTGGTGGGATTTCAGGGCCTCATCGGCCTGCTCACGCGCGGTGTAGCCGCCCAGCACCGACAGCGCCAGCACCAGCGCCAGCGACACCATCAGGGCCAGCTGGTGGTGCAATTGCTGCGGCCACCACCGGCTGAGCGCGGGTGGCGTGCGGACCTCGGGCAGCACCTCACTCGGGGAGGCGTTCGAGGTGGAGTTGTGCCAAGGGCGCGTAGTCACGGTCATGGTCTGCCGTCACGGGGTGGTCCATGGGGATGCCCTGGAAGGCGCTGGCCAGGGCGGTGTCCTGGGCCATGCGCAACCAGGCACGCACCACCTGCTGTTGCAAGGCTGCGCCCACGCGGGGGTGGGCACTCAGTGGGTGTGGGGCGGTGCCGCTGGTCTCGAACAGCACGCGCAGCTGGCTGCGCAGGGCCTCGGGTTCGCGCTCCAGCGTGCTCTCGATGCCCCCGGCTGCCGCGGCCAGCCCCGAAGCCACTTGGCGGTAGGTGTTGGTGTGCGTGCGGGCGTAGGTGGTCTGGAAGCGCACCCGGTCGCGTTCGATGAGCTGGGCGCGCACCATCATGCTGGCGCCGAAGGCATTGGGCGAGGGGAAGGCCAGCGTCTGGCCTTGCAGGTCTTGGGCGCGCTTGTAAGGGCTGTCCTGGCGCACCACCAGCAGGCCCCTGAGGGGCGTGTCGTCGCGCACCAATGGCACGTAGCCCTGGGCCTGGTGGGCCATGAGCTGGTGGTAGGGGTTGAGGTAGACGAAGTCCGGCTCGCCAGACTTGAACTCGGCCTCGAAGCTGGGGATGTCTTTGGCCACCTTGAGCACGAAGGTCTGGCCGGTCTCACGGCTCAGGCGCTCCAGCAGGGGCGACCACACCCGGTGGATGTCGATGGCCTGGAACTGTGGCACGACCGACACCGTGAGCACCCGCCCGCCTTGCTGCGCGTGGGCCTGAGGTGCCAGCAGGCCCAGCACAAGGCACAGCAGCACCCACAGCGTCAGGCCCCACAGGGCTTCTTTGAAGCCGCTGCGCAACTGGCCATCAACCAGAGGGTTGAGCGCATGCCGACGGGGGCGTTGCGACGGGCTGGGCATGGCGGATCTCCATGTGAGGGCCGTGGGTGGCCCGTGTGGGGATTCTCGTCACGCGCCCGCTCAACTGGAGTGCTGCCCGCCCGCGATCTGCCAGGCTTTTGCCCAGCATTGCGCGTTTTTATCAGTTTGCGTGGGTGCGTTCCCAATAGCCCACGGCCTTGTCGACCCACTTCATGTAGGCCTCGTCGCCCGGGGCGAAGTACGGGATGCCGCGCGAGGTGAAGGCCTGCAGCTCACGCGCCAAGGCACGATCGGTGTGCTGGATCTCACGCTCCAGGGCGTGCAGGGCGACGACGCGCTCGCTGGCCCGGGGGGCCATGAGGTGGGCGCGGAACTCTTGCGGCGAGAGGGACAGGGCTTGGGCCATGTGGAACTCCTTCAACGACAGAGCCGCTGCATCGGCAGATGGGGGCCGAACTTGATGCAGCGCAACATGGCGTTTCAACGCACGAGCCCTGGGTGTGGAGGACATCACCGATCGCTGCAACAGCGCGGCCTTTGGCGCTTTGCTCAACTTTTCGTGCCGTGGCTCGATATCCAGCCATCCCCCCGCGAACCCCCCCACGACCGTGAGCACCACCCATCACCCCCTGATCACCTTCTGGCGCCACACCACCATCCTCAAGCGGCTGTGGGGCGGCTTTGCCTTCGTCCTGATCCCGCTGGTGTTGGGGTTTGTGATGGCGCACAGCCAGCTCGGCGAGGTCGAGGCCTTGGTGCGGGCGCAGGTGGGGGCGGCTGCGGCCACACAGGCCCTGGGCGCCATGCAATCCGTGTTCACGACCTTGTGGGTGGCCTTGGGGATCACGGCGGTGCTGGGGGCGGCGCTGATCGTGCTGTGCACGCTGTCGGTGACGGCGCCCATGAAAGACCTGCAGCACGCCACGCAGGCCATCACCAGTGGTGACCTCACGGTGCAGGTGGACACGGCCTACCACGACGAGGTGGGCCAGATGGCGCTGAGCCTCGGGCAGATGCAGCGCTCGCTGATCGCCATGGTGCAAGAGATCAACCAGTCGGCTGGGGCGGTGAGCCATGCGGCCGAAGAGCTGGCGGCCGGCAACCGCGACCTGAGCCAGCGCACCGAGGTGTCTTCGGCGCGCTTGCAGCAAACCGCTGGTGCGGTGGCGCAGATCCAGTCGGTGGCGCAGCACACGCGCGAATCGGCCCAGCGCATGGCTTCGATGACCGATGAAGCCGCTCAAACGGTGGCCGCCACGGGTGATGCCGTGGTGCGTGGCGCCGGCATGATGGACGCGCTGATGGGCCACACGCGCAAGATGTCAGACATCATCGGCGTGATCGATGGCATCGCGTTCCAGACCAACATCCTGGCGCTCAACGCCGCCGTGGAAGCCGCCCGCGCGGGCGAGCAGGGGCGGGGCTTCAGCGTGGTGGCCTCTGAGGTGCGCAGCCTGGCGTCGCGCTCGGCGGCATCGGCCCGCGAGATCAAGGCGCTGATCACCAGCACCATCACCGACACCGAGGCGGGGGCCTCGACGGTGCGCGAGGCGGGGCGCGCCATCGGCGAGGTGGTGGAGCGCGTGCGCCAGGTGACGGCGCACATGAGCGAGATCACCACAGCCGCCAACGAGCAGGCCAGTGGCATTGGCGCGGTCAATGCTTCGGTGACCGAACTCGACGACGTGACCCAGCGCAACGCCTCGCTGGTGGAAGAGGCGGCAGCCGCCTCGGCCGAGCTGCGCCGCCAGGCCGAGGTGCTGCAGCAGGCCGTGGCCCGCTTCAGGGTGCCGGTGATGCGCTGATGCGCTTGAGGCTCAGGGCCTGATCAGTGCCGGATCAGGTGATCGAAGGCACTCAGTGCGGCGGTGGCGCCCGCCCCGGCGGCGATCACGATCTGCTTGTACGGCACTGTGGTGCAGTCGCCCGCCGCGAACACGCCCGGCACGTTGGTGTGGCCCTTGGCGTCGATGAGGATCTCGCCAAACTTGCTCAGCTCCACCGTGCCCTTGAGCCACTCGGTGTTGGGCACCAGGCCGATCTGCACGAACACGCCTTCCAGCTCGACCGTGTGCGCCACGCCGGTGGCGCGGTCCTTGTACTTCAGGCCGGTGACCTTGCCCGTGTCTTTGCCGTCCTGATCCACGCCGGTGATCTCGGTGGTCTGCGCATTCGTGTGGATGCTCACGTTGGGCAGGCTCTTGAGCTTGTTGACCAGCACGGCATCGGCCTTGAGCTGGTCGGCAAACTCGATGAGCGTGACGTGGGCCACGATGCCGGCCAGGTCGATGGCGGCCTCGACGCCCGAGTTGCCGCCGCCGATCACCGACACGCGCTTGCCCTTGAACAGGGGCCCATCGCAGTGCGGGCAGTAGGCCACGCCCTTGTTCTTGTACTCGGCCTCGCCGGGCACGTTGACGTTGCGCCAGCGCGCGCCGGTGCTCAGGATCACGGTCTTGGCCTTGAGGCTGCCGCCGTTGCTCATCTTCACCGTCACCAGGCCGCCCGGCTCGGTGGCAGGGATCAGCGCTTCAGCACGCTGCAGGTTCATCACGTCCACGTCGTAGGCGCGCACATGGGCTTCCAGGCCAGCGGCCAGCTTCGGGCCATCGGTCTCCAGCACGGAGATGTAGTTCTCGATGCCCAGGGTGTCGTTGACCTGGCCACCAAAGCGCTCGGCGGCGATGCCGGTGCGGATGCCCTTGCGGGCCGCGTACACGCCGGCCGCGGCGCCAGCGGGGCCACCGCCCACGATCAGCACGTCGTAAGGGGCCTTGGCGTCGATCTTGGCGGCTTCGCGGGCCTCGGAGTTGGTGTCGAGCTTGGCCACGATCTCGGCGGCGTTCATCTTGCCCGAGGCAAACACCTGGCCGTTCAAGAACACCATGGGCACGGCCATGATTTCGCGGCGTTCAACTTCTTCCTGGAAGGCGCCGCCTTCGATCACCGTGGTCTTGACCTTGGGGTTCAAGATGGCCATGAGCGACAGCGCCTGCACCACGTCCGGGCAGTTGTGGCAGCTCAAGGACATGTAGACCTCGAAGTTGAAGTCGCCATCCAAAGCACGGATCGCGTCCATCACCTCGGCGTCTTCCTTCGGCGGGTGGCCGCCCGTCCACAGCAGGGCCAGCACCAGCGAGGTGAACTCGTGGCCCAGCGGCAGGCCGGCAAAGCGCAGCGAGGTGTCGGTGCCCGTGCGCTGCAGCGTGAACGAGGGCTTGCGGGCGTCTTGCCCGTCCGTGCGCAGCGTGATCTTGTCGGCGCGCAAACCTTGGATGGTTTGCAGCAGCTGCAGCATCTCTTGCGAGTTTTCAGAGTCGCTCAGCGAGGCCACGATCTCGAACGGTTGTTGCACGCGCTCCATGTAGGCGCCGAGTTGTGCTTTGAGGTTGTCGTCGAGCATGGTGTTCTTCCTTCGATTCAAGCGACTTTGAAAACCGGCCCCCTTTCACAGCAGGAGACAGGCGGTGTCTGGCCACCCCGGCGGGCGTTGTGGGCCCGCAGGGTGTGCATCTTCAGCAATGTGGTGAGGTTGTGCCTCAACACAGGTCAGCAGTCAGGCAAAAAATCAGATCTTGCCGACCAGGTCCAGCGAGGGAGCCAGGGTCTTGGCGCCTTCCTTCCACTTGGCCGGGCAGACTTGACCGGGGTTGGCGGCGGTGTACTGGGCAGCCTTGAGCTTGCGCAGGGTTTCCGACACGTCGCGGGCGATTTCGTTGGAGTGGATTTCCAGCGTCTTGATGGTGCCTTCGGGGTTGATCACGAAGGTGCCGCGCAGCGACAGGCCCTCTTCGGGGATGTGCACGCCAAACGCGTTGCTCAGGGCGTGGGTGGGGTCACCGACCAGGGGGAACTGGGCCTTGCCGACGGCCGGCGAGGTTTCGTGCCACACCTTGTGCGAGAAGTGGGTGTCGGTGGTGACGATGTAGACCTCGGCGCCGGCCTTCTTGAACTCTTCGTAGCTGTTGGCAGCGTCTTCGATTTCGGTCGGGCAGTTGAAGGTGAAGGCGGCCGGCATGAAGATCAGCACGGACCACTTGCCCTTCAGGCTGGCATCGCTGACTTCGATGAATTCGCCCTTGCCGCCACGGTTGACGAAGGCGGTGGTCTTGAAGGGTTGGACTTGGGTGTTGATCAGGGACATGGCTTGCTTCCTGTAAGCGGTTGGTTGGACAACGGAGTGAATGGTAGACCGCAGCGCACCATATAGCGAATTGATTGATCAAATATGACTGATTGAGAAGGGCTATATGGCGGACGCACGACAGCCCGCCGGGGGATCCGGCAGGCGTGGCCGCGTTGGGGGTCAGCGGGGGCTGAGGTAGAAGCGGGGGCCGTTGACCGGCGAGCCGGCATCGGCTTGGGGGCTGAACGAGCCCATGGCGGGCGAGACCGCCATGCCCGGCGCCGACACCCGCAGGGTGACGCTGCCCACGCCCTGTGGCACGCGGCAGACGTACAGCCCGCCGCTGCCGGGCACGCAGCTCACGGTGCCCGGCGTGGCCTGCAGCGCCACGGGGCCTTGGTAGGCGCTGCCGTTGCTGCGCAGCAGCTGGCCGGCCACCGTCGTGGCACCCTCGCTGGCGGCCGAGGTGCGCGAGGCGTCGCCCAGCGCCGCCAGCATCCCCTTGGTCTGCAGCATGGTGGCGACCACGTTTTCACTGTCGCTGCCGCAGGGGGCGTTGCGGCTGCCACAGCGCAACTGCGGCGAGGCGAACAGCCCAACCCGGGGCGACACGTAGGACATGATGGTGCCGAACTCGCCCGCCACGCCGCGGCCGTAGCTGTAGGCAAACACGCCGGGGAAGGTGGAGTTGGCCTTGTCGTGGGCGTTGCCCAGCACGTGGCCCAGCTCGTGGGCCAGGGTGCTGGCTTCGCAGTAGCTGTTGGCCATGAAGCCGTCGTTGAGCGCCACATAGCCCAGGCTGGCCACCTGGGTGCGGTAGCCCGCCAGGCCCTGGCCGCTGGCGCCGGGCACGTAGGCCAGGCCGCAGCTGTTGCCACTGCCGCTCACGCTGTTGAAGGGCGAGACATGCACCGCCACCGCGGCACCGCTGCGCGCCCGTGCTGCGGCCACCCCGGCGAACTGTCCGCTGCCCGCCCGCAGCGCCGGCAGCAGGGTCTGCAAGCTGGCCTCGGGCTGGCGCAGCAAGGCCCAGCCGGTGATGCGGAACGCGATGCCGGTGCCGCTGGCCGCGTGCGCGGCGTTGGTCAACTGCACGAGGTTGGACAGGCGCAGGCGCGTCAGGCCTTCGTTGCCCCATTGGGTGACGAGGCCCGGACCGTAGGTGATCAACAAGGGGATGACCGTGTCCACCGTGCCGGGCTGCAGCGGGGCGGGTGGCGCGGCTGTGGCGGCGTCGCTGCGGGCCTGGGCGCCCAAGGCCAGGGGATCGGCGGGGGGCACGTCGTCGGGGGCGGGCAGGTGGTCTTCGCCACGCGGCGCACGCCAGCCGGCGGCGGTCGGGTCGATCAGCTCGACTTGGGCGCCACGGGTCACCACCTGGTACTCGCGGCCGCCGCTGTAGATGACGCCAAACACGCCCTGCGGGCTGACGCTGAACACCACCGGCTCGCCCAGCGCGGTGCCGGTGCTGGTGGCGCGCAGGTGGGTGGCCCCCTGGTCATCGCGTTCGCGCTGGGTCACGGTCACGGCCAGGTGGTGGCCATCGGGCAGCGGCAGGTTCAGCACGGTGCCGGGTTCGGCGCGGCTCAAGGTGGCGCTGTCCAGCCGCCAGGGCTGGCGCCCGGTGGCCCGTGCCGGCGTGGCGGCGGCCAGCGCGGTGCCCGCTGTGGGCGGTGTCCACACCGAGGGCCAGCGTCGCGCGGCTTGCCACCCGGTGTCCGTGGCCTGCAGTGACCAGCGCACCTCGGGGTGCCCGGCCAGGTGGGCCTGCCAGCCGCCCTGGACACCTGCGGCCGACGCCGGCGCGCTGAGCACCCAGGTTTGCCGGCCCAGCAACGGCAGGGCGACCGCGATGCGCTCGCCCGGTTGCCAGCGCGCAGGCGCTTGCACGCTCACCGGGGTGCCGCGCCAGGCGGGCGCCGTGCTGGCCAATGCGGCCGTGCCCCAGGCCAGGCCCAGCGCGGTGATCAAGGCCAGGCGCCGCACGCCAAGTTGCGGCGCGCGAGCGGCTGGCTGGGGGGGAAGCATGCGGGGCGCCTGGAGGTTCACGCTGGGATCCGTTTCGAACGGGTTGAAACACGCTGTTACTTGATGTTACGGATCGGCCTCTCCCTCACGCCGTGCGGATTGCACGCGGGGGCGCTTTGTTGCAAGTCCGTCGCCGGTCTGCGCACGTTCTGGCGCGCTGGGTGCAGGTGGCGCCTACAGCAGTGCCGCTTCGCGCCGATACCACCGGTGCAGGCGGCGTTCGGGGGAGCGCCGCACCGCATCCCCGTTTCCCCCAGACCTGTCACCTCGAGCAACAGCCATGCAAACTGTCACCCGTCGCTTCTTCCTGTCGGCCCTGGCTGCCGTGTCGGTGTCCCTGGCGCCCGCCGTGCACGCCAACGAATCCGTGGCCAGCAAGGACGAGGCCATCGCCATGGTCAAGAAGGCCATCGCCGCAGCCAAGGCCCAGGGCAAGGACAAGGTGATCGCCGACGTCAACGCCAAGAACCCGGCGTACGTCGACCGCGATCTCTACATCTACATCGCCGACGAAAAAGGCAATGTGCTGGCCCACGCGCTGAACCCCAAGCTGGTGGGCCGCGACCTCAACCAGCTCAAGGATGCCGATGGCAAGCCCTTCGTCACCGAGATCATCAAGATCGGCGCCTCGGGCAAGCCGGGCTGGGTGGAGTACCGCTGGCCCAACCCCATCACCAAGCAGATCGACGACAAGTTGACCTACGTCGAGAAGGCCGACGGCGTGATCTATTGCGCTGGCGTCTACAAGTGATCCGAACCATGCGGGAGCTGGGCGCAGGCCTGGCCCACGCGATCAGTTGTGCAGGGGTGAAGCGATGAATTTGTTGACGGGCATGCGGGTGTCCCACCGGCTGGGGCTGGGCTTTGGCCTGGTCTCGCTGATCTTGCTGGCGGTGTGCGCACTCGGCGTCTTCAATGGTCAGCGGGCCGGGCGCGTGATCGATGCCGAGCTGCTGGCCGCGCAGAAGATGGAGGGCGAGGCCATGGCGATGTACAGCGCCGTGCTGGAGCAAGACATCTCGGTGCGCAACATCGGCCTGCTGACCGATCCCAATGAGATGCAGGGCCAGGCCAACCGTGCCCGCAAAGCCAACAAGGCGGTGGGCGTCATCATCGAGCGACTGGGGGCCCAGCCCTTGGGCGACGAAGACCGCCAAGCCCTGGCGCGCATCCGCGAGCTCAATGACAAGAGCGTGCCGGTCACCGAAGAGGCCATCGGCATGGCCGTGGCCTTCCAGCCAGAAGACGCGGTGAAGGTGATCACCGGCCAGCTCGACAACCTGTCGCAACAGCGCCGCGACCAGGTGGTGCGCTTTGCCGACCGCCAGCGGCAGCGCGCCGAGGTGGCCGGTGCCGGGCTCAAGGCCGGTGCCGAGCGCGCCGCCCTGGTCACCCTGGTGGTGGGCCTGGTGGGCCTGTTGATCGCGGTGAGCGCGGCGGTGCTGGTGTCGCGCTCGATCGCCCGGCCGCTGGGCAAGGCGGCGCAGCTGGCCCATGCCGTGGCCCAGGGCGACCTGACGGTGGAGCTCAAGGCCCAGGCGCAAGACGAGATCGGCGAGCTGGTCACGGCCATGGGCCGCATGGCCGACAGCCTGCGCAACATGATCACCACCATGCGCCAATCGGCAGAGCACATCCACGCGACCTCGACCGAGATCGCGTCGGGCAACCAAGATCTGTCGTCGCGCACCGAACAGCAGGCGGCATCGCTGCAGTCGACGGTGTCCACCGTGACGCAGATCACGGAGACGGTGCGCAGCAACGCCGACTCGGCCCGCCAGGCCAGCAGCCTGGCCATCCAGGCGGCGTCGATCGCGGCGATGGGCGGCGATCGGGTCAGCGAGGTGGTGCGCACGATGGGCGCGATCTCGGATTCGTCGCGCAAGATCTCCGACATCGTGGGCGTGATCGATGGCATCGCCTTCCAGACCAACATCCTCGCGCTGAACGCGGCCGTGGAAGCCGCCCGCGCCGGCGAGCAAGGCCGGGGCTTTGCGGTGGTGGCCGGCGAGGTGCGCACGCTGGCGCAGCGCAGCGCCAACGCAGCCAAGGAAATCAAGGCGCTGATCACGGCCAACGTCGAGAAGGTCGAGACGGGCACCCATCTGGTGGGCGATGCCGGCGAGACCATGGCCGAGATCGTGAACTCCAGCAAGCGGGTGGCCGAAATCGTGGCCGAGATCACCCACGCCACCGACGAGCAGGCCCGGGGCCTGGAGATGGTGCAAGGCTCGATCGGCCACATCGACCAGGTCACGCAGCAAAACGCCGCCCTGGTGGAAGAAGCCGCTGCGGCAGCCGAGAGCCTGCGCGACCAGACGCACAGCCTCAACCACGCGGTGGGCATCTTCAAAACGCGCGCCGACACCGCTTGGGCGTGAGGCCCTTGTCGCCTCTGCCGCCTTTGCCGGCAAACAGGCCACCTTCGGGTGGCCTTTTTCGTGGGTGCCGCGACCTTTGTCAGGCAAATTCCTACAACGCAACGCGCCAGGGTCCGACACGCTGCGCAGCCAACCCCCTATCAAGGAAAACGGGGGGTGTTTGCACAATGACTCCATCGACAGCACAACGCGCTGTCCCCGCAGCAGGAGCCCAGCATGACCCCCGAACAGATCCTCAACGACATCCGTGAAACCAATCTGTCGTACCTGACCCTGGCCCAGACCCTGATCCGCCAGGACCGCGAGCAGGCCATGTTCCGCCTGGGCCTGTCGGCGCAAGCGGCTGACCGCCTGGCCTCGCTGAGCCCGGCACAGGTGCTCAAGATCGCCTCGGGCAACACCTTGGTGTGCCGAATGAGCGTGGACGACGACCTGGTTTGGTCGCTGCTGACCCACCACGGCCGAGGCGCCGCCAACGATGGCGCCTCGCGCATCCAGGCCGCCCTGGCCCAGGCCCAGGCGATCGCCCAGCGCACCGCCGCCTGACCTCACCTTCCCGCATCCCCCCAGACACCCCGCCGCCCCCAGGAGCCCACCATGCGCAACAAGAGCCTGTTGACCGAAGCCAAGCAGATCGACCGTGCCATCACCCTGATCAACCTGGGTGCGCGCCTGCAGGTGCTGGAGTCGGAGACGGACATGTCGTATGAGCGCCTGCTGCGCCTGTACAAGGAGGTGTCGGGCAAGTCGCCGTCGAAGGGCCAGCTGCCGTTCTCGACCGACTGGTTCATGACCTGGCAGCCCAACATCCACTCGTCGCTCTTCCTCAACATCCACGAGTACCTCAACAAGGCCTCGGAGATGGATGAGATCGACGTGGTCATCAAGGCCTACCAGCTCTACCTGGAGCAAACGCAGTCGCAAGGCCTGGAGCCGCTGCTGTCGGTCACCCGCGCCTGGCGCCTGGTGAAGTTCATCGACAACGGCATGCTGACGATGACCAAGTGCTCGAAGTGCGGCGGCCATTTCGTGAGCCACCCGCACGAGATCTCGCGTCACTTCGTGTGCGGCCTGTGCAACCCGCCGGCCCGCGCAGGCAAGGGCAAGGCCAGTGGCGCCTTGCACCTGCACTGATGCGCCAACCCTGAGTTACTCTCACCTGCGGTACGTCGGAGCGCAGGGATGGACATCTACCTGGACCGCACATTGGAGTTGGGGCAAAAGCTGCCGTATGGCGCGCCCAACTTCAGCATCCCCTCGGGGGATCACACCTACCACATGGGCAACCCCGGCCGCATGGGGGCGAGCTTTCCCGTCAAGCTGAAAGCCGCCCTGTACTGCGCCGAGACCGATGTGCTCAACTTCGTGGCCGAGGTGCAGCCGCAAACCAAAGCGGCCGACCTGGGCTACGTGTTCAAGTACGAGACCGCGCTGGCGCCCGGCGCACCCGACCGCATCCTGGCCTACATGGGCTCGGCGCCTGAGGCCCCGCCCGTGGGCGTGCTGAGCTACACCCAGGCTGGCGCCTACCTGGAAGACCAGGAGCTGCAGGTCGCCCCCGAGCACCGCCGCCGGGGCATCGCCACGGCCATGTTCCAACATGCAGAGGCCATCACGGGCCGGGCCTTCATCAGCCGGGTGGGCGAAGCCTTGCCCATCGATGCGGCCGGCTTTTGGGCCAACCCCGATCGCCCCTTTGGCGTGGACGCGCTGTATGCGCAGCCGCGCCGGCAGCTGTGGGTCAACCTGCAGGATTTGTTGCCCGCGTCGCTGCGCGACCTGCCGCTGGTGCTGTTCGATGGCGTCAAGTTCACCCAGTCTCACCATGGCCAGGCCTGCATCGATGCGATGAACGCCGCGACCAGCCCCGTGAGCCTGCTGCAAGAGGCCCGCATGCGCGGGCTGTCGCCGCGTGGGCGAGGCGGCCAGATCGATGCCTTCGTGCCCGACCCCCACGCGCCGCCGCGCTTCGTGCGGGCGCTGAACTGCAAGAACACCCCGGTGCGGCTGCAGCTGTGCAATGCACGCGGCCTGGCCGAAAACGCCGTCACGCCCACGCTGGCGGCATTGCAGGAATCGAGCTACGACGAGGTGATGGCCTTCGTGGGCCAGCACCTGGGCGCCTTGTGCGAGTTGCACGCGCTGGAGCTGCTGCATGAGCAGTGCCGGCTCACCCAGCGGGCGCGCGATGGCCTGTGGGATCCGGGTGACCCGGCACCGGTGGTCAAGGCGCTGGCCCATGCCCACGGGCAGGCCATGTCCTGGCTGACCGACATCGTGGAAAAAGACACCGAGTGGCGCCACACCGCATTGTGAAGTGCCACCCTACAGAAATGCAGGGTGCAGCCGAAATGTAGACATCACTTCGCGCGGGAGCGGTGCCCAATGGTTGGGCCACTCGGCCGTGAGGGTGTTTTGCTACCGCTGTGACCATGAACATCAGAGACTTGCGCATCGGCCAGCGCCTCACCATGGGGTTTGGTCTGGTCATCGCCCTGCTCATGCTGCTGGCGGCCTTGGCCGTGGCGCGCATCCAGGCCCTCAATGCCGAGATCGGGTCGCTGGTGGGTGAGGCCTACCCACGCACCGAGCTGGCCCTGTCGATCAAGAACGACTTGCATGAGCTCTCACGCTCCATGTTGAGCGTGCTGGTGATGAACGACGCCGATCAGATCAAGGGCGAGCTGGGGGTGCTCGATCGCCAAGCGGCCCAACTCGACAAGCACCTGGCCGACCTCAAGGCCCTGGTCAGCGACGAGGAGGAGCTCAAGCTCATCGCCCGCATTGGCGAGATGCGCGACAAGGCCTTCAAGCAGCAAAAGACCTTCGTGGGCCTGATCCAGGAAGACGCCAAAGACGACGCGCTGACCAACTACCTCGTGTTCATCCGCGCCGGCCATGGCAAGTTCTTTGCGGCACTCGACGAGCTGGTGGCGCGCCAGCAAAAAGAGATGGTCACGGCCGGCACCGATTCCGCCGCCGGTGCACGCCGTGCCGTGGTGGCGATCGCCGTGCTGGCCGCGGCCGCTTTGCTCATCAGCGTGGGGGTGGCCGTGGCCGCCACGCGCAGCATCACCGTGCCGCTCAACCGCGCCGTGGACGTGGCCCAGCGCGTGGCCAGGGGTGACCTCACCAGCACCATCACCACCCGCAGCCGCGACGAAACCGGCCAGCTGATGACGGCGCTCGCCGAGATGAACCATGCGCTGCAGACCATCGTGGGCCAGGTGCGCCTGGGCACGGTGAGCATCGAGACGGCCTCGGCCGAAATCGCGTCGGGCAACCTCGATCTGTCATCGCGCACCGAGCAGCAGGCCGCGTCGCTGCAGCAGACGGCGGCCTCCATGTCGTCGCTGACGCACGCCGTGCGCGACAACGCCGAGCACGCCCACCACGCCGCGTCGCTGGCGAGCACGGCCTCGACGGTGGCGGCCGAAGGGGGCGAGGCGGTCAGCAAGGTGGTGGCCACCATGGGCGACATCGGCGCCTCGTCGCGCAAGATCGTTGACATCATTGCCGTCATCGATGGCATCGCCTTCCAGACCAACATCCTGGCGCTCAACGCCGCCGTGGAAGCGGCCCGCGCGGGCGAGCAGGGTCGGGGCTTTGCCGTGGTGGCGGGTGAGGTGCGCACCCTGGCGCAGCGCAGCGCCAACGCCGCGCGCGAGATCAAGACGCTGATCAGCGAGTCGGTGGAGAAGGTGCAGCACGGCGGCTCGCTGGTGCAAGAGGCCGGCGACACCATGAGCAAGGTCGTGGCCAGCGTGCAGCAGGTCAGCGACATCATCCAAGAGATCACCCAGGCCAGCCAGGCGCAGCGCCAGGGCATCGAGAGCATGAGCGAGACCATCCAGCAGATGGACTCGGTGACCCAGCAAAACGCCGCGCTGGTGGAGCAGGCCGCCGCCGCCGCCGAATCCATGCGCAACCAGGCCCAGTCGCTGGCGCAGACCGTCAGCGTGTTCAAGATCGAAGGCCACGGCTGAGCGGCCCACGCGCTGTACCACCGTCCCAAGCGCCTTCAGAAGACGAGGAAAGACCCCACCATGACCCGAACCACTGCCCGCACCTCTGCCCGCACCGTTGTCCGCAAACTGCCCCGCCCCAACGCCCTCACCGTGCTGATGGCCGGTGCCGCCTTGGTGGCCGCGCTCGCCAGCCCCAAGGCCCACGCGGCCGAGGTGGTGGGCGTCAAGCTCGACGACACGGCCAAGGTGGCCGGCCAGTCGCTGGTGCTCTCGGGCGCGGGCCTGCGCACCAAGGTGATCAAGCTGTATGTGCTGGGCACCTACTTCAACAAGAAGGAAACGACGCAGGCGGGCGTGCTGGGCAACAGCGCGGCCAAGCGCTTCGAGATCGTGATGCTGCGCGACTTCAGCGGCGACGAGTTCGGCGTGGCCTTCCTCGCGGGCATCAACAAGAACCTCGACAAGGACGAGAAGGCCAAGCTCTTCACCCCGCTGGCCAAGCTGGGTGAAGCCTTCGAGCGCATCGGCGGCCTCAAGAAGGGCGACGTCGTCATTGGCGACTGGATCCCGGGCCAGGGCACGGTGATGACGCTCAACGGCAAGCCCGTCACCGAGCCCTTCAGCGACCCGCTGTTCTACAACGCGGTGCTGCGCATCTGGTACGGCGACAAGCCGGCCGAGGTGTCGCTCAAGAAGTCGCTGCTGGGCGAAGAGAACAACTACTGAGTCAGGCGTTCACGTCGACGACCACACGGCCGCGCACCTGACCGGCCAGCACCTGCGGGGCCACGCTCAGGGCGTCGGCCAGCGGGATCACGCGGCTGCCGATGCGCGCGAGCTGCTCGGGCGCCAGGTCGGTGGCCAGGCGCTGCCAGGCCTGCAGGCGTTCGGCCTTGGGGCACATCACGCTGTCGATGCCGGCCAGCGTCACCCCGCGCAGGATGAAGGGCGCCACGCTGGCGGGCAGGTCCATGCCACCGGCCAGGCCGCAGGCGGCCACCACCCCACGGTACTTCATGGCGGCGCACACGTTGGCCAGCACGTGGCTGCCCACGGTGTCCACGGCACCGGCCCAGCGCTCTTTGGCCAAGGGCTTGCCGGGGGCGCTCAGCTCGGCGCGGTCGATGATGGTGCTGGCGCCCAGGGCCTTGAGGTAGTCGGCCTCTTGCGGGCGGCCGGTCACGGCGGCCACGGTGTAGCCCAGCTTGGCCAGCAGCGCCACGGCCACCGAGCCCACGCCACCGGCGGCGCCCGTCACCACCACCTCACCCGATGCGGGCGTGATGCCGTGGCGCTCCAGCGCCAGCACGCACAGCATGGCCGTGTAGCCGGCCGTGCCGATGGCCATGGCCTGCTGCGGGGAGAAGGCGGCGGGCAGCGGCACCAGCCAGTCGCCCTTCAAGCGCGCACGCTGCGCCAGGCCGCCGCTGTGGGACTCGCCCACGCCCCAGCCATTGAGCACCACGGCATCGCCCACCTGGAAGTCGGGGTGGCTGCTGTCGCGCACGGTGCCGGCCAGGTCGATGCCGGGCGTCAGCGGGAACTTGCGCACCACGGGCGACTGGCCGGTGATGGCCAGGCCATCTTTGAAATTCAGCGTGGAGTAGGCCACGTCCACGGTCACGTCGCCCGCGCCTGGATCAGGGAGTTGGTCATCGGCCAGCTCGGTCAGGCGGGCCTGGTAGCCGTCGGCGTCTTTGGTGATCTGGATGGCGCGGTACATGGGGTCTCCTCGTCGGGGGCAGGGCCTGGGGGGGGCCTGGGGGTGGCCTGCTGTCGTCGGGGTGCAGCATACGTCAGCACGCGGGGCCTGCTAGGCTAGGCGCCATGCTGAAGGTGCAAGGGCTGGTCAAGCGTCACGGGGCGCAAGCGGTGTTCTCGGGGGTCGACCTGGCGGTCGAGGCCGGCGAGTTCGTGGCCATCGTGGGCGAATCGGGCGTGGGCAAGTCCACCCTGCTCAATGGCATCGCCGCGCTGGAGCCCATGGACGGCGGGCAGGTGCTGCTGCAAGGCCACGACTGGCTGCGCCTGGGCGAGGCCGAGGCCGCGCGCCTGCGCCGTCGGCACCTGGGCTTTGTTTTCCAGGCTTTCCATGTGCTGCCCCACCTCGATGTGGCGCAAAACGTGGCCTTGCCGCTGGTGTTGCTGCAAGCCGGGGCCGAGGCACCCGCGCGGGTGGCCGAGGCCTTGCGCGCCGTGGGGCTGGCGGGCCTGGGCGAGCGGCTGCCGCAGCAGCTCTCGGGCGGACAGCTGCAGCGCGTGGCCATCGCCCGCGCGCTGGTGCACCAGCCGCGGCTGATCCTGGCCGACGAGCCCACGGGCAACCTGGATCCCGAGACGGCCAGCGCCATCCTCGATGTGCTGATTGGCCAGACCCGCGCCCAAGGCGCCGCCTGCGTGATGGTGACCCACTCGCGCATGGCCGCCGCCCGTGCCGACCGCGTGCTGCGCCTGACCCGCACGGGCCTGCAGCCGGTGGCGGTGGATGCCCACGCGCCGGCGGGCGACGGCGCGGCATGAGCGGTGCCGCCCAGGCTGCTGTGGCCGCCCTGGCCCGCCTGAGCGCCGCCTGGCGCCTGACCTGGCAGCTGTGGCGCTGCCACAGCCTGCCCGAGTGGCGGCTGCACACCGGCCGCCTGGGCGTGGCCGTGCTGGCGGTGGCGCTGGGCGTGGCGCTGGCCTTGTCGGTGCACCTGATCAACCAGTCGGCCATGGGCGAGTTCAGCGCCGCCATGCGCAGCGCCCAGGGCCAGGCCGACCTCACTGTGCGCGCCAGCCGGGGCGACCTGCCCGAGGCGCTGTTCACCCAGGTGGCCCGCAGCGCAGGCGTGGCCGTGGCCAGCCCGGTGCTGCAGCGCACGGCCTCGTTGGTGGGCCCCGACGGGCGGCGCGTGGCCGTCACGCTGTGGGGCGTGGACGCCCTGGCCGCGGGCTGGGTGACGCCCCAGCGCGTGCCGCAGCTGAGCGATGTGGCCGATGGGCGCGAGTCTGGGGACGGCGCAGCGCGTGGCGACCCGCCCGGGGCGGGCCAGCAAAGCAGTCCGCAAGATGGCCCGCAAGACGAGCCACCCAGCGGCTTGCAGCTGCTCGATGGGCGCGCCGTTTTCTTGAACGCGGCCGCGCGGCAGGTGCTGGGCCCGCACGTGCGCGCCGTGCAGCTCCTGCCGGACGAGGCCGCCACAGCGGGCCAAGCGGAGCCAGCGCACCAAGCGCACCCAGCCGCTGCCGCGCTGCAGGTGCGCGGCCAGGTCGACCTGGGCCCCGCGCCCTCCGCCGTGATGGACATCGCCGCCGTGCAAGACCTCACCGGCAGCTGGGGGCGGCTGTCGCGCATCGAGCTGCGCCTGCAGCCTGGCGTGGACGCCGCCACCTGGGCGCGCCAGCAGGCCTGGCCGCCCGGCGTGCTCACCGAGCGGCCTGAGGACAGCGGCCAGCGCGTCTCAGAGCTCTCGCGCGCCTACCGCGTCAACCTCACGGTGCTGGCGCTGGTGGCGCTGTTCACCGGTGGCTTCCTCGTGTACTCGGTGCAGGCGCTGTCGGTGGCG
>Ga0228699_1000338_pt1 | contig 38363 bp, 14 predicted proteins | sample McNCre217_Aug_MG_FD_178016 | JGI IMG/M metagenome (GOLD analysis project Ga0228699, IMG submission 178016) | Freshwater microbial communities from McNutts Creek, Athens, Georgia, United States - 2-17_Aug_MG | ecosystem: Environmental > Aquatic > Freshwater > Creek | place: USA: Georgia... | reverse complement strand
AAAACACACCCATGGGCGTGACCGTGCGTGCGCGCTTGTCACCCGTGGGCGAAGGCTTGCAGGTGATGGTGTATTCACCCGACCAGCCAGATTTGTTTGCGCGCATCTGCGGCTACTTTGACCAAGCGGGATTCAGCATTTGGGATGCCAAAGTGCACACCGCCACCAACGGCTACGCGCTAGACACCTTCCAAGTGGTGAGCAGCCATTTTGAAGAGCACTACCGCAACCTCATCAACATGGTGGAGACGGGTTTAACTGAAACCATCGTCGAAGCCAAACCTTTACCAATGGTCGGCAAAGGCCGCGTGTCACGCCGGGTCAAGAGTTTCCCCATTGCCCCGCGTGTGACCTTGCAGCCTGACGAACGTGCGCAAAAGTGGTTGCTCAGCATCTCGGCCAGCGACCGCGTGGGCTTGCTCTACAGCGTGGCGCGTGTGTTGGCCAACCACAAGGTGAACTTGTTGCTGGCCAAAATCAGCACCTTGGGAGAACGCGTGGAAGACACCTTCTTGATTGACGGCGCAGCTTTGCAGCAAAACAAAGCGCAGCTGGAGATTGAGACGGAGTTGTTGGCGGCGTTGCAGGCTTGATGAGGACTTGACATTGACCAAATTTGGTCTATATTTAGTTCAAATTTACTGCTAAGCCTGCTATGTCACTCGCTCAACAAATCAAGCCCATCTCATATCTGAAGTCACACGCCGCCGAAATCATCAAAGATTTCGCAACCAATCCTGACCCGCTCATCATCACGCAAAACGGTGAAGCCAAGATGGTTGTGCTTGACATTCAGGCCTATGAGCAACAACAAGAAACCATGGCCTTGCTCAAGCTCATTGCAATGGGCAACAAAGAACTCGCCCAAGGTCAGTATCAAGAGGCGGATGCTTTTTTCAACGCCATGAATGATTGAACATGGGACAGGCGCGAAAAGCGGTTGTCCTTCAATCCGCGCAAATGGACTACAGAAGAATCAAAAATTACGTGACCCATAAATTTGGGGTTCAAGCATGGGAAGCCATTAACAGAGAGTGGCAAAGCAAAATCAAAAAACTAGCGCTAGACCCCAATCTTGGCAGCAACATTCCTGAACTTAACGGTACTGGTTTTACAGGATTCAAAAAATATCAGTACAAAAACGCTTACGTGGTTTACCACCATTCCGCAGAACTTCTAACCATTTACATGTTTATTCCAAGCATGCGCGATTTCCGCCAGCATTTGATGGAACGTTTGCTAGACGCTTAATCGTCCGTATCACTCAGCCCCGGAAACAAAACCTCGGTGTAACCAAACCGCGAGAAGTCGCGCACACGCATGGGGTACAGCACGCCTATCAGGTGGTCGCATTCGTGTTGCACCACCCGCGCATGAAAGCCCTCGACTGTGCGGTCAATCGGCTGGCCTTTGTCATCAAAACCTTGGTAGCGCAAACGCTTGAAACGCGGCACCACACCACGCAAGCCCGGCACGGATAAACAACCTTCCCAGCCCTCTTCTTCCTCATCCCCAATGGGCGTGAGTACAGGGTTGATGAGCACGGTGTACGGCACCACTGGCGCCTCGGGGTAACGTGGGTTCACCTCGCCCGAACCAAACACCACCACTTGCAAGTTCACACCAATTTGTGGCGCGGCCAAGCCAGCGCCATTGGCCGCGAGCATGGTGTCGTCGAGGTCTTTGAGTAGCGCATGCAGCTCCGGCGTGTTGAAAGCTGTCACGGGCTGTGCCACGCGCAGTAAGCGTGTGTCACCCATTTTTAAGATTTCGCGAACGGCCATGGTGTGTGTCCTTATTTAGCCGCGTGTTCAGCGACCAAGGCCAATAAGCCCGCCTCGTCCAACACCTTGATGCCCAGCTCTTGCGCTTTGTCGAGCTTGCTGCCCGCTTCTGCACCGGCCACCACGCACTGTGTTTTCTTGCTCACACTGCCTGCCACTTTGGCGCCCAAGGCTTCGAGCATGTCTTTGGCTTGGTCGCGGCTCAAGGTGGGCAAAGTGCCAGTCAACACAAAGGTTTGGCCCGCCAGCGGCAAGCTTGCGCCTGCTGTGGGTTCACCTTCTGTCCATGTGACGCCGCATGCACGCAGTTGCTCCACCACTTCGCGGTTGTGCGGCTGGTCGAAGAAGGTGCGAATGCTTTGCGCCACGATGGGGCCGACGTCTGCCACTTGCAGCAGTTGGTCCAGCGTGGCATCCATGATGGCGTCCATCTTGCCGAAGTGACGTGCCAGCTCTTTGGCCGTGGCCTCGCCCACATGGCGAATGCCCAGGCCAAACAAGAAGCGTGGCAGCGTGGTGTGTTTGGATTTTTCAATGCTGGCCAGCACGTTGTTGGCTGATTTTTCAGCCATGCGTTCCAGCGTCACCAAAGCGGTGAAGCCCATGCGGTAGAGATCGGGCAAGGTTTTCACCACACCGGCGTCCACCAGTTGCTCCACCAACTTGTCGCCCAAGTCTTCAATCTCAACAGCGCGGCGGTGTGCAAAGTGCAAGATGGATTGCTTGCGTTGGGCGCTGCAAAACAGGCCGCCTGTGCATCGGTAATCGGCCTCACCTTCTTCGCGCACAGCGGGGCTGCCGCACACGGGGCATTGGTGCTGCATGGTGAAGATTTGCGCGTCTTGCAGGCGTTTTTCTAAAACGACAGACACCACTTCGGGAATCACATCGCCTGCGCGGCGCACCACCACGGTGTCGCCCACGCGCACATCTTTGCGGCGAGCTTCGTCTTCGTTGTGCAGCGTGGCGTTGGTCACAGTCACGCCGCCCACAAACACGGGCGCGAGTTTGGCAACGGGCGTGAGCTTGCCCGTGCGGCCCACTTGCACCTCGATGGCTTGCACGGTGGTGAGTTGTTCTTGCGCGGGGTATTTGTGCGCCACGGCCCAGCGCGGCTCGCGCGTCACAAAACCGAGCTGACGCTGCGCGGCCAAGCTGTTGATCTTGTAGACCACGCCATCAATGTCATACGGCAGTGCATCTCGCGCTTGGCCCATGCGTTGGTGAAAATCCACCAAGCCCGCAGCGCCTTGCACACACGCGGTTTGTTCGGCCACGGGGAAGCCCCATTGTTTGAGCGTCATCAACACATCGAAATGCGTTTGGAAGGATGGGCCACCTTCTTCGGCTGGCGTGATGTCGCCCAAACCATAAGCAAAGAAGCTCAAGGGGCGCTGAGCGGCAATGGTGGGGTCGAGTTGACGCACGGCACCAGCGGCGGCGTTACGTGGGTTCACAAAGGTTTTTTCGCCCTTCTCGCCTGCTGCAATGCGCGCACGTTGGCGCTCGTTCAAGGCTTCAAAGTCGCCACGGGCCATGTAGACCTCGCCGCGCACTTCCAGCATCTTGGGCACCGCCACTGCGGATGCTTCGCCGCTGGGCCGCCCCGAGGCGAAACGCGCCCCCTCGGGGGGCAGCGAACCATGCGAAGCAGGGAGCGTGGGGGCCAACAGCCTCAAAGGGATTTGGCCAATGGTGCGGATGTTTTGTGTGACGTCTTCGCCGGTTTCACCATCACCACGCGTGGCAGCTTGGACCAACACACCGTTCTCGTAGCGCAGGCTCATGGCGAGGCCGTCAAATTTCAACTCGGCCACGTAGTCCACCAACGGGTCGGCTTCGGTCAGGCCCAGCTCTTTGCGGATGCGCGTGTCAAAGGCTTCGGCGCCGCTGGCTTCGGTGTCGGTCTCGGTGCGGATGCTGAGCATGGGCACCACGTGTTTGACGCTGGCAAAGCTGTCGAGCGGTTTGCCGCCCACGCGTTGGGTGGGTGAATCGGGGGTGAGGAGCTCGGGGTGTGCGGCTTCTAGCGCTTGCAGTTCTTTGAACAAGCGGTCGTATTCGGCATCGGGAATGGTGGGTGCGTCCAGCACGTAGTACTGGTGACCGTGGTGGTGCAGCTGTGAGCGTAGTTCGGCAGCGCGTGTAGCTACACCGCTGCTGTCATTGGCGTTAGCGGCAGATCCGCCTACATGGGCGTTGGCATCGCTGCCAAATAAGTCAGCGGTGCTCATGCTGCGTGACCTTGAAATTAGCTGAACAAGCGGCGCGCTTGCGGCGAGCCTGCCGACAAGTCACGCGCGTCGAGCGTGTCGTACAAGGCCAGCAAGTCGCGGGCAATGGCGCCGATGGCGGTCTCAGACAGAGGCTGGCCGTTGTCATCGGAAATTGCGCCATCCATCACACGCGCCAGTTCGTAGGCGGTTTGAATCATGCGGGCGTATGGCTCTTCTTTGCGGTCCACCTGTGGCACATCGAGTGACAAGGTGAGCTCGTAAATGGCCGATTGCGTGGGGTCTTCCGACATCGCAGCTTGCGAATCAAAGGTGAGCCCCAAGATGGGTGGCAAGCCCGCGGTGGGTGCAGGCACCACCATGCGGCCTGGTAACACGCCAGCGATGAAGCCCAAGCGTGCCGCGTTTTGCTGCACATAGCCGGGGCTCCATGCGGCTTTGGTGGCCTTCAGGGTGAAGCTCAGTTGTGCATCGTGGGCGCTGGCAAAGCTGTCGAGTTCACGCGCGCGGGCCACTTCTTCCAACATGTCTGGAAACTCGGGCGCGCCATTGATGGCATCCGCAAAGTGTTGAGTTTTGGTGACGAATTCAGAGAACTCGATTTCATTCAAAGGTCCGGTGCGATTGGCCAACTGCACGCCCGACTGAAACGCGCTGTAGCGTTGACCATTGCGTGGGTGCTCCCACAAACCGGATTCGGTGTTGAGGCCTTCCAAACTGAACAGCTTGCTGCCCACGCGGCGTGTGGCGGGCATGGCCTGCAATGCGGCATCGCCTGACACGGGATGGTCAATTTCAACGGCGGCAATGACATCAATCAACGCATCCAAGGCTGGGCGTTTTTCGGGCTGAGGCAAGTCAGACGCGGCAGATTCCATCACCTTGGCCACGGCGGGTGCCATGACAGGCGCTTGCGCCGCTTGTTGTGCAGCGCGCTCGGCCGCAACTTTGGCGGCTGCAGCTTTGCTCTGTGCAATTTGGGCCAGCTCGGCTTCGTCGGGCACGCGTTGGGCGTGTGCTGTCGCCTCTTCCATCATGCTGCGCGCCATGTCGGTCACGGGGTCAAGGCTGCCTGTCGTTTGGTACGTGGGCGTTACCACAGGCGCAATCACTTCGGGCTCGTGGTGCACGTCAAAGCTCACGCTAGGTGCGGCATCGAATGAAGGCTCTTGGGGCTGACCGTAGTCCGGCGCATAAGCGGCTGGTTCGATGTTTTTTTCTTGTGGCAGCGGCTCGGCTTGACGTGGTTTGTTTCTGCGTGACGTCCACGTGCTGTGCGCCACCACGCCGGCGAGGACCACGCCACCAGCAATCGCTAAACCAATTTGAAGAGTGCTCATTTTTTATTCTGAAATCAAGCGGCATCAGCCATGGACACAGCGGACTCCATGTCCACCGCAACGATGCGAGAAACACCTTGTTCTTGCATGGTCACACCAATGAGTTGCTCGGCCATTTCCATCGCAATCTTGTTGTGCGAGATGAAAAGGAATTGTGTTTCTTTGGACATGCTCGACACCAACTTGGCATAACGCTCGGTGTTGGCGTCGTCTAGTGGCGCGTCCACCTCGTCCAGCAAACAGAACGGTGCGGGGTTGAGTTGGAAAATCGCAAACACCAAGGCAATCGCGGTCAGCGCTTTTTCGCCGCCCGAGAGCAAATGAATGGTTTGGTTTTTCTTGCCGGGAGGCTGCGCCATCACCTGCACGCCCGAGTCCAAAATTTCTTCGCCGGTCATGACCAGCTTGGCATTTCCACCACCGAAGAGCTCGGGGAACATGCGGCCAAAGTGCTCGTTGACGACTTTGAAGGTACCGCCCAAAAGCTCGCGGGTTTCGGCGTCGATCTTGCGAATGGCGTCTTCCAGCGTGTTCATGGCCTCGGTCAAATCTTTGTTTTGCGCGTCCAAGAACAGCTTGCGTTCGCTGGCACTGGCCAGCTCTTCCAACGCAGCCAAGTTCACCGCGCCCAAAGCGGTGATGTCGCGGTGCAATCGGTCAATCTCACCTTGCAGGCCGCCTAAGCGCACGTTGTTGGCGAGGATAGACGCTGACACAGCTTCGAGGTCGGCCTCGGCGTCTGTGAGCAGTTGTGTGTATTGCTCCAAACCCAAACGCGCGGCTTGCTCTTTGAGTTGGAAGTCGGTGATGCGTTGGCGCAAAGGCTCCAACTCACGCTCGAGCTGCAAGCGGCGTTCGTCGCTGGCACGCAGTTTGGTGGTGAGGTCGTCGTACTCGCTGCGCTTGGCGGCCAAGGCGGCCTCACGTTCCATCTTGATGTTCAAGGCGTTTTGCAAGCCCGCTTGGGCCGCAGCGTCGGTCAAACGTGTGAGGTCTTCTTGCACGCGTGCTTCTTCGGTGGACACCGAAGCGGCTTGTTGCGTAGCGGTGTCGATGATGCGTTTGAGCTCGGCTTCGCGGGTGGCCAAGCTGCGTTGGGCAAACTGGGCTTCTTGGGCTTGACGCTCCAAGCTGCGTTGCTGTTCGCGACTATCGTTCAAGCGGCGCTCGGCATTGATGACGGCTTCGTCCAACTGGGCGTGACGCTCTTGGCTGTCGGCCAATTGCATGTCAAGCTCTTCAAATCGGGCTTCTGCGGTGGCACGGCGTTCTTGCAAGTCGGCCAATTGGGCTTCGACCTCTGACAAATCGCCACTGATTTGCTCGCTGCGCGCACGGGTTTGCTCGGCCAATTGGCTCAGGCGCAAGGTCTCCACTTGCAGCTCATGCGCAGCGGCTTGTGCAGCTGTGGCTTCACCACGGATGCTGATCAACCGCTGAGACGACTCGCTGTACGCTGCCTCGGCACGCACCAAAGCGTTGCGCGCTTCATCGGCGATGAAGGCTTGGGCCTTGCTGCTCTTGTCGAGGTTTTCAATTTCTTGGGCGCGGGCCAATAAACCAGACTGCTCGTTGTCTTGCGCGTAAAAGCTCACGCTGTGTGCGCTGATGGCGTGACCGCTCGGCACATAAATCACTTGGCCGGGTTGCAAGCTGCTGCGCTTGGCCAAGGCTTCGTCGAGGTTAGGTGCGGTGAAGCAGCCGTTGAGCCAGTCGGTCAACAGGGCTTTTTGGCCGGCATCGTTCAGACGCAACAGGTCTGACAAACGCGGCAAGCTGCCTTGTGATTCAGGGGCGGATGCACTTGGGGCCGTGTAGAAAGCCAACTTGGTGGGCGGCACATCCGTTTGGAAGGCGCGCACGATGTCTAAACGAGACACTTCGAGAGACGCCATGCGCTCGCGCAAAGCTGCTTCCAACGCGTTTTCCCAACCGGCTTCGATGTGGATACGACTCCACAAAGCTTGCAAACCATCCAAGCCGTGCTTGGCCAACCAAGGCTTGAGCTTGTCGTCGGTCTGCACTTTTTCTTGCAAGGCTTTGAGGGCTTCCAAACGGGCCGACAAATCGGCTTGCTTGGCTTGCTCGTCGTTCACCGCTTGCTGTGCCGTGCGACGCGCTTCGTCCAGCACCGGCACATTGGCTTGCAGCTCTTCGAGTTGCGCCGCCGTCACTTCGGCGTGGGCTTGCGCCTCTTGGAGTTGTTCTTTGAGGTTGTTCAGGCGCACTTCATCAGGCGCGGCCAAGGCGTTTTTATCGGCGCTCAGGCGCTCTTGGCGGGCGTTGAGGTTGCGGCTTTGCTCTTCAATGTTGCGCTGGTCAGCGGCCAACACTTGGATTTGCTGCTGCACTTGGGCCACGCTGCCACGCTGCTCGTTGCTGCGTTGTTGGGCGACGCGCAAGGCTTCTTCCAACTCGGGCAGTTGCATGGCCTGCTCTTCCACTTGCGCGGCGAGCATGACGGCTTTTTCTTCACCATCCATGGCCATGGAGGCCAAGTTTTCAATCTCTTGCTGCGCTTGTTCGCTTTGCGCTGCCCAATGTGCGGTTTGTTCTTTGATTTGAATCAAGCGGGCTTCGGCGCGCTGGCGGCCTTCCACCACAAAGCGAATTTCAGCTTCTAAACGGCCTACTTCGGCGCTGGCTTCGTACAACGCGCCTTGCGCCTGGTTCACTTGATCGCCCGCTGCATAGTGGGCTTGACGAACGGTTTCTAAGTCGGCTTCGATGTGGCGCAAGTCAGCAATGCGACTCTCGAGGTCGTTCACCGCTTTGTCGGCTTGGGTTTTGATGCCCACTTGGTCGGCTTCGGCCTCGGCGCGGCGCAAGAACCACAGCTGGTGCTGCTTCAGCGTCACATCGGCGTTGAGCGCGTGGTAACGCTGTGCCACTTCGGCTTGCTTCTCAAGCTTCTCTAAGTTGGCGTTCAGCTCGCGCAAGATGTCTTCCACGCGGGTCAAGTTCTCGCGTGTGTCGCTCAGGCGGTTTTCGGTTTCGCGGCGGCGCTCTTTGTATTTAGAAACGCCCGCAGCTTCTTCCAAAAATAAACGCAGTTCTTCAGGCTTGGATTCAATGATGCGGCTGATGGTGCCCTGACCAATGATGGCGTAGGCGCGTGGGCCCAACCCCGTGCCCAAGAACACGTCTTGCACGTCACGGCGACGCACGGGTTGGTTGTTGATGTAGTAGCTAGAGCCGCCATCGCGCGTCAGCACACGCTTGACCGCGATTTCTGGAAACTGGCTCCACTGGCCGCCTGCGCGGTGGTCGGCGTTGTCAAACACCAATTCCACGCTGGAGCGGCTGGCCGCTTTACGGGTGGTGGTGCCGTTGAAAATCACGTCTTGCATGGACTCGCCACGCAGCTCGGACGCTTTGGACTCGCCCAGTACCCAGCGCACGGCATCCATGATGTTGGATTTGCCGCAACCGTTGGGGCCTACCACGCCGACCAATTGGCCGGGCAACAGGAAATTGGTGGGTTCCGCAAATGACTTGAAACCCGATAACTTGATTGAATTCAGACGCACTGAAAAGCCTCTCTAGACACAGCCTGAATCATAAAGCGCTGAGGCACGCGCGAACTTCGACCAGCAAGGTCTCCAAACTAGGAACTAATGCAGTAAAGACGGGGCCTGTCACGTCCAGGGGCTTCTGGCGGCTGGTTTCGTATAGCTCGGTCATGGCTTGGGCCAAGGATTCGGTGGCAAATAAAGGCATGAAGCCCTTCAAAGCATGTAATGAGTGCTCCACTTTCAAGGCATCGCCAGCGGCCAAACCTGCTTGGATGATGGCCATTTCTTGGACCAAACTTTGCTCAAATGTCACCACCAGCTCGCGCAATTGGTCGGCCTCGAAGGCAAATTCTTTGGCACGGGTCAGGTCAAGCAAGGGAGAAGTAGACATGGAGTTCAGATTGATCACAGAGCGCGGGGATAATAGCAGCCATGAACCCCCTTCTTTCGAGTCTGCAGCCCTATCCTTTTGAGCGGCTGAAGCAACTTTTCTCCACCGTCACACCAAACCCCGCGTATGCGCCCATCAGCCTAGGCATTGGCGAGCCACGCCACGCCACGCCGCAGTTGGTGCTGGATGCCTTGGCCAAAGCCACGGCGCAGTTGGCCGCCTACCCTGCTACTGCTGGTTTGCCTGCCTTGCGCGAGTCGTGCGTGAACTGGATGCAGCGCCGCTATGGCTTGAAGCTGGACGCCGCCACGCAAGTGCTGCCCGTGAACGGCTCACGCGAGGCCTTGTTTGCCTTTGCCCAAACGGTGATTGACCCCACCAAGGCTGGCGCCACGGTGGTCTGCCCCAACCCGTTCTACCAAATTTACGAAGGCGCTGCGCTGTTGGCTGGTGCCCAAACTTATTACGCGCCCAGCGACCCAGCGTTGAATTTCAACGTCAACTGGGACAGCGTACCTGCCGACGTGTGGGCCAAAACCCAGTTGCTGTTTGTGTGCTCGCCCGGCAACCCCACGGGCGCCGTGATGCCCATGAGCGACTGGGAAAAGCTGTTTGCCTTGAGTGACAAGTACGGCTTTGTGATTGCCAGCGACGAGTGCTACAGCGAAATCTATTTCCGCGATGAAGCGCCTTTGGGTGGTCTAGAAGCTGCCGCCAAATTGGGCCGCAATGACTTTAAGAACTTGGTTGCCTTCACCAGCTTGTCCAAGCGCAGCAATGTGCCGGGCATGCGCAGTGGTTTTGTGGCGGGTGACGCTCACATCCTCAAACAGTTCTTGCTGTATCGCACCTACCACGGCTCCGCCATGAGCGGCATGGTGCAAGCGGCCAGCATTGCGGCGTGGGACGACGAAGCCCATGTGGTGGCCAACCGTGAGCAATACCGCCAAAAGTTTGCGGCCGTCACCCCACTGCTTGAAGCGGTGATGGATGTGCGTTTGCCCGACGCTGGTTTTTACCTCTGGGCCGCTGTACCGGGTGGAGACGATGTGGCCTTCGCCCGCGACTTGCTGGCTCAATACAATGTGACAGTGCTGCCGGGCAGCTACCTAGCCAGAGAGGCCCAAGGTTTCAACCCCGGCGCTGGTCGAATTCGCATGGCCTTGGTGGCTGAAACCGCCGAGTGCTTAGAAGCCGCGCAACGCATCGTGGCGTTTATCAAAAACACCTATCCCTGATTCATTTCTTAATTTCAACGTAGAGAAGACAACCATGACTCAACACCAACTCCAACACGTCATCGACAACGCTTGGGACAACCGCGCCAACATCAGCGCCGACAACGCCACACATGAAGTGCGCGATGCTGTGGCGCATGTGATTGCCGAATTGAACGCTGGCCGCTTGCGCGTGGCCACCCGTGAAGGCGTGGGTCAATGGACGGTTCACCAGTGGCTGAAAAAAGCTGTGTTGTTGTCCTTCCGTTTGAACGACAACCGCCTCATGAAATCGGGCGACTTGGCCTTCTACGACAAAGTGGACACCAAGTTTGGTCACATGACCGAAGAAGAACTCAAAGCCGCAGGCGTGCGCGTGGTGCCTCCAGCCGTGGCGCGTCGTGGCAGCTTCATCGCGTCTGGCGCGATTTTGATGCCCTCTTACGTGAACATCGGCGCCTATGTGGACAGCGGCACCATGGTGGACACTTGGGCCACCGTGGGCTCCTGCGCACAAATCGGCAAGAACGTGCATTTGTCGGGCGGCGTGGGCATTGGCGGCGTGTTGGAGCCTTTGCAAGCTGGCCCCACCATCATTGAAGACAACTGCTTCATCGGCGCTCGCTCCGAAGTGGTGGAAGGCGTTGTGATTGAAGAACATTCCGTGCTCGGCATGGGCGTGTACATCGGCCAATCCACTCCCATCTTCGACCGTGCCACCGGCGAAATCAGCTATGGCCGTGTGCCTTCTGGTTCTGTCGTGGTCAGCGGCAACATCCCCAAAACTGCGGCCAACGGCGCGCCTTACAGCATGTATGCGGCCATCATCGTCAAGCGTGTGGACGCGCAAACCCGCTCTAAGACCAGCATCAACGACTTGTTGCGCGACTAAGCCGGTCTCTCGTCGATGTCTCGCACCCTCCAGCTCACCGAGCAACTCATCTCGCGCCCTTCGGTCACTCCCGAGGACGCGGGCTGTTTGGACATCATCACCGCACGGCTCTCACCGCTCGGTTTTGAATGTGAGCGCATCGACAGCGGGCCAGACACCTTTCGCGTGAGCAACCTGTGGGCTGTCAAACGCAGCGCACAGGCAGGCGCCAAAACACTGGTGTTCGCAGGCCACACTGATGTGGTGCCCACCGGCCCCATCGACCAATGGGCCAGCGACCCCTTCACCCCCACCCACCGCGACGGCAAATTGTTTGGCCGTGGTACGAGTGACATGAAAGCGTCGTTGGCGGCGATGGTGGTGGCGTGTGAAGAATTTGCTAACGCTTGCAAAGACCCAGCCATCAACATCGCCTTCTTGCTCACCAGCGACGAAGAAGGCCCTGCCTTAGACGGCACAGTTAAAGTCTGCGAAGCCTTGAAGGCCCGTGACGAAAAGCTCGACTGGTGCATCGTAGGCGAGCCCACATCTGTTGAACGCACTGGAGACATGATCAAAAACGGCCGCCGCGGCACGATGAGCGGCAAGCTCACCGTCAAAGGCGTGCAAGGCCACATTGCCTACCCGCAGCTCGCCAAAAACCCCATCCATTTGCTCAGCCCTGCCTTGGCCGAATTGGTGGCGATAGAGTGGGACCAAGGCAACGATTTCTTCCCGCCTACCAGCTGGCAGGTCAGCAACATTCATTCAGGCACAGGTGCAAGCAACGTCATTCCGGGCGAATGCGTGGTGGATTTCAACTTCCGCTTCTGCACCGAATCCACGCCTGAGCAACTGCAACAGCGCCTCACTGCGGTGCTGCAAAAACACCATTTAGATTTCGACCTCAAGTGGACCATCGGTGGCCTGCCCTTCCTCACCACACCCGGTGATTTGGTGGGCGCCGTACAACGCGCCATCCGCGACGAGGTGGGCGTGGAAACCGAACTCTCCACCACCGGCGGCACCAGCGACGGGCGCTTCATCGCGCAAGTCTGCCCACAAGTCATCGAGCTTGGCCCACCCAACGCCACCATCCACAAAATCAACGAGTGTGTGGCCGTGGCTGATTTGGATCCTCTGAAAAACATTTACCGCCGTGTGCTGGAACAGCTGCACGGCTTGGCCTCACAGGCCAACACGTCCGCACAATGAACCCATCTCTCACACTCAGCGCGCTCATTGCACAGAGCGCGCAGCAGCTTGACGCTGCCCACACTGCAGGCAACTTGAGCTTCGGCCACGGCACCACCAACGCCGCCGACGAAGCTGCCTGGCTGGTGTTGTGGAAGCTGGGTTTGCCGCTCGACACCGATGTGTCGGATCCCACGCACAACATCGAACTGCCCGCCGCGCAAGTCGCCAGCGTGAAAGCCTTCATTGAGCACCGCATTGCCAGCCGCAAGCCTGCGGCTTACCTCACGCAAGAAGCATGGTTGCAAGGTGTGTCGTTCTACATCGACGAACGTGCCATCGTGCCGCGTTCACTCATCGCCGAGGTCTTGGCCGAAGGCAGCATCGACCCTTGGCTTGACCCCAACACCACGCGCGTGTTGGACCTGTGCACAGGCAATGGCAGCCTAGGCATCTTGGCGGCACTGGCTTTTCCAGACATCACGGTGCAAGGTTTGGATTTGTCCAAAGACGCCTTGGCCGTGGCCCGAATCAACATCGAGCGCCATGGCCTTGAAGGCCGCATGACGCTGGCCGAATCGGATGGTTTGAAAAATGCCGATGGTGTGTTTGACCTCATCTTGTGCAACCCACCCTATGTGAATGCACAAAGCATGTCTGAGTTGCCTGCCGAATTCAAAGCCGAGCCCGCGCTCGCTTTGGCCGGTGGCGACGACGGCATGGACTTTATTCGCCAAATGCTGCGCGACGCCCCAGCACACATGAGCGAGCACGCGGTGTTGGTTTTAGAAATTGGCCACGAACGCGATTACTTTGAAGCAGCCTTTCCTAATTTAGATGTCGTGTGGCTATCGACCAGTGCTGGTGACGACCAGGTCTTACTCCTCACACGCCCGGCGATTGTCGAAGGCGCAAACACACAATGATCACCATCAAAAACGTCACCTTGCGCCGCAGTGCCAAGGTCTTGCTCGAAGGCGCGACCGTCACCTTGAACCCCGGCGAAAAAGTCGGCTTGGTAGGTCGCAACGGCGCGGGCAAGTCGTCGCTGTTTGCCTTGCTCAACGGCAATTTGCATGAAGACGCAGGCGAGTTCTACATCCCCACGCAATGGCGCATGGGCCAAGTAGCCCAAGACATGCCCGAGACCGAGCAAAGCGCCACCGAGTTCGTGATTGAAGGCGACACCGTGCTCAACGACGCACGCGCCGAGGTCAAAGCCGCTGAAGCCACCGACGACTACGAACGCATGGCCAATGCTTATATGGCCTTGAACGACGCGGGCGAGCACGACTCTGCGGCGCGCGCCCAATCACTCATCTTGGGTTTGGGCTTTAAGACCACCGAGCTGAACAACCCCGTCAACAGCTTCTCAGGCGGTTGGCGCATGCGCTTGCAGCTCGCTCGTGCGCTCATGTGCCCATCCGATTTGCTGCTGCTCGACGAACCCACCAACCACTTGGACTTGGACGCTTTGGTGTGGCTGGAAGCGTGGCTCAAGAAATACGAAGGCACGATGGTCGTCATCAGCCATGACCGCGAGTTTTTGGATGCAGTGACCAACGTCACCCTCCACATCGACCACGGCAAGCTGGTGCGCTACGGCGGCAATTACAGCAAGTTTGAAGACATGCGCGCCGAGCAAATGGAGCTGCAACAAGCTGCGTTCGCGCGTCAGCAAGACAAGATTGCGCATTTGCAAAAGTTCATTGCCCGCTTCAAGGCCAAGGCCAGCAAAGCCAAGCAAGCGCAAAGCCGCGTCAAGGCTTTGGATCGCATGGAGAAAATTGCACCGCTCTTGGCCGATGCCGAGTTCAGCTTCGAATTCAAAGAACCCGCCAACTTGCCCAACCCTATGCTGAGCATGCAAGGCGTGAGCGTGGGCTACCCCGCCCCTGCCGACGCACCTGCGGGTACACCACCCACGGTGATCGTGCGCAACATCAATCGCTCGGTGCTGGCTGGTCAACGCATTGGCATCTTGGGTGCCAACGGCCAAGGCAAATCAACGCTGGTCAAAACCATTGCGCGTGATTTGCAAGCCATTGGCGGCGACATGACTGAAGGCAAAGGCCTGAACATTGGCTACTTTGCCCAGCAAGAACTCGATGTGCTGCACCCGCAAGACGACCCGCTGCAACACATGATTGACCTGTGCAAGCGATTGACCGCTGAAGGTAAACTCAGCGGCCAAGCCACACGCGAGCAAGACTTGCGCAACTTTTTGGGTCAGTTCAACTTCAGCGGCGACATGGTCAAACAAGCCGTGGGCAGCATGAGCGGTGGCGAAAAAGCCCGCCTCGTGTTGTGCATGTTGGTGTGGCAGCGCCCCAACCTCTTGCTGATGGACGAACCCACCAACCACTTGGACCTCGCCACCCGCGAAGCCCTGAGCATGGCGCTGAACGAATTTGAAGGCACGGTGATGTTGGTCAGCCATGACCGTGCGTTGTTGCGTGCTGTGTGTGATGAGTTCTGGATGGTCTCACGCGGTGGCGTCGAGCCCTTTGATGGCGACTTGGACGACTACCAACGCTACTTGCTGGATGAGGGTAAACGCTTGCGGGCTGAGGCCGTGGCGGCGGCCAATGCGGCGGTACTCAAACCTGCTGTGTCAGTGGCTGAAGTGGCTGCTCCGGTTGCCCAAGCAGCAGCGCCTATCGCTTCTCGTGATCAACGCAAAGAAGACGCGCAACTGCGCAAAGAAATCAACGAGAAAAAACGTCCGTTGAAAAAAGAATTTGATGGCGTGGAAAAAAACATGGCCACGCTTGAGTCTGAAAAGGCCGCTCTGCACGACAAACTCGCGACGCCCCTGCCTCCTGCTGAAATAGCCGAAGCAGGCAAACGCCTCAAAGCCGTAGAAGACGAATTGGCTGCGTTAGAAATGCGCTGGTTGGAGCTCACTGAAGCGATGGACGCGATTGAAGCAGCAATGGCTTAAATCGCTGGCGGATGCTGCTTAAACAAAGCGCGCACTGAACTGCGCGCTGCACCAGATGATGGCGGGAAACGCACACATCCAAGCCCAGAAAAATCGGTTCAAGCCAAAGAACCAAAACACCAAGAAGTGAAACAGCGCCGCCACGGCGCAAAACACAGCGGCGAGTCGTGGGTCAAGCAAGCTCAAGGGAAACAAAATTTCCCACACGATGAAGCCCCAAGAACCGAACAACGCCAACCACGTGTTGCGCAGCAAGTGTTTAGCTGACAGCGGCCCATAAATAGCCCCGTTCAAAAAGATGGTCATGGCCGAACCATTGCGCCATTCACGGCGCAGCAGCTTGACTGCACCCGACATGAAGTACGAGGTGACGGCTTGAATGGCGATGTACCAAAAGCCTGCTTGCCAACCCAACTCGACATTCCCCAACGCGCCCACCACTTGCGAGATCAACAAGCCCGTGAGCACCACCAAGGTCATGAAGTCGCTGCCGCCGTTGAACGCACCGCGCCAACGAATGAGGATGAGCAAGTTGCCCACAAACAAGAAGCCTATCAATGGCAGCGAAGCGCCTTGCAGGGCCAACGCCACCGCTGCACACAGGCGCAATACCAAATGCAGCTGATGCATGTGCGGCTTGAACAGCACATCGAGCAAAGCGCGCACAGGTGCGTTGGGAATATCGGCACGTTGCAAGGGCCAAGACCAAAACGCATCCTGGGCGGTGTATTGGCCCATGCGCAGGTATTCGAGGGTTTGGATGGTGAGGCTCCAAGCAAACACCAGCTCGGTGGCGCGAATCGCCATCAAGGTGGGCACTTCGACCAAGGCTTGAATGAAGGTTGACATGAACGCAGTGCTCAGCATGCGACGACCTCCACCGGCGAGGTCATCATCACTTGCGTGTCCGCACATCCTTCTCTGTCATCCAGCGCCATGCGCAGTTCAAACTGGCAATGCGTGAAGTTCACATCGCGCGCGCGCAGCACTTGGTCGCACAGGCGCTGCATCATCTTGTAGCTCACCAGCCCGCGCGGGTCCACGCCCTCGGGCAAGTCATGCAAATCAGCCCAAAAGTGGTCCACCATGTTTTGCTGGGCTAGGCCAATGTTGGTGTCGGGGTTGTGCACCAGATGGCTCAAGCGGCGCACGCGGCGCGGGTAAATCAACACCCAGTCAGTCCACTGCAACTCGCCAGTTACCAGCTGCACGGCAGAGCGTGCATACAGGTGCGGCACATAACCCACCGCATGAAAAAACTTCCAATTCGGAAAAAACGCGCGCATCAAAAACAGCCACGGACCTTTGATGATGGGCGTTTTGATCACCAGTGTGGCAACCAGCACCAAAAAATAGGCAATGAACAGAACCTCGGTCATGCGCGAAATTCTAGAGGACGGTGCGTCATTGACCTGGTGGTTTTTCTTTGATCATCACCACGGACTCGGTGTTACCCACAGAAATTTTGATCTGAATGGGGAACGCGCCTGCAGGCACCTCGTTGGCGGTGAAGGTTTTGTTCGCTGCGTCGTAGCGCAACCAATTAGGCAAAGGTTTGCCATCCATTTGCGACATCTTCACAGGCGTATCCGCAGAATGAGCCGCCACAGCTGTGGGGTCTAACGCGAAGCTAAAGGTTTTCCCAGGTGCAGCGACTTCAGGGGCAACTTGCACTTGAATCACCCCGACTTGTGCCGAAGTCGCGGTGCGATTGATGACCACCGACACAGCACTGCCCACGCTTGTCACCGTGGTGTTTTGAATGGTCGGCGTGCTTAAGCGGCTTGCCATGGACGTGATGTCGATCGTGGTTTCAGCACGCTCCATCAACACGCCTGAATTCACAGCATTCATCAGCTGTGGGTGGTTGATCATGATGATGCCGCCCTTAAAGTACAAGGCGCCTAGCCACAAGTTCTTGGGATTGAACAAGTCAATCTTGGCGCTGCCTGCATCAAAGTCTTCATCCGCACCGGCTTTGAGAGGGCCTGATTGCATGATGTCAAAACCACCGCTGTTAACCTTGAGCTTGCCTGTGTACACCGACGAGGTACCGATGTCCAGCTTGCCGTGGCTTTGCAAATTGGTGGTCAAGCCCACATTCACTTCGCCCATGCTCAAGGCGCCACTTGCTGTCAATTTCAAAGCTTGTGGCGTGTTGATCGACACACGGTCACCAAAGCTATTGGCTGTATCAGTGAGCGTGATGTTGCCTGCTTGCACGTCCAAGCTGCTGGTACCCGTCACATGCAGAGGGCCTGTTTGTGTCACATCCCCTGCATCCACTTTGGCGTCCAAATTGCCAGTGAGGGTGCTGCTTGCCAATGTCAAAGCAGATGTCGAATGAAGCGTTGCATTCACCGCATTCAAGCCAAGAGTTTGTGCAAAGCTGTTGGCTTCACCCAGCACCACATTGCCTTGTGTGGCGGTGATCTGGGTGGCGCCTGCCACATTCAACGGCGCAATTTGCGTGATGTTGCCCGTGGCCGCAGTCACATTCAATGTGCCTGTCACGGTGCTGTTGCCCAAGACCAATCCATTTGTCCCCGCCAAGTCCACGTTATGGGCTTGCATGCTGATGGCCCCCACAAACAAGTTGGGGGTGTTGGACAAGGTGACATTGCCTGTGCCTGCATCCAAATTGCTTGTGCCCGCGACTTGCAGCGAAGAACCTGCCAACGTGCTTTGCACGATATCACCGCCATGCGATTGAACCGACAAATTGCCACCGATATTGGCGGTGCCAAGGTCAATCGCTTGGTTGTTGGTCGATGCAATCAAATCATGGCTGACGGTGGCGTTGCCAAACGACACCGTGCCTTGGGTGCTGCTCATGTTCAAACTACCTGAAATATTGGCGCCACCCAAGTTCATGTCATCGCGACTGACCAACGTCAAATCACCGCCGGTGATGAATGCGGCGCCCAAATCAATCGATCCTGTGGGGGCGCGCAAAGTCATGGGGCCAGAGTTGGTCACATTGGCCAAACGCAAGTTGCCGCTGGTGGCCACGGCGGTTGAGTTGCCACTGAGCGCCAAGGTGCCCGCAAAGGTGTTGGAAATCAAGTTGGGCGGTGTGGCGTTGTCATAGCTCACATAGTCCAAAGCAATGGTGCCACTCGCTGCACCGGGTGTGGTGGACACGGTTGAAATCGCGCTATCGCCTGCCACCGTGAGTGGCCCAGTTTGGCTCAAGTTCCCGCCGTTGGTCTCAAGCGTGAGGTTGGTGCTCACCGAGGTTTCACCCAAGGCGACAGCACCGCCATGGCTGTTGATAGTCAACGCGCCAGAGCTTGCCAGGGTGCTGGTTGTCAAGTTACCTTGTGTTTGCAAGTTGACTGACCCTGCGCTTTGCAACGGACCCAAACTCAGCGGTGAATCGGTTGTGATGGACACATTGGCCCACGAGCCACCATGGGCCTGATTCAAGGTGAGCAACTGCCCGAACGTGTTGCCTGCGCCGGTCAATGCAGCCACTTGCAAAGTGCCCGTGTCCGCTGTGAAGGTTGAGGTTCCTGCCAAGTTGATGCTGGTGTTCGGTTGTTGCGACACGCCCCCTGCATGCGTGATGACTTGCAAGGTCCGTGCGCTGTCCACATCGCCTAACACCAGAGCCGTGGCCGTTTCAATCTTCAAATCCAAACCGGCTACGCCATCGGTGATGCGTAAGAAATTCACAGTGTCTGCAGTGGATGTGAGGGTGCTGTGCGCCCCTAAGGTCATCGCATCACGGTAAGTCTGTTCGCCGCTGGTGGTCACAGCGCCACCATTCAACAACACAGTGCCTGCGGCATCTGTGGTCACACTGGTCAATGGGGTGATGTTGCCCACTGCCCCCATGAAGCGCGTGGCACCCGAGGTATTGATCAACAGTGTTTGTGCGCCATTGAGTACTTGCCCAAAGCTGATATCACCTGCGCTGCTGCTGGTGAGTGTGGTGTTTGCCGTCAAGTTCACCGCTTCACCATAGCTTTGTGCGCCAGTGGTCAGCACACTGCCACCGTGCATCACCACGCTGCCGCTGGTGTTGGCATCGGTGCTCAAACTGCTCAGCGCACTCGTGCTGCCGATGGCGCCATTGAAGGTGGTCACACCGCCTGAGTTCACCGTGAGGGCATATGCACCATCGACCATGCCATTGAATGTCACAGCGCTGGCACCTGTATCAATCACCGTGTTCTTTTGTAACGTCACATTGCCGTTGTAGGTTTGTGTGCCTGTGGTGGTGATGCTGCCACCGTTGAGTACCGCAGCGCCCACCAAATTCAAATCACCCGCGCCCATCACGGCAGCATTGAACGTGACGCCGCTGCCGGTCAATGTGGCGTTACGCAACAAGCTCACCATGTCGTTGTAAGTCTGTGTGCCTGTGGTGTGTACGGTGCTGGCGTCAATCAACACCATGCCACCTGCGTTGGTGGTCAAGCTGGCCAGAGGCGTTGATGCACCCACGTCGCCATCCAAACGGGTGGTGCCCGTGGTGTTGATGGTCAAGGCTTGTGTGGTGCCTGTTGCGGAGTCGACCGTATTGCTGAAGGTCACATGGCCCGCCCCTGCGTCGAGCGTGGTGGCCTGTGCCAGTGTGGTGGCTTGACCGTAGCTTTGGTCGCCGGTGGTGGTGATCGAGCCTGCGTTGAGCACCAAGCTGCCACCTGTGTTGGTGGTCAAGCTGGCCAAGGCGTCCGTATAGCCCACCTTGTTGTTGAAGGTGGTCACGCCTGTGCTGTTGATGCTCAAGGCTTGTGTGGTGCCCACCGCGGAGTCGACCGTATTGCTGAAGGTCACGTCCCCTGCACCTGCATTGAGCATGGTGGCTTGCGCCAGTGTGGTGGCCTCACCATAGGTTTGATGACCAGTGGTGGTGATCGAGCCTGCGTTCATCACCAAGCTACCACCCGTGTTGGTGGTCAAGCTGGCCAAGGCGTCCGTATAGCCCACCTTGTTGTTGAAGGTGGTCACGCCTGTGCTGTTGATGATCAAGGCTTGTGTCGTGCCTGCTGCGGAATCCACGGTGCTGTTGAAGGTCACATCACCTGCACCTGCATTGAGTGTGGTGGCTTGCGCCAGTGTGGTGGCCTCACCATAGGTTTGATGACCAGTGGTGGTGATCGAGCCTGCGTTGAGCACCAAGCTACCACCTGTGTTGGTGGTCAAGCTGGCCAAGGCGTCCGTATAGCCCACCTTGTTGTTGAAGGTGGTCACGCCTGTGCTGTTGATGGTCAGGGCTTGTGTGGTGCCTGTTGCGGAGTCGACCGTATTGCTGAAGGTCACATCACCTGCACCTGCATTGAGCGTGGTGGCTTGCGCCAGTGTGGTGGCCTCACCATAGGTTTGATGACCAGTGGTGGTGATCGAGCCTGCGTTGAGCACCAAGCTACCACCTGTGTTGGTGGTCAAGCTGGTCAAGGCGTCCGTATAGCCCACCTTGTTGTTGAAGGTGGTCACGCCTGTGCTGTTGATGGTCAGGGCTTGTGTGGTGCCTGCCGCGGAATCCACGGTGCTGTTGAAGCTGATAGCGCCTGTGCCAGCGCTCAAAGAGGTGTTGGCATTCAAGGTGATTGCAGTGCTACCCAAGGTGATGCCTGCATTGTTGGTGCTGATTGCGCCACCCATGCTGATGCTGTTCACAGTCGTAGCAGTTAAGCCACCGGCAAACGTCAACGTGTCACCCGCAGCGTTGCCCAACACCAAGTTGCCTGTGTTTAAGAACGTGGTAGCGGTGTTGGCTGCACTCACGTTGGTGGTTGCGCCGAGTAGCTCCACGTTGTAGCCGTTCGCTGTGGTGGTGAGCACAGGCGTGCTCAAGTTGTCGGCGAAACGAATGGTTTGGCCCGCCACGGTGTCGGTCAACACCACGCTCGTGCCTGTGCTCACAGGGGCGGCAAATGTGGCGCCATAGCTGTTCGTCAAGGTGAGCGTGCTCAGCGGCGCTGTGTTGCCAATCGCGCCGCTGACCAACACCACACCATTCGTACCCGCGTTGAGCGTTACGGATTGGCCGTTGTTGGTGCTGCCGTTCAAGGTCTTCGCAAAGGTGATGTTCGCACCGGCTGCCAAGGCACCGTTGTTGGTCGTGTCAAAGCTTGTGCTGGCCGCGGTGACCACCGCATCGTCTGCGATGACGATGGAATTGGGGCTGCTGGTGCGCACCAAGCCACCGCTGAAGGTGCTGGTGCCTGCGGCGTCGGTTTCAAAGTGTGCTGGCGCTGTCACAGAGCCAATGGCACCTGTGTAGGTGGTGTTGCCACTGTCAGCCACCACCACGCGTGAGGTGCCATCCAAGGTGCTACCAAACGTCATGCCCACGCCGGTGAAAGTGGTGGTACTGGTGGCTGCGCCACCCACGGTCACGCTGCCGTTGTAGGTTTGTGTGAACGCTCCCGAGTTCACGCGGCCGCCGTTCACCACGGTGGCGCCATTCACTGTCAGGTCACCAGCCGCCGTCACAGCACCACCAAAGGTCACGTTGCTGGCCGTGAGGGTGCTTGCACCAGCAAAACTCACGCGATTCGCAAAGTCAAATGAAGCAGCGGTCAACGTCGCGGGGTTGGTGAATGTCAACGGCCCCACAAAGCGCAATGCGCCCGTGCTGCTGATATCGCCATCCAAGGTTGTGGCACCAGTACTCAGCAAGCGCAAGCGGTATTCGCTGGCTGCAACAGGGCTAACCACATGCAGACTACCCGCGCCACTGTTGATGTCGGTCATCTCTGCCAAGCTGATGGTGCTGTTGACGTTACCCAAGGTGATGGCCGCATCGTCGCTGTGCAACACACCAGCCAGCGTGATGGCGCTTGGGGATGTAGCGACTAGGCCACCGGCAAAGTGCATGTCATCAGATTCCACGCCGCCCAACTGCAATGCGCCCGTGTTAGCCAATGTGGTGGCGCTGCTCACACTCACCACACCACGCAAGGTCAACGCAAAGGGTTTAGCAGCCACGCTGAAGCTTGTGGTGTTCAAACCGCCGTTGAAGTCAATGCTGTTGTGTGTGTCTGTCAACACCACGCTGTCGCTGGTGGTGACTTTGCCGGTGAAGGTGGCCATTTCGCTGTTCACCACCGTCAGTGTTTTCAACGGCACGTTGTCACCCAACGCGCCCTGCACGCTGATGGCGCCCGTATTGCCACCATTCAAGCTGAGCGTGCGTGTGTTGGCGGCGTCTGCGTCGACGGTTTGCATGAAGCTCAACTGCCCTGCTGCTTGCACGGTGACATCGGCAAATACTTTGACGATGTCGTTGAACACCACATCGCCCGTGGTGTGTACGACGGCGCCTTTGAGCTGTGTTTCACCCGCAAAGGTGGTGGCCGAATCAGTGACCAAACTGCTCAGCGGTATCGCTGCACCCACGCTGCCACCCAAGATGGTGGTGCCACTGTCACTCACGGTCAGGCCGTAGGCGCCGTCGATGGTCGATGCGAAGGCCACGTTCACGCCTTTGAGTGTGGTGTCTGCACCCAAGGTCACGGCCTCGCCGTAGCTTTGTGCGCCGGTGGTGGTGACTGAGCCGCCGTTCATCACCAAGGTGCCGCCTGCATTGGTCGTCACGCTGGTCAACGCGGTGGTGTTGCCGATGGCACCACCAAAGGTGGTAACACCGGTGCTGTTGACAGCCAAGGCATAGGCCCCGTTGACGGTGCTGCTCAGGGTCACATCACCGCTGCCGGCAGCCAAGGTGGTGTTGGCACCTAACGTCACGGCCTCGCCGTAGCTTTGGTTGCCCGTAGTAGTGATTGAGCCACCATTCATCACCAAAGTGCCGCCGGTGTTGGTGGTCACGCTGGTTAAGGCAGTGCCTGCGCCAATCGCTCCGCCAAAGGTTGTCGTGCCCGTGCTGTTCACGGTCAATGCGTAGGCGCCGTTGAGGGTGCTGCTCAAGGTCACATCTGCACTGCCTGCGCTCAGGGTGGTGTCAGCGCCTAAAGTGATCGCTTCGCCATAGCTTTGCGCACCGGTGGTCGTGATGGAGCCACCATTCATCACCAAGGTACCACCTGCGTTGGTTGTCACGCTCGTCAAGGCGGTGCCAGCACCGATGGCACCGCCAAAGGTGGTTGTGCCCGTGCTGTTCACAGTCAAGGCATACGCGCCGTTGACGGTGCTGCCCAAGCTCACATCACCGCTGCCTGCAGCCAAGGTGGTATTGGCACCGAGCGTGACAGCTTCGCCGTAGCTTTGCGGGCCCGTGGTGGTGATTGAGGCGCCGTTCATCACCAAGGTGCCGCCTGCATGGGTCGTCACGCTGGTCAATGCGATGCCACCGCCAATCGCTCCGCCAAAGGTTGTCGTACCCGTGCTATTCACAGCCAAGGCATACGCGCCGTTGACGGTGCTGCCCAAGCTCACATCACCACTGCTGGCTGCCAACGTGGTGTCGTGTCCCAAGGTCATGGCACCGCTGTAGCTTTGTGCGCCCGTGGTGGTGATTGAACCGCCATTGAGGGTGGTGGTGCCGTTCACACTCAGGCTGTTGTTGCCGGTCACGGCGCTGTCAAAGGTCACGCCCGACGCGGTCAGCGTGCTGGCACCTGTCAAGGTTACCGCGCCAATATAGTGCTGCGCCGAGGTGCTGGTGTTCACGCTGCCACCTTGGATGGCGGCGGTGCCATCGACCGTCAAGGCATAGGCGCCGGACACAGCCCCGCCAAATGTCACCCCCGTGGCAGTGAGCGTGGTGTCATGGCCCAAGGTGATCGCTTCGCCATAGCTTTGTGCGCCTGTGGTGGTGACAGCGCCACCGTTCATCACCAAAGTGCCGCCTGCGTTTGTTGTGACGCTGGTCAATGGCGTTAGGCCACCCACTGCAGCACCGAAAGTTGTCGCGCCCGTGCTGTTCACGGTCAATGCGTATCCACCATCGACGGTGCTGCTCAAGGTCACATCGCCACTGCCAGCGTTCAATGCGGTGTTGGCACCCAAGGTCACCGCACCGCTGTAGCTTTGTGCGCCTGTTGTCACGCTGCCACCGTTGATCGCCGTGTCGCCATTGACTGTGAAGGTGTGCGCACCCGACACCGCGCCATTCAAGGTCACGCTGGATGCGGTGAGCGTGGTGTCTGTGCCTAAGTCCACCGTGCTGCTGTAGCTTTGAGCGGCACTGCCCGTGTTCACCGAGCCACCGTTGAGGGTGGCAGCACCATTCACGGCGAAGGCATGTGCACCTGATACGGCTGCGCCCAAGGTCACACGGCTGGCACTCAATGTGCTGTCTGCGCCCAAGGTGATGGCTTCGCCATAGGTTTGTGCGCCGCTGGTCGCCACGCTGCCACCGTTGATGGCCAAAGTGCCACCAGCATTGGTGGTCATGCTGGTCAAAGGTGTTGTGCCCCCCACAGCACCGCCCAAGGTGGTGGCGCCCGTGCTGTTGACGGTCAATGCATACGCACCGTTAATAGTGCTGCTCAAGGTCACATCGGCATTGCCTGCACTCAATGTGGTGTCAGCACCCAAGGTCACTGCGCCACCATAGCTTTGTGCGGCATTGCCTGTGTTGACCGTGCCGCCATTCAAAGTCGCAGGGCCAGACAAGGTGAAGGCATACCCGCCACTCACCGCACCACCCAAGGTGGTCATGCCCGTGCCGCTGTTGAGCGTGGTGGCGGCGGTCAACACCAGTGCGGTGTTGGCGTCACCCAACGTCAAGGCGTTGTTTGTTCCCGTGGCCAAGGTGCCGGCCAAGTTGATGCTGCTTGGTGTGGTGACGCTCGCACCATGTGTGAAGCTGAAGCTGTCGCTGCCAGAGGCGCCCAACGTCAACGCGCCGCTGTTGAGGAATGGTGTGGTGCTGTCAAAAGTGTTGTTGCCACCGGTCACTGTCAAGGCATACGCGCCGCTGATGGGGCTACCCAAACGCAAGCCTGCACCTGCATCACTCTTGAACACGCTGTCTGCCGTCAAGGTGATGGTGCCCGTGGCCACACCCACGGTGCTGCTGTGAGCGTTGTAAATCACACCTGTGTTGCTGATGCCTGTGCCTGCAACGCTCAACACGTTGGCAATGGATTGGCCATTCAAGTCCAGGGCTGCGCCGTTGTTCACGGTCAAGCTGCCCGAGCCCACAGGGCCTGAGGTGATGTTGCCCACACTGCTAGAGCCGAGCTGCAACACACCGGCTTGTACGGTGGTGCCGTTGTCATAGGTGTTGGCGCCAGAGAGCGTCAAGCTGCCAGCGCCTTGCTTGATCAGGTTCACGCCTGTGCCAGAAATCACACCCGACAAGCTGCTGGTGCCTGAGTTGTTCAACGTCAAGCTTGTGCTGGTGCTCAAAGCCAACGCGTGTGTGCCTTGAATCGCAGCGCCGTAAATCGTGATGGGGCCAGCAATATTGATGTCAGCGCCTAATGTGATGTCGCTGGTGTTACCCAAACGGCCCAAGGTCAAGCCTGTGAGGGTATTGGCCAAGTTGTACACGCTGGTGTCGAGTGTGGCGCTGAAGCCACCTGAGAGCACGGGTTGAATCGTCACAAAACCATTGCCCGAGAAACCAGACGTCAAAGGACGTGCGTTGTTGGTGAACACCAAACCACCACCGCTGTTGCCCGTGGCCGTGCTGCCGCTGTAGGTTTGCGTGCCTGTGAGGGTCAATACATTCGCCCCCAACTTGCTCACGGTGCCTGCACCGCTGATGTTGCCTGCGTAGCTCACATCATCTGAACGGCTGAACACCAAGCCCGCGCCGCTGGCCACTGACGCATTGCCTGCCATGCTGCCGGTGGTGCTGGCATCACCCACTTGCAACACACCTGCGCTGATGGTGATGTTGCTGGTCGATGTGTTGGCACCGGTGAGCTTGACGGTGTTGGTTTGTTGTTTGGTCAAGCTGCCCACACTCAACACACCGCTGAAGGTGTAGTCGGTGGTGGAGTCCAACAACAAACCGCCATTGGCTTGCACATTGCCAGACAGCAACTGCCCTGCACTGCCGCCATTACCAATGCTGATCTTCTTGCTGCCGCTGGCGTTGAGGTTGGCAATGCTCACATCGCCCACGATGTAGCCTGTGGTGTTGTTGGCGCCGCCCAAGCTCAGGGTGCCTGTGCCTGTGATGTTTTTGTAATAGAGGCTGGCCGCACCTTGCGATGAGTTTTCGCTTACGGTCACACCGGAAGCAATGTCAATGTTCATCGCATAAGCCGCTGTGTCGCTGCCAATGAACCAAGGTGTGAACGAGGTCACACCGTTACTGGCGGTGAAGTGAGCCGTGGCCTCGCCTGCAGCGCGAACCACCAAGCTGTTCATGTTGTGGCCTGTGAAAGTCACATTGCCCTTGATGAAGTAGCTCGCACCGGCGCCGGTGGGTGTCATCACATTGGCAATCGTGAGGCCAGCGCTGCCACCGTCTACCACTACGTTTTGGCTGAGGTTGGTGTTGATGCCGCCAGTGGTGGTGATGCCAAAGCCACCGATGTTTTCAAATACGCCGCTGCCTGTGACGCTGAAGGCATTGGCCAATGTTTTCGCGGCGGCTGTGTCAAAGCTCAAACGTGCGCTCACGGCCACCGTGCTGGTGCCCAAGGCGTTGCCACTGCCACCGGCCACCAGTTGGCCACCCGAGATGGTGGAACCACCCGAATACGTGTTGTCGCCGCTGAGCGTCAACACACCCGAGCCTGTCTTGGTGAGACCACCTGTACCTGCAATCACACCGGCGTAGTTCATGCTCTTAGAAGCATCGACAGAGAACGTGCCGCCACTGGCCCCAAGCGTGATGCCACGGTTGGTGTTGAGTGTGAAGTTGTCGGTGGCTTGCAAGCTGCCGCCGTTGAGGGTGATCTTGTCCGTCACCACCGCGCCAGGTGCTGCGCCTAAATGGCTATCTGCCGCGACAGACAAGGTGCCGCCGTTGATTTGAATCTTGCCTTGATGGCCGCTGTCATAGCCCGTCAACGTGCCTGTGAATGTGCTGGGCAAAATGGCCAAGGCCACGTTGGCGCCGTCTGGCAACACACCGGTTTGGCTCAAGTTACCTGTCACGGCCCAGTTGCTGGCATCTGACCAATTGCCGTTGCCGCCCACCCAAGTGGCTGAGGTCAGTTGAGAAATGGTTTTCGAGGCATTGCCTGAGGCTAAATTGACTGAGTAGTTGTCTTTGTCAGCACCCGCCAACACCACGCCTGTCACCGTGACCTGCTTGGTGCCAACATGGCGATCTGCAAACGTGCCCGTGGCTGAGGTGTACGTCACCACGTCATTGGCTTCTAGGGTGTTGAAGGTGACCGTGCCACTGAAGGTGGCGGCTGTGTTGCCGTCATACACCTTGTTGTTCACCACAAAGCCCACCAAGTCGATGCTCTTTTTCGCCACCGTCAATTGGCTGCCACCTGTTTGGCTCATGGCGTAACCCAACTTAGACAAACCATCGGTCAAGTCATACGCTGTGGCGCGGTAGTTCAGCTTACCCGCATTCGAATACGTAGCCCCTTGAATGATCACGCCTAAACCAGTGACGTTTTCATCGCCGTTGAGAGCCACGCGCAATGTGGACAACGGCGAAGTGCCATCAGGCTTCAAGTTGTTGAGTGTGAGCGTATGGTCAAAGCCATATGTCACGGTGTAGCTGTCAATGTTGGCCGTGGCTGTGGGTTGCTGGCGGTAAATGGCATTGACCACATTGGGACTCAAGGCCCAGCTGTAGTTGGTGGTGGTTTCGTCTGAGTTGTAACGGAAGTTGCCTGAGCCTGAACCCACCAAAGCCGTCAAGCCCGTGCTGTCCGGCACGCTGCCCGTCATCAATTGAATGATGCCACCCGTACCGGCAGTGATCGCAGGGCTACCTGAAATGAGGATGTTGCCACCTGTGGCTGTGCCCGCTGCGCTGTTCTTGCCCGCGTTGATCAGCACCGCATTGGCTGTGGTGCTGGTGGTGCTCACGTTTTGAGCAATCGTCACATCGCCGCTCAAGGTTTCAATGCGCACATCGCCTGTGGCGGTGATGCCGGTGGGGTTGACCGTGCCAATCGTCAACGCGCCTGCGTTCACATACGTGAAGGCGCTCACACCACTGGCAGCCAAGGTGTTGATGCTGTTGCTGGTGTTGTCCAAGGTCACTGCACCACTGAGGACGGCCAACTTATCTGCCACGACGTAGCCCGATGCGCCGTCGGTGATGGTGGTGCCTGTGAGCTTGATGGTGTTGTTGGTGGCCGTCAACGGTGCGTTGATGGCAATCGCACCACCATAAATCGTCACGGGGCCTGCGATGGTGGTGGTGCTCCCCACGGTGACGCCACCTGTGTTGCTGCTTTGACCAATCGTCAAACCAGACACGCCACCTTGGTAGGTGAGGTACGCCGTGTTGAAAGTGTTGGTAAACGAATGGCCATCGGTTGGGCGAATGGTCAATGCCCCCGAGGTGTTGAACGCCATCGTGCCTGACGCGCTCACGTCATCGGAAATCACGGTGATGTTGCTAGAAGATGTGCTCACTGCGGAGCCAGTGAGTGCACCCAAGGTGGCTGAGCCTAGGTTATTCACAATACCAACGCTGCGTGTGCCGGTGTTGAGTGTGATGGCGCCACTGTCAGCCAACAAGTTCAGAACACCGCCCTGTGTCGTGAGATAGCCCAGTCGCACACCATAAGCCCCCGCTTTGGTGGATGAACCCAACGAGGTAAAGCTGATACCACCGCCACCTGTGGTCACCAACGAAGTGGTACCGGCCATGCCAGCGCCCTCGCCTGCACCGTTGGACACCAAGCCTGTGCCCACACTTTGCGAGGCATCAGAAATCCAAGTGATGGCATCACTGGCGGCGTTGGATGAGGTCAAGGTGAAGATGCCGTTGCGATACGCCGTGGTGGTGCTGTGGTGCCAACCCGCACCTGCGCCGCCACCATCGCCCACAGCTTGACCTTCAATGTAAATTTTTCCTGCGCCCGCATCTAAAGTGACTGTGCCAGTGGCCAAGAAACCGCGGAAGGTCGTGGTTTTGCCGCGGATGTAAATGTCACCACCACTGGTAGACAACGTGGCTTCTTCAAGGAAGACACCGACCTTGTCAAAGTTGGCAGCGTTGCCTGTGCCTGAGATGGTGGTGCCAGACACGGCATACCCATCACCCACCGTCAGCCCGTGCCACTGCGTGGCGGAGTCAGCACCACCGGCCATCCACAAATGGCCACCGCCTGTGGTGATGGACGAACCGCCGTACAACATGATGCTGCCGGTGCTGGTTTGGTTGTCGCTGTTACTCCACACCACCACATCGCCACCGTTGGTGGTGATGGACTTGGTGGTGGCCAGCGAAATATCGCCACTCGACTTCAGCAACACATCGCCCAACGTAGCGGCGGCTGTGGTGTTGAGGTTGCCGTTGACATTGATGGTGCCGCCATAAGCGGTGATGGGGCCTGCAATCGTGGCGTCATATAACGACACCACACTGGTATTGGTGGTCTTACCCACCGTCAAACCACCCAAAGTATTCGCAAATGTCCAGCCCGATGTAGAGAACGCCCCTGTAAAACCGGTGCCCACCGATTCAATGCGCAAACTGCCAGCGCCCCCAAACGACGCACTGGCGGTGGTGGGCGCATTGTTCGACAACACCAAGATGCCTGCATTCACCGTGGTGGTGCCTGTGTAGGTGCCGTTGCTAGTGAGCGTCCAAGTGCCTGTGCCTGATTTAGCCAAACCACCCGCACCAGAGATGGCGCCGCCAAATGTGCTGCTGGTGTTGTCGGCCCCCGCCGTCAACACGGCGCCTGTGCCCAACACCAAATTACCACCAGTGCTGCCACCGCCCGTGAGTGACCCCACGTTCAAGCTGCTGTTGAGTTGCAACAACGTGCCACTGACATTGCTCAAACTCACTGCAGAGTTGTTGCCTAATGCGTGGAGGTGTGTGGTAATCACCGTTCCAGCATTGAGGGTCGTGCTGCCGGTGTAGGCGTTATCACCACTCAAAGTGAGTGCGCCTGATGCCGCATTGATCAGCCATCCGCCTGCGCCTGTGATACGACCTGACAAGGAGGCTGTCACCGATGAAGCATTCAACGTGGTCGCACCATTGATGACCCAGTCATTCGCCACCGCGGTGACACTTGAATTGAGCAACACCGTGGTGCCATCAGCTAAGGTGGCCGCGCCTGTCCCTAAGGCGGTGTTGTGTGACACACCGATATTGCCCGCACTCACCGTTGTGCCGCCGGAATAGCTATTGGCGCCAGCCAACACCAAAGCCCCTGCCCCTTGCTTGACCAACACAACATCAGTGCCCGATACCACACCTGTGAGTGCACTGCTACCGCTGGCGTTGACCGTTAACACACGGCCATTCGCCAATGCCAAGTTGTAAGCCCCATTCACGCTGCTGCCACTGAGCCACACATCGCCCGTGGTGGCGTTGGTGGTGGTCAAGTTGGCGTTGAGCGCCAAGGCGCCGCCATAGATGCGCACAGGGCCTGCCACGCTGATGTCTGCGCCGAGCGTGATGTTGGCGGTGTTCGCGGCGTGGCCCAGTGTGACGCCCGACAAGGTGCTGGCCCAGGTGTAGCTGTTGGTGTTCAATGCAGCGCCAAAGCTGGCATTGGTCACAGGCTGAATGGCCACTGCACCACTGCCCGTGAAGCCTGAGATGGTGGGGACGGTGTTGTTGAGGTAAACGAGTTGGCTACCCACGGTGCCTGTGTGGGTGCTGCCGGTGTAGGTTTGCGAACCTGTGAGCGTGAGGGTGTTGGTGCCCATTTGTTGCAGGCCGCCTGTGCCTGAGATGTCATTGCTCACCGTCACATCATCTGTGCGGTTGAAAGCCAAAGTGCCGCTGACATTGACAGCACCCGTGCCCAGAGAGCCTGATGTCCCGCCATTGCCCACTTGCAAGGTGCCTGCGGTCACCGCCGTGCTGGTGTAGCTGTTGGCCCCCGAGATGACGAAGGTGCCATTGCCCGACTTGGTCAAACCACCCGTGCCTTGCAACACACCCTCGTAATTCAAGCTCTTGGTGGCATCCACTTGGAATGTGCCGCCGTTGCTGGTGAAGGTGATGCCACGGTTCGCATTCATCGTGAACGAGTCTGTGGCATTCAAGGTGCCACCGTCGAGGGTGATCAAGTCTGCTGTGGTGCTTACAGGTATGGCGCCTAGGTAGCTGTCGCTCGCGGCACGCACCGTACCTGCAATTTGCATCTTGCCGGTATAGGCCGTGCTGGCTGAATCAGCCACCACACTGCTACCGCTTGGAATGATGGCCAAGGCCACGTTGCTCAAGTTGGGCAACACACCGGTTTGCGTCAGGTTACCCGTGACGGCCCAGTTGGCAGGGTTACTCCAGTTGCCACCCGCTGCACCCACATACGTGGCCGAAGGCAATTGAACAATCGTGCCTGCTGCGGTTTGGCCCGAGTTGGTGTCCCACACATAGTTGTTGGCGGTGGTGCCTGACAGCGTCACGCCCGTCACGGTGACCACGCGGCTGTTGGACACATTCACCGAGTCGTAGGTGCCTGCAATCGCACTCACCGTCACATCGTCGCTGCCAAACACGGTGCTCGGTGTCACGCCGGTGGTCAAAACCGAAGCCGTGGTGTTGCCGTCATAGGTTTTGCTGGCGGTCAACGTGCCACTCAAAGTCACCACCTTGCGATCAATCGTCACAGGAGAGTTGGCAACGGTGATGCTGTAGTTGTTGAAGTCAGCTGTGCCGGTGGAGGCTGTGATGGCCGTCATGAAGTTGTTGCCATTGCTCGACACATTGGCAGATTGCGCCACCACCGCCGTGGGCACCATGGTTTCGCCATTGATCAAACCGCTCACCGACACTGAGGTGGGTACCAAGCTTGTGCTGCCGCTGTAAGTGGCACGCACCGACACCACCAAAGGCATCTTGTCCACCGTCAGGTTGTAAGTCGCGCCCGTCAGGGTGTATTTGTCGCTGGTGATGCCAAAGGTGTTGGTGGCCAGTGAGTGATACGTCGTCGCGTTGGGGCTGCTCACGGTGGCGCCACCGGTCAACGTCACCACATCGCCTGCCACGATGCCACCGATGGTGTACGCATTGGTCGTGCTGCTGAACGACACATTGCCATCGTAGTTTTTAGACATATTGACGGTGATGGGTGCCAAGGTGATGTCACCGATGCCTGTCAACGTGGGAGAACTAAAGGCGTAGCCATAAATCGTTTTGTTGCTGAGCGCATTGAAAGCGGTCACGATGACGCCATTCACCGACACTGTTTTTCCCGTGCCCACGCCGATGATGGTGGATGCACTACCGACTGATGTGTAATGGCTGTTGGTGGTTTGTGTCACGCTCAACACATCGCCATTGAGCAAGCCGGTCACGGCAATATTGCTGGGTTGAATCACCACGTTGTCGGTGCCGTCGTACGGCTTGGACAAGGTTCCCACCAAAGAACCTGTGAGCGTGGGGGCGTAGGTGTAGAGCAAACCGTTGCCCGTACCCAGCACGGCACTGCTGCCGTAGGTGGCACCGTACTGCACATAGTTGTTGACCAAGCCGCCGTTTTCATCGCCGCCATTGGCTTCGGTTTCCAACGGAATGATGTTGGCACTCCACACCTGCCAGGTGTGGCCATTGCTCACACTCAGCGCACTTGCACCCGCACGGTTAAAGAACTTCGCACCTGCCAACACGATGTTGCCGGTGGTGGTGCTGATGCCCTGCCCGCTCATCAAGGTCAGATTGGCGGTGTTGGCAATCGTCACATTGCCTGTGGCGCTGATGGCGCCGACATCCAAGGCCACACTGTTTTTCATGCTCACAGAGCCAATGGTGCCGGTGCTCAACAGCGTATTCACGGTGTTGTTGGCATTGCTCAAAGTCACGCCACCCGCGCCGCTGACGGTGAGGCCATAGCCGTTGTCATCCACAAGGCCCGACAAAGTCAAACCTGTCCCCGACACATCCAAGGTACTGGCAGCGCCCAAGTTCACGGCGCCCGACAAGCTGCTAGAGCCTGTCGACACACGCAAGGTGCCGCCATTGAGATTGAGGGTTTCATTGCCAATCGCGGCGTTTTGCAAATCCAACACCGCACCGCTGGCGACGGTGGTCGTGCCTGCGTTGTTACCCAAACCATTGTTTTGCGTCACTACCACCGTGCCGGTGTTCACCGTCAAGTTACCGCTCCACGTGTTGAGCCCTGACAAGGTCAGCACGCTGGTGGACGTGTCCTTCACCACTTGGCCAGCACCGCTGATGATGCCGCTCAAGGTTTGTGCTGTGCTCGAACTGTCTTGCAACTGCGCGCCCGAGCTGATGGCGACGTTGCCTGCATACGTGCCAGCGCCCAAGCTGCCAGAGCCTGTGAGTTTCAAGGCGCCTGCGGTGATGGTGGTGTTGCCGCCGTAGGTATTGGCTGCGGTCAGATTCATCATGCCTGCTGCACCTTTGGTGAGCGTGCTGCTAGCACCAGAGATGACGCCCACAGTGCCAGCCACCGTGGGGTTGAGTGTCAAGCTGTTGCTGGTGGCAATGGCTTGCAAGCTCAGGTTCGCGCCTGTCACAGTCACATCGGTGTAGGTGACTGTGTTGGCCAGTGCCGTGGCCAAGGTCACATCGCCTGTGGCGCCTGCATTCAAGGTCAGGGCTTTGGTGGTGGGTGACGTCAGTGTGCCGGCAAAGCTCATGGCAGCGCCCGTTCCGCCCAAGGTGCTGTTAAAACCAAACGTGCTACCGCTGTCTTGCATGACCACATTGCCACTGTAGGTCTGAGTGCCGCCTGAGGTGACTTGCGTACCCCCGAGCGTCGCAAGCCCGTTCATGTTGAACACACCCAAATTGGTCATCGACCCGCCCGTGGTGAGTGGGCCATTCACCGTCAAGTTGTAACGATTGGCCGAGCCAGCCACGGTCGATGCGGTGGTGATTTGTGTGCCCGTCAGTGTGGCGTTGGCACCCAATGTCACCAAGCCGTTGTAGCTTTGGGTCAAGTTGCTGGTGTAAGTGCCGCCTGAAAGTGTGAACGTGGTGCCGTTGCTGCTCAAACCATTGAAGGTCATCAAACCGGCATTGCTGGCCGTGGTCTTGCCGTAAGTCAACGCGGTGTTGAGATCAAACGCGGCCACGGTGCTCGTCAGTTCCAACGATGAATTGGTGGGCAAGGTCGTGGCAAACACCGAACGGTTGAGCGTGCCTGCGGTTGAGCCCATGATGCTGTCCATCGTGGTGTTGAGTACGCTCATGCTCGCATCAGCGGTACGCAGCTTGGTGAGACCTTGCATCACCTTGCCCAAACCAATGCCTGAACCATCGATCACCAAGTTGTTGTTCGTCAACACCTGTGTGTCGCTGTAGGCCATGCCCACCACGGTGGGGCTGCCCGCTAGGCTCAAAGTGTTGGCCAATTTGGTGCTGGTGCCAATCACCAACTTAGAGTCGGCAAACAAAGGACTGCCCGTGGTGTTGGCCAGCAACTCGTAGAAGAAACCGTTCGCCCCCGTGGTCATCGTGCCGCCGTTGAGCAAATAGCCACCGCCGTAAACACCCACTTGTGCTTTCACGGCCTTGGTGGTGCCATCGGCCAAATAGGCATAACCCCAAATGGCTTGCGGCGCAGAGCTACCGTAAATCGCTTTCAGGTAGGGGTACAAATCTGTGCCCGTGCCCCATGTGGCCGTTACAAAGTTGGCATGTGGCAAAGCCCCTAACAACGATGACGTTGCCAAGCCCGTGGCAGGCCCCGTCCCCCCCACACCCGCGGCATCGGTGCTCATGCCCGAGGTAGTGCTGTCGTAATACAGGTTGTTGCGAATGACCCAGTACGTGGTCACTTGGTTAGGTGCCGTGCCCGTCACCGTGGTGCCTGTGCCCACGCCACCAAACGATGCACCTACAGAGGTGGCGTTGCTGGTCGAGCTCACCATGCCTGTGGAGTAGCCGTAGCTGAACGTGCCACGCGCTGCATAACCCACCAAACCACCCACATTGGTGGTGCCGGTGACAGCGCCAGTGGCATAAAAGTCTTGAAGCGTGCGGGTGTAAGTCGTGTCGTTTGAGTAACCCAAAAAGCCGCCTGCGCCGTCCCCCGTGGCGTTGACCATGCCGGTGGCATAGCTTGCCGAAATGCCACCGTTGTACGTCATCAAGCCCACAAAACCGCCGACATACGATGTGCCGCTCACAGCACCTGCGGCACGTGAGTTGGTGATGTTGCTCGATGCATTGAAATACCCCACAAAGCCACCGGCATTCGCCCCTGTGCTGGTGACTTTGCTATTGCCATAAGACGACGTGATGTTGCTGCTGTTGTACATCGTTCCGACAAAACCACCCACACTGCCTGCACCCGTCACCGAGCCCGATGCGCCCGATGTGTTCACGGTGCTAGAGCTCATTTGTCCGATGAAACCGCCCACATCCACGCCCGAACCCAACACCACGGTGTTGGCCGTTGATCCTGTGACGGTAGAACCACCGAGATAGCCCACCAAGCCACCAATTTGGTTGCCCGTGCCACGCACGCCATACGAGCCTGTCACCAAATTGTTAGCTGTCGAATTAGATATCGTTGAGGATGAGTAGACATAACCCACCAAGCCGCCTACATATGACACACCTGATACCGTGCCATTGGCTGCCGTGGCGTTGATGGTGTTGTAGTACGAATACCCAGCCAAACCACCCACGTTGTTGGAAGTTCCCGTCACATTGCCATACGCTGTCGCGTTGTTGATGCCGCCGTAGTAATACAAGTAGCCCACCAAGCCCCCAACGTTAGAGGTACCAGTCACGTTACCGGTTGCGTAGGCATAAGACACCACCGCGTTTGAGCTATTGCTGGAATAACCCAACAAACCACCCGTTGAATCACCCCCCGTCACATTGCCCGTGGCGTAGGTCGTGCTACCTGTGGTGGCTGTTGTACCCGTGATGGTTGAGTTGGTCCAGCCGACCAATCCACCCACGTTGTTTGAATTACTCTGAACTTCGCCTGTGCTGAATGAGTTGGACACAGCCGCGTAGTTGATACCAATCAAACCACCGGTGTACGAGCTACCCTTGACCAACGTGCCAACGTATTTGTTCCAACTTGTCGTCGCGGATGACTGCCCAATCAAGCCGCCGAAATAGCTACCGCCATAACCCCCACCCCAGCCCGTGACCGTGCCCGACACGGATGAGTTAGTGACAGAGCCGTTGCTGGCATTACCAATCAAACCACCCACGTAGTTGCCCGAGGCTTCCAGATTGCTCGTCACAAAGGTGGTGTAGGTTGGCGTGTTGGACACCACGGTCACACCCACAGCCCCATCAGACTGACCAATCAATCCACCGACATACGACACACCTTTGACCAAGCCTGTGGTGTGCGAACTGGTGTTCAAACTCGACGACGTACTTTCAAGATAACCCACCAAACCACCTGTGTAGTTGACCGTGCCGGTCACCGCACTGGTCGAGCTAGAGCCCGTTACCGCACCTAAATACACACGCCCTGCCAAACCACCCACTTGGTTTGTGCCTGTCACGGAACCAGAAGACGTCGAGTTGGTCAGTGTGCCCGTGTTCAACCGGCCCACAATGCCGCCCACATGCGTACCGCCTGAGACAGTCACACTAGAGGTGTCTAAGTTCAATGCGTTGGTTGTGCTGCTGCTGGCGTTGATCAAGCCCACGACGCCACCGACGTTGCTATAGCCCGCATTCGAGCCACTGCCGGAAACCGTATCACCTGGATCTGGGGTGTAGGTGATGTCACTGCCCGTGACCGAACCTGCTGCATTGGCATTGGTGATGGCACGCAAATACGAAGTACCCACCTCGGTACCGATGTTCAGCTTACCCAACACCGAGGCATTGCTCATGGTCAAACGGTCCAGCGCAGTTGTGACGGTGCGGCCATTGAAGTAGCCAATGAAACCCAAGTTCGAGGTGTTTTGACTCAACGTCAAATTGGTGATGGTCTTGCCAGTGGCATCCAAGTAGCCCGAGACATACGGCACAAACACACCCGCATCCAAGGTGATGTCGTTGGCCAGTTTGAACTTCAATGTGACTTGATCGGAGTAGCCCAAATAGTTTTTCACGTCGGTGGAAGACGTCAGGCTGTAATAGCCACTCGCATCAGGACCTCCAAAGTAGCTCGCCAACTTGGTCGTATTGCTTGCAGCCAAACCATCCAGCGCAGGCGTGAACCAATCGGTGTACTGGGCACCAAACAACCCACCTGTGGTGATGAGACCTGTGACAGCCACACGAGTGCTGGGGCTTGCAGGCGTGAGGCCAGTGATCGACACCGCATCAATGTTGTAGTGTGCATTGGCCAACGTGGCGCCAGGCGTGACAAAACCGACCAAGCCACCATAGTTGTAGTCTGCAGACACAGCGCCTGTGGCATACGCGTTGTAGATGTACGCCGATGTGTCAGCACGCCCGACCAGGCCGCCCACATCGTTGCGACCTGTCACAGCGCCTGCTGCATACGAATACTTCGTGCCATTCGCCGGAACAGAACCTGCAGCAGCGTCACTCGCTTGAATGGTGCCAGCCAGCTTGCCCACTAAGCCACCCACATAGTCATACGTGCCAGTCACAGGCCGTGCGGTGAAAGAGCCTTTGATGATGGCCGCACTGTCGGTCACGCCCACCAAACCACCCACATACGACGCCCCAGCCACCGTACCCGTGATGTACGACGAATCAGACAAAGTGGTGCTGTACAAACCACCAATCACCCCCCCCACGTAATACGCAGAAGCGCCCGTGCCACTCACCACGCCCGAGGCGTACGAATTGACCACCGTACCGTTGGCATAACCAACCAGACCGCCCGTGTAGCTGGAACTGTTTGTCACATTGCCAGAGGCGTTTGAACTACTGATGGTGCTGGTGGAGTTGTTATAGCCCACCAAGCCCCCAGCATAGTTGCCCACTGCCGTGACATTGCCCGTAGCGTAGCTCGATGTGATG
>Ga0228699_1000335_pt1 | contig 38523 bp, 30 predicted proteins | sample McNCre217_Aug_MG_FD_178016 | JGI IMG/M metagenome (GOLD analysis project Ga0228699, IMG submission 178016) | Freshwater microbial communities from McNutts Creek, Athens, Georgia, United States - 2-17_Aug_MG | ecosystem: Environmental > Aquatic > Freshwater > Creek | place: USA: Georgia... | reverse complement strand
CAGGCGCCGCTCCAGTTCCTCCATACGCGCCAGATCAACCTGGCACTCGAAGACCGATTTCTGCACGCGCTGCCCCGTGCTCTCGCAGACCTTGGCGACCCGGCGCAGGCGGCGACGGCCGGCACGGTCTTCCGTGTTCACGTCATAGCAGACGATGACCAGCATGCTGCGGACTCCTCGTCAGCGCACGCTGAACGGCACATACGTGGGCGCTTCGCCCCGCACATGCCGCGCCAGCAGCCGCGCCTGCACCAGCGGCACCAGCCCCAGCAGCACGCTCTCGGCCAACAGCGGATGGGTAAGTTCCTCCTTCTTGCGCTCCTGAAACGCGACGACCACCGCCTTGCGCGCGTCCCCATCGAGCAGCACAGCCCCACCCTCGCGCTCGGTGAAGTCCTTGGCCGTCACCTGGCCGCGGTTGATCAGCGTCAGCGCCAGTCGGTCGGCGAACGGCCGGAACTCCTCCACCAGATCCAGTGCCAGCGCCGCCCGCCCTGGCCGCAGCGCATGCAGAAATCCCATCTGTGGATCCAGCCCGGCCGCCTCGATCGCGCTGCGGCAGTCGTTGGTCCACATCGAGTACAGGAAGCTCAGCAGCGCGTTCATCCGGTCCCGCGGAGGGCGGCGGCTGCGGCCGTTCATCGCGAAGTGCCCACGCTGGTCGGTGCGGACCAGCAGCGTGAACACCTCGAAATACGTGCGTGCCGCCTCGCCCTCGATGCCGCGCACGGTGTCCAGGTCAGGCGCCGCCGGCAAGGCGCGCAGGCTGGCCGCCAAGTCCTGCGCCGCCCGCTCCAGCAGCGCCGTTTCCTCGTCGGACTTGCTGTCGCGCGCGCCGCGCTGCAGCACATACCGCTGGTTGCGCAGCTTGCCGGCAACAATGGTGCGCGCCAGTTCCAGGGTGAAGGCGGTGTTGTCGATCGCCTGGTGGTGGGAGCGGCGCAGCAGCACATTGCCGCTGACCTCCCCCTCCAGCCGCGCCTTGAAGCGGCCATTGGCGTCGAGCAGCACCAGCGCCTTGCCCTCCTCGGCCAGCCGGTGCATCAGCGGCGCGCTCAGGTTGATGTGCCCGAAGCAGACCACGGCGCTCAGATGGTGCAGCGGCACGCGCAGCTTCGTCTCCCGATCAACCTCGATGCGCAGGGTGTCGTTGTCCAGGCGCAGGTAGCTCTCGGGCGTGGTGACGTACAGGGTGTTGAGCAATTGCATGGGGAATAGCGCTTGTCGGTGTCACTCGGCATCCGGGTCGAACAGGCGGGCGTGCAGATCACCAATGGCGTGCAGCCGACGCCAGGCTTCTGGCTGGCAGCGTTCATTGAGAGAGCAGGCGCGGCAGCGGCGGGTATCGGTCGTCGGGGCAGGCAGCGTGCCGCTGGCGAGCATGGCGCGGAACGCCGCGGCGATTTCCACCACTTCGGCCTGCAATGCCGGCGTGATCGGCACCACGCGGCGGCGCTTGGAACTGGCGTAATACAGCGCGCCCTCGGTCACCGCATGGCCGGTCATCTCGGCCAGGCACAGCGACTGCGCCGCAAGCTGGATGTCGTCAGCGTGGGCAATGTCCGCCGCCTTGTTGCGCGAACCATGCTTGTATTCGACCGGATATGGTGCGCCAGTGGCAGGGTCGAACTCCACCGCGTCGGTCTTGCCGATCAGCCCGATCGCGTCGTTCCATACCGGCAACGCCCGCTCGATGCGCACACCCTTGCGCAGTTCGAACCCCGGCTGGTCCACCTGCGCATGCACCGCCTGCCCGCGCAGCGTATGGACGTTGTCGTCGAACACCTGGTCAAGGTGGATCAGGCCGCACTGGCGCGGGCAGTACGCCCAGTGCTGCAGGGCCGACAGCGGAATCGGGTCGGGTGGCTCGTCCGAACCGAGCCGGCCCTCGTTCGCGACCGGCACCATCTCAGCAGCGCCGCGTGAGCGTCACCCCGGTCGCCGCTGGCACCGACTGGCCCGGCGCGAGCGGCTGGCCGTCGAACAGCACGGCGTAGGCGCCGAAGTCGCGGGCGGGCATGCCCGGTGCGGTCGGTGCCACGGTCAGGCGGTCGAACAGCGCATGCGCCAGGGCATTGCCGAGTTCGCTCTCGTGCTCGAAGACGTAGAGGCCGCGGGTGGACATCTGGCCGCGGGCGGCCGAGCGGTCGTGTTCGAACATCTGCTCCAGCGCCTTGAAGTACAGCTCCAGGTCTTCCACCGAGAACTGCGTCTGCTTCGCGAGGAAAGACGAAACGAAGCCATGCGAGCGGTACAGCCCGTACGGGACGGTGTGCTTGCGGCCCATGGTCCGGTTGTCGCCCCCCTGCTTCTCGGCCTCGGCCTCGGTGGCAACTGCCATGCGGGTGATCGAGTGCTCCAGCGCGACGATCGGCTCAATCGAGCGGGCAAACGTCATCTGTACCGGGCCGCGCACCTGCCCGCAGTTGACGCCGGTGGACATCACAGCGCCGAACGTTCGGACATCGAAGAAGTTCTTGCACATCCAGGCGCGTGCCTTCTCGACCACATCACCGCCGCCCTTGCGTTTCTTGTCGTCACCTTTGAGCAAATCACCTGCCCCGGTATCCTCATAGGCGCGCTCGTGCGTCTTGTTGAGGATGGCTTTTTCCTTGATGTAGATCTCATAGGGCGGCTGCTCGCCATGCACCAAACCGACGAAGTTACGCACCTTGCGCTTGAGCGCCACATCGGTGACGAGGCCGTGGCCGGTTTCGGCGTCCAGGCGCGGCAGGTTGCCGGCGTCCGGGTCGCCATTGGGGTTGCCGTCCTTCACGTCAAACAGCAGGACGAAGTCATAGCGGCGGTTGAGGTTCATGTTCAATCTCCCTTGGGGGTAAAAAAGTCTTGTCGCTGGTGGTAGTAGCCAAGCGCGAAGCGGCCCTGGTCGGGCAGCGCCATATGGGTCGGGAAGTCGTCGAGGCCGCCGACGATCTCGGCGAGGAGGTTCTCGAAATGGATTGCCAATCCCTTCGGCAGCTTGGCGAGGTGGTGGTTCTTCAGCCGCAGCAGCGTGGTGAAGACCGCCACGGGCGTGCTGGACGCGGCGCCGAAGTAACGCTCGCGGATGGTGGCGTTCAGGCCAGGACTGGCCGCCTCCTGGATCTTCTCCAGCGTGGCGAACAGCCGGCCAAGCCGGTAGCCAGGGTTCAGGTTGTCAAGATCAAGCATGGGACGGTAGACCTCCTCTGAAGCGGGGTTCTGGAAACGAATCTGGCGGTTCAGGCACGCCTTGATGGAGGCCGCCCGCAGGTAATTGACGTGCCGCTCGGCCCGGCAGCGCTGCACCGCCGCGTTGAGCCACAGCGCCGGGAACGGGCAGCCGGTCAGGATGGCGCGCATCAGGTCGCCGCCGAGGTTGGGCGGGACGTTGTCGGCCTTGCCCTGCAGCGCGATGGCGGTGAGCAGGCGGAACAGCGGCGGGAACTCGGGGTCGTTCGGGCCGCGCACCAGCGAAAGGTCGTCGAACCACTCGCGCACCCGCAAGGCGATGTCGTGCAGCGGCGCGGCGTGCCAGAAGCGGATCGAGATGCGGGCAGCGTTCGGGGCCAGGCCGAGCACGTAGAACTTGCGCTTCCCTGGTGCCCCGTCGAACTGGCCGGACTGGAGCGCGTCGAACAGCGCCCGTACCTGCTCGGTATGGGCATTCGGGTCGTCGTGGTCTGCATCGAAGAACGAGGCGAAGGCGTCCTCGAAATCGATGTCTTGCTCGAACTGCGCCCAGAACACGGTGCTGGCATCGCCGACCTGCATGCGCTGGCGGGAGCCTTTGGCGAGGAGGCTGTTCAGCGCGGTCGTGTAGGCAAACGCGGCCGGCGCGCTCACTGGGGCGTTGGCGCCTTGCTCCTTGCCGAAAGAGCGGAAGGCGTCGAGGTTGAACGACACGATGTTCGCGCCCGCAACTTGCGCACCCCAGACACCCTTGATCGAACTGTGCAGCCGCTCGGGCTCAGCCTGCTCACCCGTGATCAGGCAGACCGAGGCCGCGCCGGGCATGTCTTCCTTCGGCGCAGCGGCCGACACCGCCCCGATCACGTCAGGGCGCTGACACACGAGGTCGATGTCATCCTTCAGCCGGAAGGTCACGATCGGATTGGCTTCGGCGATCTCGGCCCACTGCGGCTGCAACTGCGCGTCGGCAAGCGGTTGAGCGGCCAGAAAGCGCTGGACCGCCATCAACCCTGCATCCCCTGGCACCCGCTGCGCCAGTTGGTCCACGCGCTGCCGGAAGGCGGCGACCTGCTCGGCCACACGCTGCGGCTTGCCCTTGGTATCGAGCCCCAGCACGTACTCGGCCGTGTCCCACAACAGGTTGGCCGCCACGCCAGAGGTTTTCTTGACCCCCTGCGGCACCTGATACCGCCGAGCGAGCTTCTTCTTCCCCTCCTGCGTCCGCGTATCCGAGATCCCGACCAACCGACCATCCGCCGCCAGTTCCAGAATGAACGGAATCTCCTTCTCCTCCAGCCCAGCCGCCGGCAAGCGCCGCGCCGGATCGGGGTCGCGCATCTTGCGTTCGTAATACCCGTGCAGTGCCTGAAGAATCATCGCCGCACCTCCACACCGCTCAGGTCCAGCACCCCGCGCACGACCTTGGCGCGGAAGAACATCGGCCGCGGGTCCGCTGGCCGGCTGTAATCCAGGTCGTAGAGCATCCAGCCGAAGTCACCGTCCACATCGGCGCATGGCTCGGGCTCGCCGTGCGGCGTGGTCACGAGTCGGAAGCGGGCGTCGAACTCGCGACAGCCGAGATACGGCTGGTTGACACACTGCCCCTTCGACGCGCGGCGGGTGAACATCTCGGCGTACTTGGCCGGGTTGTGCAGCGCTTCGCCCTTGACCGACACGAGCCGCGCATGCAGCCGATAGGCCACGTCCCGCAGAAACAGCCCCGCCCGCTGCTGCCGCTCGTCCTCGACGTACAACCCAAGCTGCCCGTGCCCGGCCGTCATCGCGGTCTGCAGGTTGCGCGTCGAGATCACCGCCCCGACCTCGTTGCGCCGCACGCTGATCCACCGCACCGGCGCCAGCACCTCGATGCGCTCAACCTCCCACCGGATCTCCGGCTTCCACAGGATCGAGTCGAACACCGACCGCGCCGCCGACGGCGTGATGAAGTCGTAGGAGACCCGCTCCACCTTCATCTCCGGGCGCGTGAAACAGGCGTAGTCGCCTTTCACCTCAAGACAGAAATTCAAGTCCATTCAATCCTCCCTTTGAAAAGCACAGCCAAGGCTGCGCTTGAGAAACGACCTTGACCCACCCCTACCTGAGCAACACAGCGAGCACCACCGGAACGGCGATCACGATCACGGCAATGACACATGAGGCATAGAAGCGGTGGTTGGGCTGCTTTTGCATCAGACGCAGCTCACGAACCAGCGGTGTTGGATCGAGCATGGAGGGCCTCCATCAAGTTGCAATGGAGCGCACTCTACAACAAACTTCCAAATATGGCTTGCTAAACAATTTAAGTTTCTGAGCTTGGTGCGTGCTAGCATGTGGACTCGTTGAGTCGTGACAAGATGACTCGATGTGGATTGAAACCAAATGTGGCTAGCTCTTTGGCTGAGGCAACCGCGAAGAGCCTGATGGCTCTTCGCGAGTTGTCCTACTCATGCCACGTAGCTCGCCGGATCTCCCGGCGCCCCGCCCACCTGCGCGCCCATCACCGGGTCGTAGAACACATCCGATTCGGTTTGCACGTACAAGCCCGGCACCTGTGGCAACTCGCGCACGTCACCGCCCTGGACCAGCTTCTTCAAGTCGTGCTGGTAGACCGTCACGCCATAGCGCTGCAGCTTGCGCATCAGCCAGCGGGCCGGACCTTCGCGCTCCAGCATCCGCAGCAGCACGTTCACGTCCTCCCGGCACCGCGCGCTGTGGTAACGCACGATCACCGTCGCGGCGTCCTCGTTGTCGATCAGCTTGAAGTTGTCCGAGGCATCGCGGAAGCGCACCGCCAATGCCTGCTCCTGCCGGTCGATCTGCAGCCGCAGCGCCTCACAGATGCCTTTGCGGTCCAGGTCAGCGTCGGCAAACAGGCGTTTGAAGTAGCGTTCAATATGGTCGAGCGCCAGCGGATCGCCGCCTTCGCCGCCGCCATCCCACACCAGCGCGCAGGTCTGCGCCGCCTGCCGCATCAACCCGGGCGGCGGCGCCTTCGGCGGCACGAAGACATGGACTTGGCCCATCGCCAGCCGCCCCTCGCGGTTGCAGCGCCCCGCCGCCTGCGCCACCGAATCCAGCCCGGCCAGCGCCCGGAACACCACGGGAAAGTCCAGATCGACCCCCGCTTCCACCAACTGCGTGGACACCACCCGCACCGGCTCGGCGTCTTCGCCCCGCGCCAGCGCCTCGCGCCGTGCGACCAGGGCGGCCTTGATGTCGGCGATGACCTCGCTGCGGTGCTGCGGACACATCAGCGCCGACAGGTGCCACAGCCCGCGGGCGCCGGTCGGCAACTCGCGCTTGAGTCCTTCGTAGAGTTCGCGGGCATCGGCGCGGCGGCTCACGATCGCCAGCACCGCCTCGTGCCGCATCAGCGCCTCGGTCGTCACCGCCCAGGGCTGCGGCGTCTTCAGGTCCGCCGGCAGATGCACCCACACCCGCTGCAGCGCCGCGTACAGCCCCGCCTCGTCGTCGATGATGGCCGTGACCTCACCCGGCCCATAGCCACGCAGCCCCTTACCGCCGAACAGTGGCTGCGAGGTCAGCGTCGGCTGCGTCGCGGTGCACAGCACCACCGTCACGCCATGATCCTTCACCAGCAAGCGCAGCACGTCCACCACCGGCTGCAGGTACTCGACCGGCAGCAACTGCGCCTCGTCCAGCACCAGCACGCTGTTCGCGAGGTTGTGCAGCTTGCGGCAGCGCGAGGTCTTGCGGGCAAACAGACTCTCGAACAACTGCACGCTGGTGGTCACGATGACCGGCGCATCCCAGTTCTCGCACGCCAGCCGCGAGCGGGCGTTCTCGTCGCGCTCGTCGCTCTCGGCGTTGCTGTGGTGCTCGATCACGACGCCGTCGCCCAGTGGCGCGAAGACCTCGCGGTAGACCTCGGCGGTCTGCTCGATGATGCTGGTGTAGGGGATGACCATCACGACGCGGCGCTTGCCATGCTGCGCCGCGTGCGTGAGTGCGAAAGCCAGGCTCGCCAGCGTCTTGCCGCCGCCGGTCGGCACGGTCAGCGTGTAGGTGCCGGGTGCGCCTGCCGCCTTGGCCCGGCACGCGGCCAGCACCTCGGCGCGGCGGCGGTTCACCGGCGTCTCGGCCTGACCTGCGGCCTGCACCGCATCGGCCTTGCCCGCCATGTAGGCGTCGAACGCGGCCAGCAGTGCGGTCATTGGCAGGGCCTCGGCCTGTCGGTCCTGCATCGCGTCCGGATTCATGAACGCCTCGGTGTCGAGGAAATCCGCGTCCACCAGTGCTGAGAACAGCATCCGCACCCAGAGCGCGAAGCGGCCGGGGATCTCCTCGACGCCGTTACGCGGAATGGGCAGTTGCGGCAGGCGCGGCAAGTTCAGCGCTGCGGGTGTCAGCAGTCCGGACTCCGGCTGCCCCTGAAGCGCCTCGGCCAGTTCACGGGCCGCGTCCGCTCCGGCCAGACGGGTCTTCAGCCCGCCCTCCCAGTTGTCCAGCCCGGCATGGTGCCCGGCGATCACGTACTGGAGCACACGGGCCAGAACACGCCCCTCCGGCCCGAGCCGTGCTTTCAGCATCTGCTCGGCCCACAGCGCCCCGGCGGCCGAATGGCTCTTGTCGCTTCCCTGCGGCAACTTGCCCTCGATGTGCGCCTCAGCAACCAGCCGGATATAGATCTGGAACCCGCTGCGGTACTTGCCCAGGTCATGCCACAAACCGGCGAGCCGGGCGAGTTCGCGGGCAGCCGGGTCATGGGAAAGATGGCACGCTGCGAGCTGTGCCACGGCTTCGAGGTGCTCGTCGAGTCGGTGATGCGGCGCGCCGCCGATACCGGCGTGCGCGATCGCGATCTGTGTCGCAGTCATGTTTTCTCCCTGAAATACGCAAAACCAGCATATGCCCAGTACCGATGCCGTCCTGCGGTGGGCGTCAAGGCGTGACAATTTCCACCTGCTCCCTGTGACTTCCCACACAGCCAGCCATCCCATGCCCTACTCCCTCACCGACAAGCTCGTCATCGGCATCAGCTCCCGCGCCCTGTTCGACCTGGAGCACGAGAACCGGCTCTATGACGAGCAGGGCGTGGCCGCCTTCTGCAGCTACCAGCGCGCCCACGAGAACGAGCCGCTGCGCCCCGGCACCGCGTTCCCGCTGGTGCAGGCGCTGCTCGGCCTGAACCCGCTGCTGCCGGAGCGGCGCATCGAGGTGGTGGTCGTCTCGCGCAACTCGCCGGACACGGGCCTGCGCGCCTTCAACGCGATCGAGGCGCACGGGCTGGACATCACGCGCGCGGCGTTCACGGGCGGGGCACGCTCGCTGGTGGCGTACCTGAAGGCCTTCGAGGTGGACCTGTTCCTGTCGCGCCACCGCGGCGATGTGCAGGAGGCGATCGACCACGGCGTGGCGGCGGCCCTGCTCTACGACCCGCCGGCCGCATTCCAGGCGCCTGCGGGCCAGATCCGCATCGCCTTCGATGGCGACGCCGTGCTGTTCTCGCCCGAGTCGGAGCACATCTACAAGACGCAGGGCCTGGAAGCCTTCGCCGCGCACGAGCAGGCCCACCGCCGCCGCGCGATGGCGGAAGGCCCGTTCGCCAAGCTGCTGCTGCGGCTGTCGGCGCTGCAGCAGGAGTTCCGCAGCCGCGGCGCGCCCTGCCCGGTGCGCATCGCCATCGTCACCGCGCGCAGCAGCCCGGCGCACGCCCGCGTCATCCACACGCTGCGCGACTGGCAGGTCGATGTGGACGAGGCCTTCTTCATGGGCGGGGCGTCGAAGGACCAGGTGCTCGCGGCCTTCGGGGCGCAGATGTTCTTCGACGACCAGGACGCGCACGTGCAGCCGGCGTCGGTGCGGGTACCGTCAGGGATCGTGCCCTATGCGGGCGGATCGACGGACGCACAATCGCGCCCATGCACCGACACGTCCTCTCCCTTGCCCTGACGCTGGCGGCCGGCGCCGCCTCGGCCGCCGATGTCACCGTCGCCACCTGGAACCTCGGCTGGCACCTGGACGCCCCGCTCGCCACGCGCTGGATCGCGGCCTGCGGCCAGCGCTTCTCGAAAGCCGGGGCCGGCGCGCTGTGGCGCCCGGACCCGAACGGCCCGAAGACCGGCTGGCAACTGCGCTGGGGCCGGGACGCGAAGATCGAGTGGGACATCGGCCAGCTGCCGCCCTGCGATGTCTGGCAGAGCCGCCACAAGGCGGTGGCGGTCACCGAGGTGGCGCTGGCCAAGCGCCGCCAGCAGATCGCCGAGGTGCTGGCCACCAGGGTGAACGCCGACGTGATCGCCTTCCAGGAGGTCAGCAGCGTGCAGGCGGTGCGCGAGGTGCTGCCCGACGGCGGGCGCGACTACGAGGTCTGCGGCTTCACGTCGCACAAGGTGCAGCGGCTGGCCTTCGCGTGGCGGCGCAAGGTGGCCAGCGCCGTGGGGACCTGCGAGGTCTACGCGCCGCTCGCGCTGCCGGACCGGCCGGTCAAGGAGCAGCCGCGGCCGGGGCTGTCGGTGACGCTGCGCATCGGCGGCCAGGTGACGCGCTTCATGACGGTGCACCTCAAGTCGTCGTGTGTCTCGCCGCTGGAGGGTGGCCGCAGCGGTGGCGGCACCCGCGGCCAGCTCGCCAGCGACGACAAGGCGTGCAGCGTGCTGCAGGCGCAGCTCCAGCCGCTGGAGGCCTGGTTGCAAGAGCGCAGCCAGGGCGTGGACGCGGTCGTGATGCTCGGCGACTTCAACCGCAACATCGCCCACGAGGCCAGCCTGCCGGCGAACACGCCAGTGCGCAGCCGCGGGCAGGCTACCGAGGCCTACGCGCCAGGGGTGCGCTCGGCCAGCCTGTGGCGCGAGGTGAACGACGGCGTGCCAGCCGCCTCGCTGCTCACGGCGCTGGACACGGCCTGTCCGCTCGATGCCATGTCAGCCGCCCTGTGCAAGGACGCCAAGTCCCGCGTGCTCGACCAGCCGGAGATGGAGCAGCTCACCGATGCAAAGGCGCTGGGCTGCCGCAACCCGATCGGGCTGGACCACATCGCGGTGCGGCTGCCAGCGGGTGCGGCGGCCGGTGCCGTGCCGGTGGCCGAGAAGGTCGCACTCGGCGTCCTGGGCCGCACGCTGGAGGCCAGCGACAAGCGACCGGAGCCGCTGCTAGCCGTGTCGGACCACTGTCCGCTCAAGACGCGTCTTTCGCTTTGATCCAGTTGCCTTGAATGCGGTCCCAGGTGAACTCCTTCAGTGGTTCAGGGTGGAGTTCTTGGCAAAGCCGGACAGCATCACGGTGCCGTTGAGCGTCTCGACGCTGATGCTGCTGGCATCGACTTCGCGGTTATCGACGTAGCGGGCCTTGACACTGTAGAAACCCGGGCCATTGCAGGCCATCGGCGGCGGACACCTGCCGGTGTAGGACAGCACCGCACCCGGCTGCCGGACGCAGCAGACGCTCGCCAGGCGCCAGAGCCACCTGCGCCGCCGTGCATCAACATGCGTCAGCGCACAGACTGTGCGCGGCGCAGCCGGTACTGTTCCGGGCATGTGGTTCCACACGGCGCAGTGACGCCCCCAGCATGCAGGCCACCCGCCCCGACCTCGACGACCCCTCGCTGCTCAGCCCCGACGCCGTGGCCCGGGCGCTGGGCACCGACCTCGCCCAAGGACTGAGCGCCGACGAGGCCGCCCGCCGACGCGCGCAGGACGGCCCCAATGCCCTGCGTGCCACGCCACGCACCCGCCTCTGGCAACGGGCACTGGCACAGCTCACCGATCCGCTGGTGCTGCTGCTGCTCGTGGCCGCCACCATCGCCACCGGCGTCTGGGTGCTCGACGGACGCCACGGCTGGCCGATGGACGCCATCGTGATCGGGCTGGTCGTCGTGCTGAACGCCGTGCTCGGCCTGCTGCAGGAGGCCAAGGCCGACCACGCCGTCGCCGCGCTCGCGCGGATGACGGCGGTGACCTCGTCGGTGCTGCGCGGCGGGCAGCTCCAGCGCATCCCCAGCGCCGACCTGGTGCGCGGCGACCTGCTCGTGCTGGCCGAGGGCGACGCCGTGGGCGCCGACGCGCGGCTGGTCGAGGCCGCCGCGCTGCACGTGCAGGAAGCGCCGCTCACCGGCGAGAGCGCAGCCGTGCGCAAGGACACCGCGACGCTGCCCGAGGCGGTCAGCCTGGGCGACCGGCTGTGCATGGTCTACAAGGGCACGGCGGTCGTGCAGGGCAGCGCCCGGGCGCTGGTGACCGCCACCGGCATGGACACCGAGATGGGCGCCATCGCCACCTTGCTCGACGCCACCACCGCCGCGCCGACGCCACTGCAACGCGAGATCGCCCGCATCAGCCGCACGCTCGGTCTGGCGGCGGCGGTGATCGCGGTCACCGTGGTCGGCACGGTGATGGCCCTGTCGGCCACGCGCACTCCGGCGGATCTGGTGGGCATGCTGCTGCTGGGCGTGTCGCTGGCGGTGGCGGTGGTGCCGGAAGGGTTGCCGGCGATCCTGTCGGTGGTGCTGGCGATGGGCGTGCAGCGCATGGCCGGCCGGCAGGCGATCGTCAAGACGCTGGCCGCGGTGGAAACGCTGGGCTCGGCCTCGGTGATCGCCTCCGACAAGACCGGCACGCTGACCCGCGCCGAGATGACCATCGTGCGCGTGATCACCGCCTCGGGCAGCACGCAGGTCACCGGCGTCGGCTACGCGCCGGACGGCCGCGTCGAGCACCAGGGCGCCGCCCTGGCCGCCGGGCCGCTGCGCGACGAGCACATCGTCGTGCTCAGTGGCGGCAGCCTCGCGGGCAACGCCGACCTGCGCCAGACGGCCGACGGCGCCTGGGAGATCCAGGGCGATCCGACCGAAGCCGCCTTCCTCGTCGCCGAGCGCAAGCTGGGTGCGCACACGCGCCGCACCACGCGCTTCACGCGCATCGCCGAGCTGCCCTTCACCTCCGACCGCAAGATGATGTCCACCATCGCGCGCGACCACGACCACGGCGACGAGCGCGTGCTCATCGCCAAGGGCGCGCCGGACGTGCTGCTCGGGCGCTGCGCCCGGGCCCGCGTCGGGCTGGAGACGGTGCTGCTCGACGGCGCCAGCCGCCAGCGCATCCTGGCCGACATCGCGGCCCTGTCGGACGCGGCGCTGCGCACGCTGGCCGTCGCCTACCGCCCGCTCGGGCCGGACGAAGACCCCGCCGCCGCGAACGAGGCGCTGGAACGCGACCTCGTCTACGTCGGCACGGTCGGCATCATCGACCCGCCGCGCCCCGAAGCAGCCGTGGCGATCCGGGAGGCACAAGGCGCCGGCATCCGCGTGCTCATGATCACCGGCGACCACCCGCGCACCGCGGTGCGCATCGCCACCGACCTCGGCATCGTCGCGGCGGGCGCACCGGTGCTGACCGGCGCCGAGCTCGACGCGCTGGACGATCCGGCGCTGGCCGAGGCCGTGCGCCACACCAGCGTCTACGCCCGCGTGGCGCCGCGCCACAAGCTGCGCGTCGTCGCCGCGCTGCAGGCAGGCGGCAACGTCGTGGCGATGACCGGCGACGGCGTCAACGACGCGCCCGCGCTCAAGGCCGCCGACATCGGCATCGCCATGGGCCGCACCGGCACCGAGGTCACCAAGGACGCGGCGCGCATGATCCTGGCCGACGACAACTTCGCCACCATCGTCCACGCGGTGCGCGAGGGCCGCGGCGTGCTGGACAACATCCGCAAGTTCCTGCGCTACCTGCTGTCGTCCAACCTGGGCGAGGTGCTGACGGTGTTTCTCGGCATCGTCGGCGCGGGGATGCTCGGCTTGCACGGTGAAGGTGGGGCCGTGGCCGTGCCGCTGCTAGCGACCCAGATCCTGTGGATCAACCTCATCACCGACGCTGGCCCGGCGCTGGCCATGGGCGCCGATCCGGTCACCGAGGACGTGATGGCGCGCCGCCCGCGCCAGCCGACCGAGCGCGTGATCGACGGGCGGCTGTGGGCGGGGGTGGTCGAGATCGGCGTCGTGATGGCGCTGCTGACGCTGTTCACGCTGGACCTGTTCCTGCCCGGCGGGCTGGTCGAAGGGACACAGCCGCTGGCCCAGGCCCGCACCGCCTGCTTCACCGTGCTGGTGCTGGCGCAGCTGTTCAACTGCTTCAACGCCCGCTCGGAGACGGCCAGCGCCTTCCGGGGGCTGTTCGCCAACCACTGGCTGTGGGGCGCGGTGGCGCTGTCGGCGCTGCTGCAGGTGGCGGTGGTGGAGGTCGGCGCGCTCAACCTGGCCTTCGGCACCGTGCCGATGCCGGCCACGCAGTGGGGGCTGTGCGTGGCGATCGCCAGCAGCGTGCTGTGGTTCGGCGAATTGCGCAAGGTTCTGCGGCGGGCCCGTCCGGGTCGCACCAGATCCTGTCCGGAAAGCTCCCGCCCATGACCGCCCTGACCTCCTGGCTCGAAAAGGCGTTCACGCAACGTTTCAGCCACGTGCTGCACCGACGCAGGGCACAGCGGCATTTCGAGCGCCGGCCGCTGCTGGAGACGCTCACCGCCTCGCCCGCGGCGCTGGGCCGCGAGGCACTGGCCGCCGCCGGCGACGCACCGGCCCAGGCACTGGCCCGCCTGCAGACGCAGGCCGGCGGGCTGGAGGCCGCCGAAGCCGCCCGGCGCCTGGCCCGCGATGGCCCGAACGAGGTGCAGCACGAACCACCGCTGCCTGGCTGGCTGCGCCTGTGGCGCTGCTACCTCAACCCCTTCAACCTGCTGCTGACAGCGCTCGCGCTGCTGTCCGTCCTGAGCGCGGACGCCAGGGCGGCCGTGGTGATCGGCACCATGGTGGCGCTGAGCACGGGCATCCGCTTCGTCCAGGAAGGTCGCTCGCACCGCGCCGCAGAAGGGCTGCGGGCCATGGTCAGCAACACCGCCACCGTGCTGCGGCCCGGCCAGCCAGTGCCGCTGGAGATCCCGGTGCGCGCCCTCGTGGCCGGAGACGTGGTGGCGCTGTCGGCCGGCGACATGGTCCCCGCCGACTGCCGCGTGCTCACTGCGCGCGACCTGTTCGTGGCCCAGGCGGCGATGACGGGCGAGTCGCTGCCGGTCGAGAAGTTCGTCCAGGTCGCGGACGGCGCAGCGGGTCCGGGCACCGGCACCAGTGTTCTGGAGCAGCGCAATCTGGTGTTCATGGGCACCAACGTCACCTCCGGCACCGCGACCGCGCTGGTCGTGGCCACCGGCGGCCGCAGCTACTTCGGCACGCTGGCCGCCCACGCCAGCGCGACCGACACCGCCCAGAATGCCTTCCAGGCGGGCGTCAACAGCGTGAGCTGGCTGCTGATCCGCTTCGCGGCGGTGATGGTGCCGGTCGTGTTCCTGGTCAACGGCTTCACCAAGGGCGACTGGCTGGAGGCCTTCCTGTTCGCGCTGTCGGTGGCCGTGGGGCTGACGCCCGAGATGCTGCCGATGATCGTCACCACCACGCTGGCCAAGGGCGCGGTGCGGCTCTCAAGCAAGCAGGTGGTGGTCAAGCGGCTGGACGCGATCCAGAACTTCGGCGCGATGGACGTGCTCTGCACCGACAAGACCGGCACGCTGACGCAGGACCAGATCGCCCTGGCCCGCCACGCCGACGCCTACGGGCAGGACACCGACGAGGTGCTGCACTTCGCCTTCCTGAACAGCCACTACCAGACCGGGCTGAAGAACCTGCTGGACCGCGCCGTGCTGGCGCATGTCGAGCTGCCCGTCGAGCTGAAGCTGGAGGAGGCCTACCGCAAGGTGGACGAGATCCCCTTCGACTTCGAGCGCCGGCGCATGTCGGTGGTGGTGGCCGCGCTGGTGCATGGCCAGGACCACCACCACGAGCTGGTCTGCAAGGGCGCGGTCGAGGAGGTGCTGGCCGCCTGCACCCGGATGCGCACGCAGGAGCCGGTCGATGCCAGTCTGGACGGCGACCGCCCCATGCCCACACTGCCGCTGGACGCCGCGCTGCGGGCCCGCACCCAGGCCGTCACCGCCGGGCTCAACGCCGAGGGCCTGCGCGTGGTGGCCGTGGCCGCCAAGACCCTGCCGCCCAACCAGACCACCTACTCCGTGGCGGACGAAACGGGCCTCACGCTGATCGGCTACATCGCCTTCCTCGATCCGCCCAAGGACACCGCCGCGCCCGCGCTGCAGCAGCTGGCCGCGCACGGCATCACCGTCAAGGTGCTGACCGGCGACAACGATCTGGTGACGCTGCAGGTCTGCCGCCAGGTCGGGCTGCCCGTGACCGCCGTGCTGCTGGGCGCGCAGGTCGAGGCGATGGACGACGCCGCGCTGCAAGCCGCCGCCGCATCCCACAGCGTCTTCGCCAAGCTCTCGCCGCTGCACAAGGAGCGCATCGTGCGCGCCTTGCGGGCGGGCGGCCACGTCGTCGGCTTCATGGGCGACGGCATCAACGACGCCCCCGCGCTGCGCGCCGCCGACATCGGCATCTCGGTGGACAGCGCCGTGGACATCGCCAAGGAGGCCGCCGACATCATCCTGCTGGAGAAGAGCCTGCTGGTGCTCGACGACGGCGTGGTCGAGGGCCGCACCACCTTCTGCAACCTGCTGAAGTACATCCGCATGACGGCCAGCTCCAACTTCGGCAACGTGCTGAGCGTGCTGGTGGCGAGTGCCTTCCTGCCCTTCCTGCCGATGCTGCCGCTGCAGCTGCTGGTGCAGAACCTGCTCTACGACATCGGCCAGACCGGCATCCCCTTCGACAACGTCGATCCCGAGCTGGTCGCCAGGCCCCTGAAATGGAACCCGGCGGACATCGGCCGCTTCATGCTGTTCTTCGGGCCGATCAGCTCGCTGTTCGACCTCCTCACCTTCGGCGTGATGTGGTGGGTGTTCGACGCCAGCAGCATCGCCCGGCAGACGCTGTTCCAGTCGGGCTGGTTCGTGGTGGGGCTGCTGACGCAGACGCTGGTGGTGCACCTGGTGCGCACGCCGAAGCTGCCGTTCGTCCAGAGCCAGGCCGCCGCGCCGCTGATGGCGATGACGCTGGCGATCGTGGCGCTGGGGATCTGGCTGCCGCTGGGGCCGCTGGCCAGCCATTTCCGGCTGGAGGCACTGCCCGCGGCCTACTACGGCTGGCTGGTGGCGATCCTGCTGGGCTACTGCACGCTCACCACGGGGATGAAGCGCCTCTACCTCCACCGTTACGGCTGGCAGTGAGGGAAATGCCCGGACACATGGTTGCGGCCAGGGCAGCCAGCGTCGACAGCGCCCTGGTCAAGCCCTTCAACGCCGAGACGCTCAGCCCCCCAGCGCCTTGAACAGTCCGACCCGGTTCACCTGCTCGGCCAGCCGGGTCTGCACCAGCGTCTGCTCGGCGGCGAGCAGGCTGCGCTGGGCGTCGAGGCGGTCCAGCTCGCTGGCGGCGCCGTTGCTGTAGCGCAGCTCGGTCAGCCGGGCGATCTCGCGGGCGGCGTCGAGCTGCTCGCGTTGCGCGTCGAGCTGCTCGCGCCAGCTCGACAGGCCCGCCAGCGCGTCCGCCGTCTCGCGGAAGGCGGACTGCACCGCCTTCTCGTACTGCGCCACCGCGATGTCGCGGTTCACCCGGGCAACATCCAGGTTCGCCTGGTTGCGGCCCGAGTCGAAGACCGTGGCCAGCGCCGACGCGCTCAGCGACCACGCGAAATTGCCCGCCTGGAACAGGTCGCTCAGGCGGCTGCCGGCCTGCCCCGCGCTGCCGGTGAGGGCCAGCCGCGGGAAGAAGGCCGCGCGCGCCACGCCGATGTTGGCGCTGGCCGCCACCAGCGCCTGCTCGGCCTGGATCACGTCCGGACGCTGCAGCAGCACATCGGACGCCAGCCCCACCGGCACCGGCGCCAGCACCTCGCCCGGCGTGCCCGCCACCGTCCCGGCCGCGGCGGCGCCCGGCAGCAGCTCGGCCGGCACCGGCCCGCCGACCAGCAGCGCCAGCGCGTTCAGGTCCTGCTCGCGCTGGCGGCGCAGCTGCACCTGCGTGTTGCGGGCCTGGGCGACGAGGCTCTGGGCGGTCTGCAGCTCCAGCGACGACGCGGCACCGGCATCGAAGCGCAGCTTCGACAGCTTGAGCGTGGACTCGCGGCTGGCCAGTGTGCGGTCGGCGACCGAGAGCAGCTCGGCGTCCGCGCCCAGCGTCAGCCAGCCGGAGACGACCGCGCCGACCAGCGCCAGCTCGGCACTGCGCCGGCCGGCTTCGGTGGCGAGCACCTGCGCCTGCGCGGCTTCGCCCAGGTTGGCGATGCGGCCGAACAGGTCCAGCTCCCACGCGGTGACCTGCACGCCGGCGGTGAAGCTCTGCACCTGGCGACCGCTGGACGCATTCGGCGTGGCCGCGGCGGTCAGGCCGGCGCTGACGGTCGGCAGACGATCGGCGCGCGCCACGCCGAGCTGTGCTTCGGCGCGCTGCACGTTGAGCACCGCCACGCGCAGGTCGCGGTTCTGGTCCAGCGCACGCTGCACCAGTTGCGCGAGCTGCGGCGACTGCACGAAGGCCTTCCAGCCCAGCGGCACGGCGGCACCCGCTGGCGCGGAAGCCGCGACCTCGGCCGGCAGCGGCAGCTGCGCCGGGACCGGCGACGCCGGCCGCTCGTGGCGTGGCGCGAGGTTGGTACAGCCGGCCAGCACCAGTGCGGCCACGATCAGTTGCAGGTGTCCCATGGTCTGTCCCATGGTCTGTCTCATGGTCTGACTCATGACGCTCATGACTTGTCCTTCAGCAGTTCCGCCACCGAGTCCGTGCTCGGGGACGACAGCGCCGTGCTGTGCGGGGCCACATGGCCGCCGGGGAAGATCTTGCGCACGACGACGTAGAACACCGGCACGAAGAACACCGCCAGCACCGTCGCGGTGACCATGCCGCCCATCACGCCGGTGCCGATGGCACGCTGGCTGGCCGAGCCGGCGCCGGACGCGATCGCCAGCGGCAGCACGCCCAGGATGAACGCGAACGAGGTCATGATGATCGGCCGGAAGCGCAGGTGGCAGGCCTCCAGCGTCGCCTCCAGCAGGCCCTTGCCCTCGGCCTGCAGGTCCTTGGCGAACTCGATGATCAGGATCGCGTTCTTCGCCGACAGGCCGATGATGGTGATCAGGCCGACCTTGAAGTAGACGTCGTTGGGCATGTCGCGCAGCCACACGCCCGACAGCGCCCCCAGGATCCCCAGCGGCACCACCAGCAGCACGGCCACCGGGATGCTCCAGCTTTCATACAGCGCCGACAGGCACAGGAACACCGCCAGCATCGAGAACGCCAGCAGCACCATGGCCTGCGAGCCAGAGAGCTTTTCCTCCCGCGACTGGCCGGTCCACTCGAAGCCGAAGCCCGGCGGCAGCTGGCTGGCCAGGCGCTCCATCTCCGCCATCGCGTCGCCGGTGCTGGCGCCCTTGGCGGCGTCGCCGGAGATCTTCATCGCCGGGTAGCCGTTGTAGCGCACCATCTGCACCGGGCCGGTCACCCAGCGCGTGGTGGCGAAGGCCGAGACCGGCACCTGCTGGCCCTTGCTGTTGGGCACGTACAGCGCCAGCAGGTCCTCGGGCTGCATCCGCGCGGCGGCTTCGGCCTGGACGATGACCCGCTGCAGGCGGCCCTGGTTCGGGAAGTCGTTGACGTAGGTCGAGCCGAAGGCCGTCGCCAGCACCGTGGCGATGCTGTCGTAGGCCACGCCCTGGGCCGCCGCGCGTTCGCGGTCGATCTCCAGGCGCAGCTGCGGCGCGTCCTCCAGACCGTCCGGGCGCACGCCGGCCAGCACCTTGCTCTGGCTCGCCATGCCCAGCAACTGGTTACGGGCGGCGAGCAGCGCGTCGTGGCCCTGGCCCGTGCGGTCCTGCAGGCGGAAGGTGAAGCCGGTCGCGTTGCCCAGCTCCGGGATCGGCGGCGGGCTGAGCGGGAAGATGAACGCATCGCGCACGCCCATCAGCGCGCCAAACGCCCGCCCCGCCAGCGCCTGCGCCGAGTGCTGCGGACCGGCGCGTTCTGCCCAGTCCTTCAGCGGCACGAAGGCGAGTGCGGCGTTCTGGCCCGAACCCGAGAAGCTGAAGCCCAGCACGCCCACGACCTTGTCCACCTCCGGCTGCTTCAGGAAGAAGCCTTCGACCTGCTGCATCACCGCCTCGGTGCGGCTGAGAGTGGCGCCCGGCGGCAGCTGGACGTTGACGATCAGGTAGCCCTGGTCCTCGTTCGGCAGGAAGGAGGTCGGCAGCTTCGTGTACATGAAGCCCACCGCTGCCAGCACCGCGCCGTAGATCACCAGGTAGCGCCCCGCCTTGCGGATGATGCGGGCGACCAGGCCCTCGTAGCCGTGGGTCGTGCGCTTGAAGCCGCGGTTGAACCAGCCGAAGAAGCCGCGCTTCTCGTGGTGGCCCGGGTCGACCGGCTTGAGCAGCGTGGCACACAGCGCCGGCGTCAGCGTCAGCGCCAGCAGCGCCGAGAACAGCATCGACGCCACCATCGACAGCGAGAACTGCCGGTAGATGTTGCCCACCGAGCCGGCGAAGAAGGCCATCGGCACGAACACCGACACCAGCACCACGGTGATGCCGATGATGGCGCCCGTGATCTGGCCCATCGCCTTGCGCGTGGCCTCGACCGGGCTCAGGCCCTCCTCGGCCATCAGGCGCTCGACGTTCTCCACCACCACGATCGCGTCGTCCACCAGGATGCCGATCGCCAGCACCATGCCGAACAGCGTCAGCACGTTGATCGAGAAGCCCGCCACCAGCATCACCGCGAAGGTGCCCAGCAGCGCCACCGGCACCACGATGGTCGGGATCAGCGTGTAGCGGAAGTTCTGCAGGAACAGCAGCATCACCAGGAACACCAGCGCGATGGCCTCGACCAGCGTGTGGATCACCTGCTCGATCGAGATCGAGACGAACTTCGAGCTGTCGTAGGGCACCTCGTAGCTGACACCTTCGGGGAAGAAGGCGGACAGCTCGGCCATGCGGGCCTTGATCGCCTTGGCGGTGGCCAGCGCGTTGCCGCTCGGGGCGAGCTGCACGCCGATGCCGGTGGCGGTGACGCCGTTCAGGCGCGAAGCGCTGGCGTAGTTCTGGCCGCCCAGCTCGATGCGGGCCACGTCCTGGAGCCGCACGGACGAGCCGTCCGCGTTGCCACGCACGATGATCTGGCCGAACTCGGCCACCGTGGAGAGCTGGCCGCCGACCGTGACGGTGGCGAAGTTGGTCTGCGTCGCCAGATTCGGCAGGCCACCGACCGTGCCGGCGGAGACCTGCAGGTTCTGCGCGCGGATCGCGTTGGTCACGTCCGCGGGCGTCAGCCCCAGGCCGACCAGCTTGCCCGGGTCGATCCAGACGCGCATCGCCCGCTCGGTGCCGAAGAGCTGCGCCTGGCCGACCCCCGGCACGCGCAGCAGCTCGGGCTGGATGTTGCGCGCCGCGTAGTCGCCCAGCGCCACCGGGTCATAGGCCGGGTTCTTGGACGTGAGCATGACGAACAGCAGGAAGTTCGAGCGCGCCTTGTCGACGCGCACGCCCTGCTGCGTCACCGAGGCCGGCAGCCTCGGCGTGGCACGGCTCAGGCGGTTCTGCACCTCGATCTGGGCGATGGCGACATCGGTGCCCGGCTCGAAGGTGACGGTGATCTGGCCGCTGCCGTTGGCGTCGGCGCTGGACTCCATGTAGATGAGGTTGGGCGCGCCGTTGAGCTCCTGCTCGATGACGGCCAGCACGCTCGATTCGAGCACCTGCGCCGAGGCGCCCGGGTAGGCGGTGGTGATGACGATGGACGGGGGCGCCACCGTCGGGTATTGCGACACGGGCAGCTTGGTGATCGCCGCCGTGCCGAGCACGACGATGAACAGCGCGATCACCCAGGCGAAGATCGGCCGGTCGATGAAGAACTTGGAGGACATGCGTGGGCCTCCGGCTCAGCGACTGGCGGCCGAAGCCGGGGCGGACGCGGGCATCGACGCAGCGGGGGCCGCACCAGCGGCCGACGCCGCCGGCGCACCACCCATCGGCGCCCACGGCACCGGCGTGACCGGCGTCTTCGGGCGCATCTTCTGGAAGCCGTCGACGATGACCCGCTCGCCCGGCTTCAGCCCGTCCAGCACGACCCAGTCCGCGCCATTGGCGCCGCCGATCTTCACCGGCCGCGGCGCGGGCAGGTTGCCTTCGCCGACCACCATCACGGTGTCGCCGGCCGTGCCGCGGGTGACCGCCTGCTGCGGCACGAGCACGCCCTGCGCGGCCTCGGCCTGCGCCAGGCGCACCTTCACGTACAGGCCCGGCAGCAGCACGCCTTGCGGGTTCGGCACTTCGGCGCGCAGCGTGACCTGGCCGGAGGTGGCGTCCACCGTCAGGTCGGAGAACAGCAGCTTGCCGGGATGGGTGTATTCGGTGCCGTCTTCCATCACCAGCTGCACCTCCGCGCCCGCGCCGCCCGCCCGCTTGAACTGGCCGGACTCGAACGCGCGGCGCAGGCGCAGCGCCTCGGACGCCGACTGCGTGAAGTTCACGTACAGGCGGTCCACCTGCTGGATCAGCGCCATCTGGGTCACCTCGCCCTGCCCCACCAGCGCGCCTTCGGTGACGAGGGCGCGGCCGATGCGGCCGGTGATCGGCGCGCGCACGGCGGCGTACTCGACATTGAGCTTGGCGGTCTGCACGGCGGCCTTGGCGGTGGCGACATCGGCCTGCGCCTGCTTCACCGCCGTCTGCGCGGCGACCCATTCGGTCTGGCTGATGGCCTTGGCGGCGACCAGCGGCTCGTTGCGCGTCAGCGTGGCCTGGGCCTGCGCGAGGTTGGCTTCGGCCTTGGCCTGGGCGGCGACGGCGCTGTCGAGCGAGGCGCGGTAAGGCGCGGCATCGAGCTGGTAGAGCGACTGGCCGGCCTGGACCTCGGCCCCCTCGGTGAACAGGCGCTGCTGGACGATGCCGGCCACGCGGGCACGCACCTGCGCGGTGCGCCAGGCTTCGAGCCGGCCGGGCAGCTCGGCGCGGATCGCGACCGCATGCGGCTGCGCGGTGATCACGCCGACCGCGGGCGGCGGCGGCGCGCCCGCCCCGGGGCTGGCCGCGGCTGTGCCAGCGCCAGACGGCGACGAGCCGCCACCACACGCCACCAGCGCCGCCGCCAGGGCCAGCGTGGCCAGTCCGGCGGTGGTGCGGCGCACCGAAGTTGAGTCGAGTCTGTGATGCATGTCAGTGTTTTCCCAAGGGAACGCTTGTATCGGCAGCGATGGGCGCTATCTTACATACAATCGCGGATGTATGTAGTCAGGAGCGTGAACACAGTGGCAAGACGCACGAAGGAAGAAGCCGCGATCACCCGCGAGCACCTGCTGGACACGGCCGAGGCCGTGTTCCTGCGCGAGGGCGTGGCGCGCACCTCGCTGCAGCGCATCGCGGACGAAGCCGGCCTGACGCGGGGCGCCATCTACTGGCACTTCAAGGACAAGGTCGAGGTCTTCACCGCGATGATGGAGCGGGTGCGCCTGCCGTGCGAGGAAGCGCACGACGCGCAGGCCCAGTGCCTCACGCAAGACACGGACCCGGTGGAGGCGCTGCGCGCGTTCGCGTGGGTGCCGATGGCGCGGATGCTGGACGACGCGCGCACGCGGCGCGTCTTCACCATCGCCATCCACTGCACCGAGTACAGCGACGAGATGCGTCCGGCGCTGGAGCGGCACATGGCCGCGATGGAGGAATTCCGGTCGCGGGCCGAGCGGCTCATCGCCGCGGGTCAGGCGCGTGGTCTGCTGGATGCGGCGATCAGCGCGCGGTCGGCGTCGATCGGCTTCATCGCGCTGATCGACGGGCTGCTGTCGCGGGCGACGCTGCTGCCGATCGAGGCGGGGGATATCGAGAGCTACCGGGGCGGGATCGAGATGTTCTTGCGGGGGTTGCGGCGGGCGAATGCCTGAGATGCGACATCGCGCCCAACGGCGTGTACTGGCCCGTCCCCCTGCACAGTGCAGCCCCAGAACACCCCGGATGTGCCTGTGCGCGACGTCGGGCGCGGGCGTACAGTCAGCGCCACTCATTCCCGCCGCCTTCAACCGACCACGCCCATGACGACCACCTCGACCTCACCCCTCGCCCTGCTCGCCGACCCGTCGCTGCTCCAGACGGACGCCCTCATCAATGGCGAGTGGGTCGCCGGCAGCCGCCGCTTCGACGTGACCGACCCGGCCACGGGTGACAAGCTGGCCGATGTCGCGCTGCTGGGGGCCGCCGAGGCCGAGGCCGCCATCGCCGCCGCGAACGCCGCGTGGCCCGCCTGGCGCAGCAAGACGGCCAAGGAACGTGGCGCGATCCTGATGAAGTGGAACGCCCTGCTGCTCCAGCACGCCGATGACCTCGGCCGGATCATGACCGCCGAACAAGGCAAGCCCTTCCCCGAAGCGCGCGGCGAGGTCGTCTACGGCGCCAGCTTCGTCGAGTGGTTCGCCGAACAGGGCAAGCGCGTCTACGGCGAAACCATCCCGACCACCGACCCGAACAAGCGCTTCGTCATCCTGAAGCAGCCCATCGGCGTCTGCGCCGCGATCACGCCGTGGAACTTCCCCATCGCGATGATCACGCGCAAGGTCGCCCCCGCGCTGGCCGCCGGCTGCACCGTCATCATCAAGCCGGCCGAGCAGACGCCGCTGTCGGCGCTGGCCTGCGCCGAACTCGCCCTGCGCGCCGGCATGCCGCCCGGCGTGCTCAACATCCTCACCGGCGACGCGGACTCGTCCATCGCCATCGGCAACGTGCTGTGCGCCTCCGACACCGTGCGCCACCTGAGCTTCACCGGCTCCACCGAAGTCGGCCGCATCCTGATGCAGCAGTGCGCCCCGACCATCAAGAAGCTCTCGCTCGAACTCGGCGGCAACGCGCCCTTCATCGTCTTCGACGACGCCGACATCGACTCCGCTGTCGAAGGCGCGATGGTCAGCAAGTACCGCAACGCCGGCCAGACCTGCGTCTGCGCGAACCGGATCTATGTGCAGGACGCCGTCTACGACCAGTTCGTCGAGAAGCTCGCCGCCAAGGCCGCAGGCATCCAGGTCGGCAACGGCTTCGAGGCCGGCGTCAACCAAGGTCCGATGATCGACGGCCACGCCATCACCAAGGTCGAATCCCACGTGGCCGACGCGCTGGCCAAGGGCGCGCGTGTCGTGGTCGGCGGCACCCGCATCGGCGAGCGCTTCTACACCCCGACCGTGCTGGCCGATGTCACCAGCGACATGCTGTGTGCGCGCGAGGAAACCTTCGGCCCGGTCGCCCCGGTGTTCCGCTTCCAGTCCGAAGCCGAAGTGGTCGCACTGGCCAACGCCACCGAGTTCGGGCTGGCCAGCTACTTCTACAGCCGCGACATCGGCCGCATCTTCCGCGTCGGCGAGGCGCTGGAGTACGGCATGGTGGGCATCAACACCGGGCTGATCTCGGTGACCGAGGTGCCCTTCGGCGGCGTGAAGCAGTCGGGCCTCGGCCGCGAAGGCTCGCACCAGGGCATCGAGGACTACGTCGAGACAAAGTACCTCTGCATCGCCGACATCCTGCGCTGATCGACCGCCAAACGCGAAATTTCGCATGCGGCCGTTAGACTGCCCGCATGCACATGTGGATTTTTCGAGCCCGGACCATCGTCGGCGTGGCGCTCATCAAGGCGGGGCTGCTGGCGATCCTGATGATCTCGGGCGTGCGCAGCCTCTCGGACACGGCCGAATCGGAGTTCGAACAGCGATCGCAGGCCACGATCAAGGCGTTCTCGGCGCTCACCGGGGAAGCGCTGATCGCCAGCGATCTGGCCGCGTTGAACGCGCTCACGCAGGAGATGCTGACCTACCCCGGTGTCGTCTACGCCCGCGTGTGCGACAACCACCGGCAGGTGCTCGCACAGGCCGGCCAAGCGCAGGCGCTGCTGCTGACCCGGCCGCACCAGGCCCGACTGACAGAGACCACGAACGGTGTCTACCGGATCGACCGTGACGTGCAGGTGCATGGCCAACGGTTCGGAGAGATCGAGATCGGTCTGGCCGCTCCCCAGGTGCAGCACCAGCAGGCGATGGCCATCCGGTTCGGACTCGGACTCGCGGCACTCGAGCTGCTGCTGGTGGCCGTGTTCTTGCAGGCACGGGGCGCCTGCCGGGCCCGGCAGCCGGACGAGCCTGCAGCGACCGCACAGGCCTCCAAGCGCATGTCGCTGCACCGCGTGGCGCACGATGTGACCACCCGGAGCGAGACCCGGCAGCCGATCGCCAGCAGCCAGGCACCCACCGGGGAGCCTGCGGCGGGCGTGCTCGACCCCGTCCGCTACGAACAGGTGCGCGCCATCATGGGCGACGCGATGGACGCACTGCTCGACAAGGTGCTGGAGACGCTGGACAGCGAGCTCCGGCAGATACAGGCCGCCGCCGCGGAGGGCCGGATCGACACGGTGCGCGATCTGCTGCACCGGATCAAGAACACGGCCGGCGACATTGGCGCGATGCGGCTGCACGCACTGGCGGCCCGCATCGAACAAGACATCCTGAGGGAGAATGCACCCATGCCGGACATCGGCCCACTGGAACTGGCCTGCACGGACGCCCTGGCGACCGTGCGCCAGCTGATCACTGCACGACCGCTGCCCCACCCGCCGCCCGTCCACCCATGAGCTTTTCCGCGCACACCGCCACTCCCGGCGCCCGTGGCACCGCTGGTGCCAGGATCCTGATCGTCGATGACGAGGGGGTGGCGCGGATGATGATCCGCCGCGTGCTGGAGGATTACGGTTACCAGGTGCTCGAAGCACAGGACGGCCAGACCGGCACCTGGCTGTGCGACAGCGAGTCCCCGGACCTCGTGCTGATGGACGTGCGCATGCCGATGATGAACGGCTTTGACGCCTGCCGCAGCATCCGCCGGTCCCTGCGCAGCAGCCACACCCCCGTGCTGATGCTGACGGCGCTCGACGACGTCATGGCGGTGACGCTGGCCTTCGAGGCCGGCGCCACCGACTTCATCACCAAGCCGATCAACTGGGCCCTGCTGGCGCAGCGTGTCCGCTACGCCCTGCGCACCAGCATGACCGAGCGGGAGCTGCGCGAGAGCCAGCTCGCACTCGCCAGGGCGCAGAAGATCGCGCGCCTCGGCCAGTGGCGCCTCGATGTCGACACCGGGCAGATCCATTGCTCGCGCGAGTTGCGCGACATGCTGGGGCTGTCGGTCGCACAGGCGCTGACGGTGCCGGACATCCTCGACAACGTCTCGCCGGAAGAACGCGTGCGGCTGCGTCGCTTCACGCGCGATCTGCGGCAGACGCAGCGCGAGCGCGAGGTCGAGATCCGCGTGACCAGTCCGAGCGCGCCGGCGAAGTACCTATTCCTGTCGGGCGACGTGGTGCTCGACGAGGCGGGCCGGTCCTGCGCGCTCTTCGGCGTGGCACAGGATGTGTCCGAACGCCGCCATGCCGAAGCGCGCCTGAGCTATTACGCCCACTTCGACGAGCTGACCGGGCTGCCCAACCGGGTGCTGTTCCGCGACCGGGTGCGCACGGCCCTGACCGCAGCGCAGCGCGGTGGCCGGTCGCTGGCCGTGATGAACATCGAGGTCGACCTGCTGCAGCGCACGCAGGCCTCGGTGGCGCAGGCGGCCAGCGACCGCATCCTCAGAGCGGTGGTCCAGCGGCTAGCCTCGGTGCTGCGCGACCGCGACACGCTCTGCCGTCTGGAAGCCGACAGCTTCGCGCTGCTCGTCACCGATGTCGAAGGAGAACTCGAGGTCGCCGTCAGCGCCAAGCGCCTGATCGACGCCTTCGCGGTGCCGCTGCCGGTCGATGACTGGGAGCTGCTGGCGGCGGTGCATGTGGGCGTGGCCCTGTACCCGTCCGACGGCCAGGAGGTCGACACGCTGCTCCAGCACTCGGGGGCCGCGCGGGACCTCACCCGCGAAACCACCGGATCGAGCTACCACTTCTACACCGCCGACATGCACAACCGCGTGATCGACCGGCTGAACACCGAAGTGGCGCTCTACCGGGGCCTGGAGCGGGGCGAGTTCGAGCTGCACTACCAGCCCAAGGTCGATCTGTACACCGGTCAGGTCATGGGGGTCGAGGCGCTGCTGCGCTGGAACCGCCCGGGCATGGGCCTGCAGATGCCGGACCTGTTCATCGACATCCTGGAGCAGACCGGGCTGATCATGGACGCGGGCGACTGGGTGCTGCGCGAAGCGTGTGCGGCCATCCGGTCGATGCCGCTGTCGCTGGCCGTCAACATCTCGCCGCGCCAGTTCATGCACCCGAACCTGGCCGACCGGCTGATGCGCATGCTCGACGAGATCCGGTTCCCGGCAGAGCGGCTGGAGCTGGAGATCACCGAGCAGATCGTCGTCGAGGACGAGGAACGCGCCCTCGCCACGCTGCACGAGCTCGCGAGCCGCGGCATCCGGGTCGCGCTGGACGACTACGGCACCGGCTTCTCGTCGCTGCAACGCCTCAAGCGCCTGCCGCTGCACACGCTCAAGATCGACAAGTACTTCGTCCTCTCGCTGGTCACCAGCAAGGAGGACGCGGCGATCGTGCGCTCGACCATCGACCTCTGCCACCAGCTCGGCATCCACGTCGTCGCCGAGGGCGTGCAGGACGAAGCCGCCATGGACCTGCTGCGGGACTACGGCTGCGATGTGGCACAGGGCTACGGCATCTGCCAGCCGCTGCCGATGGCCCAGCTCGCCGAGTGGATGGCCACCTCGACGGTGGCCTCGCAGTCAGGCCACCGGACCTTCCGGCCGGTCCGCTGACGCGGCCAGCCGGTCAGTCGTCATTGGCGACAGCGGCAACGCCTCGTTCGTGGCGGTCCGCGAACCCCTGGCGGCCCAGGCCGCGCCGGGCGGCGGCGGCGGACAAGGCCGTCTTGAGCATCTCTTCGGGCTGGCGGCCATCGGACGGGTAGACGGCCAGACCGGTCGAGACCGTGACCACGGCCGTCTGCGCGCTGACCATGAACGGCTCGCACAACATCTGGGACAGCTTGAGCGCCACCCGGTCGCCGTCTTGCGGCGCCTCCAGCCGGGTCAGCACCACCGCGAAGGCGTCCGGTGCGAGCGCCGACACGACGTCGCTGGCACGCAGACCGCTGCGCAACCGCACCGCGAGCTTGCGCCGCAGCGCTTGCGCCGCGGCCACGCCCAGTCGGGCCTCGGTCGTCGCCAGCCCTTCGACCCGGATCACCAGCAAGGCCATCGGCGCCGGCTCGCGCTCGCGCAGCGCGCAGAGCTGGTGCAGCAGCTCCATCAGCTGGACACGGTTCGGCAGCCCGGTGGCCAGGTCGATCGACCAGGCACGGCGCAACTCGTGCTCCTGCCGCTTGCGCTCGATCGCCAGGCACAGGCTGCGCCCGATCGACTCGTCGTCGGACCGCTCGGACGGCAACACATCCTGCACGCCGGCACGCAGCAGGTTCAGCATCAGCTCGCGCGAAGGCCTGGGCGTGCGCACCACCACCGCCGCCGCCAGCACCGCCTGCGTCCAGGCCGCCCAGTAGGGCAGCGTCTTCGCCTGTTCCTCGTCCACGCAGGAGATCAGGATCGCCTCGGGCGTGGACTCGGCCAGCGCCGCCTGTGCCGCCTCCAGCGTCGGACACAGACGCCAGACGCAGCGCCCGAAACGGGAATCGGACGCTTGCGGTGCATCGGCACCCACATGGAGAACTGAAATGGACGCGGTCATGAATCGCTCTGAAGTAATGCCGGAATCATGCAATGAACGCACCTGTACCATCGCTCGAATTGGTAGGCATAGCCCGTGCAATACCGCACGGACCATCCGAGAAAGCGGGAGATTCGCTCCATTCCTGACGTGGATAGTTCACACCACACGGCGCTGCGCAGCATGCCCCCCGGGGTGTCTTGCCTGCGTGCGACAAGACCGGTAGGATCCGCGGCCTTGCCTTGACCATCGACCACATGACCCTCGACTGGACTCACTTCACCCCCGGTTCCGCACTGGCCGGTGGCACCCTGATCGGCCTGGCCTGCGCCGTCTATCTGCTGGGCAACGGCCGCATCGCGGGCATCGCAGGCGTGGTCGGGGCGCCGCTGGAGGCGCTGCTGCGTGGCCGGTCGCTGGCGCCACAGGCCACCCGGCTGCTGTTCCTGCTGGGCCTGCTGCTGTCGCCCTGGCTGTGGCAGCTGGTGGCAGAACTTCCAGCGCGGCAGGCCGGCACATCGACAGGCGGCCTGATCGCGGCCGGACTGCTGGTGGGCTTCGGCGCGCGGCTGGGCAATGGCTGCACCAGCGGCCACGGCGTGTGCGGGCTGAGCCGGCTGTCGCTGCGCTCGCTGGTCAACGTGCTGGTGTTCATGGCGGCGGGCTTCGCCACCGTGGCTGTGGCACGCCACCTGCCGGGATGAGCCCGATGCCCACGACCACGACGCGCGCGCTGACCGCACTGCTGGCAGGCCTGGTCTTCGGCCTGGGCCTGATCGCCGCCGGCATGACGCAGCCGCTGAAGGTGCAGGCCTTCCTCGACCTGGGCAGCACCTGGGATCCGAGCCTGGCGCTGGTGATGGGAGCGGCCGTGGCGGTCGGGCTCGTGGCCTTCGCCTGGGCCCGCCAGCGCGGCAAGACCTGGGACGGTGCGCCCATCGACTGGCCCAGCGCCACCCAGATCGACGGCCCGCTGGTGCTGGGCGGCCTGCTGTTCGGCATTGGCTGGGGCATCGCCGGCTTCTGCCCGGGCCCGGCCATCGTGGCCCTGGGCAGCGGCTGGGACGATGCGGCCATCTTCGTGGCGGCCATGCTGGTCGGCATGGCCGCGCACGACCGCCTCAAGCGCTGAACGTCAGGCGCTGACGGCTTGCGCCGGCTGGGCGGTCGGCGCCTGGATGCGGTCGAGCGCCGCCTCCAGCGCCGCGACGCTGCGGTCGATGTGGTGCAGCTTGTCCAGCCCGAACAGGCCGATGCGGAAGCTGCGGAAATCCGCCGGCTCGTCGCACTGCAGCGGCACACCCGAAGCGGTCTGCAGGCCCTGGGCGATGAACTTCTTCGCCGACTGGATGTCCGGATCGGTCGTGTAGCTCACCACCACGCCCGGCGCCTGGAAGCCTTCCGCGGCAACGCTCGGGAACCCGCGGCGCACCATCAGCTCGCGCACACGCCGGCCGAGTTCGAGCTGCTGCGCCTTCAGGTAGGCAAAGCCGCTGGCCCGCGTCTCCTCCATCGCCGCCAGGCAGTTGGCGAGCGCATCGGTCGGCATGGTGGTGTGGCAGACGTGGCCGCCGGCCTCGTAGGTCTCCATGGTCTGGAGCCACTTCTTCAGGTCGCAGGCGAAGCTGGTGCTGGTCGTGCCGTCGATGCGCGCGCGCGCCAGCTCGCTGAGCATCACGAACGCGCAGCACGGCGAGCCGCTCCAGCCCTTCTGCGGCGCGCTGATCAGCACGTCCACGCCGGTGGCGCCCATGTCCACCCACATCGCGCCCGAGGCGATGCAGTCGAGCACGAACACGCCGCCGACGGCATGCACCGCGCCCGCCACTGCCTGCAGGTAGCCGTCCGGCAGGATCATGCCGCTGGCGGTTTCCACGTGCGGCGCGAAGACGACGCCGGGGCGGAACTCGGCGATCGTGGCGACGACTTCCTCGATCGGGGCCGGGGCGAACGGCGCCTGCGAGCCGCTGGCGGTCTGGCGCGCCTTCAGCACGCGGGTCTCGGACGGGATGCCGCCCATGTCGAAGATCTGCGACCAGCGGAAGCTGAACCAGCCGTTGCGGATCACCAGCACGCGCTGCCGCGTGGCGAACTGGCGGGCAACGGCCTCCATGCCGAAGGAGCCGCTGCCGGGCACGACGATGGCCGAGCGGGCGCTGTAGGCCTCCTTGAGCACGCCGGAGATGCCGCGCATGACACCCTGGAAGCGCTGGGACATGTGGTTGAGGGCGCGGTCGGTGTAGACGACCGAGTATTCGAGCAGGCCGTCGGGATCGACGTGGGGCAGCAGACCAGGCATGGGACAGACTCCGTGGAGGGGGGTATGTTCTTGGAAATGCTTTTCTGAGGGAAGGAGCATTCAACCACAGCGCCCCCATGGCGCGCCTTGGCAATGACCCCGACCCGGGCTCAGCCCTTGTCGGTCGTCAGCAGCAGACTGGTTTCCGTGTTGGCGATGCCCTCGATCAGGCGGATGGCGCTCAGCACCTTGTCGAAGTCTTCGAGCGTGTCGGTGTGCAGCTCCGCCACCAGATCCCAGCGGCCATTGGTGGTGTGCAGGGCCACCACGTTCGGGTGGCCGCGCAGCAGGCGGCGCACCTCCCCGCCGCGGTGGCCTTCCACCGCGATGCTCATGATGGCGCGGATGCGCTGCGCCTCGGCCTGCGGACGCAGGCGCACGGTGTAGCCGACGATCGTGCCCTCGCGCTCCAGACGCGCCAGCCGGTTCTGCACGGTGGCACGGGCGACGCCCAGGGCACGCGCGAGCTCGACCACGGACAGGCGGGCGTCGTCGCGCAGCAGGGCGATGAGGTGGCGGTCGGTGTCGTCCATGCGAATCTCGATGTCAACGTGGCAGAGTGCCATTCAAGATAAACAGATTGTCAGGTCAATCTTGCAGATGGACAAGTTGCGCGCTTCACTCTGGCGCAAGCGGGCGGAAAAATCTCTGGCCATGAACCGCCCCCACCTCCGCTCCATTCAAGCCCCGGCTGCCGTCGTCATGGTGCGCCCCCACCAGTTCAACCCCAACCCGGAAACCGCCGCCGACAACGCGTTCCAGCGTCCGGCCGACCGGCAGTCGGCGTCATCCGTGGCGGAAGCCGCCCACCACGAGGTCACCGCTGCGGCCGAGCGGCTGGAGGCCGAGGGCGTGCGCGTCCACCTGTTCGAGGACCACGGCGAGCGCGACACGCCCGACGCGGTGTTTCCGAACAACTGGTTCTCGACCCACCCGGGCGGCCACATCGCCGTCTATCCGATGGCCGCCCCCAGCCGACGACGCGAGCGCCGCAGCGACGTGATCGAGCAGCTCAAGGCCGCATACCGGGTGCAGGACGTGATCGACTACTCCGGGCTGGAGCAGGACGGCCTGTTCCTGGAAGGCACCGGCGCAATGGTGTTCGACCACCTGGCCCGCGTGGCCTATACCGCACGCTCGAACCGCGCCGATCCGGTCGCGCTGGAGCGCTTCTGCACCCACTTCAACTTCGAGCCGATGGTGTTCGACACCGCCGACGCGGCGGGCCGGCCGGTCTACCACACCAATGTGCTGATGTGCGTGGCGACCGCGTTCGCGCTGGTCGGGTTCGATCTGATGACCGATGTGCGGCGGGCAGCCGAAGTCCGGGCGCGCCTGGAGGAGTCGGGCCGCGAGGTGATCGCCCTGAGCGCGGCGCAGATCGCCGAGTTCGCCGGGAACGCGATCGAGCTGTCGGGCCGGGACGGGCGGCTGCTGGCCCTGTCGCAGCGGGCGTTCGACAGCCTGACCGCGGCACAGAAGACCGTCATCGAGCGCACGGCACGGCTGCTGCCGCTGGGCGTGCCGACGGTGGAGCTGGCCGGGGGGTCGGTGCGCTGCATGATTGCCGGCATCCACCTCGCCCGGCGCTGACTCAGCCCTTCTTCGCCACCAGCGTCAGGATGTCATAGCTCGCCACCAGCTCCCCGTGCTGGTTGCTGACCTCCACGTCCCACGCCACCACGCCCTGCCCCACCCCGCTCGGATCGACCCGGTTCCGGTCGATCTTGCGCTTGCAGGTCAGCCGCGCCCGGATCGTGTCGCCGATGGCCACCGGCTTGACAAAGCGCAGCGTGTCCAGCCCGTAGTTGGCCAGCACCGGCCCCGGCGCGGGCGAGACGAACAGCCCGGCGGCCGCCGACAGCACGAAGTAGCCGTGCGCGATGCGCTGGCCGAACTGCGTTTCCTTGGCGGCGATCTCGTCGAAGTGCATGTAGAAGTAGTCGCCCGAGATCCCGCCGAAGTTGACGATGTCGGCCTCGCCCACCGTGCGGCGGTGGGTCAGCAGCGACTCGCCGATCTGCAGGTCCTCGAAATGGCGCCGGAACGGATGCACCTCGGTCTCGATCACCTGGGCGCCGCGCACATGCTCGCCCGTCACCGCGGCCAGCATCGTCGGCGAGCCTTGCACCGCCGTGCGCTGCAGGTAATGTTTCACCGCCCGCACGCCGCCGAGTTCCTCGCCCCCGCCCGCGCGCCCCGGGCCGCCGTGCTTCAGCACGGGCAGCGGCGAGCCGTGGCCCGTCGACTCCACCGCCGATTCGCGGTCGAGGATGTGCAGCCGACCGTGCAGCGCCGCCGCTTCCGGGACCACGCGCGCGGCGATCTGCGGATCGCGCGTCACCAGCGTCGCCACCAGCGAGCCGCGGCCGCGCGCGGCCAGCGCCAGCGCCTCGTCGATGCCGTCATAGGCCATCAGCGTGCTGACCGGGCCGAAGGCTTCGACATCGTGGACCGCGTCGTGCGCCATCGGCTGGCGGCTGAGCAGCAGCGTCGGGGCGAAGAACGCGCCATTCGCCGTGCCCTCGCCGACCGGCCGGACCGCATCCACGCCGCCGCAGACCAGCTCGGCGCCGTCCGCCAGCAGCATCGCCACGCGCTCGGCCACGTCGGCCTGCTGCGCGTGCGAGGCCAGCGCGCCCATGCGCACCCCGTCGACCGACGGATCCCCGACCACCACCTTGGCCAGCCGCGCCTTCAGCCGCTCGGCGACGGCCTCCAGGTGCTGCCGCGGCACGATGGCGCGGCGGATCGCGGTGCATTTCTGGCCCGCCTTCACCGTCATCTCGCGGGCGACTTCCTTGACGAAGAGGTCGAACTCCTCGTCGTCCGGCGTCACGTCCGGGGCCAGGATGGCGCAGTTGAGCGAGTCGGCCTCGGCGTTGAACGGGACGGCGTTCCGTACGAGGTTCGGATGCACGCGCAGCCGCGCCGCCGTGTCCGCCGAGCCGGTGAAGGTGACCACGTCCTGGCCGTTCAGCCGGTCGAGCAGGTCGCCCGTGCCGCCGATGACCAGCTGCAACGCGCCCTCCGGCAGGAGCCCGGACTCGACGATCAAGCGCATCGCCGCTTCGGTGACGTAGCTGGTCGCCGTCGCCGGCTTGCCGATGCAGGGCATGCCGGCGAGGAAGCTCGGCGCGAACTTCTCCAGCAGCCCCCAGACGGGGAAGTTGAAGGCGTTGATGTGGACCGCCACCCCGCGCCGCGGCACGAGGATGTGCGTGCCGGCGAAGCCGCCCTTCTTGCCCAGCGGGATCGCCGGGCCTTCATGGACGACGTTGCCGGACGGCAGCTCGTTGCTGCCGAGGCTGGCGTAGGCGAACAGCGTGCCCGCGCCGCCCTCGATGTCGATCCACGAGTCGGCGCGCGTGGCCCCGGTGTGCGCGGAGATGGCGTAGAGCGACTCCTTGCGCTCCATCAGGAACTTGGCGAGCGCCTTCAGCCGCTGCGCGCGCTGCTGGAAATCCAGCGCCAGCAGGTTCGGCAGACCGACACGACGGGCGTGGTCCACCGCATCGGCGAAGTCGATCGCCTCGGCATGGGTCTGCGCGACCACGCGGCCATCGACCGCGCTGCGCAACGACTGCGCCGGCACCTGGCCGATCCAGCGCCCGCCGATCCAGCTTTGCAGCGGCCCCGTCATTGCGCGAACTTCCACGCGCCGTTCTCGATCTTGACCATCACGCGGGCGCGCTGGTCGAGGCCGAGGTGGTCGGTCGCCGACATGTTGAAGATGCCGTGTGCGCCAGGCACTTCCTTGACCTGCTCCAGCGCATCGCGCAGCGCGGCGCGGAACTCGGGCGTGCCGGGCTGGGCTTTCTGGAGCGCAGCGGGCACGGCGGCCGACATCAGCACGCCACTGTCCCAGGCGTGGCCGCCGAAGGTCGAGACGGTGCCCGCGCCGTAGGCCGCTTCATAGGCGGCGACATAGGCCGTCGCCGACTTCTTGACCGGGTGGCTGGCGGGCAACTGGCTGGCCACCAGCACCGGGCCGGCCGGCAGGAAGGTGCCTTCCACGTCCTTGCCGCCCACGCGCAGGAAGTCGGCGTTCGCCACACCGTGCGTCTGGTAGAACTTGCCGGCGTAGCCACGCTCCCTGAGCGTCTTCTGCGGCAGCGCGGCCGGCGTGCCCGAGCCGGCGATCAGCACCGCGTCCGGCTGCGCCGCCATCAGCTTGAGCGCCTGCCCGGTCACCGAGGTGTCGTTGCGGGCATAGCGCTCGCTGGCGACGATCTTGAGGCGCTTCAGCTCGGCCGCCTTGGTGAACTCCTGGAACCAGCCCTCGCCATAGGCGTCCGCGAAGCCGATGAAGGCCACCGTCTTCACGCCGCTGCTGGCCATGTGCTCGGCGATGGCCAGCGACATCTGGATGTCGTTCTGCGGCGTCTTGAAGACCCAGCGCTTCTTGGCGTCCTGCGGCTCGACGATGCGGGCCGAGGCGGCCATCGAGATCATCGGCGTCTGCGACTCGGACACTGCATCGATCATCGCCAGCGAGTTCGGCGTGGTGGTCGAGCCGAGGAGGATGTCGACCTTGTGCTCGGTGATGAGCTTGCGCGCGTTGGCGACGGCTGCGGTCGTGTCCGAGGCATCGTCGAGCACGATGTAGTGGATCGTCTGGCCCGCGATGCGCTTGGGCATCAGCGCGACGGTGTTCTTCTCCGGAATGCCGAGCGAGGCGGCCGGACCGGTGGCGGACACCGTGACACCGACGTTGATGTCGGCCAGGGCCGCAGCGCTTGCCAGGGCCGCAGCCAGCAAGGTCAGGATCTTGTTGAGTTTCATCGGAGTGTCTCCTCGGGAGGTGGCTCTTGGGATGGGATCTGGATGCGGTGGATGCCGCCGAAGAACAGGTCGGCCACCATCGGCGCCATCTGGTCGTAGCCCAGCCGCCCGTCGGGTTGCAGCCAGGTGAACATCCAGTTGATCATGCCGAACAGCAGCATCGAGACGGGGGTGGCGAGGTGCGCGTCCTTGAACTCGGGGCGCAGCTCGACGAGCGCGCGGGCGAAGCCGTCGACCACCTGCCGCTCCATGACCAGCACGCGCGCGCGGTCCTCGGGCTCCAGGAAGCGCACGTCCTCGGTGAGGACGCGGTGGGCGTGCTGGGCACCGGCGTATTCCTCGACGAAGCGGATGATGAGCCGCTGCAGCCGCGGCTCGGCGGGCAGGCCTTCGGCCTCGATGCCGCGCACCAGTTCGGCCAGCCGCGCCACATGCCCCTCGGCGATCTGCACCAGCAGCGCGTACTTGTCGCGGTAATAGTGGTAGAGGGTCGGCTTGGACAGCCCGCAGGCCTCGGCGAGCTGGTTCATGGACGTGGCCGGGTAGCCGCGCTGCGAGAACAGCTCGGCTGCGTGCGCGAGGATCATTTCGCGCTGGTCGTCGTAGGCAGGGGATCGGGTGCGGGCCACAGGCAGGGGGACTGACGGTTCAGGTCAGCTCAGCGTTCGTCGTAGGAGAGCACGACCCGCTCCGTCAAGGGATGCGACTGGCAGGTCAGCACGAAGCCGGCGGCCACCTCGCTGGCGTCGAGCGCGAAGTTGCGGTCCATGCGCACTTGGCCCTCCAGCACCTTGGCCCGGCAGGTGCAGCATACCCCCGACTTGCACGAGAACGGCACGTCCAGCCCGGCCGCGGCCGCCGCGTCCAGGAGGCTCGGATCGGACTTGCGGAAGGCGATCTCGCGCTGCAGCCCGTCGCGGATGATGCCGACGCTGGCGTGGTCGGCGTCTTCGGGGCGGACCTCGTGGACCGGCGCCGCACCCGGCTTCGCCGCCGGCACGCCGAAGCGCTCGACATGGATGCGCTCGGCCGCGACCCCGGCCGTCTTCAGCGCAGCTTCCACGTCGTCGTTGAAGCTGTACGGCCCGCAGACGAAGACCTCGTCGATCGACGCCGCCGGCACCAGCACGCGCAGGAAGATGGCGAGCTTGTCCGCATCGAGTCGGCCGGTGTGGAGCGGCGTGTCGGTGTGCTCGTCGGAGAAGACGTTGTGCAGCACCAGGCGCGTGAGGTAGCGGTTCTTCAGGTCCTCGATCTCCTCCTTGAACATCGTGGACTTCTGGCTGCGGTTGCCGTAGATCAGCGTGAAGGTGCTGTGCGGCTCGCGGGCCAGCACGCTCTTCATCAGCGACAGGATCGGCGTGATGCCGCTGCCGCCGGCGATGCCGACGACATGGCGGCGCGCCGCGGCGTCCAGCGGCACCGTGAAATGGCCTTGGGGCGGGAAGACCTGCAGCGTGTCGCCCGGCTGCAGCCGCTCGTTGACCCAGGTCGAGAACACGCCGCCGGACACCTTGCGCACGCCCACGCGCAGCACGGCATCGTCCAGCCCGGCGCAGATCGAATACGAGCGGCGCAGGTCCTGGCCGTCGATGTCGCCGCGCAGCGTCAGGTACTGGCCGGGCTGGAAGCGGAAGGTCTCGCGCAGGGCGTCGGGCACGTCGAAGGAGACCAGCACGGCTTCTTCGGTGTCGGCTTGCACGGCGCGCACGCGCAGCGGGTGGAAATGCAGGCTCATGGCGTTCTCGGATGGCTCAGATCGGCTTGAAATGTTCGAAAGGCTCGCGGCAGCCCAGGCAGCGGTAGAGCGCCTTGCACGCAGTCGAGCCGAAGGCGGACAGGCGCTCGGTCTGCGCACTGCCGCAACGGGGACAGGCGATGGCCGCGGCCACCGTGCGGCGCACCAGCCGGATCGGCACATCCGCACCCGGTGCGACCGGGCCGGGGGGCGCGATGCCGTAGTCGCGCAGCTTGCGGCGGCCGTCCTCGCTGATCCAGTCGGTGGTCCAGGCCGGCGCACGCTGCAGCGACAGGCGCACCGGGCCGAGGCCGGCGGCGACCAGCGCGGCACGGGCGTCCTGCTCGATCTGCTCGGTGGCGGGGCAGCCGGAATAGGTCGGCGTGAGCACGACCTCCAGCACGCCGTCCTCGCCGCGCCGCACGTCGCGCACGATGCCGAGGTCGCACAGCGAGATCGCCGGCACCTCCGGATCAGGCACCTCGTGCAGCACCGCCCAGGCGCGGGCGATGTCGCCGGAGGCGTCCAGCGCCAGCGTGCTCACCACGCGCCCCCGGGATAGGCGCGCTGCAGGTACTGCATCTCGGTGAGGATGAAGCCCATGTGCTCGCTGTGCACGCCGCGCTTGCCGGTGGTCAGGAAGGTGGAGGCCTTGGGTGCCTGCAGGCCAGCTTGCGCAAGCAGCGCCAGCATCTCGGCCTCCCAGTGCTCGCGCAGGTCCGACCAGCGCGGCCCCAGCCCGCAGGCCGCGGCGGCTTCGTCGACCGCATCGGCGTGGAACAGCTCGTGGCTGTAGCGCCAGAGCGTGTCGACCGCAGCGGCCATGCGGCGGTGCGATTCGTCCGTGCCGTCGCCCAGGCGCACGACCCAGTCGGCGGCGTGCTGCGCGTGGTAGCGGGCTTCCTTGACCGCCTTGCCGGCGATGCCAGCCAGCTCGGTGTCGCTGGGGGCCGC
>Ga0228699_1000333_pt1 | contig 38589 bp, 42 predicted proteins | sample McNCre217_Aug_MG_FD_178016 | JGI IMG/M metagenome (GOLD analysis project Ga0228699, IMG submission 178016) | Freshwater microbial communities from McNutts Creek, Athens, Georgia, United States - 2-17_Aug_MG | ecosystem: Environmental > Aquatic > Freshwater > Creek | place: USA: Georgia... | reverse complement strand
TCTCACATCGGATGGCTCACTTTTTGGTCTTTGGCGGCCCATTACTTCAGTGGCCTGCAACACGATCCGGGGCGTGAATTCACGGCGGCTGAGGCTGCAGCGGCCAGCCAGGTACTGAGTGGCTTGCTGTTGCGCGAGCAATTCAATCCCGAACAAACCCCTTCGACAGACAGCCTACAGGTGGTGAACCATCTGTTGTTTTTAGACCAGGCCGATGTGATCACCCAGCGGCTGGTCAACACCTTGCATGTGTGTGCCACTGAACCCGAGCCAGCCGTGCTCGATAGCTTGCAAGAAGATGCCCGCCGCATGGCCATGTTGGCCCAAGACGTGTCGCTGGCTGCGGTGCAACAAGTGGCTGACGCTTTGGCCTCACAGCTGGCCAGGCTGCGCGCCCAACGCGTGGTGGTCGATCTCTCCGCCAGCTTGCAAGGCGCGCAAGAGGTGAGTCGGCTGTTGCACCAATTTGCGGTCGGCAACGCCCATGTGCCGCAAGAAAACGTGCTCGCAGCCCTGCGCGAGGGCTGATTGGCGCAGGTGGTATCGCGGGTGTTAGCGCTCCGATGTCACGTTTTATTTCACTTTTTTGACCACGGCATAGCGCTGCAGCGTGAGCGCCCGTGCTTGCGCATGGTCCACGATGGGCAGTGGGTAATCGCGCCCTAGCACCAAACCCGCTGCTTCTAGCTCCATGGGTTTGGCCAACCACGGCGCGTGAATAGCAGCAGCCCCGAGCTTGGCCAGTGCAGGTACATAGCGGCGGATGAACTTGCCTTCGGGGTCAAACTTTTCACTTTGGTTGGTGGGATTGAAGATGCGGAAGTAGGGCTGCGCATCGCAGCCACTGGAGCTCGCCCATTGCCAGCCGCCATTGTTGGCGGCCAAGTCAAAGTCGTTCAAATGTTCTGCAAAGTAGCGTTCGCCCCAGCGCCAATCAATACCAAGGTCTTTGGTTAAGAAGCTGGCCACCACCATGCGCAAGCGGTTGTGCATGTAGCCGGTTTGGTTGATTTGCGCCATCGCCGCGTCCACCAGCGGGTAGCCTGTGCGGCCCTCGCACCAAGCGGCAAACAACTCTTTGGCATGTTTGTGGTGGTCCCACTTGATCTCGTCGTATTCGGGCTTGAACGCGCCTGTCACCACGCGCGGGTGGTGATGCAAGATTTGGTGGTAAAAATCGCGCCAAATCAGCTCAGACAACCACGTTTCTGCGCCTTTGGAGCCCGTCAACATGCGCTGGTAAGCGGTGGACGCCAGTTGCCGAATCGACACCGTGCCAAAACGCAAATGCACGCCCAAGTAGCTGGGGCCTTTGACGGCAGGAAAATTACGTGTTTCGTCGTAGCGGTCCATGCGATCGAAAAAATCTTCAAACAGCGCCAGGCCACCTGGGCTACCCGTGGGGACATGCAGGCTGCTCAGATTGGTCACTTCAAAGCCAATCTCTTCCAAACTCGGCACAGGCTGACGATAGGCTTGGGGCCGTGGGGCCAAGGCCTTGATGTATTTGCCCACAGGATAGCTGCGCAAATAGAAGTCGTTGATTTTTTGCAGCCAGGCTTTTTTGTAGGGTGTGAACACGCCATAAGGCTTGCCCATTTGCGTCAGCACCTCGCTGCGCTCAAAAATCACATGGTCTTTGTAGGTCTGAAACCCAATGCCCGCATTGGCCAAGGAGCCACGTACTGCCGCGTCGCGAGCCTGGGCTTCGGGCTCGTCATCGTGGTTGGCAAACACCTCTTGCACGCCCAGTTCACGCGCCAAGCGTGGCACTTCGTTGGCCGCCACGGCATGGCGCACGATCAAGCCTGCGCCGGCCTGGCCCGCCACCGCGTGCAGCTCGGCGTCGAGGGTGACCAACGACTCGCGGATGAACTCCACCCGGCGGTCTTGTCGCGGCAGAGTGTCCAAAATCGTGCGGTCGAATACAAACACGCAGTGCACCTGTTTGCAGCTTTTGAGCGCGTGATACAGCGCAGCGTTGTCAAACGCGCGCAAATCGCGACGGAACCACATCAGCCCACTGGCCACATGGGGCGAATGGTGGGAGGCATTAGGCATGTTCACCCTTTAAAATTGGCATATGACCGCTGATTCTGCCTCCATCAACCTGACGCATCACTTTTTGATTGCAATGCCTGGGCTTGAGGATGCGACATTTGCCAAAAGTGTGGTCTATTTGTGCGAACACAGCGAGCGCGGTGCGCTGGGCTTGGTGATCAACAAACCCAGTGACTTATCGATGACAGGCTTGTTCGAAAAAGTTGATCTGCCGCTGCATCGCCAAGACTTGATTCATGCGCCCGTGCTGCAAGGCGGGCCAGTCCATACCGAGCGTGGTTTTGTGCTGCATGAGGCCATGATTGCCAATCCCCCCGAAACCAGCACCGAAGCCGATGCACTGAGCGCGGTGTCTGAATCCAACGCCACGCCTGAATCGGTGTATGCCTCGACCATGACCATTCCCGGTGGTTTGGAGATGACTACCTCCAAAGACGTGCTCGAGGCCTTGTCCACCGGTGCAGGCCCACGCCGTGTACTGATTTCTTTGGGCTACGCTGCATGGGGGGAGGGGCAATTGGAGTCCGAGTTGGCTGAAAACAGTTGGCTCACAGTGGCCGCAGACACGCAAGTGATTTTTGACACACCGATTGAGCAGCGTTACGAACGTGCTATGGCCTTGTTGGGCTTAGCGCCTTGGATGTTGTCTTCTGAAGTGGGGCACTCATGACGCAGACCCTCGATGTTCAAGCTGCAGGTGCTCCCGATGCCTCTGCACCCAAGCCAGTGGTGCCCGCGCATTGCCAATCGTTCTTGGCGTTTGATTTTGGCGTCAAGCGCACCGGCGTGGCCTATGGCAGCCGCATGATGCGCGAAGCGCAGGCACAAAAAACCGTCAACGCTGAAGGTGATGCGCGTTGGGCTCTGATCAGCCAGCGCATCGCCGAATGGCAGCCCGATGCCTTGGTGGTGGGCGTGCCCTATCACCCTGATGGGGCTGCGCATGAGAACACCGTCAAGGCAAAAAAATTTGCCCGCCAGTTGAATGGACGCTACAACTTGCCTGTGTTTGAAGTGGACGAGCGCTACAGCACCACCGAGGCCCATGCTCAAGGCGCCCGCGATGCAGACGCTGCATCGGCGTGCATCATCCTGAATCAATTTTTTCGAGAGAATTTATGAGTACCCACGGAAACCTCATGCTCGACGCGGAGAGCTTGTACACCGAGCTGCTCAAAGGCGTGCGCAGCATGCTCACGCCCACCACGCGTTTGGTGGGCATCACATCGGGTGGGGCTTGGCTCGCTGCACGTTTGCAAAAAGACTTAGGACTAGAAGGAGAGGCCGGCAGCATTTCGTCAGCCATGCACCGCGATGACTTTGCGCAACGCGGCTTGGCCGATGGTGGCCAAACCAAGCTACCGTTTGAAATCAACGGTGCTCACCTCATCGTGCTCGACGATGTGCTCTACACCGGTCGCACCATCCGTGCGGTGCTCAATGAGTTGTTTGACTACGGTCGTCCTGCCCATGTGCAACTGGCTGTGTTGGTGGACCGTGGCGGCCGCGAGCTGCCTGTTCAGGCCGACTACGCCGCCGCACGGGTGACATTGCCAGCGGCCCAGTCGCTCACGCTGGCCAAAGACGAGAACGGTCAATTTAATTTCTCAGTGAAGGGCTAATCCCAGTGCTCTACAAACGCAACCCCCAACTCAACAAAAACGGCGAGCTGATTCACTTGCTCTCCACCGAAGGGCTGTCGCGCGACATTCTGACGCACATCTTGGACACGGCGGCTAACTTTGTCTCGGTCAACGACCGTGAAGTGAAGAAGGTGCCATTGCTGCGCGGCAAGAGCGTGTTCAACCTGTTTTTTGAAAACAGCACCCGCACCCGTACCACCTTTGAAATTGCTGCCAAGCGTTTGTCGGCAGATGTGTTCAATCTGGACATTGCCCGCTCTTCAGCGGCCAAGGGCGAATCGCTGCTCGACACCATCGCCAACCTGAGCGCGATGGCCGCCGATATTTTTGTGGTGCGCCACAGCGAGTCGGGTGCGCCCTACCTGATTGCCGAGCACGTCGCGCCGCATGTGCATGTGGTCAACGCCGGTGACGGTCGTCACGCACACCCCACACAGGGTTTGCTCGACATGTACACCATTCGGCACTACAAAAAAGATTTCACCAACCTCACCGTGGCCATCGTGGGTGATGTGTTGCACTCGCGTGTGGCGCGTTCGGACATTCACGCGCTCACCACCCTGGGCTGCGCCGAAGTGCGCGTGGTCGGCCCCAAGACCTTGGTACCCAGCGATTTGTCGGCCATGGGTGTCAAGGTGTTCAACAACCTCGAAGACGGCATCAAAGGCTGTGACGTGGTCATCATGCTGCGCTTGCAAAACGAACGCATGAGCGGTGCCTTGCTGCCATCGAGCCAAGAATATTTCAAATCGTTTGGCCTCACGCAAGAGAAGTTGCAACTGGCCAAGCCCGACGCCATCGTGATGCACCCTGGCCCCATCAACCGAGGGGTGGAGATTGACTCTGCCGTGGTCGATGGACCGCAAAGTGTCATCTTGTCGCAGGTGACGTTTGGTATTGCTGTGCGCATGGCCGTGATGTCCATCGTGGCGGGGAATGAAGCATGAACATCCTGATTCAAAACGGTCGCGTCATCGACCCAGCCTCTGGCTTTGACCACGTGGCCGATGTGGCGGTGGCTGATGGTCACATCATCGCCATCGCTAAGACGGGTGAGAAGTTGCCCGCCAACTTCAAAGCCGAACAAACCATCGACGCCAAGGGCTGCATCGTGGCGCCTGGCTTGGTGGACTTGCAAGTGCGCTTGCGTGAACCTGGCTACGAACACGAAGGTATGCTGGCTTCCGAGCTCACCGCTGCGGTGGCCGGTGGCGTGACCAGCTTGGTGTGCCCCCCCGACACCGATCCTGTGTTGGACGAGCCGGGACTTATTGAGATGCTCAAATTCCGCGCAGAAAAGCTGCACCGCGCGCGCGTGTTCCCTTTAGGTGCCTTGACAGTGGGCTTGAAAGGCGAAGTGCTGACTGAAATGGCCGAGCTGACCGAAGCTGGCTGCGTGGGCTTTAGTCAAGCGGAGGTACCGCTGGAAAACACCCAAGTCTTGCAACGTGCCCTGCAATATGCGGCCACCTTTGGCTACACCGTATGGTTGCGTCCGCAAGAAATGCATTTGGGCAAAGGCGTGGCTGCCAGTGGCCCACTCGCCACTCGTTTGGGTTTGGGCGGCGTGCCAGTGGCAGCCGAGACGATTGCCTTGCACACCATCTTTGCTTTGATGCGCAGTACCAAAGCTCGCGTGCACCTGTGCCGCATCTCTAGCGCTGAGGGCGTGGAACTGGTGCGCGCCGCGAAGAAAGAGGGCTTGGCCGTCACGGCGGATGTGAGTATCAACTCCCTGCATTTGAGCGATCACGACATTGGTTACTTCGACAGCCGTGCGCGCGTCACCCCCGTATTGCGCCAACAGCGTGACCGCGATGCCTTGCGTGCTGCGTTGGCCGACGGCACTTTGGATGTGCTGGTGTCTGACCACACCCCCATCGACATCGATGGCAAAACCTTGCCCTTTGCTGAGGCTGAGCCAGGTGCCACGGGCTTGGAGCTGTTGCTCAGTCTGTCACTCAAGTGGGCCCATGACAGCAAGGTCAGCTTGCTGCGCGCGCTCGACGTGCTCACCTCGCAACCGGCCAAGGTTTTGGGCAAGATTGAAGGACAAAGCGAGAGCATGGGCCAATTGCATGTAGGGAGCGTGGCCGACCTCGTGGTGTTTGACCCTGCGGTCGAATGGCAGGTCACGCCTGGCGCCCTGCACAGCCAAGGCAAACACACGCCGTTTGCGTTTGACATGACGGGCATGGTTTTGCCTGCACGTGTTAAAGCCACCCTGGTGGCTGGACGTGTGGCTTACCAAGCCGCTTAAGCCGCGCGCGTCATTGATCCACGGTATGCAAACTTGGCGCGCACTGTGCAAATTTGTGCGCGTGTTGGGTTGGGTGCTGCAAGGGTATTGGCGTGTGCGCACGGTGTTCCCTCAACTCAGCGATGAACAGCAAGCCCGCGCGGTCGAGGTCTGGGCCCGTGGCATGTTGGCCATCATCGGTATTGAAGTGCGTGTCAAAGGTCATCCGGCGCATGGGCCGGTGCTCATGGCCGCCAACCATATTTCCTGGCTCGATATTTTGGTCATGCATGCCGCGTGTCATTGCCGTTTTGTGGCGAAGTCGGAAATTCGTGGCTGGCCTTTGGTGGGCGTGCTCACCACTGGTGGCGGCTCGTTGTACATCGAGCGTTCTTCCAACCGAGACGCCATGCGTGTGGTGCATCAAATGGCCGATGCTTTGCGCCAAGGCCAAGTGTTGGCCGTGTTTCCTGAAGGCGGTACCGGTGACGGCGTGACGCTGTTGCCGTTTCATGCCAACTTGCTGCAAGCCGCAGTCTCTGCAGAAGCGCCGATTCAACCTGTGGCTTTGCAGTTCATTGATGCCGCAACAGGCGCACTCAGTTTGGCACCCTGCTACCACGCCCAAGACACCTTGATCAGCTCGCTCTGGCGTACCTTGTGTGCGCCGCCTCTTCTAGCGCAAGTGCGTTATGGTCCAGTGCAAACGGCGCAAGGCCGCGGCCGTCGTGTCTGGGCGCAAGAGCTGCGCGAGACCATCGCTGATTTGCGCAAGTGATATCCTCTCTTTCCATGGCAAGCACTACCTCTCGTTCTTCATCTCCAAAAGCCAAAGCGGTGACCCAAACCACGCGCAAAACGGTGTCTCCTACCGTTGCTAAAAAAGTCGGATCTAAAACTGCCAAAACACGGACCAAAAAGCCTGCAGCCGCGCCTGAAAATTTTGATCTCATGTTTGAGATGGCGGCGGACACTTTCCGCGTCATGTCGGCGCCCATGCGTTTGAAGATCATCAATTGCTTGTGCAACGAAGAAAAAAATGTGGGCCAGCTGCTGGAAGAAATTGACACCACACAGCCCAATATGTCGCAGCACCTGAACACTTTGTTCAAAGCGAAAATTTTGGGACGCCGTCGTGAAGGTGTGCAAATTTATTACCGCATCATCAACGACCGTGTGGTGACCCTGTGCCGTGCGGTGTGTACGCAAATCGCAATCGACAGTGATTTGCCGCATTGAATACGCTGACGCAGCTTCAACAAATAGGCCCGCATGTGCGGGCCTTGTTATTGGTGCGGTTCAAGCGTCAAGGTTTCAAATACACAAACCCTTCTTTGGCCTGCAAGCGGGCCACTTCGGCCACACCTGATGGCACGATCTTGGCTTCCATCACCACCTTGCCGGGGTCGATGTTGCCTGAGGTTAAGGTGTTGTTGCAAACCCTGAACTGCACGCCTTTGCCAGCCAAGTCGCCCACCAAACCGCTAAATTCACGGCCTTTAGAGTCCTTGGCGCCTTCGAGCAAAAAATCGATGCCGGGCCCATGGGTGACCACGGTGATTTTGGCGCTGGGGTCTGCAGCCAGGTGGTTGCGCACATTGCCCAGGGCAGCAGATGCAGACTCGATCCCCGTGTTGACGTGGTACACCACCTTGATGTCCTGGGCCGAAGCCCAGGTGCAGCTCAGTGCCAGCAAAAGCGCGGCACCGAACGTTTGGATGTGTTGAAAGATGCGCATGATGGCAAGACTTTACAACAAGGTGTCGGCCCAGATGTTTTGCGCCCAGTTCCAAGCGTAAATACCTTCCAGCTCGTTCGGCGCTGTCGAGACGCCACCTGAACCCGGGACGGTTTTATAAGTTTTGTCCTTGGCATCGTACTGGTGCACAGAAGCCACATGCACCACCAATTTGTCGTTCACAAAGCTGTAGCAGGTGTTGCTCAAGAACGGTTCGGGATTGACGGGCAGGTCCGAGAGCTGCGCCACGATGGCCGCCGCCGTGACCTTGCCATGCGAGTTCGCCATGTGGCCCGACTTGGGCATCAGCGGTGCCAACATGATCGAGTCGCCAATCACATGAATGTCCTTGGCTTGGGTGGATTCAAAGGTCTGGTAATGCACGCCGCACCAGCGTGCGTTCACATTGGCCAGGCCCGATTGCACGGCAATGCTGCCGGCACGCATATCGGGCAGCACATTCAGCACGCTGGCCTTGACATCGTTTTGCACGTCAAACTTCAGCACGCCGGCCTTGGCATCGACCGCCGTGACCTTGTGCTGTGGCATGTACTCAAGGACGCCTTTGTAGTTGTCAGCCCAGAACTTCTTGAACAGAGGCCCTTTGGAAGTGACGTCCTGGTTGGCATCTAGGATCAACACCTTCGACTTGGGTTTGTGCTGTTTGAAGTAATGGGCCACTTGGCTGGCGCGCTCGTAGGGGCCAGGAGGGCAGCGGTAGGGTGCTTCGGGAATACTGATGGCATACACCCCGCCGTCCGGCATGGCTTCGAGTTGTTTGCGCAGGTTGGCGGTTTCAGGGCCGGCTTTCCATGCTTGCAAAATTTGGCCAGAGGTGTTGGCCTGTTTCAAACCGTCGATGCTGTTGAACATCAGGTCGATGCCGGGTGACATCACCAGCTTGTCGTAACGAATGCGGGGACCGCTGGCCAAGGTCACTGTTTTTTGGGAGGCATCGACGCCACTGACGTAGTCGCGCACCATCTGTACACCGTGCTTGCCCGACAACTTGTCGTAAGGCGTGGTGATGTCGGCCATGGTCTTGCTGCCGCCAATCACTAGGTTGGAAATAGGGCAGGACACAAAGGCGGATTCGGGCTCGATCAGCACCACATCAATTTGGTAATTCGAGAGCATGCGCACATACTTGGCAGTGGTGGCACCGCCATAGCCGCCTCCGATGACCACCACACGTGCTTTGCTGGGGATGTTGCCTGTGCTGGCACAACCCACCATGCTACCAAGTGCGCCAAAAGAACTCAGAGCCAGCGAGGCTTGAACAAAACTGCGACGTTTCATGTGTGTCTCCTGCGACTCAGCGCTTGGTGTTGGCGTAATAGTTGGCAATGGTGTTGACCTGTGCATCGGTCAGACCTTTGGTGATCTGGTGCATCACCGTGGCAGGACGAGAACCGTCTTTGAAGGCCTTGAGCTGCAGCAGCATGTAATCCTTGGGCATGCCCACCAATGACGGAATGGCTGAGCCCTCGATGGTGCGGCCCTCGGTGCCATGGCAGTTGGCGCACATGGCGGCGGTGACGCGTTGGTGCAAGGTTTCGGCGATTTGTTGCGCCAGAGCGCTCGATGTTGCGCCCAGGCCGAGTGTCAGCGCGCAGGCAAACCTAGCAAAAGAAGTGGAAGAATGAACCATGATGAGCTCCGAAAAGTCGGGGATGTATAAATCAGTGATGGGTAATATATAGAAAAACCGCTCACAGCATCCTCGGGTAAACACCTGGCGGCGCGCACAATGTGACAGCCAGTTTATGCATTTTTTAGGGCTGTATCAGTTGCGGCGCGCTCACAGGTGGCGCATCGATCCAGCGGTCGACCAGGCCTGCGCCCATCCACATGCCAATCAACGCCAGCCACGCGGTGACAGCAAAGATGGCACCACCCGTGACCCCCGCGCCGACCGCGCAGCCGCCCGCCAGCATGGCGCCAAAACCCATCAACACGGCGCCGCCAATGTAGCGGCGCATGCTGTAGCCGTCCTTGAACCCTTCGAGCCGAAGATCGTGTCCTAGCCAAGCCGCGAGAAAGGAGCCGATGAAAACGCCGGGCAACAAACCAAAGTCAAATCCGATGGGGGGTGGATTGGGGGCGAGTACACGCATCAGCCACTCGGCCGACGGGCCGCTGAAGGTGATGCCTTGCACATGCACCACCTCGAAGGAGGCTTGTGACACACGGTAGGAAAACCACCAAGCCAAGGCCACGCTCAAGCCTGCGCCAATGCCACCCATCCACATCCAGGCACGCTGGCTGGTGCGGGTGGTGAAATACAGCGCGGCCAGCATCCACAACAGACCAACCCCTAGGCCTGTGGCGTGGCTCCAACCCAAAATCGCCAGCAAATCGCGGCTTGCGCCGCCTTCCACAGTCCACAAACCGGTGAGTGTCTCGCGCAAGGGCGACAAGGCACCAGACAGCGCCGACTGTGCGGTGACCGCAAAAATCAAACCCGAGAGCAGTGCCCGCAAATTACCGTTGGCCGACAAGATCAGCAGACGGCTGGCACAACCCCGCGTCATGATCATGCCAGCGCCAAACATCAGGCCGCCAATCAAGGCGCCCGACAAGCTGCCGCGGTTGGCCAGCTGGCGTGTAGTGCTCACATCCAGATCGCCCAGCACGATCAGGGCCTGAATGGCAATCACCGCCGAGGCAAATGTCAGCAGCCAAACCGAGAGTTTTTCGCCAAATTGGTGGTGCCAAAACTCGATCACCGCCGCGCGCAGGCAAAACCTGGAGCGCTGGGCAAAAAAACCGAACAGCAATCCCACCACCAGGCCACCCATGGCCAACACAAGCGGTTCGCCATATGTTTCATTCAGTACTGTGAGATTCATATGATTTAGTCTATGCTTATATATACGCCATGCTAAAGCTTGAGTGTGGCAAGAGGTTTGACGCACGTCAAATTGCAAAGACTGGCCAGGATAAGGGAGTTGATCATGAAAAACGCTGCAATGCGCGACTGGCTTGGGGGGCTGTGTCTGGTGTGGGGGCTGACGTGGGGCTGGGGTATGGCCCAAGCGCAACCGCAAACTCCGCAGACACAAACCGCCCAACCTTTCATGCAGGCGCGCCAGGTCACACCGCAGGTGTACTACGTCCAGGGTTTGTCCGAAATGGGATCGTCGGCGAATCAGAACTTCATCTCCAATGCGGGCTTTGTGGTCACGCCTGCGGGGGTGGTGGTGGTAGATGCACTGGGCTCGCCCGAATTGGCACGTCGCCTGATGAAAGAAATTGCCAAAGTCACCGCGCAGAAAGTGCACACGGTGATCGTGACCCACTACCACGCCGACCATATTTATGGCTTGCAGGTGTTCAAAGACGCTGGTGTGCGGGTGGTGGCACACCAGGCTGCGCGTGAGTACCTGACCTCGGATACCGCGCGTTTGCGGATGGAGAGTTCACGCCAGGAACTGTGGCCTTGGGTGGACGAAAAAACTCGTCTGGTGGAGGCTGATCAGTGGTTGTCGGGGCCCCAGACCTTGGTGGTGGGTGGTGTGCGGTTTGACATTCAACCCGTGGGGCCTTCTCATACGGCGGAAGACTTGGTGATTTATCTGCCACAAAAGAAGGTGCTGTTTGCAGGCGATCTGGTGTTTCGCAACCGCATTCCCTATGTGGGTTTGGCCGACAGCCGACATTGGATTGAGGCCATGCAAAATTTGCTCACGTTTGACGCGCGTTGGGTGGTGCCAGGCCATGGGCCGATTTCCACCGATCCCAAAGGTGACATGACGCTGACCCGTGACTATCTGATCTACCTGCGCGAGCAAATGGGACGCGCCGCCCGTGACATGACGCCTTTTGACGAAGCGTATGCGGCGACCGACTGGAAAAAATTCGAGAAAATGCCCTTGTTCAAGTCTGCCAACCGCATGAACGCCTACAACACCTATTTGCTCATGGAGCGCGAGGCTCAGTGAAACCACCCGTCAACTCCCGTCGTCATTTTTTACACCGCCTGTGGGGCGGCGGCGTAGTGGTGGGCGCGTGGACCAGCGTAGCTGCATGGGCGAGCGAGAAGTCATTGCCCAGCACCACCTCGCTGCCCGATTCGCTGGCCAAGGCCTTGCAAGCCAAACAACCCCTGGTGGTGATGGTCAGTTTGCACGGCTGCCCATTTTGCAAGGTGGTGCGTGAAAACTATCTACGCCCTCTGATGGAGGCCGGTCTACCTGTGGTGCAAATCGACATGCGTGACGCCCGGGTGTTGACCGATACCGATGGCAGCACGATGAGCCAAGATGCCTGGATCAAAAAACGTGGCATCAAGCTGGCGCCCACCGTCTTGTTTTTGGGCACCCAAGGGCGAGAGGTGGCTGATCGACTCAAAGGCGCTTACCTGCCCGATTTTTATGGCGCTTATTTGGACGATCAATTGGCGGCAGCGCGTCGTGCGTTGCAGTCCTAGCCTGACGGAGACATCGCATGAAAAAAAACTGCCTTCTTCTCTGGGTATTCCTGTGTACGGGTTGGGCCCATGCGCAGCAACACCCCCTGTTCAAAGATGCCGACGTGGCGCTGGGCGAAAAACTCATCGTCGAGAACAAATGCGAGGAATGCCACATCCGACGCGTGGGCGGGGATGGCAGTGACATCTACAACCCCCAGGGCCGCATTAACACGGCGGGATCTTTGCGTGGCATGGTTGATTACTGCAGCTCCCAGCTGAATTTGGGCTTCTTCCCTGAAGACACCACGGCGGTCGCCGCTGTCCTGAACAGACGCCATTACAAATTCAAATGACCCCAAATGTGGGGCATGGCGCGGATTTCGCGTAAACCCGATGTCAGAATCATTGGCGATGATTTATATTAGCAAGTGTTGATATATTGATCACTCCATGGAAGGACTGTCTGTGAGTACACCAGATGGCATTCAATCAGGGCGCGTTCAAAAAGCCCCTGAAAATTTTCTAGACCGCGAAGGCATTCGAACTGTCGCTGCCGAGGGCAAGAGCGGTCGCCGCAACTTCATACGCCAAGCCTTTGCGGCTGCGGCAGCCGGGGCGGCAGCGCCCATGGCGCTGGCGCAAGGCAACCCGGTGCCGACCGAGGGCGGCGACCCCAATATCCTGAACTTGCCAGAGCACAGCACCGGCCTGGGGCAGGGCGTGGCATCGAATGGGGGTTATGGCGTACCTTCTAAGTTTGAGTCGAATGTGCAACGCCGTCAAAGCCCTGGCTTGACGCAAACCACACAAGCCTCGGTCTCGTTTGCGCCATTGCAGTCCTTGTTTGGCATCGTCACACCCAGTGGTTTGCATTTTGAGCGGCATCACCAAGGTTGGTGGGACATTGACCCTTCCAAGCACCGTTTCATGATCAACGGCATGGTCAAAACACCCAAGGTGTTCACCATGGACGAGATCATGCGTTTGCCCTCGGTGTCTCGCTTTCACTTCATCGAGTGTGGTGCCAACACCGCCGTCGAGTGGGGCAATGTGGCTGTGCCCACGGTGCAGTACACCCACGGCATGATTTCATGCAGCGAGTTCACCGGCGTGCCGCTCATCACCTTGCTTGAAATCGCTGGCGCTGACTTGAAGAACGGCAAATTCATTCTGGCCGAGGGTGGCGATGGGTCGTCCATGACCCGCACCATCCCGATGAGCCTTATCACTTCGGGCGAAGTGTTGGTGGCTTATGGTCAAAACGGCGAAATGCTGCGCCCCGAAAACGGTTACCCGCTGCGTTTGGTGGTACCTGGTGTGCAAGGCGTGAGTTGGGTCAAGTACCTGCGCCGCATCGAAGTCGGCGATATGCCCTATGCCGCCAAAGACGAAGCCGTGCATTACATGGACTTGATGCCCGATGGCCAGCACCGCCAGTACACCAACATTCAGGAATGCAAGAGCGTGGTGACCACGCCTTCGGGCGGTCAGGTGTTGCTCGACAAAGGGTTCTACAACATCACCGGTTTGGCATGGTCGGGTCGCGGCAAGATTCAAAAAGTCGATGTGTCGGTAGACGGTGGTCGCAACTGGCGCACCGCACGTTTGGAAACCCCGGTGCTTAGCAAAGCCTTGACGCGCTTCAATATCGATTGGGTGTGGGACGGCAAGCCTGCCATCATCCAAAGCCGCGCCACCGATGACACGGGCTTTGTGCAGCCCACCTACAAACACTTGCGTGCGGCGCGTGGCACCCGTTCGATTTATCACAACAACGCCATCCAGTCGTGGTTGGTGCAAGAAAACGGGGAGGTCAAAAATGTCCAAGTTTCGTAAGGTCGCGTTCCCCTTCGTCTTGATCGTTGCATCATTCGTCGCGTTGTGCGCTGCGAGCGTGGCACATGCACAAAGCACCCCCTACCCCGGCGTGGGGCGCCTGGCCACCGCAAAAGAAATTGCGGCGTGGGACATTGATGTGCGCCCCGACTTCAAAGGCTTGCTTGCAGGCTCGGGGTCGGTGGAAAAAGGCCAAGACATCTGGGAAGCCAAGTGCGCCCAATGCCATGGTGTGTTTGGTGAGTCCAACGAAGTGTTCAGCCCCTTGGTGGGGGGAACCACTAAAGAGGACATCCAAACAGGCCATGTAGCCAACTTGAGGCGCTCGGACTTTCCAGGCCGCACCACGATGATGAAAGTGGCCACAGTGTCCACCCTGTGGGACTACATCAACCGTGCCATGCCCTGGACTGCGCCGAAGTCGCTCAAGCCCGATGAGGTTTACGCTGTCACTGCGTATCTGCTCAGCTTGGCGGATGTGGTGCCCGACAACTTTGTGCTGTCAGATAAAAATATCGCCGAAGTGCAACAGCGCATGCCCAATCGCAACGGCATGAGCACTCAACACAATCTGTGGCCTGGCAAAGAGTTCAAAGGTACGCCTAAACCTGACACAGCCAATGTGGCGTGCATGAAAGACTGCATTCCTGAGGCCAAGGTCGCGTCCATGCTGCCTGACTACGCACGCAACGCGCACGGCAATTTGGCAGATCAAAACCGTTTGGTCGGTCAGCAGCATGGTGCCAATACGGCCAGCCCAGAGAACAAATCCACCCTCGCCACAGGCGCAACACCTGTGCCTGTGGTGGTCATCAAACCTGCCGTTAAACCTGTCGACCCTGCCTTGGCTTTGCTGGGCAAACACAATTGCACGGCCTGTCATGGGCAAGACCGCAAGGTGGTGGGACCAAGTTTCAACGACATTGCCAAAAAATACCCTGGCAAAGCGGACTACCTGAGCACCAAGATCAAAGCCGGTGGTTCGGGTGTGTGGGGGGCTATTCCCATGCCGCCACAAAGTGCCCCCGATGGGGACATTAAGACCATTGCCAACTGGCTGGCCGCCGGTGCGGCAAAATAAACCCAAACCTTTTCAGGAGATGACCATGCAAACTCGTCGCGAGACCCTCAAACACAGCGCTGCTGTGGCAGGCCTGTTGGCCTCCACGGGCCTGTTCCCGCAGTACGCGCAAGCGTTTGAAAAAGCTGCTTTCGATGCCAAAACCATTGCCGAAGCCGTCAAAGCCATGGGCGGTGCGGCCCCCGTGGAAAGCAAAGACGTGACCATCACCGGTCCCGACATTGCAGAAAACGGCGCGGTCGTGCCACTGGGCGTGAGCACCAGCTTGGGCAACGTCAAGCGCTTGTTGCTGCTGGTCGAGAAGAACCCCTCGGCTTTGGTGGCCATGTTCAACATCAGCCCTGAAGTTGATGCCAATTTTTCAACCCGCTCCAAGATGGGTCAATCGTCCGATGTTTACGCCGTGGCGATCACCAACGACGGCAAAGCTTTCTTCGCGAAGAAAGAAGTCAAGGTCACCCTCGGTGGCTGCGGCGGTTAATTGATACTGAATTTAGGAGAACACCATGGCAGATCCAATGCGCATTCGCGCTCAAGCTTCCGGCGATAAAGCCACCGTTCGTGTGTTGATGAGTCACGAAATGGAATCCGGTCAACGCAAAGACGGCAATGGCAAAACTATTCCCGCTTGGCACATTCAAGATGTCACCGCCACGCTCAATGGCAAAACCGTGATGACTGCTGAATGGGGCCCCGCTGTGTCTAAGAATCCGTTCTTGCAGTTCACCATCAAAGGCGCCAAGGCCGGTGACAAAGTGGGCATCACTTGGAAAGACAACAAAGGCGACAGCCGCACTGACGAAGCCACGATTTCGTGAGCACTGAGAACGCAGCGGAGACAGGCATGAAAAAAATACTCATTGTTTTCGGGCTCATCGGTGCTTGCGCCGCTGCGTTCGCCCAAAAATCGTCCACGGACAGCATTGCCGAATACCGTGCCATGCTGCAAGACGGCAATCCGGCTGAATTATTTGAAGCCAAAGGTGAAGACCTGTGGAAGCAAAAACGCGGCCCTAAAAACGCATCGCTCGAACAATGCGATTTGGGCAAAGGCCCTGGCGTGGTCAAGGGTGCCTGGGTCGAGTTACCTCGCTACTTTGCCGACGCCGCGCGCGTGCAAGATCTGGAGTCGCGTTTGGTCACTTGCATGCAAACCTTGCAAGGTTTCAATGCTGACGAGATTGTCAAAACACCGTTTGGTTCGGGAGAACAAAGCAATGTGACCGCACTGGCGACTTGGATTTCTGCCGAATCCAAAGGCATGAAGTTCAAACTCTCGCAAAGCCACATCGAAGAACGCAAGATGTATGAAGTGGGCAAGCGCCTGTTCTTCATGCGCGGCGGTTCGCACGACTTTGCATGTGCCACCTGCCACTCGCAAGATGACAAACGCATTCGCCTACAAGACTTGCCCAACCTCACCAAGAACCCTGGGGCGGGCAATGGTTTTGGTGCATGGCCTGCCTACCGAGTGTCCAACGGCCAGATGTGGGGGGCGCAACTGCGCTTGAACGACTGCTACCGCCAACAACGTTTCCCTTATCCCTTGTTTGGCAGCGAAGCAACCATCGCTTTGGGCGTGTACATGGGTGTGAACGGCTTAGGTGGCGAGGCCACGGCTCCCGCCATCAAGCGTTAATGCAGCCAAAGGACATGACCATGAAAAACAACTACGCTTTATGGATTGCCGCTGTATCAGCCGCTTTGCTTACCGCTTGCGCTGCGCCACTGCCTTCAAGTGCTGACCTCGACAAGCTCACACAAGACATCATCGGCCGCTCTTTCCGTGCCGAAGGCCAAGCCAAGCTCGACCGCGTCAGCCCTGATGAAGAAAACTTGGCTTGCGCCGAAGCCGATCGCACGGGCGTTGCCTTGGACGCCAAAGTGGCCGAAGCTATTGAAGCGCGCAATATGAAAACCATTCAGCCACCAGCCGATGGCAAGTATTTGGGGGACTTCAAAGAAGGCGAAAAAATCGCCCAAAGTGGTGCCGGTAAAACCTGGACCGACAAAGAAGGCTCGGCCAATGGTGGCAATTGCTACAACTGTCACCAGATCAGCAAAGAAGAGTTGTCCTTTGGTACCTTGGGCCCTAGCCTCTACAACTACGGCAAGCTGCGTGGCGTGAGCAACCCCAATAGCTCGGAAGCCAAACCCATCGTCGAATACACCTGGGGCAAGCTGCAAAATGCACGCGCCTACAACGCATGTTCCAGCATGCCGCGTTTTGCGCACAAGGGCATTTTGAGCGAGACCCAAATCAAACACCTGATGGCTTTGTTGCTCGACCCTGCATCGCCCGTCAACAAGTAACTCTGCCTGAACCCGCAGCGCGTCCTGTGTCTGCGGGTTTTTTCCTTGAAATTAATAAGTGATTGCTGATATGAACTTGACCAAACGTGAATTCATGCAAGTCTTGGGTGCTGGCAGCATGGCTGGCATGAACATGAACGCCTTTGCGCAAGCCGACGCAGGCCGCGCTGCAGAGGGCATGTACAGCATCCCGAAGTTTGGCCAGGTGTCGTTTCTGCACATGACCGACTGTCACGCGCAGCTCAACCCGATCTACTTTCGTGAACCCAGCGTCAACTTAGGCATTGGCAGCATGAAGGGCCACTTGCCCCATTTGGTGGGTGAGCATTTGCTCAAAACCGCAGGCGTGCGCCCCGGCAGCGCCGAAGCCTATGGCATGAGCTACCTCAACTTTGAAACCGCAGCACGCCGCTTTGGCAAGGTGGGGGGCTTTGCCCATTTGGCGACCTTGGTCAAACGCCTCAAAGCCAGCCGCCCCGGCGCCTTGTTGCTCGATGGTGGCGATACCTGGCAGGGCTCTGCCACTTCGTTGTGGACCAACGGCCAAGACATGGTCGATGCTTGCAAATTGCTGGGCGTCGATGTGATGACGGGCCACTGGGAATTCACCTACGGCATGGAACGCGTCACAGAAATTGTGGAAAAAGACTTTGCAGGCAAGGTTGACTTCATCGCGCAAAACATCAAAACCCAAGACTTTGGCGACCCCGTGTTCAAGCCCTATGTGATGCGCGAAATGAACGGTGTGCCTTGCGCCATCATTGGCCAAGCATTTCCTTACACGCCCATTGCCAACCCGCGTTACATGGTGGCCGATTGGGCCTTTGGCATTCAAGACGAGAACATGCAAAAAATGGTCGACGAAGCCCGCGCCAAAGGTGCGCAGGTGGTGGTCGTGCTCAGCCACAACGGCATGGATGTGGACTTGAAAATGGCCAGCCGCGTCAGCGGCATCGATGCCATCCTCGGTGGCCACACCCACGACGGCATGCCTGTTGCCACCCTGGTCAGTAACAAAGGCGGCAAGACCATCGTCACCAATGCGGGCTCCAACGGCAAGTTCTTGGGTGTGCTCGACTTCGAGGTCAAGAACAAACGCGTGACCGACTTTCGCTACAAGCTCTTACCCATCTTTGCCAATATGTTGCCTGCTGACAAAGACATGGCGGCACTGATCACCAAAATTCGCGCGCCGTATGAGACCAAGCTCAGCGAGAAACTCGCCGTCACCGAAGGCACCTTGTACCGCCGTGGCAACTTCAACGGCACGGGCGATCAGTTGTTGCTCGACGCCTTGATGGATGTGCAAGGCGCCGATATGGCGTTCTCACCAGGTTTCCGTTGGGGGACGTCCTTGTTGCCCGGTCAAGCCATCACACGCGAGTGGTTGATGGATATGACGGCCACCACCTACTCGTACGCCACCGTGAGCGAGATGACGGGCGAGACCATCAAGACCGTGTTGGAAGACGTGTGCGATAACCTGTTCAATCCTGACCCCTACTACCAACAGGGCGGCGACATGGTGCGCGTGGGTGGATTGGAATATGTGTGTCGTCCCACTGAGCGTATGGGAAACCGCATTGGCGAGATGCGCTTGAACGGCAAACTCATTGATGCCAGCAAAAAATACAAAGTAGCCGGTTGGGCGCCTGTGGCAGAAGAAGCCAAGAGCCAAAACCTCAAGCCCGTGTGGGAGGTGGTGGAGCAGTGGCTCAAGGCCAGCGGCGGCAAAGTCAAAGCGCGCAAACCCAATACGCCCAAACTCGAAGGTGTGCTGCCCAATCCGGGCTTTGCCGCGTGATGTTTTCTTTTTTTAACTAGGAGTTGATATGACTGTTGAACGTTGGATCCGCGTGCTCGCTGGAGTTTTTATCATGGTGTCACTGGCGCTGGGCGTGGAAGGCAGCCCCGTATTTGTGAGCCGTTGGGCCTTGGCCTTTACGGCGTTTGTGGGCTTGAACCTGTTTCAGTTTGGCTTCAGCAATGTGTGCCCCATGGGATTTTTCTTGCGCAAACTCGGTGTGCCAGATGCTGCGCCTTGTTGCGACAAGCCTGAATAAGCAGTAACGCTTGAGTTCAACATCAGGGTTTGAACACATCGATGGGCATCAGCACCACAGGCGTATGACCTCGGTTCTCCCAGTAGTGTGATACGCCATTGCCGGCCGGAACTATTTCACCGGCTACATGGGGTATTTCTACCCCATTGCGTATTTCAATCACATTGCCTTGCAACACATATTCCAGCGTCGGTCGGTTGACGTGCGTGTGTGCAGCCGTATGACCACCCGCCTCAATGGTCACAGCGCGTGCGCGCAGCTGACGTCCGGCCCCATCGGGGATCTCACCTGCAAGGTCCATGCTGACCAATTCCTTGCTAGTGGCGTTTTTGGTGTTGGTCGGACCACTCGACTGTGCTGAGCTAGCAACGCAGGTGACAATCACTAGCGTCAGCAATGCGTACTTCACCCAAATTGTGGTTGATAGAACGTCCAGACGATTTTGAAAATGAGACATACTGAGACCTCATGGGCGTGGCGTTATGGATGGATGCGTCGCTATGCTAGCGCATCACGCACCTGCATTTCGCATGCGTCATGAGCAACAACTTTTTGTGCCACTTTTGTGTCAATAAAAACCATGAAAAATCAAAAGCAACGTATTGGTGAAATTGCTTCTTTGTGGCGATTTCCAGTCAAATCAATGGGTGGCGAGAAGCTTCAAGAAGTTGACATTTCTGGTAATGGCATCGTGGGTGATCGGGCTTATGCTTTATTCGATGTGGCGACAGGTAAGGTCGTCAGCGCAAAGAGCAGCAAATTATTTCCAGATTTACTGAAATGCCGTGCTGAGTTTGTATCCCCTCCCATTCAGGGTGAAAAAATTCCGCCTGTCACCGTCATGCTGCCTCATGGTGATGTGGTGCGAAGTGATGAGGTGGGTGCAAACGAAAAACTTTCAAAGTTTTTTGGAAGAGAAGTGAAGCTGATTCAAACGGCACCTGATGATTTCACAATCGATCAGTACCACCCTGACATCGCAGGGTTAGATCCCAGCGGAAATCGAAACACCATCGTTTCTCAAAAGCTCGGTGCTGCACTATTTAAGTCAGCAGGTCTGGCTTCGCCTGTTGCGACAGGTTCATTTTTTGATGTTTTTCCCGTGTCGGTCATCACTACGTCCACTTTGCACAAACTCAAAACGCTTTCGCCCGATAGCTCATTTGATGAGCAAAGATTTCGAATGAACGTTGTTGTGAAAACGCTTGATGACGGGTTTATCGAGAATTCGTGGGTGAGCCATGACCTGGCGATGGGGACTGGTGCTCAACTGTCCGTTGCCATGCTTGACCCCAGATGCGTCATGACCACACTGCCACAACCCGGGTTGCCTCAAGACTTAGAGGTTCTTCGGACCTTGGTTATTCATAATCGTGTAGAACTACCAGGCATGGGAAATTTCCCATGCGCTGGCGTTTATGCCGTGGTTCACACGCAAGGTAAGGTGCGGGTTGAAGACCCTGTGTTCATTTGAGCGCGCGATGTGATCAGTGCGACTGCAATGCGTGCCGTCGCTGCATCGCATCACACACCACCATCCCCACCAGCATGGCCAGCACAAACACCACGGCTTTGTCGTAGCCTGCAGCGAAAGTTACCAGGGCCGGGCCTGGACAAAAACCTGCCAAACCCCAACCCACACCAAACAGCAGGCTGCCGATGACCAGCGGCTTGTCGATCTGCGTGATGTGTGGCCAATGAAAAGCCGCACCCAGCAGGCTGGCATCACGTTTTTTGGCAACACCAAAAGCCATCAGGCCGACCAACACACCACCGCCCATCACAAATGCGAGCGAAGGATCCCACGCGCCGGCCAGATCTAAAAAGCCTTGCACCTTGCCGGGGTCGGTCATGCCCGACAGCAACAAGCCCAGACCAAACAACAAGCCCGTCACAAATTCACACATGCGTTGCATCATGGTGGCTCCTTACAAGACGTGACGCACGATGAACACCGTCACAAAGCCGGTGAACATGAAAGACAAGGTGGCCACCAAGGAGCGCAGCGACAAACGACTCAATCCACAAATGCCATGACCGCTGGTACAGCCCGCACCGTAACGTGTGCCAAAGCCCACCAGCAAACCTGCCAGCACCACCCCCGCCCAGCTGGTGTCGATGCGTGGCGTACCAATCAGCCCCGCAGGAAAAATCCATTTGGCAACGACAGGGGCCAACAACAGACCGAGCACAAACAAGACGCGCCAAGACGTGTCGCCTGCCTTGGGGGGCAACAGACCTTCCACAATGCCGGTGATGCCCAGAATGCGCCCGCTGCTCAGCAGCAACAGGGCTGCGGCCAGGCCAAGCAACAACCCGCCTGCCAACGAGGACCAGGGGGTGAAGTGAATCCAATCGATTTGCATGCCATCTTCCTTTGTGAGAGGCCTATTATTGCCACTGCTGATATCCTTCAGTCCGGCCCATTTTTCGGCGCTTCTTTTATTAGCAGGACTTTTTCATGTCATTCAACGCCCTCAACGACGCTGCCCTCAACCAACTGTTTCGCGAAGCCCGCACAGTTCACGCGTTCAAAGACACGCCCGTGTCAGACGCAGTGATTCATCAGTTGTACGACTTGCTCAAGTGGGGGCCGACGGCCTTCAATTCACAGCCTGCACGCTATGTGTTCTTGAAAAGTGCTGAGGCCAAAGCCAAATTGATTCCTGCCTTGATGCCCGGTAACGTGCCGCAAGTCAACAGCGCGGCAGTGACCGTGATCGTGGCGCAAGACACGCGCTTTCATGACCATTTGCCCACACAGTTCCCAGGTTACGACGCCAAGCCCTTGTTTGACGCCAACCCAGCCATGGCTGAGGCTGCAGCCGCCCGAAACAGCAGCATGCAAGGGGCTTACCTGATTTTGGCTGCACGGGCTTTGGGTTTGGACAGTGGCGCCATGTCGGGCTTCAACCCCCAAGCCGTGAACGAGGCTTTCTTTGCGGACGGTCGTTTCAAAGCCAACTTTCTGATCAACCTGGGCGTGGCTGATCCTGCAGGCGTCTATCCTCGAGGTCCGCGTTTCGCATTCAACGAAGCTGCCCAGATTTTGTAAGCGCTGTTCGTCGCCTCAAAGGTACCGCTTCATCCAAGCGATGGCGCGGTTCCAACCGTCGACGGCGGGTCCAGGCGTGTAGCTGGGTCGGTAGTCGGCATGGAAAGCGTGGGGCGTGTCGGGGTACATCACAAATTCACAGGCCTTGGCGGCGACATTGCCTTGTGCACCGGCTTTGGCTAGGGCCGCTTTCATGCGTTCGACTGACGCCACTGAAATGCCGGTATCGGCCGCGCCGTAAAGCCCAAGTACAGGTGCTTTGATGGATGCAGCCAAATCGACTGGATGCTTGGGGTTGTTGGGTGTAGTGTCGCCTTCCACACGGCCATACCAAGCCACACCTGCTTTGAGCTTGGGGTTGTGCGCGGCATACAACCAAGTGATGCGCCCACCCCAGCAAAAACCGGTGATCGCCACTTTGTCGGTGTTGCCGCCGTTGGCTGCGGCCCACGCTATCGTGGCGTCGAGGTCGCCCATCACTTGTGCATCGGGCACTTTGGAAATGACTTCGGCTTGAAGCTTGGCAAGTTCGCCGTACATGCTGGGGTCTCCTTGGCGCACAAACAGCTCAGGCGCAATGGCCAGATAACCGGCTTTGGCAAAGCGACGTGTGACATCGGCAATGTATTCATGCACCCCAAAAATTTCGGAAATCACCAGCACCACGGGTAAATTGGTTTTGCCTGCGGGAGCCGATCGGTAAGCGGGCATTTGGTAGCCGTTGACATTGATCATCACCTCACCCTCGACCAAGCCTTCGCCCGAGGTTTTGATGGCGGTTTGCGCCATCAAGGGTGCAGCAGCTGCGGCGTATCCCAAACCCAATGCAGTTTGCAGAGCCAAGCGGCGTGTGGGGGCCGTGGACGATGCGTGTGTGCTGTGGAGCAGGGCGTGGGTGTCTTCAATCAAGTTGCGATGCATGGTGTCTCCAAATTTATTGCAACAACGCATTGATTTCTTGCAATTGCGTCTCGCCTAGTTCGCTGCTGGCTGCGTACAAGCGCAAGCGCTCTATCAAAGTCTGAATACGCAGCTGAAGCAAGGCCAATTCGGCTTGTGCGGCATCGTGATCAGCACCCAGCCATTCCATGGTGGTGCGTGCGCCAGTGCGGTGTGCGTTGCGGGTGGCCAGCAAGCGGGCCTTGCTGGCTTTGTCGGCCAGCTCCAGAGCTTGCAGGCGTACCTGGGCGCTGCTGATGTTTTGCCAGGCATCGCGCACCTGCGCTTCGATAGTGAGCTCTACAGCCTCTTGATCCAAGCGCAGCTTGTCGATCTGCTTCAAGGCTTCCAGCTCGCGCGCTTGCAACACGCCGTTGGTGCTCAAAGGGGCTTGCAGTTGAATGCCCACCATGTACTGTGTCATTTGATTGCCAGCTTGGCCAAATTTGCCCTGGCCTGACAGAAGATCATGCTGCGCTTGCGCCACCCAATCGACCGTCATGGCATGACCAGCTTTGATGCGCTTCACCTCTTGGCCTTGAATAGCTTGTTGCAGTTGCATCAACTCCAAGGTGGTGGACTGTTGTTTGGCGCGCATCACCCAAGTGTTGGCATCGGCCAGAACGGGTGGCACCACCACGGTGCTGGCTTTGAGGTTGGCCAATTGGTTCGGTGTTTGGCCTACCAATTGGCGATAAGCCAAGCGCTTCATTTCCAAGTTGTTTTCTAAGTTCAGTACCTGGGCGCGTACCGACGACACACGAGCTTGCGCTTCTTGCACGTCCATCACGCTTGCGTCACCCACGCGTTGGCGCTTGGTGATTTCTGCGGCCGCTTGGTTCACCGCCAATTGCTGGCGTTGCACGATGCTTAGGCTTTGCTCTGCGGCCACCACATCGAGGTAGCGCTGGGCGGTGCGCAAGATGAGTGCTTGTTGGGCTTGTCGCCATTGCACATCGGCCATGTCTGCGCCGAGTTGCAGTTGCTGGCTTTGCGCATCCCGCTCGGGGCTGATCCAGGGTTTGAGTGCGGTCACCTGGGCGCGTGCCAATGCCCCCACATTCACTGAGGTATTGAACGACATGTCACGCATGCCGTTGCTTTCAGCGCCTTGTGTGCGGCTGTCTTGTCCGCCTACGCCCACGGTGGCGCCTGCGCCCATGCGGGGCTCCCACAAGGCGTTGGCTTGGTCTTTTTTATAGGCGGCTTGTTCAACGATGACGCGTGCGGCCGCAAGCTCGGGGTCACGTTCTTGTGCAGCTTTCCAAGCGCCGATCAAATCGGTAGCGTGGGCCGATACGCTGAACAAGGCCAGGCTGGCGATGGCCCAAGGGGTGCGTTGAAAGTTCATGCGTTTTCTCCAGAGGTCAGGGCTGGTGCTTGGTGTTGGTAAGCCATGAAATAAGACAATGGAATCACCAGCAAGGTGAGGACGGTGGACACAAAAATGCCAAAGATCAAAGAGATGGCCAAGCCATTGAAGATCGGGTCATCCAAGATGAAGAAGGCACCCAGCATGGCAGCCAGACCTGTCAATGCAATGGGCTGTGCCCTAGTAATGGCCGAAGATACCACCGCGTCTTTGAGTGCCACGCCTTGTGCGACCTGCAAACGAATGAAGTCCACCAGCAAGATGGAGTTGCGCACGATGATGCCCGCCAGCGCGATCATGCCAATCATCGATGTCGCAGTAAACGGTGCACCCAGCAAGGCGTGACCGGGCATCACGCCAATCAAGGTGAGTGGAATGGGCGCCATGATGATGAGCGGGACCAAGTACGAACCAAACTGCGCCACCACCAAGAGGTAAATCAGCACCAAGCCCACGGCGTAGGCCGCGCCCATGTCGCGGAAGGTTTCGTAGGTCATTTGCCACTCGCCATCCCACTTGATGGCGTATTGCGTGTACGGGTCTAGCGGTTGGCGGATGAACAGTTCATCCAAGGGCTTGCCATTGGGCGTAGTGATGCTGGCCAGCTTGTCGCGCATGGCGAACATGCCATACAAGGGGCTGTCAATTTGGCCTGCCATGTCGCCCACCACATAGGTCACGGGCAGCAGGTCTTTGTGATAAATCGGTTGCTCGCGCAAGGTATCACTGACGGTGACGAGTTGGCGAATGGGCGTGATCTCGCGTTGCGAGTTGCGCACCCCTAGGCTCAACAGCGTGTCGAGTTTGTCCTGCTGGTTTTTGGGCAAGCGGATGACGATGGCACCCGCGTATTTGTTTTGGTCATGCGCGTAAACGGTGGACTCGCCACCTAACGCAGCATGCAGGGTGCTCACGATGGCCTGCTGCGACACACCCATTTGGGCAGCTTTTTGCCGATTGATCAACAGCACATGACGTGGTGCTGGGCTGATGCTGCTGTCGTCAATGTCTACTACGCCTTGCTGCTGAACAAACAGAGCCCGCACCGACTTGGCGACCTGGATTCGGCCGGCATCATCAGGGCCATACACCTCGGCCACGATGGGGGCCAGCACAGGGGGGCCAGGCGGGACTTCCACCACTTTGACATTGGCGTTGAACTTCTTTCCAATCTCTTGCAAGGCGGGACGCACGCGGGTGGCAATGGCGTGGCTTTGTGCTTTGCGTTGGTGTTTGTCTTGCAGGTTGACTTGGATGTCACCCACTGAGCCGCCCGTGCGTAAATCGTATTGACGCACCAAACCGTTGAAGTTGATGGGCGCACTCAGACCTGCGTAGGCTTGGTAGTCAGTCACTTCGGGCACGCTGGCCAAATAAGCGCCCAAAGCGCGTAAGACCTTTTCGGTTTCTTCTACCCGCGTGCCAGCGGGCATGTCGACCACGACTTGAAATTCAGACTTGTTGTCAAACGGCAGCATTTTCAGCACCACCAGACCTGCCACAGGCAAGGCCACCGACACGGCAATGGCGGCCAAGATGCCAGCGCCCAAACCCCAGCGGTTGCGTGTGCCTGTGCCGTCATTCAAAAACGGGTGAAACACGGCTTTGAAAAAATGCGCCAATTTGGTTTTGAATGCGCTAGGCGCAGCATGGCTTGCGTCGTGGTTGTTGTGCGACTTCATCCACAGGCGTGCCAACCACGGCGTGACGATGAATGCCACCAACAAGGACAGCACCATGCCCATGCTGGCGTTGATGGGGATGGGGCTCATGTAAGGGCCCATGAGGCCGCTCACAAAGGCCATGGGCAGTAAGGCCGCAATCACCGTGAAGGTGGCCAAGATGGTGGGTGCCCCCACTTCGTCCACAGCGCCTGGAATGAGCTGTGTGAGCGATTTGTCTGGATGCAGGGCCTGGTGACGGTGGATGTTTTCCACCACCACGATGGCATCGTCTACCAAGATGCCAATCGAAAATATCAAGGCGAACAAAGACACGCGGTTGAGCGTGAAGCCCCAGGCCCACGATGCAAACAGGGTGACGGTCAAGGTCAAAATCACCGCCGTGCCCACGATGGCCGCTTCGCGTCGTCCGAGTGCAATGAACACCAAGGCCACCACCGAGGCGGTGGCGAACAAGAGTTTTTGAATCAGTTTTTGCGCCTTGTCGTTGGCTGTAGCGCCGTAGTTGCGCGTTTCAGCCACCGACACTGTGGCTGGAATTTTTCTGTGCTTGAGGAGACTGACTTGATGCAACACCGCATCGGCTACTTCAATCGCGTTCTCGCCCGGCTTTTTGGTGATGGCCATGGTCACCGCAGTGCGCTCTTTGGGGGTGCTGCCCGCTACACCGTGCCACACAGCAGTGTGGGCTTGTGCGCCACCATCGCGCACATGGGCGATGTCTTTGACGTAAATCGGGTTGCCAGCGCGCACACCTACCACCACATTGGCGACGTCTTGAGCACTGCTCAAAAATGGCCCTGATTCAATCGCAATCGCTTGTTTGCCGACCAACAGTTCACCCACAGGCGCGCCCAAGTGTGCCGACTGCATGGCCAAGCGCAATTCAGGGACGGTGATGCCCACGGCTTGCATGCGCGCGGGGTCAATCTCGATTTGAATTGCACGTGAGGGGCCGCCTAAGGTGGTGACCTCGCGCGTACCTTTGACCCGTTTAAGGTCGGCCTCAATGCTTTGCGCCACGCGCTCCAGTTCGAACGCGCTCAGGTCCTGGTCTTTGCCGTGCAGGGTAAGGCTCAAGATTGGCACATCGTCAATGCCCTTGGGTTTGATCAAAGGCTGCAACACACCCAGGCCTTTAGGCAACCAATCGGCATGAGAGTTCACGGTGTCATACAGACGCACCAAAGCTTCAATGCGGGGCACGCCCACTTTGTATTGCACGGTGACCACGGACATGCCAGGTTGCGATACTGACATGACGTGTTCGACACCCGCAATTTGCGATAGCACCTGTTCGGCAGGCACCGACACCATTTGCTCCACGTCTTTGACCGATGCACCTGGAAACGCGATCAGCACATTGGCCATGGTGACATTGATTTGTGGTTCTTCTTCGCGTGGCGTAACGACCACGGCAAAGACGCCCAATAAGAAGCACACCAACGCTAAGAGGGGTGTGATTTGCGCCGATTGAAACAAATGGGCCAGCCGGCCCGAAATGCGGAGGTGGTGAGACATGGGGTGTTGCTTTTTTTGAATCAGTGAGTTATTATTTAATCAATCAATTAAATAATCAAGTACTTAAATAAAGTCTACAATAATTTCATGACTGAACTTCCAGAGCAAGCCATCGACCGTGTGGCAGCGTACTTTCAGGCTCTAGCTGAGCCGACTCGTTTGCGTATTCTGAACTTGTTGCGTCAGCACGAGCACAACGTGGGCGAATTGGCCGAGGCCTGTGGCTACACCGCTGCCAATGTGTCGCGTCATTTGTCGTTGCTGATGCAGCAAGGCTTTGTCAAGCGCGACAGTCGTGGCACCAGCGTGTATTACCAAATTGCTGATCCCACCATTTATGACCTGTGTGATCTGGTGTGCGATCGCATCACCCAGCACCACCAAGACCAGGCCTGGCCGCAAACGCGCCCGGCGAAGAAAAAGCGTGCCTACGTCCAGTAACCCTCAACCCATTTTTTTAGGAGCATGAACCATGAGTACCTTTGACCATGCCAGTTTGATTCAAAACATCAACGAATCTTTGGGGCCTTTTCGTAAAAGCCAGCCCGAAGCCATGCAAGGCTTTGGTCAACTCGCACGTGCGGCCATGACCGAAGGCGCAGTGAGCAGCAAGCACAAGGAACTGATTGCTCTGGCGATTGGCATTACCCAGCATTGTTCGGGTTGTGTGGGCTTTCATGTCAAGGCCTTGCACAAGCTGGGTTGCACCCGCGAGGAGCTGGAAGAAATGTTGTCGGTCTGCGTCTACATGGGCGGTGGCCCGGCGCTGATGTACGCGGCTGAAACCCTCAAGGCCTGGGACGCACTGGCTTGATGAGTACGCCAGGTCTTGCGGCCAAAGCCTTGACGTCGCTGACCTGGAAAACCTGGGTGCAAATGACGCGGCCAGGTTTTTTGATCATCACGGCTGTGGCTTGTGTGTTGGGTCTTGCAACAGCGCGTGTGTCCGACGTTGAGCTTCATGTATTCAAAGCGCTGGTCACCGTGGTTTTGGCCGTGTTGCTGCATGCCGCTGCCAATGTGCTCAACGATTACCACGATGCCCTCAACGGTGCCGATGAGGTGAACAACCAAGGTTTGTTTCCCTTTACCGGCGGCGCACGCCTGATTCAAAACGGTCTGGTCAGTGTCCAACAAACACGACAACTCGCCTTGACACTGCTGTGGTTCTTGGTGCCTTGTGGGGTATTGCTGGCCATGGTGTCAGGCGTGGGTTTGATCGCGCTGGGTTTGGCGGGTTTCTTTTTGGCCTGGGCGTATTCCGCGCCACCGTTGGCATTGATGAAGCATGGCTTGGGCGAGCTGGCCGTGGCTTTGACCTGGGCCTTGGTGGTCATCGGGGCTGACTATGTGCAACGTGGCCAGTTCTTCATCATCCCGGTGGCGGTGTCATTGAGTTATGGCTTGTTGATCGGCAATATTTTGCTGATCAATGGATTTCCAGACGCGCAAGCCGATGCGCAAGTGGGCAAGCACAGTTTGGTGGTCAATTTAGGACCTCGCTTGGCCGCTGTGGTCTATCTGTTCTGGGCTTTGCTGGCGCATGCGTGGGTTGTGTGGGGTGTGCGTTTGTTCATTCACCCCGAGGCCGCTTTGTGGGGGCTGGTGTCTTTGCCTGTCTCGTTGTGGGCAGCGGTTGTGCTCTGGCAAAACGCTACTCAACCCCAGTGCCTCAAACCAGCGATAGTCTTGACCATCGTCGCGGCTGTGGTGCATGGCTTGGCCATGGCTGCGGGTTTTCTTTTCCTTTACGGGCTCTGAGCCTTTCATCATGAACCGACATCTTCTACTTCTTGCAATTGCTCAGGGCTTGTTTCTCACCAATAACGTGACCTTCATCGCCATCAATGGCTTAGTTGGTTTGAGTCTGGCGCCCGTGGGGTGGATGGCTACCTTGCCTGTGATGGGCTATGTGGTGGGAGGTGCGCTGAGCACGGGATTGGTGGCCAAGTCGCAGCAGCGCTTTGGCCGTCAAGGTTCATTTCAACTCGGTTTGCTGGTGGCGCTGTTGTCGGCTGCGTTGGGCGCATGGGCGGTCATTCATCAGTCGTTTTGGTTGCTGGTAACGGCAACGGTGGTGGCCGGGTATTACAGCGCCAATGGACAGTTGTACCGCTTTGCCGCAGCAGAGTTGTGTGTGCCCGATTACCGAGAAAAGGCGGTGTCTTGGGTGATGGCTGGTGGACTGATCGGTGCCATCGTGGGTCCGAACTTGGCCAAGTACACCAAAGATGGGTTGAGTTTTCCCTTTGCAGGTGCCTATGTGGCGCTGGCGGGTGTGGCGGTGTTGTCGATGGGGGTGATGTTCTTCATTCGTTTCCCTGCGGTACCGGTCACGGACAGCCAAGCCCCAACTGGGCGCCCTTTGTCGGTGATCATGCGTCAACCCATTTTTGTGGTGGCGGCCATGTCGGCGGCTTTGGGTTATGGCGTGATGAACCTGCTGATGGCAGCCACACCCTTGGCCATGCAAGTGTGCGGCCTGTCGTTTGAAGACACAGCCTGGGTGCTGCAGTGGCATGTGATTGGCATGTTCGCGCCTGGCTTTTTCACCGGGCACTTGATCAAACGCTTTGGTGTGCTGGCCGTGATGGGCGTGGGCGTGTTGCTCAACTTCGCCTGCATTGCGGTGGCGCTGTCGGGCGTGGATCTGCACCAGTTTGTGGTCGCTTTGTTTTTGTTGGGCGTGGGCTGGAACTTCTTGTTCACTGGCAGCACCACGTTGGCCATGCGTGCTTACACACCTGAAGAAAAGAACCGCGCACAAGCGGCCATTAACTTTTGTGTGTTTGCCACGATGGCCGTTACCTCGTTTGCATCAGGCGCTTTGGTAACAACCCAAGGCTGGACCTGGTTGAATTGGGGTTCCTTGCTGCCTGTGCTGGTGACAGGTGCCGGTCTGCTGTGGCTGCAAATGAAAAAAGCATCAGCCCCTGCGCAGGGCTGATGCTTGGAACCGTCTTCTCGGGTCAGTGTGAAGCCGGTGGCTCTTCTTCCGTCTTCATGGGGCATGTGTTGATGCCTAGCAGCGTGTATGCGCCGCAAAAGCTGAACACGCCCGTGGCCAACACGATGAGGCCGACATAACCCCATGCGCCAATGGTGTTGGTCAATGCCAGAGCGACCATAGCCAAGCCAACGACGATGCGAAACACGCGATCAAATCCACCCACATTTGCTTTCATAGATTTCTCCTCAGTGATGACGGTTGATTAGACCCTTGCATCATGCGCCCATACTTGATGCATATCAAGGGGCAATCAAAGATCACATGCGTGACACAGCAGGGCGGTGAAGCCACTTAGAGTCGTGCGAACGATTTACTAGGAGTTTTTTGATGACATTTTTATCGCGCTTTAGGCAACCGTTGATGTGTGGCTTGGTTCTTGTCATCTCTTTGTGCTTCAGTGGTGCCCACGCGCAAAACTTTGTGAATCGTCAAGAGGGCGTTTGGGTCGCGAAAGACTTTCGGTTTCACACGGGCGAGGTCATGCCTGAGTTGAAAGTAGGCTACACCACCTTGGGCAATCCTGCCAACGAAGCCGTTGTGATTTTGCATGGCACGGCAGGCACAGGGGCCGGCATGTTGAACCCGGCGTTTGGCGGTGAACTGTTTGGACCAGGTCAAGCTCTGGATGCCAGCAAATACTTTGTGATCTTGCCCGACGCCATTGGCACGGGGCGATCGAGCAAACCGTCCGATGGCTTGCGTACCCAATTTCCGCGCTACAACTACGACGACATGGTGAGCGCGCAGTTCCGTTTGCTGAGCGAAGGCTTAAATCTCAAGCATGTGCGCTTGATCTTGGGCAACTCCATGGGAGGCATGCAAGTGTGGCTGTGGGGCATGACGCATCCTGAATTCATGGATGTCTTGGTGCCCATGGCCTCCATGCCCAGCGAGATGTCGGGGCGCAATTGGATGATGCGCCGACTCATCATTGACTCGATTCGCAACGACCCAGAATGGATGGGCGGCAACTACACCACCCAACCCCGCAGCGCGCGGTTTGCCTCGGTGTTTTATGCCACGGCCACCAGCGGTGGCAACCAAGCGACGCAGCGTTTGGCACCGACCCGCGAAAAAGCAGATCAACTGTTAGAGCAACGCATGAAGGCCGAGCCTGCACGCGATGCCAACGACTTTTTGTACCAATGGGATTCGTCACGCGACTACAACCCCTTGGCTAATTTGGAAAAAATCAAAGCCACGGTGTTCGCCATCAACGCTGCCGATGACGAACGCAATCCGCCTGAGCTGGGGGTGATGGACAAGGTCATGCAGCGCATTCCCAATGCCCGTCTGCTCTTGATTCCTGCCAGCGATCAAACAGCCGGTCATGGCACCACAGGGCAAGCCAAATGGTGGAAGAACGAGGTGGAGGCTTTGCTGAAAGCGGCACCCCGTAAAACGCGTTAAGCGTTTTATTTGCCAACTACCCAGTTGCATGCGTGCGATCAGGGTTTGATCCAACCGTGTTCGAAGGAGCACGGTGTTACGCTAATCCCATGACTTCTTCTTCGACCACACTTTCTCGTGCCCATCTATCGGGCGATATTTGGGGCGGCTTTGCCGCCATGCTCGTTGCCTTGCCTTCGGCGATTGCATTTGGCGTGACGATTTTCTCGCCGCTGGGCGCTGAGTTCGGTGCCAAAGGCGCGTTGGCCGGTATGTTGGGCGTGACGGCGCTGGGTTTGATTGCGGCTACTTTTGGTGGCACCCAGCGTTTGATTTCGGCGCCTTGCGCACCTGCGGCCGCTGTGCTGTCGGCATTGACCATTCAGATGACCCAACAAGGCTCCGGTGTAGGCGCTGTCGTGCTGAGCCTGTTTTTGGTGGCGCTGACCAGCAGCTTGGTACAAATTGCGTTTGGCATGTTGCGTGTGGGGCAGCTCATCAAGTTCATGCCGTTTCCGGTGGTGAGTGGCTACCTCAGCGGTGTGGGTTTGATCATTGTGCTCAGCCAATTGCCCAAGTGGATGGCTTTGCCCAAAGGCATGAACTGGTGGCAGGGTTTGCATGCGCCCGAACTTTGGCAAGCACCCAGTTTGATTGTGGGGGCAGCCACGGCAGCGATGATGTTGCTCGCGCCGCGCCTGACTCAGCGTGTGCCCGCCGTGATTTTGGGCTTGCTGGCGGGCATGGTCACCTATTGGGTGCTGGCCTTTACAAGCTGGCCCAGCTTGATGGCCTTGCATGACAACCCTTTGATCATTGGCCCTTTGTCGGTAGGTGGTGAAGGCTTTGTAGAAAGCCTGATCGAGCCTTGGCGCAGTCTGTTGCATGCAGGTGTGCCCAATTGGGAGCAAGTGTTGTATCCCGCTTTGACGCTGGCTGTGTTGCTCTCGATTGACACCCTCAAGACTTGCGTGGTGTTGGATGCACTCACTGGCTCACGCCATAACTCGAACAAAGAATTGATTGGTCAAGGCTTGGGCAACTTGGCCTCAGCCCTGATTGGTGGCGCACCAGGCGCTGGCACCATGGGCGCGACCTTGGTGAACAAGGCCAGTGGTGGGGCCACGTATTTGTCAGGGGTGTTTCAAGGCTTGTGGTCGCTGTTGGCGATTTTGTTGCTGACCTCGGTGATTGCTTGGGTTCCTGTCTCAGCACTGGCCGCTTTGCTGATCGTGATTGGCGTCAAGATGATCGACTGGCATTCGTTGCAGCTGCTGCGCAACAAAGACACCGTGCTCGACTTCTGTGTGATCATTTTGGTGGTGCTGGTCGCCAATACCGTGAGCCTGATTGCAGCCTCGGGCGTGGGCGTGGCCATGGCCATCATGTTGTTCTTGCGTGAACAAATTCACACCACCACCATCCGCCGTAAAACTTATGGCGACAAAGTGTTTTCTTCGCGTGTACGCGGTCAACATGAGCGCGAGGTGCTGGCCGATAAAGGCAGCCACACGGTGATTTTTGAGTTGCAAGGCAGCTTGTTCTTTGGCACCACCGACCAGCTCTACTCCGCGATTGAGCCTGAGTTGAACAACGCACGTTTTGTCTTGCTTGACTTCTTGCGTGTGCAGTCGATGGACATGACTGCCGGTCACATGATCGAGCGCATTCGCAACATGCTGGCTGAAAAACATGCGCGCCTGATATTGACGCGGGTACCCGATCGCTTGCCCAGTGGTCGTGACTTGCGTTCGTATGTGGACCACATTGGATTGTTGTCAGACAGTACGGCCAAGATTTTTGATGAGTTCGATGAAGCGCTCGAGTGGATTGAAGACGAAACCCTCAAGCTGGCAGGCCACGAGCACACCTCACATGAAGGCTTGCCGCTGTCGAAGTTTGAAATTTTCCATGGCCTCAATGACGCCGAGTTGGCCGCGCTCGAGCAATGCGCTGAACACCATAGCTTCCAGGCTGGGGAGTTGGTATTTGGTGCCGATACGGTAGGCCACGAGATCATGCTGATCAGCCGTGGTGAGGTCAAAGTCACGCTGCCCATGGCCAATGGCAAAACAATTCACTTGACCACCTTCAGCCGAGGTCAATTTTTTGGTGAGATGTCGTTCTTGGATGGCCGTGCCCACTCGGCCGATGTGCATGCAACCCGTGACACCGAGCTGATTGCGATTGATCGCAAAGCCTTTGCCCGTGTGGCTGCAGGTGACCCTGTGATGAGCATCAGCGTCATGCGTGCGGTGGCCTTGGCGATTGCCGATCGGCTGCGCCATGCCAACGCGGAGTTGCGCGAGATGCGGCAGGCCTGAGCGTTTGGTGCTTGTGCAAAAAAACGCTCAGCGCTTGCGCAGCCCCAAAAACATCACCGTGGCCACGACCAGTAAGCCGCCTGCGACTTGAATGGGCGCAATGGCTTGGTCGAGTAGCACCCAAGCCAGCACCAGTGCAAACACTGGTTCGACGTTCATGATGGCGGAGCTGCCCACGACACCCAAACGCGGAAGCACGGTGAACATGATGGTGAAGGCCGTGCCATACAAAAACGTCAAAGCCGCCAAGCCCCACCAACCTGCGTTGGCCGTGGGCAAGTGCAAACCGCCTTGTGCGGCGGTGGCCGCCGCACCCAACGCAAACACACAAGCCATGGTGCTGAAAGTGCGCACTCGGCCATCTACACCAACCGTCTCGTGCTGGGTGAACACCAAAGCCAAACCAAAGGTTGCTGCAGCGGCGAGCGCAAACGCCACACCCGCACCTATGACGGACCATTGCGCTTGCGCACCCAAGCCGGATGCTGCGCCGAACACGTCCAAGGCCATGGCCAAGCCCAGCAGCATGACCGGCATGGTGCGCAACAGAATGGCTTCGGGGCGATGCTTGTACACCAGGCGTGCCCACAGTGCGGTCCATAAGGGATAAGTATTGAAGGCCAGCAGCGCTAAAGCCACGGGCAAGCGCGCGACAGACGAATACAAACACAGGCTTTGCACGCCCACGAGCGAACCAATAGCCAGCAAAGCACGTCTGTGTTTTGTTGTCAGTCCTATATGTACCTTCTGTTGCCACAGCAGCAGTGCCACCACTAGTGCTGTGACACCGCTGCGCACCGTGACGGCGGTGGCTACATCGACACCGTTTTGAAACGCAAAACGTGCAGCCACATGGTTGGAGCCCATCATCAGGGCAATGAGCAACAAAGTGGCAAAGGCGGTGAGAGAAAGCGAGGAGCTCTTGGCGGAGGAGGTCATAGCCAGAGCTTAGCGCGCAGGGTGGTAGATCCACGTCGCCACGGCGTCTTCGAAGAGGAATGGTGCCTCCGACAGGAATCGAACCTGTATTTAGCGCTTAGGAGGCACTCGTTCTATCCATTGAACTACGGCGGCAGCCAGCTGTTATTTTAAGATGACGGCTGTCGTCAATTCGTTTGGTCTGATGCAGATCAAATTCAGCTCATATAAGTGCAGCCATGCTAACTACCCTGGTAAAGTGATTTGACTTTCCTAAAGGAGCTTGCGATGAAAATTTTGGTTGCTGTTGACGGTTCTAAATCGTCTTTGAATGCCGTGAAGTACGCGGCCAAATTGTCTGCCAATATGCGCAGCAACGATGTCATCACACTCATCACAGTGCACGATGATCAGGGTTTGCGTCACGCCCAACAGTTTGTGGGCAAAGCCCAGGTGCAGGACTATCTGCGCGAGCTCAGCGAGAAAGAGTTGAAGTCTGCGCTATCGGTGTTGGTCAAGGCAGGCATCAAGCACAACACCATCATTCACACGGGCCATGTGGCTGAAGTCATTGCCAACACGGCGAACAAGGGCTTCGATCTGGTGGTCATGGGCACCAAGGGTCGCGCAGGCATTGTCGATCTGCTGGTTGGGTCGGTGGCACAACGCGTTGTCGCTACCTGCAAAAAGCCTGTGTTGCTGATCAAGTAATTTTTATTTGCTGAGCATGCGCATGGCATCTTCCAGCCCTTTGAGGGTCATGGGGTACATGCGGTTGCTCACCAGCTGCTGAATGATGCTGATGCTTTGGCGGTATTGCCACACGCCTTGAGGCTCGGGGTTGATCCACGCAAATTTTGGAAAGGCGTGGGTCAGGCGTTGGAGCCATTCGGCACCGGCTTCTTCGTTGTTGTATTCCACGCTGCCGCCGGGCTGCACAATTTCATACGGGCTCATGGTGGCGTCGCCAATGAAGATGAGCTTGTAGTCTTTGTTGTACTTGCGAATGATGTCCCAGGTCTCAAACTTCTCGGCATAGCGGCGTTTGTTGTTGCGCCACATGAAGTCGTACACGCAGTTGTGGAAGTAATAAAACTCCAGATGCTTGAACTCGGCTTTGGCCGCTGAGAACATTTCTTCCACCCGTGCAATGTGCTCGTCCATGGTGCCGCCCACGTCCATGAGCAGCAACACTTTCACATTGTTGTGGCGCTCGGGCACCATCTTGATGTCTAGGTAGCCTGCGTTGGCGGCGGTGGAGCGGATGGTGTCGGGCAAGTCGAGCTCTTCAGCCGAGCCTTCACGGGCAAAGCGTCGCAGGCGACGCAAGGCCACTTTGATGTTGCGTGTGCCCAGCTCTTGGGTGTCGTCGTAGTCTTGGTAAGCCCGTTGGTCCCACACCTTGACTGCACTTTTGTTGCCCCCTTTGCCACCAATGCGAATGCCTTGTGGGTTGTAACCACCGTTGCCAAAGGGAGAGGTGCCGCCTGTGCCAATCCATTTGTTGCCACCTTCGTGGCGTTCTTTTTGTTCTTCGAGACGCTTCTTCAAGGTCTCCATCAACTCGTCCCAGCCCATTTTTTCAATGGCTGCTTTTTGTTCGTCGCTGAGTTCTTTTTGCAGGATTTTTTCGAGCCAGTCGAGCGGTACTTCTTTGGTGAAGTCGGTCAACATCTCTACGCCTTTGAAATAGGCGCCAAAGGCACGGTCAAATTTGTCGAAGTGTTTTTCGTCTTTGACCAGGGTGATGCGGCTCAAAAAATAAAAATCATCCAGGCTGCACGCATCACTGCCCGGGCCCACCACTTGCGCTTGTAGGGCTTCGAGCAACGTGAGGTATTCCTTCACAGACACGGGCAGCTTGGCTGCGCGCAAGGTGTAGAAGAAGTCGATCAACATGGTCGCACCCCCATCACTCGGCCTGTTGTGTGTTGCGCTGGCGCATATGGCGTGCGCCTTGTAAACCCATGCCACCCCCCAAGCCCACCAGCACAATGGCAATCACGCTGCCCGTGCCGTAGCCCTCAGCAAAGAGGTTGAGGCCCAAGGTCACGCCCAAGCCGTAGCCGAGCAAAGCGCCCACCACGAAGCCCATCGCGTCGGTCAGGCCTTCAATCAGGAATGCAAGCATGGTGGTAGCGATCAGCGGTTGCGGCTTTGCATGAAGACCAGTTTTTCAAACAAAGTCACGTCTTGTTCGTTCTTCAACAAGGCCCCCACCAGCGGCGGAATGGCGACTTTGTCGTCTTGGGTTTGCAGCGCTTCGAGTGGGATGTCTTCGGCCACCAGGAGCTTGAGCCAGTCCAGCAGTTCGCTGGTCGAAGGTTTTTTCTTCAAGCCCGGTAAGTTGCGGATGTCGAAGAAGGTTTTCATCGCCACGCTCAACAACTCTTGCTTGAGGTTGGGGAAATGCACGGCCACGATTTGGCGCATGGTCTCAGCATCAGGGAACTTGATGTAGTGGAAGAAGCAGCGGCGCAAAAACGCGTCTGGCAATTCTTTTTCGTTGTTCGAGGTGATGAACACCAGGGGGCGGTTTTTGGCCTTGATTAGCTGGCGCGTCTCGTAGCAATAAAACTCCATGCGGTCGATTTCGCGCAACAAGTCATTGGGGAATTCGATGTCGGCTTTGTCGATCTCGTCGATCAGCAGCGCCACGGGTTGCTCGGACGTGAAAGCTTGCCACAGCACGCCTTTGACGATGTAGTTTTCGATGTTTTTGACGCGCTCGCCGCCGTCCAGATCGGCCATTTGACTGTCACGTAGACGACTCACGGCGTCGTACTCGTACAATCCTTGCTGCGCTTTGGTGGTCGATTTGATGTGCCATTGCAGCAGGGGCATACCCAGGGCTTCGGACACCTCTTCGGCAAGCATGGTCTTGCCTGTGCCGGGTTCGCCTTTGACGAGCAAGGGGCGCTTGAGGGTGATGGCTGCGTTGACCGCGAGCATCAAATCTTGGGTTGCAACGTAGTTGTCTGTGCCTTGAAA
>Ga0228699_1000331_pt1 | contig 38726 bp, 25 predicted proteins | sample McNCre217_Aug_MG_FD_178016 | JGI IMG/M metagenome (GOLD analysis project Ga0228699, IMG submission 178016) | Freshwater microbial communities from McNutts Creek, Athens, Georgia, United States - 2-17_Aug_MG | ecosystem: Environmental > Aquatic > Freshwater > Creek | place: USA: Georgia... | reverse complement strand
TATATTCGCCAGACCATGACCACGCCCTCCGTGCTGCTTCGACCCCGTCCCCTGCCGTGGACCGCCTGCGTGAACAGGTGGCTGCTGTTGCTGGCGGGTACCGCCGCCATGCAAGTCGCGACCGCGCAGGGGCTGCAGTTCATCCGCAACCCGGTGGCCGACACCAGTGCCAGTCCGTCCAGGGCGGCGGCACCGACCGTGGTGCGGGTGCTTTCGAGCCGCAGCCACATGCAGTGCCCGCTGCCGGGCAAGAACACCCGGCTGCTGAGCATCGACTCGCCGCAGGAATGGGAGGACACGATCGAGCACCAGGACGAGGCCACGGCGCTCGGTCGCAAGGTGCGCTGGGCCCGGGAGCGTGTGCTGGTCTACGCGCTGGAAGCCCGACCGTACGCAGGGGTGCGTCTGGACTCGCCGTCGCGGATGATCCGGCTGGCGCATGGCGTGCTGTACTGGCCGGTGCGGCAAGTGATGCCGGAGCCGGGCATCGCGAAAGCCACCACGCTGACCCGGCCGTGTGTCATGACCACCATCGACCGTGCCTACTGGCAGCGGATCAAGATCGTGCCGACACGGCCCTGATGTCCCGGCGTCCGGGCCATCTCCAAGCAATGCCAGGATTGGCAGAAAAGTGATGCAGACACCCCCCGTTCTGTGGGGATGGGGTCGGAGGGGTGGCGGTTAGAACCGTTGCATCCTGCAACTGCTGCGGACATGCGCTGGGCCGCGGACCACTCCGGACGGCCCGCCACGCCCCTCCCTCCCCGATGAAGCCCAGTTCTTTCCTGCGTCCGCACGCCGCCTCGGCCGTGCTCCTGCTGGCCCTGCTGGCGGGGTGCGGCGGCGGCAACGCCGGCGCCGTGCACGCCGATGCCCTGGCCCCCACGCCTTCGGTCAACACCCTCGCCACGGCGCAGGCCGCCGCCGCACCAGGCGTGCTCACGGTGCGCGCCAAGGGCAGTCTCTACGCGGGGGTGGGGCCGGTCATGGTGGTCCGCGTCAACCAGCAGGTGGTCGGCTCGGTCGAGGTGAAGAACACCGCCGACTGGGCCGACTACCCGTTCAGTCTCCCGGCGCTGCGCGGCGGGGACCAGGTCGATGTGGTCTTCACCAACGACATCGCCGCCAACGGCGTCGATCGCAATCTCCACATCGCCTCGCTGAGCGATGGCACCACCGTGCTGCTGCCCTTCACCACGGGCATCATCATCGACCGCGGATCCGGCACCGCGGCGTTCGACGGTCTGGATCTGCTCCCCGGCAGCAGCACCCTGGCCAGCAACGGCGCGCTGCGGCTCACCTGGCCCAGCGGCCCCGATTCGGCGGCCTCGGCGCTTCCCCGCCGCAAGGAGGCGGCCCGGCTGCTGCTCCAGGCCAGCTTCGGCCCGACACCGGCCACGGTCGACGCGCTGGCCGCCAGCACCGACGCCAGCTGGATCGCCGCCCAGATGGCGCTGCCGGCCACCAGCGACTTCGTCAATGCGGTGCAGGCCCGCTACAACCTCGGCGACGCGTACCGGCCGGGCGGCGACCAGTACGATCCGTCGGAAATGGCGCGGGCCTTCTGGCGCACGGCGCCCGCGGCCCCGGACCAGCTGCGCAAGCGCACGGCGTTCGCGCTGCACCACATCTTCATGGTGTCGCAGGTGGACGCGAACCTGTGGTTCCACAGCCGCGCCTACGCGCACTACCTCGACCTGCTGGACCGCCACGCCTTCGGCAACTTCCGCACACTGCTCGAAGAGATGGCCTTGAGTCCGGCGATGGGCATCTACCTCTCGCACCTGCGCAACCGCAAGGAAGATCCGTCGAGCAACCGGATGCCGGACGAGAATTTCGCGCGCGAGCTGATGCAGCTCTTCACCATCGGCCTGCAGGAGCTGAACCCGGACGGCAGCCCGAAGCTCGACAGCGCCGGCCAGCCGATCGAGACCTACCGCAATGCCGACGTGATGGCGCTGGCCAAGGTCTTCACCGGCTTCACCTGGGGCTTCCCCGACGGCCAGATGACCAACGACAAGTTCGGCTGGCTCGACCCGACCTACACCGCCGCCGCCGACCAGCGCGTCGACCTGCAGCGCATGAAGCCCCTCGCCGACCAGCACTCCACCGCGGAGAAGAAGCTGTTCACCGGCAAGCCCTGGGCCGTGACGCTGCCGGCCGGATCCTCGGCGCAGGCTGATGTGAAGGCCGCGCTGGACACGCTGTTCCAGCACCCCAATGTCGGCCCCTTCATCGGCCGCCAGCTCATCCAGCAGCTGGTCACCAGCCAGCCGAGCGCGGCCTACGTGGGCCGCGTCACCGCGGTCTTCGACAACAACGGCGCCGGGGTGCGCGGCGATCTGGGGGCGGTCGTGCGGGCCATCCTGCTGGACGCCGAGGCGCGCACCGTCCCCGACCCGACCAGCGCAGACGGCAAGCTGCGGGAGCCGGTGCTGGGCCTGCTGCACTGGATGCGGACCTTCGGCGCCAGCTCGATCAACGGCCGCTACCGCATGGGCTGGCAACTGGATCCGCTGGGGGAAACCCCGTTCCGGGCGCCCTCGGTGTTCGGCTATTTCCGCCCTGGCCACGTTCCGCCCACCGCAGCCTTTGCGCCGCGCCGGGCCACGGCGCCCGAGTTCCAGATCCTCGACGAGAACAGCGTGGCCGCCTGGGCGAACCTGGCCGAGGCGATGGGCGCCGGGGGCCTCGGCTGGGTCGACAACACCCCCGAGGTCCCCGGCGACTACAGCCACCTGCTGCGCGTGCTGACCAATGCGGGTGTCCGCGGCCTGCTCGACGAGATCGACGTGCTGCTGCTGGGCGGACGCATGTCGGCCGGTCTGCGCAGGACCCTGACCGACGCCGTGGTCAGCGTCGAGGAGGCCAGCACGCGCAGCCACCTCGACCGCGTCCGTCTGGCGGTATTCCTGACCCTGGCCTCGCCCGAATTCCGGATCCAACGCTGAACCCACCATGAACGCCTCGCGCCGCCATTTCCTGCGCCAGTCCTGCGGACTGGCCGCCACCGCCGCGCCGCTGCTGCCCGGTTTCGACACGCCGCTGGCCATGGGGCTGGCGGGCATCGGCGCGCTCGCCGCCGGGCAGGCAGTGGCCGCCGACACCAGCGGCTACCGCGCCCTGGTCTGCCTCTACCTGGCCGGTGGCAACGATGCCCACAACTGGATCGTGCCGACGGACAGCGCCAGCCATCTGGACTACACCCGCGCACGGGGCCCGCTGGCCTGGCCGGCCCAGCAGCTGCAGACGCTCAGCAGCACGGGTCAGGCCGCAGGCCGCAGCTTCGGCATGCCGCTGGAGCTGGCGCCCATGCGCAAGTGGTACGAGGCCGGCAAGCTGGCGGTGCTGTCCAATGTCGGCGCGCTGGTGCGCCCGCTCACCAAGGCCGAGTACACGGCCGGCGGCGCCGCGGTGCCGCCGAAGCTCTACTCGCACAACGACCAGCAGTCCTTCTGGCAGTCGCTGGCGCCGGAAGGTGCGGCGTCAGGCTGGGGCGGGCGCATGGGCGATCTGCTGCAGTCCGCCAACGCCCAGCCGCTGCTGACGAGCGTGTCGGCGTCCGGCAACGCCATCTTCCTGACGGGTCGTTCGGTGCAGCAATACCAGCTCGGCGAATCGGGCCCCATCCGCATCGACGCCCTCGGCAAGGACCGGATGATGGGGTCCGCACAAACCTCGGCACTGCTGCGCCGGGTCCTCCTTGCCGGCGGCAGCGATCCGTTCCAGGCGGACTATGTGCGCCTCACGCAGCGTTCGCTCGACACCACCGCCCTGCTGGGCACGGCACTGGCCAACGCGGCAGTTCCTGCGCTGCCGACCACACCGATCACGCTGGCCTCGGGCAGCAGCCTGCGCCTCGACCAGGAAGGCCTGGCGAAACAGCTGCGCATCGTCGCGCAGATGATCGCGGCGGGACCGGGCCTGGGCATGCGCCGCCAGGTCTTCATGGTCTCGGCGGGCGGTTTCGACACCCACGCCAACCAGCGCCGCGACCAGCCCCTGCTCATGGCCCGCGTCGCCAGCAGCGTGGACTGGTTCCTCACCGCGCTGCAGGGTGCCGGCCTGCTCGACCGCATGACCCTGTTCACCGCCAGCGACTTCGGCCGCACCCTGACCAGCAACGGCCAGGGCAGCGACCACGGCTGGGGTTCGCACCACTTCATCGCGGGCGGTGCCGTGAAGGGCTGCGCCATCTACGGCAACTTCCCCGTCACCGCGCTCGGCACCAGCACGGACGTCGACAACGGCCGCCTGCTGCCCACGACCTCGGTGACGGAGTACGCCGCCACCCTCGGCCGCTGGATGGGCCTGGGCCGCAGCGAGCTGGACACGGTGTTGCCCAATCTGGGCAACTTCGCCGCGCCGGACCTGGGCTTCCTGGCCTGAACTCAGGTGCCCTTGGACACCGTGATGGTCGGGAACCGGGCCGAGTAGTCCTTGGCCTTGTCCGCGATCTTCACCGCGATGCGGCGCGCCACCGTCTTGTAGAGCGCGGCGATCTCGCCGTCCGGCTCGGCCACCACGGTCGGGCAGCCGGCGTCGGTCTGCACGCGGATCGACAGGTTCAGCGGCAGTGCGCCGAGGTACTCGATGTCGTATTCCGCCGCCATCTTCTTGCCCCCGTCAGCGCCGAAGATGTGCTCGGTGTGGCCGCAGTTCGGGCAGCAGTAGACCGCCATGTTCTCGACCACGCCGAGGATGGGCACGCTGACCTTCTCGAACATCTTCAGTCCCTTGCGCGCGTCGAGCAGCGCGATGTCCTGCGGCGTGGTGACGATGACGGCACCCGTCAGCGGCACCTTCTGGGCCAGCGTCAGCTGGATGTCGCCGGTGCCGGGCGGCATGTCGACGATCAGGTAGTCGAGGTCCTTCCAGTTGGTCTGGCGCAGCAGCTGCTCCAGCGCCTGGGTGGCCATCGGGCCGCGCCAGATCATGGCCTGGTCGTTGTCCACCAGGAAGCCGATCGACATCACCTGGATGCCGTGGCCGATCAGCGGCTCCATGGTCTTGCCGTCGTGGCTCTCCGGGCGGGCGCCGGTGATGCCCAGCATCATGGGCTGGCTCGGGCCGTAGATGTCGGCGTCGACGATGCCCACCTGCGCACCCTCGGCGGCCAGCGCCAGCGCGAGGTTGACGGCGGTGGTGCTCTTGCCGACACCGCCCTTGCCGGAGGCCACGGCGATGATGTTCTTCACGCCGGGCAGCAGCTGCACGCCGCGCTGCGCCGCGTGCGCGACGATCTTGCTGGTGACGCTGACGCTGACGTTGGCCACACCCTCGACCGAGCGGGCCGCGGCGATCAGTGCGCTGCGCAGGCCGTCGATCTGGCTGGCCGCGGGATAGCCGAGTTCCACGTCGAACGCGACATCGCTGCCGGTCACGCGCAGGTTCTTCAACTGGCGGGTCGAGACGAAGTCCCGGCCGGTGTTGGGGTCGATGACGGCCTGGAGGGCCTGCTTGATCGCTGCGTCGGAGATGGTGGACATGGTGTGGTCTGAGAAAAACAGCCCGCAGTCTAGCGAAGCGTCCCCGTGGCCATGCAAGGGAAAGTCGCTACGGCCGGGACGGGATTCCGGTCAGGATCCCGGAAACCACCGCCTCGATCGCCACCGATCCGACCGGCAGCGCCACGCACGGCAGGATCCAGCCCTCGGCCCGCTCCTCGGCCGTGAGCCCCGGCCAGTCGATGCGCCAGCGGACCTCGCCGTCGACCAGCCGGCACAGGCAAGCGCGGCACGTCCCGTTGCGGCAGGAACTGCGCAGACGAACCCCGGCCACGCGCGCCGCCTCGACCAGCGACTGTCCCGGCGCCACGCGCACGCACCAGCCCAGCGGCTGCACGGTCAGGACGGGTCGTGCGTCGACCGGATCGGGAGGCGGGCTCGGATTCATGGCCGCCACGATACCGCGGCGCCCTAAAATCGCCCTCCTTCCCGCGCACTCTGCCCAGACGCCACGACATGACCCGCCAGCTCTTCGTCACCACCGCCCTGCCCTACGCCAACGGCAAGTTCCACATCGGCCACATCATGGAGTACATCCAGGCCGACATCTGGGTGCGGTTCCAGCGGATGCAGGGCCACCAGGTCCACTTCGTCGGCGCGGACGACGCGCACGGCGCGCCCATCATGATCGCGGCGGAAAAGGCCGGCATCACGCCGCAGCAGTTCGTCGCCAACATCGCCGCCGGCCGCCAGGAATACCTCGACGGGTTCCACATCAGCTTCGACAACTGGCACTCCACCGACGGCGTCGAGAACCACGCACTCGCGCAGGACATCTACCGCGGCCTGCGCGACAACGGGCTGATCGAGGTCCGCGCCGTCGAGCAGTTCTTCGACCCCGAGAAGGGCATGTTCCTGCCGGACCGCTTCATCAAGGGCGAGTGCCCGAAGTGCGGCGCCAAGGACCAGTACGGCGACTCCTGCGAGTCCTGCGGCGCCGTCTACAGCCCGACCGAGCTGAAGAATCCGTATTCGGCGCTGTCGGGCGCCACGCCGGTGCTCAGGACCAGCGACCACTACTTCTTCAAGCTGAGCGATCCGCGCTGCGTCGAGTTCCTGCAGCAGTGGACCACCGCGCCGGGCAAGCTCCAGCCCGAGGTGCTCAACAAGATCAAGGAATGGTTCACCAAGGACGAAGAGGGCCAGGGCGGCCTGGGTGACTGGGACATCTCGCGGGACGCACCGTATTTCGGCATCGAGATCCCCGACGCGCCGGGCAAGTACTTCTACGTCTGGCTGGACGCGCCGATCGGCTACCTCGCCTCGCTGAAGAACTGGTTCGACAAGGGTGGCCCGGCCGCGAAGTACGGCGACACGCGCAGCTACGCCGAGTTCATGGCCGACCCGGCGATCGAGCAGTACCACTTCATCGGCAAGGACATCACCTACTTTCACACGCTGTTCTGGCCCGCGACGCTGCATTTCAGCGGCCGCAAGACGCCGGACAACGTCTTCGTCCACGGCTTCCTGACCGTCAACAACGGCGAGAAGATGAGCAAGAGCCGCGGCACCGGCCTGGACCCGCTGAAGTACCTGTCGCTCGGCATGAACGCCGAATGGCTGCGCTACTACATCGCCGCCAAGCTCAACGCCCACGTCGAGGACGTCGACTTCAACCGCGACGACTTCACCGCCCGCGTCAACGCCGACCTGGTCGGCAAGTACATCAACATCGCCAGCCGCGCCGCCGGTTTCATCAGCAAGCGCTTTGGCGGCCAGCTGAGCGGGGACCTGGGCGTCGAGGGCCGCGTGCTGCTCGACACGCTGCGCGCCCACCGCGACACGGTGACCGGGCTGTACGAGGCACGGGAACTCGGCAAGGTGCTGCGCGAGATCATGGCGCTGGCCGACCGCGTCAACGAGTACGTCGACCAGAACAAGCCCTGGGAACTCGCCAAGCAAGCGGGGCAGGACGCCGTGCTGCACGATGTCTGCTCGGTCTGCATCGAGGCCTTCCGGCTGCTGACGATCTACCTCAAGCCCGTGCTGCCGAAGCTCGCGTCGCAGGTCGAGGCCTTCCTGCAGGTCGAGCCGCTGGACTTCCACGCCGCCAGCCGTGCCCTGGGCGCCCACACGATCGGCACCTACCAGCACCTGATGCAGCGCGTCGACCCGAAGCTGCTGGAGGAACTCTTCGCCGCGCCGGAGCCGGAGAAGGTCATCCCCGGCGGCGAGGACATCGCCCCGGAAATCAGGATCGACGACTTCACCAAGGTCGACCTGCGCGTGGCGAAGATCGTCAAGGCCGAAACAGTGGACGGCTCGACCAAGCTGCTGCGCCTGACGCTCGACGCGGGCGAAGGCCGCACCCGCAACGTCTTCTCCGGCATCGCCTCCGTCTACCAGCCGGCGGATCTGGAGGGCAAGCTCACCGTGATGGTGGCCAACCTCGCGCCGCGCAAGATGAAGTTCGGCATCAGCGAAGGCATGGTACTGGCTGCCAGCGACGCCGACGAGAAGCAGAACCCCGGCATCTTCGTGCTGGAGCCCTTCCCGGGCGCGCAGCCGGGCATGCGCATCCGGTGAACCTGGCGGACAGCTACCCGCGCGCCTGCCGCGCCCGCCGGCAGGCGTCGGAGCAGTACTTCACCGCCGCCCAGGTCTTCTCCCAGCGCTTGCGCCAGCTCATCTCCCGGCCGCAGGCGGCACAGGGTTTGCTTGGCAAGCCTTGCTTGTTGCCCTTGAAGTGGAGGCTGGCGGGAGGGCGGGAGGGCTTCTTCATGCCTGCAACCATACCTCGGTCATGCATGGTTCCATTCCTGCGCACCGTGTAAGGACCCCAGCACGCAACGGGCGCACACTGTCGAGGCCGTCGTCGCACGGCAGGCAGACGGCACCGACCATCCGATGGAGACCCCAGCGTGCAGAACAGGCCCACTTTCCCGACCAGGCCGGCGTGGTTGCAGCGCCTGCAGCCCTTCCATCCCCGGTTGCTCGACACCCTGCGCGCCGGCTACGGCCGCGAGCGCTTCCTGGCCGATCTGGGCGCCGGCGCGACGGTCGGCATCGTGGCGCTGCCGCTGGCGATGGCTTTCGCGATCGCCTCGGGTGTCAAGCCGGAACAAGGCCTCTACACCGCCATCATCGCGGGCTTCCTGATCTCCGCACTGGGTGGATCGGCCGTGCAGATCGGCGGGCCGGCTGGCGCCTTCATCGTCATCATCTACGGGATCATCGAGCGCTACGGCCTGTCCAATCTGCTGATCGCGACGATGCTGGCCGGCGTGCTGCTGTTCGCGATGGGGCTGCTCAAGCTCGGCGGCATGGTGCGCTACATCCCGGTGTCCATCGTCATCGGCTTCACCAACGGCATCGCGGTGCTGATCGCGCTGTCGCAGCTGCGCGACCTGTTCGGCCTGCAGATCGACAAGATGCCAGCCGACTTCTTCGCGCAGATCCGCACGCTCTGGGCGCATGCCAGCAGCTTCAACCCCTGGGCGTTCGCGCTGGGCCTGGTGTGCCTGGTGGGCCTGTTCGTGTGGACGAAGCTGTTCAAGCCCGGCACGGTCCTGCCCACGCCACTGGTCGAGGGGCGCAGTGCCCGCGTCATCTCGCGCGTGCCGGGGCCGATCGTCGCGCTGGTGTCGCTGACGCTGGTGAGCACGGTGTTCAGCCTGCCGGTCGAGACCATCGGCTCGCGCTTCGGCGGCATCCCGCAGGCGCTGCCAGCGTTTGATCTGCCCGAGTTCACCTGGGCCACCGCCAAGCAGCTGCTGATGCCGACGCTGACCATCGCGCTGCTCGGGGCGATCGAGTCGCTGCTGTGCGCCCGCGTGGCCGACAACATGATCGACGCGCCCCGCCACGACCCGAACCAGGAGCTGATGGCGCAGGGCGTGGCCAACTTCGTCGTGCCGCTGTTCGGCGGCATCCCGGCCACCGGCACCATCGCGCGCACCGTCACCAATGTGCGCGCGGGGGCCGTCTCGCCGGTGGCGGGCATGGTGCACGCGCTCGCGCTGCTGGCGGTCATGCTGGTGGCCGCGCCGCTGGCGCTGAACGTGCCGCTGGCGGTGCTGGCCGGCATCCTGCTGTTCGTGGCGTGGAACATGGGCGAGTGGCACGAGTTCGCGCGGCTGCGGCACTTCAAGCTGCCCTACCGCTCGGTCCTGCTCGGCACGTTCTTCCTCACCGTCATCTTCGACCTGACGATCGCGGTGGAGGTCGGGCTGCTGCTGGCCTGCGGCTTCTTCATCTGGCGCATGGGCCAGCTCTTCCAGGTCGAGCGGGTGTCGGCGGACACCGCCCCCCCGCCCTCGGCCGCAACCGCCTTGGCCGCCGGCGAGTTCCAGGACACGCTGCCCATCGCGGAACCGGGCGTCGAGGTCTTCAGCCTTTATGGCACGCTGTTCTTCGGTGCGGTCGGCAAGGTCGAGTCGCTGCCGGAGCGGCTGCACGCCGGCACCTGCGTCGTGGTGCTGGAAATGCACCGGCTGATCTCGGTCGATACCTCGGGGGTGGATGCGCTGGTGCAGCTGCAACGGCAGCTGCAGCGCCGCGGCGTGCGGCTGATCGTGGCGGCGCTCAACGAGCAGCCACGCTCGCTGCTGACCCGCTCCGGCTTCGACACGCTGCTGGGCGAACACGGCATCGCGCCGACGCTGGCCGCCGCGCTCGACGCGGCGCACCTGTATGCGGATCTGGTCAGGGGGCGTCCGGCAGGCTCCACTCCAGCAGGCTGAGCCAGAGCGCCTGCGTCTCGACGCGGCGCCAGATCGCGGCATCGAACACCAGCCCGGCCAGCGCAGCCACGGTGTCTGCGGCTGCTGCGGCCTGGGCTTCAGCCCGCAGCGTCTCGGCCAGCCGGCCCAGCGCCTGCGCCAGCGCCACCCGCTGGGCCGGCGAGGCCAGGTCGTCCGCCACATCGCCCACCAGCGCCAGCACCGGCGACAGCGCCACGGCCACCTGCCGCGACCACGGCTGCGCCGCATCGAGCGGGCGCACCGCCGGCACGTCGCCCTGCGTCACGCCACGCGCCAGCCGGTCGCCCCGCTCGGCCTTGCTGCGCGCATCGAGCCAGAGTCCGAAGGCCTCGGTCCACAGATAGGCCAGCGCCAGCAGACCAGCCGGCGCGCCTCGGACCAGCTCGAACTCGATCTCCCACACGGGCAACGTCTGCCCGCCGCCCTCGATCTGGCCGATGTCCAGCGCCAGCTCGACCACCGCACCTTCGGCCTGCACCTCGGCGTGGATGCGGGTGATGTCGGTGGAAAACTGCAGCACCAGATCGGCCGGCGTGCGCCCTGCACGGGCCAGCAGCGCGACCAGCGCTGCGCCGGCGGGCGTGCCGGCGTGGCGTTCCAGCGACAGTGCGGGGGCCTCGTCGCCGGTGTCGGCGCCGAGCGGCGCGTTGTGCTCCAGCCGGAGCATCAGGCCGTCGCCGCGGCCCTTGAGGGTCTGCACCCAGCCCTCGCCCTCCTGGCGCAGCCGCAGCGCGAAGGCGGATCGCGCCAGCAGGCGGTCACTGGTGTCGAAGTAACGCGCGCGCAGGCGGGTGGCGGCACCCGCCGCGTCGCGCAGCGCCTCGGACAGCGCCGGGCGGGATGCGGCGGGAATCTGGAATTTCAGTTCGATCTCTTGCATGGCAGCGCCTGTAAAATCAGGGGTTCACTCTATAGCCACAGCGTCCGCCCGCTCACACACCATGCCGCTCTTCTGGAAGCACTACAAGTCCGAGACCACCCAGTTCATCGAGAGCCTGAAGCAGCAGGACCCGAAGCTGGAGCAACGCCAGCGCGAAGGCCGCAACCTGCTGTGGGACCGCGAACAGGACCGCAGCGCCCAGGGCGAGTTCAACACCGCCAAGGTGCCGCAGCAGCCCTACGTCTACCAGACCAAGGCCTGACGTGACCCCGGATCCCGGCACCGCCGCGTCGGACACCGACCCGGCGGCGCTGGCACGGCTGTACGGCGAGCCGCTGTTCGCGCTGCCACAGGACCTCTACATCCCGCCGGAAGCGCTGGCCGTCTACCTCGATGCCTTCGAGGGCCCGCTGGACCTGCTGCTCTACCTGATCCGGCGGCAGAACTTCAACATCCTCGACATCCCCATGGCCGAGGTGACGCGCCAGTACCTGGCCTACGTCGACCAGCTCCGCGAACACCACCTCGAACTCGCCGCCGAGTACCTGCTGATGGCGGCGATGCTCATCGAGATCAAGTCGCGCATGCTGCTGCCGCCCCGCCAGGTGGCCGCCGACCAGGAAGCCGCCGATCCGCGGGCCGAGCTGGTGCGGCGGCTGCTGGAGTACGAGCGCATCAAGCTCGGCGCCCTGAAGATCGACCAGCTGCCGCTGGTCGGGCGCGACCTGCTCGCCGCGGCGGTGCACATCGAGCAGGCGCTGGAGCCGCGCCTGCCCGACGTCCGCCCGGTCGACCTGCGCAACGCCTGGGCCGATGTCCTCAAACGCGCCAGGCTGACCCAGCGCCACCACATCGGCCGCGAGGCGCTGTCCGTGCGCGAGCACATGACGCTGGTGCTGCGCGCGCTGCAGGGCCGGCGCTTCGTCGAATTCCACGAGCTGTTCGACGTCACGCGTGGCGTGCCGGTACTGGTCGTGACCTTCATCGCCATGCTGGAACTGGCCCGCGAACGCCTGCTGGAAATCAGCCAGGCCGAGGCCTTCGCGCCTATCTACGTGCGCCTCACCTACACCCCGTCCTGAGCCGACTTCCCCCTACACTCCGCTGGAAACCCTCCAGGAGTGTGCAGATGTCCACGATCCAAGCCGGTATTGCGGCCCGCGTTCCCGCCCACGGCCGCTACATCAGCCTCGCGCTGCGCCCTGGTGCCGACGCGGCCGTGCGCACCACGCTGCAGGCGCTGGCCGCCGAGGCAGACGGCCTGCACACCGTTGTCGGACTGGGCGCCACGCTGGTCGCCCGGCTCGACGCCGCCGTGCCCGGCCTGCGCAGCTTCAGCGCGCCGCCGGCCAGCCGGGTCGACCTGCCCGCCACACCTGCCGAGCTGTGGCTGTGGCTGCGCAGCGAGGGCGATCCCGGCGCGCTGCTGCAGCGGGGCCGTGCGCTGGCCCGCCTGCTGGCGCCCGCCTTCGATGTCACCCACGAACTGGCCGCGTTCCGCCATCTGGACAGCCGTGACCTGACCGGCTACGAGGACGGCACCGAGAACCCCACCGGCCGCGACATGGTCGACACCATCGGCGTGCAGGGCCAGGGGCCGGGGCTGGACGGCGGCAGCTTCGTCGCCGTCCAGCAGTGGGAGCATGCGCTGGACCGCTTCGACCGGTTCGACCGCGCGACGCAGGACCGCATGATCGGCCGCCGCCGCGACGACAATGTCGAACTCGACGACGCGCCACCCAGCGCCCACGTCCAGCGCACCGCACAGGAGGCGTTCTCGCCCGAAGCCTTCGTCGTGCGGCGCTCCATGCCGTGGGCCGAGGGCGCGCGCTGCGGCCTGCTGTTCACGGCCTTCGCCACCGGTTTCGATGCCTTCGAAGCCCAGCTCGCCCGCATGGCCGGTGTCGAGGACGGCGTGGTGGACGACCTCTTCCGTTTCAGCAAACCCGTCAGCGGCGCCTACTACTGGTGCCCACCGGCGCAAGCGGGTCGCCTGGATCTGCGCCGCCTGGGCTGATCGGATCGGGCGCCCGATCTGATCAAGTAGGGTGTGAATTGCCGTTTTCACCGCTCCATCCAACCCCGGCAGCCCCCTAGGATATCCGGAGCGAATCTGTCACTTCCGGGATTTCCCCCCGGAGATCCGCTGACACCCCGCTCCCATGACATTGCTTTCACGCCTGGCTGCCGCACTGCTGGCTCTGCTGCTGGTTGCCGCAGGGGAATCCACATCGGGCGCCTTCGATCCTCGCTCGGCCCAGGAGCCCCCGCCGTGATCCAGTCAACACCCTTCGCCCGGAGAGCCCTGCCGCTCTGGCTGTTCGCGCCCTGGTGGTTGGCCGCCGTGCTGACCGCCCTGCTGCTGCTGACGGCCAGGCCGCTGGTCAACCGCCTCGATCTGGCCGTGCACGACCTGCTCTCTCGCGACGTGATCGAGCCGCTGTCCGGGCCGGTGCCTGCCACCGACAGCCTGGTCGTCGCCATCGACGATGCCAGCCTGCAGGCACTGGGCCGCTGGCCTTGGCCGCGCCAGCGCCACGCCGAGCTGATCGACGTGCTGCGCAACGCCGGCACGCAGGCCGTCGGCTACAACGTGCTGTTCACCGAACCGTCCGCGGATCCGGCCGAGGATGCGCGGCTGGCCGAGGCCATCGCCGCACACGGCCAGATCGTGTTGCCCATCGTGCCGAGCACCCGCCTGGACGACACGCAGACCCGGGTGCTGCAGCCCCTGCCCATGCTCGCCAAGGCCGCCGCCGCACTCGGTCACGCCGAATCGCCCATCGATCCGGATGGCCAGGTGCGCCGCGTCGCGCTGGTTGCCGGCAGCGGCCCGACCGCCTGGGAAGCGCTGCCGCTGGCCGTGCAGCGGGTGAGCGCACCGCGCGCCAGCCGGCACCCCGAAGTCGACGCCCACCGCCACGGCGTCGATCCGTGGTGGCGCGAGCGGGTCCAGATCATGCCCTTCGGCAACCACCCGGTGTCGCAGATCTCCGCGTCCGAACTGCTGCACGACCCGAGTCTGGTGACCCTGCTGACCGGACGCGTGGTCTGGGTCGGCGTCACCGCGCAGGGGCTAGACCCGATGGTGACCGTTGCAGGCGCAAATGGCAGCATGGCGCTGAGCACCGTGCAGTGGCAGGCCCAGATGCACCAGGCCATGGACCGCCACCGGATGGTCACCCTGGCCAGCGAACCGGCCGTGCTGGCGGCCAACGTGCTGCCGCTGGTGTTCGCCGCGCTGTTCGGGCGGCGGGTGATGCGGTCGCTGGGCCTGCGCCGCCAGGCCGTGCTGTGGCTGCTGCCGCTGCCACTGCTGGTCCAGGGGATCGCACTGGTCTGGGGCCATGTCTGGGTGCCACTGGGCGCGATGGTGCTGGGCGGCTCGATCGCGCTGCTGCTCAGCCGGACGCTCGAACTGCGCAGCACGCGCACGGATCTGCAGCGCGCGCGCGGTCTGGCCGAGGTCACGCTGCAGGCCATCACCGATGCGGTGATCACGCTGGACCACGCCCACCGGGTGCGCTACCTCAATGCCAGCGCCGAACGTCTCGGGCTTGCGCCCTCCCCCGGTGACACGCACAACCAGCCCATCCAGTCGGCGCTGCGCCTGGAGAGCGCCGACGAGCAGCTCCTGCTGCAGGCCATCGGCGATTGCCAGGAACAGCAGCGGGCCGTCGCCATCGAGCTGTCGCTGCACCGCCCCGCCGCCGACGGCGAGCACCTCGTGCAGGCCGTCGTCCACCCGATGGACGCCTCGACCGATGCACCAGGCGGTGTCGTGATCGTGCTGACCGACGTCACCGCCACGGCCCGTGCCGAACCGCTGCTCGAACACGGCCGCACCCATGACGCACTCACCGGTCTGCCCAACCGCGTGCTGCTGACCGACCTGCTCGCGCATGCCCTCGCCCACGGCCGGCACCAGAGCCAGGCGCTGGCGGTGCTGTTCATCGACCTCGACCGCTTCGGACGCATCAACGACAGCCTCGGCCAGCGCCAGGGCGACGAGGTGCTGGAGGTCATCGCCGCCCGCCTGCGCCGCGTCTTCCGCGCCCACGACACCATCGCGCGCTGGGGCAGCGACCAGTTCGTCGTGCTGGTCGAGGACGTGACCTCGCGCGAGGTCGTGGCCGCCCTCGCCTCGCAGCTCATCGACGTGGTCGCCCGCGACCTGCGCGTGGACGAAGTGTCCATCGCCTGCACCTGCAGCATCGGCATCGCGCTCTCGCCCGACGATGCGCAGACCACCGACGGCCTGCTGACGATGGCCGAGGCCGCCATGGTGCGGGCCCAGACGGCCGGTGGCGGACGCTTCGAGTTCTACACCTCCGGCATGTCCACGCTGACGCGCGACTGGCTCGCGCTGGAGAACCGGCTGCGCCAGGCGCTCGATGCCGGCGAGTTCGTGCTGCACTACCAGATCCAGACCGACCTGCGCTCCGGACGTCCGATCGGTCTGGAGGCCCTGCTGCGCTGGCGGCAGGAGGACGGCGAGCTGTGGGCGCCGGCGCGTTTCCTGTCGATCACCGAGGAAACCGGGCTCATCGTGGCCGTGGGCAACTGGGTGATCCGCGAGGCCACGGCGCAGCTGCGGCGCTGGATCGACGCGGGCGTCACGCCGGTGCCGGTGTCGGTCAACATCTCGGCCCGCCAGTGCATGGACGCGCAGCTGATCGACGTGATCGCCGGGGCGCTGAAGGACGCCGACGTGCCGGCCTCGCTGCTCAAGGTCGAGATCACCGAGAGCACGGCGATGGCCGATCTCGACCACCTGCGCCAGCTGCTGCTGCAGTTGCGCCAGCTCGGCGTGGCCATCGCGCTGGACGACTTCGGCACCGGCTTCTCGTCGCTGGCCCACCTCAAGCGCTTCCCGGTGGACCAGATCAAGATCGACCCGAGCTTCATCGCCGACATCCACCGCGACCCGAACGGCGCCGCGATCGTGCGCGCGACCATCGCGCTGGCCCACGGGCTGGGGGTGCCGGTGGTGGCGGAGGGCGTCGAGAACGAGGCCCAGATCCGCTTCCTGCGCGAGCACCGCTGCGACATCGTCCAGGGCTACCTCTACGGTCGTCCCGGCAGCCCGGATGCCGTGCGGGAAGTGCTCACATCAGCAGATGTTCCTCCGCATTATCGCCACCCAGAATCACATAGTTGACCCGGTGGATGTCGGCCAGCCGCGTGCCGCCGCTGTAGGAAATGGCACTCTGCAGGTCCTCGCGCATCTCGCGCAGCGTGTCCGCCAGCCGGCCCTTGACCGGCTCCAGGATGCGCTTGCCCTCGACGTGGCGGTACGCGCCCTTGTTGAAGTCGCTGGCCGAGCCGTAGTACTCCTTGAAGAGCTGGCCATCGACCTCGACCGTGCGGCCCGGTGACTCCTCGTGGCCCGCGAACAGCGAGCCGATCATCACCATCGCCGCCCCGAAGCGCACGCTCTTGGCGATGTCGCCGTGGTGGCGGATGCCGCCGTCCGCGATCATCGGCTTGGTCGCCACCCGGGCGCACCACTTCAGCGCCGAGAGCTGCCAGCCGCCGGTGCCGAAACCCGTCTTCAGCCGCGTGATGCAGACCTTGCCGGGGCCGATGCCGATCTTGGTCGCGTCCGCGCCCCAGGCCTCCAGGTCGATCACCGCCTCGGGCGTGCCGACGTTGCCGGCGATCACGAACGTGTTCGGCAGCTTCGCCTTGATGTGGTCGATCATGCGGCGCACGCTGTCGGCGTGGCCATGGGCGATGTCGATGGTGAGGTAGTCGGCGCCCACGCCCTCGGCGGCGAGCTGGTCGACCACCGCCATGTCGGCCGGTTTGACACCCGAGCTGATCGAGACGAACAGCCCCTGCGCCCGCATCGAACGCGCGAAGGCGACGTTGTCCAGATCGAATCGGTGCATCACGTAGAAGTAGCCGTTGGCGGCCAGCCAGGCGGCCAGCGGCGCGTCCAGCACCGTCTTCATGTTGGCCGGCACCACCGGCAGGTGGAAGCGGCGTCCGCCGAACTCCACCGCGGTGTCGCATTCGCTGCGGCTGTCCACGCGGCAGCGCCGGGGCAGGAGCAGGACGTTGTCGTAGTCGAAGATGTCCATCGGGAAACAGGCTCTCGGAGGCACGGGGAGCAGGACGCCCGCGTTCATCGGGCGGATTGACGTGAATTCTGCACGCATGACGGGCCGAAAGCCCTTCATGCGGCTATGGACTTCCAGCGCGCGGCGCATTCAACTTGTTTCATTTCCGGCACACACTGCCGGAGTCCGTTCCAACTGCTGACCTGCTGCCATGAACACCTCCGAACAAGCCCCCGCCGCCCAGCCCAAGAAAACCACCACCAAGGCCACCAAGGCCACGGTCAAGCCCACGCCCGTCGCGCAGTCGCTGCACATCGGGCTGAACGCCGTCAGCCCGGCGTACTACGGTGGCTGGAGCGGCGAACTCGCCGCCTGCGAGGCCGACGCCAGCGACATGCAGGCCATCGCCAAGACCAAGGGCATGAAGCCGACCGTGCTGCTGACCGCCCAGGCCACCCGCGCCGCGGTGCTGGCGGCGATGCGCACCGCCGCCAAGGCCCTCAAGAGCGGCGACCTCTTCTTCCTGACCTACTCCGGCCACGGGGGCCAGGTGGCCGACGTGACCGGCGAGGAGCCCGACCGCAAGGACGAGACCTGGTGCCTGTTCGACGGCCAGCTCATCGACGACGAGCTCTACCTGGAGCTGAGCCGCTTCGCTGCGGGCGTGCGCATCCTCGTGCTCTCGGACAGCTGCCACAGCGGGAGCGTGACACGCGAGATCGTGCCCGTGCATGCCACGACGAATGGCGCCGGACGGCCGCGGATGATGCCGCCGGCCATCGCGCTGCGCACCTACCGCGAGCACCAGGCCTTCTACGACGGCCTGCAGCGCGAGGTCGCCGCACGGGCTGGCAAGGCGGGCATCGTCGACCCGGATGCGGCACTCGCGCAGGTCACCATCGACAGCAGCCGCCTCGCCGCAGTGGTCAGCACCTTCGGCCCGGCGGTGATCCTGATCTCGGGCTGCCAGGATAACCAGACCTCGATGGACGGCGACTTCAACGGCGCCTTCACCGGCCGGCTGCTGCAGGTGTGGAAGAACGGCGGATTCACCGGCAACTACACCCAGTTCCGCAACGTGATCGTGGCCGGGCTGCCCGCGACCCAGACGCCCAACCTGTTCGTGCTGGGCAATGCCACGGGCTTCCTGGCCCAGCGGCCGTTCACGGTCTGACCCGGCCCGCCCCCGCATGACGGGCCCCGCCCTGCCGGCGCCACCCGCGGGCGACAGCCGGTCGATGACGGTGCAGGTGCGCGCCGGTGACCTGCGCTTCGTCAGCACGCCACTGATGGTCGGCCACTACGAACACGACCCGATCGCCGGGCCGCAGCAGGTGGTGGACCGCGAACTGCTGGACGGCGCGCTCAGCGAGCGCCACCGTCTCGGGCTCTATGCCGGGCCACGTGGCAGTGCGACCGTCGTCCTCTCGCCACCCAACGAGACCGAGCGCCGCCGCGGCAGCCTGCGCGGTGCCGTCGTGGTCGGCCTGGGCCGCTACGACGGCGCGCTCCGCGCCCGCGAGCTGACGGAATCGGTGCGCACCGGCGCGCTGCGCTACCTGATGCAGGCACAGGACGTGCTCGGCAGCGCCGAGCGGGCGCTGTCGCTGAGCACGCTGCTGATCGGCTACAACTCCTCGCTCCACCTGACCGTGGCGGCGTCGGTGGAAGCGCTGGTGCGCGGCGTGCTGGAGGCCAACCAGCGCTTCGCCGAAACCGCCCGCGCGCGGCTGCACATCGCGCGGCTGGAGATCGTCGAGCTCTACCTCGACACCGCCATCAGCGCGGTCCACGCGCTGCGGGAGCTGTCCGCCACCCTCGCCCGCCAGGCCCGCCTGGCCGACCTCGCGCTGCACTGCCAGACCCGCCTCGTCGAAGGCGACGGCCTGCGCCCGCGGCTGACCGACACGCGCAGCACCAGCTACTGGCCGCGCCTGATGGTCACCGCCGTCCCGCAGACCGATGCCAGCCCGCCAACCCGGCCCGAGCCGGACCGCCCGCGCATGGCCGACTGCCTGAAGTTCCTCTACGTCGGCCAGCGCGCCCGGGCCGAATCGGTCGTGCAGCAGCGCCAGCCAGGGCTGATCGAGGCCATCGTCCAGCAGCACAACGGCAGCCCGGTCTGGAACGAGCACATCGGCCGGATGCTGTTCCACCTGATGGTGCCGAACGACTTCAAGGACACCACCCGCCAGCTGGAGCGCATCGTGCTGGTGGTGGACGAGACCACCGCCAACGTGCCCTGGGAGCTGCTCTGCGCCCCCGACCCGGACGAGACGCAGACCAGCGCGCCGCTGTCGCTGCGTACCCCCGTCGTGCGCCAGCTCGACACGACACAGTACCGGCCGCGGGTGCGCCAGAGCCCCGGTCGCGCGGTGCTGGTGGTCGGCAACCCGAGCGTGCGCGGCTTTTCCGCCGGCTTCCGCGGTCGCGACGGCAGCGCGCTGGCCGACCCGGTCGACCTGCCCGACGCCGAAGCCGAGGCCCGCGCACTCACCCAGCTGATGGAAGGGCTGGGGCACGAGGTCGTGGCGCTGGTCGGGCCCGCGGCGGCCACCGCCACGCAGGTCCTCGGCTCGCTGCTCGGCCAGCCCTTCCGCTTCGTCCACATCAGCGCCCACGGTGTCCACCAGCTGCAGCACCAGGACGGCACCCTGCGCTCGGGGGTCGTGCTGTCGGACGGGCTGCTGATCACCGCGGCCGAGATCGAGGCGATGGAAGCCGTGCCGGAGCTGGTGTTCCTGAACTGCTGCCACCTCGGCGTGGTGGTGGGTGGCGCGCCGCAGGGCAACCGGCTGGCGGCCAGCCTGGCGCAGCGCCTGATCGGCATCGGCGTGCGCTGCGTCGTGGTGGCCGGCTGGGCCGTGAGCGACGCGCTGGCTGCGCAGTTCGGGCAGGTGTTCTACGAAGCCCTGCTGCGCGACAACCAGCCCTTCGGCGAGGCCGTCTTCCGCGCCCGCAAGGCGCTCTGGGACACGGCGCCGGACGATGTGACCTGGGGCGCCTTCCAGGCCTACGGCGATCCGGCCTGGCAGGCCGAGGCCGGCGCCAGCGAGCGCGGCAACGCCCCGGCGACCGAAACCCCGCCCGTCAGCGTCGAGGAACTGCTGGACGAGCTGTCGCGCCACAGCGCGCAGGCCGCGCGGCGCATCTGCCTGCTCAACCCGGGCGTGCTGGCGGCGCAGCGCGCGCAGCTGGCCACCTACATCGCGCAGCGCGTCCCGCCGGAGTGGCAGGACGACCCGGTGATCCTGTGCGCACTCGGCACGACCTGGGCCGAACTGGACGCCCCGGAGCAGGCCTGCCTCGCCTACCGGGCCGCGCTGCAGCGCGAGGATCTGCGCGGCCGGGTGCCGGTGCGCGCCATCCAGCAGCTCGCGCTGATGGAGGCACGCTGGGGCGAGCGCTCGGGCAATCCGGGCCTGGTCCGGCAGGCCTTGCGGCGCCTGAACGGCGTGCGCCGGGTCATCGGCCTGCACGACCGGAACACCCCCGCCGCCAGCCCGGACCATTGCGCCATGGTCGGCAGCAGCCATGTCCACCTGGCCAGCCTGCATGCGGCCCATGTGCTCCGGCACGCGGACAACCTGGCGCTCATCCGCCAGGACGGGCAGTCCATGTTCGACGCGCTGCAGGCGGCGATCACCGCCTACACGCAGGCCGAGGGCGGACAGGGCACCCGACCCTTCTCGCCCTTCCACGCCATCAACCGGCTGTCGCTCGACGCCATCACGCCGTGGAAGAGCGAGGAGGAGCGCCTGGCCGCGCGGCGTCTGGCGACCGAGGCGGGCGAGGTCGCCGTGCAGCAGTTCGGGACCCGCGACAACTTCTGGAATGCCGTGATGGTGCCGGAGGCGCGGCTGGTCGAGGTGCTGCTGGACGGCGCGCTCGGCCAGCCCGCTCCCCCTGTGCTCGGCGACCTGCGCCGCACCTACCAGGAGGCGCTTTCGAACCTGACCGTCAAGCCGCGGCAGATCGACGCGGTGATGGCGCGCCTGCGCATGCTGTCCTGCCTGTTCGATGCCATGGTGCTATTCGATGCAGGCGGCAGCGCGGACACACACGCGCTGCGCCACTGGTGGACGGCCGAGCACCTGCTGACGCTGTGCGAGGCGCTGCTCCCCGGCAGCCAGCCGCGGCGCGATCGGCCACCGCGACCACCGCACCCGCGCAGGCCGCCACGCACGCCCCATCCCCCTGCGCACTGATCCGGGGCGATCCGGCACCGTCCGACCACCGGACAGCCACCGCGCCTGCGCGACCGGACACAGCGGCGGAAGGCAGATCGGCTCGCACGGCCACCCCTGTCCAACCACCCCACCTGACCCATCACATGCATGGAACATCTCCTTGTCTGTGTATCGTTAAAAAAATCACGTTTTTATGAAGTAATTCTGATGACAACGATCGGAACGTTCTCGTTCCGATCGAGCCGAACGGCTTGTGTTAGCATTTTTTCATCCATAGAAGTCTTCCGGTGAACCGCCTTTCATGAATCAATTGCGCATCGTGGTCATGGAATCCGGCCCTCTGCTGGCAGAGGAGCATGACGCCACGATGCGGCAGCTCGGCCTGATCGATGCCCGCACAGGGCTGCCGCACCGGGATCTGCTGCTGGACCGGCTCGGGCAGGCGGCGGCGGGCGTGGCGCGTGGCGGCGCCGCCTTTGCACTGATGTACATCGGTACCAGCCCGGCCACGCCAGCCCTGCACGGCAGCGCGATGGAGGAGGTCATGGAGCAGTTCGCTGGCCATCTCTACCGCCTCAGCCGGCGCAGCGACAGCTTCTCGCGCATGGGGGCATCGGAATTCGCGGCGCTGCTGCCGGGCAATCCCTCGGTGGCCGGACTGATGGCCATGGGCCAGAAGATCGCGACCGAGTTCGCCGACCGGGTGCAGGTGCACATCGGCGTCGTGCTGTGTCCGCGGCACGCGGGCAACGCCGACACCCTGCTCATGCAGGCCCGGATCGCGCTGGAGCAGGCCCGTCTGACCCAGGTCACCACGGCGCTGTTCGAGCCCCGCACGGCCCAGACTCCCTCCAGCTTCACGCCGATCGCCGACACCGCCATGCGCTCGGCATTCCAGCCGGTGCTGGATCTGCGCAGCGGTGGCCTGTACCGCTTGCAGATCTCGACCACCCGGCTCTCGCAGGCCCGGAACGACTTCGCGCCCACCGGACTCGGCGCGGCCAGCCAGACCAGCCGCCAGGACCTGACCGACCACCTGATCGCCGCGACCGACACCGCACTGCGCCACGCACGGCCCTGGCGACAGCAAGGGCTGGTGCAACGGCTGTCACTGCCGCTGCCGGGGCGGCTGCTGGACGAGCGGACGCTGGCGCCTGCCCTGCTGGGCCTGCTGGACCGCCACCGCTGGCCGGCGCGCCATTTCATGGTCGAAGCCCAGACCGCCGCCATCGCGCAGCGCGGTGGCGACGTGATCGAGGCCCTCACCCGGGCCGGCGTGGCGCTGGCGCTCCACGACGGCCGATCCGGGCTGAACCTGCACGTCGCACTGGCCGGGCTGGATCCGGTGGCGGAATTCAGGTTCGATGCAGCCGCGCTCGGCCTGCTGCCACGCCTGGAGCAGCGCACGGCCGTCGTGCGCGCGGCCCTGGCGCTGGCGCGGGGCTGGAACGCGCGGGTGGTCGCCGACGGGGTCGACGATCTGGACACGCTGGCCTGGCTGGGCGAGCTGGGCTGCGACGGCGCCCAGGGCGCCGCCTGCGGCAAGGTGATGCCCGCCGAGCAGGTGCTCGCGTGGTGCGCCGGTCACCCGGGAAGCACGCGCACCACCCCCGCTCCGCCGGTCAGGCGCTGACGGCGTCCGAAGGATCCAGACTCGGTCGCGGCCAGTCCGGCGCCGGCAGGCGCGGCGCGGCGCGGCCGGTGTTCCAGGCGGCCACCGCTGCGGCCAGACGCCGGGCCACCGGCTCGGCCTCTCCCGGGCGCGAGGCCAGTGCCCGCACCAGACAGGCACACGCCGCCCCGCTGCCCGCCACCGCCTCGACCTGCGCCATCTCCAGCAGCCCGCCGATGCCCACCACCGGCACCGGCGACACCGCCGCCCACCAGCGCAGGTTGTGCAGCCCCTGCGGATGCCAGGGCATGTCCTTGGTCGTCGTGGCCCAGACCGGCCCGCAGGCGATGCACGCCGGCGCCAGCGCCGCCGCCCGGCACAGCTCCCACAGGCTGTGCGAACTCAGGCCGAGCCGCAGCCCGCGGGCCTGCGCCGTCGCCAGCCGCGCCCGACCGTCGGCGCCGAGCGCCAGCACATCTTCCTGCCCGAGATGCAGTGCCACGGACGCCGGATCGATCGTGCCGGCGTCGATCGCGTCGAGCACCAGCGCGTGGTGGTCGTTGACGACGATCACCGGACGCACCGCAGCGGGCATGGCCGCGGCCCGTGCCAGCGTGCGGTCGATCTGGACACGGACTTCAGCGACGAACGCCAGATCGTCCAGCCCCGGGTGGGCGGCCCGCTTGATGCGCAGCTGCAGCGCGCACAGCGCCGGCTCGGCCGCGGCGAGCAGCGGCTGCGCCTGGTCCGCCGAATCCACGATCGCGTACAGGCCGGCGGGCCACGGCAGCGCCGGCCCGCTGGTCCCGGACACCAGTGACTCGTCGCAACCCAGGCGCGGCAGCCAGCGCGGGTCCGCCGCAAAGCCCGCGTCGAAGCCGACCGGCCCGACGCCCTGCCCCGCCGCATACCCAACGGCCAGCCCCGCCGTCGTCGCCATCTTCGCGAGCACCAGCGCGTCAGCCGTGACGAAGCCGCGCGCCATCGCCGACGCGGCGGTGGTGGCGAAGGTGCAGCCCGTGCCGTGCGTGTGACGCGCATCGAGTCGCGGCAGCGCCAGCCAGCCGCGGGCGTGCGGTGTGTCGAGCCAGTCGAGCGCGTCGGCGCCGTCCGGGCTGTCGCCGCCCGTGATGCAGACCGCCGCCGCGCCCAGCGCCCGCAGCGCCGCCGCCTGCGCGGGCACCTTGGCGAGCGTTGCGGCTTCCGGCTGGCCGAGCAGCCGCGCCGCCTCGCGCCGGTTCGGCGTGACGAGGTCGGATCGGGGCAGCAACTGCGTGCGGTAGGCGTCGATCAGCGCCGCGTCCGCGAAGGCCGCGCCGCCCGCGCTCGCGCCGAGCACCGGGTCGATCACCAGCCGCACGCGCGGCCCGCCGTCCGCATCGAGCCGGTCCAGCCAGCGCGCCAGCACGGCCACACCGTCCACGCTGCCGATCAGCCCGGTCTTGATGACCACAGGTCGCAGGTCGGCGGCCAGCGCCGCAAGCTGCGCATCGAGCACCTCGGGCGCCACCGGCACGACCCGCTGCACGCCGAGCGAGTTCTGCGCCGTGACCGCGGCGACCACCGGGCAGAGGTGGACCGCGCAGCCCTCGGCCACACGCGCATCGGCACTCAGACCGGCGCCGCCGCCGCTGTCGTTGCCGGCGACGCTCCAGACGACCGGACGATTCATGGCGCCGATCACAGCAGGAAAGGCCGCCCGCCCACCGGCGTCGTCGCCACCGCCATCGACTGCGGCGCCATCACGCCCGCCTCGAAGCCGAGCCGCCCCGCCTGCACCGCCTGCCCGAAGGCCGCGGCCATGCGCACCGGCTCGCGCGCCTGCGACACCGCCGAGTTCAGCAGCACCGCGTCATAGCCCAGCTCCATCGCCTGCACCGCGTGCGCGGGCGCGCCGATGCCGGCGTCCACCACCATCGGCACGTCCGGCCAGCGCTCGCGCAGCGTGCGCAGCGCCCACGGGTTGATCAGCCCCTGGCCCGACCCGATCGGCGCCCCCCACGGCATCAGCACCTCGCAGCCCACGTCCAGCAGGCGCTGGCAGGTGACGAGGTCGTCGGTGCAGTACGGGAAGACCGCGAAACCGTCGCGGACGAGTTCCTCCGCAGCGCTGACCAGCTCCCACGGGTCGGGCTGCAGCGTCTGCTCGTCGCCGACGACTTCGAGCTTGATCCACGGCGTGTCGTACAGCTCGCGCGCCAGGTGCGACAGCTCGACGGCCTCGCGCGCGGTGCGGCAGCCGGCGGTGTTGGGCAGCAGCCGGGCACCGCGTTCGCGCAGGGCGGACTGGATCGCGGCGATGTGGCCGTTGTCACCCGCGCCCGAGGCACCCGCATGGATGCGGCGCAGGCCGACCGTCACCACCTCGGTGCCCGAGGCGACGATGGCCTCGTGCAGCGCCTGGGGCGACGGGTAGCCGGCCGTGCCAAGCAGCAGGCGGCTGTGGAGCGTGACGCCATAGGCGGTCCACGGGGACGGGGCAAGCACGGGATGCATGGCGTTCAGCCTCCGACGATGGGTTGGAACAGCGTGACGGTGTCGCCGTCGTCGAGCACGCGCTCGGCGCGGGCGGCGCGCGGCACGTGGCGGCCGTTGACGGCGGAGCCGACCGCTTCGGGCGTGAGGTCGCGCTGCGCGATGAGGGCGGCCAGCGTCGTGCCCTCGGGCAGTTCGGTCAGCTCGCCATTGAGGAGCACGTGGAGGGTCATGTCGGTTCCTGGGGGCATCACGGGAGCGCCACCTGCTGCAGCGCCTGCTCGACCAGCGCTGGCGCCAGCAGCCAGCCGTGGCGGAACAGGCCGTTGATCGACACCCGACCGGGCTCGACCGTCAGCTTCGGCGCGTTGTCTGGCAGCGCCGGGCGCAGGTTGGTTTCCATGTGATGGATGCGCGCCTCGGCCAGCGCGGGCAGCACGCTGTGCGCCGCCGCCATCAGCTCGACCGCCGAGCGCAGGCTGACCGGCGAGCGGTCCTCGCTCTCGATCTCGCTGGCGCCGATGACGATGCGGTCGTCCGGGCGCGGCACGATGTAGACGCGGTGGCGCGCGTGCAGCAGGCGCAGCGGGCGGGTCAGCGGCACGCCGGGCGCGTGCAGCCAGATCACCTCGCCGCGCACACCGCGCAGCGGCTGCTCCACCGAGCGTCCGCCCAGGCCACGCACGTCGAACACGAGGTCGAAGCAGGCCGATGTGCCGCCCTCCAGCGTGATCTGCCCCGGTGCCGTCTGCGTCACCGTGCGGCCCCAGTGCCACTGCACCTGCGGCGCCAGCGCACACAGCGCCGGCAGCACCGCCTGCGGCATGACCTGCGCCTCGCCATCCAGGAACCACGCGTGCAACCCCGGCAACAGCGTCGGCTCCAGCCCGGCCAGCGCGGGCCGCGTCAGCCGCTTCGGCGCCACCATGCCGGGCGGCGCGGTGGCCAGCCGCGACAGCACCCGCTGCGCTGCGCCCAGGTCCGGCCCGTGTGCGAGCAGCAGGCTGCCGTGCTGGCGGAAATAGCGCGCCGCGTCACCCTGCCCGTCCAGCGCCGCCAGCCGCTGCGCGACCTCGGCCCACAGCGTGACCGCGCGCAGGCCGAGCGTCGCCACCTCCGGGCCGGCAGCGTCCAGCTCGGCCAGCGGGCTGAGCATGCCAGCGGCCGTGAAGCCGGCCGGGCCGAGCCCGTCGCTGCGGGGGTCCGGCCCCGGCGCCGGGTCGAACACCTCGACCGCGTGCCCGGCGTGCGAGAGCTGCCACGCGAGCAGCCGCCCGAGCACGCCCGCGCCGGCGATGCCGATGCGTTGCGCGCCGCTCATCCCTTCGCCGGATGGATCGGGATGTAGAGCTCGCCGCCCACCGCCTTGAACTCGGCCGACTTCTCCGCCATGCCCTGCGCCAGCGCCGCCTGCTCGTCGACGCCGAGCTGGTCGGCGTAGTCGCGCACGTCCTGCGTGATCTTCATCGAGCAGAACTTCGGCCCGCACATCGAGCAGAAGTGCGCCTCCTTCGACGAGTCCTTGGGCAGCGTCTCGTCGTGGTAGGCCTCGGCCGTTTCCGGGTCGAGGCCGAGGGCGAACTGGTCGCGCCAGCGGAACTCGAAGCGCGCCTTGCTCATCGCGTCGTCGCGGGCCCGCGAGCCGGGGTGGCCCTTGGCGTTGTCGGCGGCGTGGGCGGCGATCTTGTAGGCGATGATCCCCTGCTTCACGTCGTCGCGGTCGGGCAGGCCCAGGTGCTCCTTCGGCGTCACGTAGCACAGCATCGCCGTGCCCATCCAGCCGATCATCGCCGCGCCGATCGCCGAGGCGATGTGGTCGTAGCCGGGCGCGATGTCGATCGTCAGCGGGCCGAGGGTGTAGAACGGCGCCTCGTCGCAGTGCTTGATCTGCTCGTCCATGTTGGCCTGGATCAGGTGCATCGGCACGTGGCCCGGGCCTTCGATCATGGTCTGCACGTCGTGCTTCCAGGCGGTCTTGGTCAGCTCGCCCAGCGTGCGCAGCTCGGCGAACTGCGCCTCGTCGTTGGCATCCGCCGACGAGCCGGGGCGCAGGCCGTCGCCCAGCGAGAAGGTCACGTCGTACGCCTTCATGATCTCGCAGATCTCGTCGAAGTGCGTGTACAGGAAGTTTTCCTGGTGGTGCGTGATCATCCACTTGGCGAGGATCGAGCCGCCGCGCGAGACGATGCCGGTGCGGCGCTTGGTCGTCAGGTGGATGAACGGCAGGCGCACGCCGGCGTGGATGGTGAAGTAGTCCACCCCCTGCTCGGCCTGCTCGATCAGCGTGTCGCGGAAGATGTTCCAGGTGAGGTCTTCGGCGACGCCGCCGACCTTCTCCAGCGCCTGGTAGATCGGCACCGTGCCGATCGGCACCGGCGAGTTGCGGATGATCCAGTCGCGCGTCGTGTGGATGTTGCGGCCGGTGGACAGGTCCATCACGGTGTCGCCACCCCAGCGCATCGACCAGACCAGCTTCTCGACCTCTTCCTCGATCGACGAGGTCACGGCCGAGTTGCCGATGTTGGCGTTGATCTTCACCAGGAAGTTCCGCCCGATGATCATCGGCTCGACTTCGGGGTGGTTGATGTTCGCCGGGATCACGGCGCGGCCACGGGCGACTTCATCGCGCACGAACTCCGGCGTGATGATCTCGGGGATGCGCGCCCCCATCGCGTTGCCCTTCAGGCGGGCCTCGCGCTCGGCGTCGCCGAGGTATTCGCGCATCCACTCGCGCTTGCCGTTCTCGCGGATGGCGATGTATTCCATCTCCGGCGTGACGATGCCCTGGCGCGCGTAGTGCATCTGCGAGACGTTCTGGCCCGCCTTGGCGCGGCGCGGCGTGCGCTGCAGGCCGGCGGCCTCGGCGCGCAGGGCGTTGATGCGGTCGCCGTGCAGGTCTTCGTTCTTGACGCCGTCGTCGAGCGCGGCGCGCTGGCGGCCGGTGTAGGTTTCCGTGTCGCCACGGGCCTCGATCCAGCCGGCGCGCACCGGCGCCAGGCCCTTGCGCACGTCGATCTCGGCGGTCGGGTCGGTGTAGGGGCCGGAGGTGTCGTAGACCGTGACGCGCTCGCCGTTGGTCAGCGCGATCTCGCGCATCGGCACCTGGACGCCGGGCATCGCGCCGTCGACGTAGACCTTGGTGGACGCGGGAAAGGGCTCGCGGGTCAGCGAGAGCAGTGCTTGGAGCTTGTCGGGGGCGTTCATCGGGCGGATCTCCTTCGGCGGACGGAATGGCTACGCTCCGAAGGGTGCCCTGGGCCGGCAGTCCGGGAAACGGACGCCTGGGTGGTCGAGGTGCGGGCTCTTCTTACGCCGGTACTAACCGGGTCAAGTACAGCGGGTTCGGTCGTTCGACCATCTCAGCACATCGGACCGCAGCGCAGGACTGCCGGCCCGGGGCACCCCGGAGCGTGGGCCGCATTGTGGTCAGCCAGAGCGACGGCGTCAAGGCAGCCGCCCCGCTGCGGACTGGGTTGTAATACGCGGCGCCACACACCCTGCCCGGACTCCGAGCCGCCCCCGTCCATGCCACTGCCCCTGCATCCCCCTCCCGGCGCCGACACACCGGGCCGCACCCGCATCGTCGGGCTGGGCGCGTCCGCGGGCGGCCTGGAGGTGCTGGGACAGTTCCTGCGCCACGTGCCGGCGGCCAGCGGGCTCGCCTATGTCGTCGTGCAGCACCTGGACCCGACCCACAAGGCGATGCTCGGGCCGTTGCTGCAGCGCCACTGCGCCATGCCGGTGCGCGAGGCGGCCGAAGGGATGCGGGTGGAGCCGGACGTGGTCTACGTGATTCCGCCGAACGTCGAACTCACCGCGGCCAGCGACGTGCTGCACCTGGCCACACCGGCCCAGCCGCGCGGACAGCGGCTGCCCATCAATGTGCTGTTCGCCGCGCTGGCCCGCGACCAGGGCGACCGGGCCATCGGCGTGGTGCTCTCGGGCATGGGATCGGACGGCACGCTCGGCCTGCAGGCCATCCGGGCCGGTGGCGGGATGACACTGGCCCAGACGCCCGAATCGGCGCCCTTCGACTCCATGCCCCGCCGGGCCATCGCCGCCGGCGCAGTCGACATCGTCGCGCTGCCGGCGGACATGCCCGCCCACATCCTGCAGGTCACCGGCCACCCGACCCCCGCCGCGCTGACGGAGCCCGAGCCGCCGCCGCCCGACCCTGCCGCCGGGGACGCACCCCCACCGCCGCCAGCCCCCCTGCTGACCACCATCCTGGGCCTGCTGCGCGAGCGCTGCCGGCACGACCTGTCCCTGTACAAGCCCAGCACGCTGAACCGCCGCATCGAGCGCCGCGCCGCCACGCTGGGCCTGACCAGCGTCGAGGGCTACGTGCAGTTCCTGCACAGCCACCCGGAAGAGATCGACCTGCTGTTCAAGGACCTGCTGATCGGCGTCACCAGCTTCTTCCGCGATCACCACGTGTGGCAGGCGCTCAAAGAGACCGCCGTGCCGGCCCTGCTGGCCAGCCTGGGGCCAGGCGCACCGCTGCGGGCGTGGGTGGTCGGCTGCTCGACCGGCGAAGAGGCCTATTCGCTGGCGATGGTGCTCCGGGAGGTGCTCGACACCCTGCCCGATCCCGCGTCGCACCCGCTGCAGATCTTCGCCACCGACCTGAGCGCCGACGCCATCGCGCAGGCCCGCCGCGGCCACTACCCGGCCCGGATCGCCGACGACGTGTCGCCCGAACGCCTGGCGCGCTTCTTCCGCCCCCGGGAGGGCGGCGGATTCAGCGTCGACAAGGACCTGCGCGCCACCATCCTGTTCGCGCAGCACGACGTGCTGCTCGATCCACCGTTCACGCGGCTCGACCTGCTGTCGTGCCGCAACGTGCTGATCTATTTCAGTCCGGCGCTGCAGCAGCGGCTGGTGCCGATGTTCCACTACAGCCTGCGCCCGGGTGGCTTGCTGCTGCTGGGCAGTTCGGAGACGATCGGCCGGTCGGCGGACCTGTTCACGCCGCAGGAGCCCCCGGGTGCGCGGCTGTACCGACGCAGCGACCTGAACACCCGGGTCGGTACCCTGAAATTCCCCGTGCACCGCCACATTCCCTCACGCAGCCCTGTGCAGGAGCCGAACTTGCCCCCATCGACACCGAATCCCGCCAACCTGCAATCGCTGGCCGAACAGGTGCTGCTGCAGCAGCTCTCGCCACCGGCCGTGCTGGTCAACGAGAGCGGCGACATCCTCTACATCAGCGGACGCACCGGCCAGTACCTCGAACCCGCAGCCGGCAAGGCGAACTGGAACATCCACGTCATGGCGCGCCCGGGCCTGCGCACGCCGATCGCCACCGCGCTGCGCCAGACGCTGCAGGACAAGCGGCCCGTCAAGCTGCAGGGATTGCGGCTGGAGCAGGACGGCCAGCGTGCCGTCGACGTGACGGTGCAGGGCATCGACGAGCCCAAGGCGCTCGCCGGCATGGTGATGGTCGTGTTCCGGGACGTCACCGAGTCGCCGTCCGGCGCGGCGCGGCGGCGATCGACCCGGCGGGCGGACATCACGCCCTCCACCAGTGACGAAGTGGTGCGGCTGCAGGAGGAGATCCGCGTGCTGCGCCAGCAGACGCGCAGCTCGGAGGACGAACTGCAGGCCGCCAACGAGGAGCTGCAGTCCACGAACGAGGAGCTGCAATCGGCCAACGAGGAGCTGACGACCTCCAAGGAAGAGGCGCAGTCGATGAACGAGGAGCTGCAGACCATCAACAGCGAGCTGAACTCCAAGCTCGACGACCTCGCGATGGCACAGAGCGACATGCAGAACCTGCTCAACAGCACCGACATCGCCACGCTCTTCCTCGACAGCGCCCTGAACGTGCGCCGCTACACCGAGCAGGTCACCCGCATCGTCCACCTGCGCGAAAGCGACATCGGCCGCCCGCTCAGCGATCTGGCCAGCACGCTGATCTACCCGGAACTGCACACCGACGCGAAGGAAACACTGCGCACGCTGACGGCCGCCGAACAGCAGATCGCCACCACCGACGGCCACTGGTACAACGTGCGGATCATGCCGTACCGCACGGTGGCCAACGTGATCCAGGGCGTGGTGATCACCTTCATCGACATCACCGCAGCGAAGGCGCTCGAAGCCCGCCTGCGCGGCATGGCTCCGGCTCCGGCTCCGGCTCCGGAGCAGGCGGATTGATGCACCAGGAGACCACCCCCGTGGCGATCGCATCGAACCGACTGCAGCCACTGCGGCGACTGCGACCACCGGGATGGGCCGTGCTCGCGGGGCTGGGGCTGCTGGCGCTGGCCTGGGTCGGCGTGCCGCCGCTGCTGAAGTCGCAGATCGAGCAGCAGGCCAGCGCGGCGCTCGGCCGCCCGGTGACGGTCGGCCGGATCGACTTCACGCCCTGGACGCTGGAGCTGAGCGCCGAGCAGCTCGCCATCGGCGCCGCGCCGGGTGCGCCATCCGCCGAGCCGCTGCTGACCATCGCCCGGCTCCACGCCGATGCCGACCTGCGCTCGGTGCTGAACCTGGCCCCCGTGCTGACCGCGCTGGAGATCGACCAGCCCGAGGTCCGCCTGACCCGCACCGCCGCGGGCCACTACGACATCGACGACCTGATCGCCCGTTTCAGCCAGCCGCCCCCCGCCGCCGCCCCACCCGACGCCGCACCGGCCCGCTTCGCGCTGCACAACGTGCAGTTGCGTGGCGGCACGGTGCGGTTCACCGACCAGCCGCTGCAGCGCGCGCACCGGCTCACCGGGCTGACGCTGGCCGTGCCCTTCCTGTCCAACCTGCCGGCGGCGATCGACACCGAGGTGACGCCGCGGCTGGCCTTCGAGCTCGACGGCACCGCCTTCGACTCCGACGCCAAGGCCCGGCCCTTCGCCGCCCAGCATCCCGCCCAGGCGCAGTTCAGGCTCGACGGGTTCGACGTGGCGCCCTGGCTCGGCTACTGGCCGGACGCGCTGCCGGTGAAGCTGCAGCGCGGGCGGGTGTCGAGCGCGCTGGCCTTGCACTTCGAGGCCCCCCCGGAGCAGCCCCCGGTCGTGCGCCTGAGTGGCCGGCTGAACGTGGACGAGCTGACCGTGACCGACCGGGCCGGCGCGGCGCTGCTGTCGTGGGATGCGCTGGAGGTGGCGCTGCGCGACGTGCAGCCGCTGGCCCGGCAGGTCACGCTCGGCGCAGTGGTGCTGGACGGCCTGACGCTCGACCTCACCCGCGACGCGCGGGGGCAGCTCAATCTCGCCCGGCTCGCTGACCAGCCGACCACCCCGCCCGTGCCACAGGACGCCGCCGCCCGCACGCCAGCCGCGCCCTGGCGCCTCGCCCTGGACGCCATCGCCCTGCAGAACACCCGCGTGCGCTGGCACGACGCAGGCACGCAGCCCGCCGCGCGGCTCGTGCTCGACGGGCTGTCGGTGGACACCGGCCCCGTGCACTGGCCGCTCGACCAGCCGGTGACACTGAAAGCCGCCACCACGCTGCGCGGCGCCGCGGACGGATCGCCCGGCCTGGGCCGCCTGCAGGCGCAGGGGCAGGCCGGCGACAAGACGGCGCAGATCGACCTGCAGATCGACCAGCTCGCGCTGTCCGCGCTGGCGCCCTACCTGCACCCGGTGCTGCAGCCGCGGCTGAGCGGCACGCTGTCCGCGCAGGGGCAGCTGCGCTGGGCAGCGGCGGCGGGCGACACACCGATGCAGCTCGCGCTCGCGCTGCGGAAAGGCCAGCTCGACACGCTGAAGCTCAGCGACCCTGCCGCCGCCGCCAGTGCCCCGCCGCTGGCGGCCCTCGGCCAATTGCGCGTGGACGACGCCGCGGTCGATGTGACGGCGCGCACGGTGACGCTCGGCCAGGTGCAGCTGGTCCGGCCGGATGCCCTCCTCGCCCGCGACGCCCAGGGGCAGTGGAACGTGGCGCAGTGGCTCGCTCCCGACACCGCGGCGTCGACACCCGCCGCGGCCCCGCCCTGGCAGATCACCCTGAAGGCGCTGCAACTGCAGAACGGCCACCTGCAGTTCGCCGATGCGCAGGCGGGCAGCCGGCCGGTCCGGCTGGATCTCACCCAGCTCGCCGCCGGGCTGCAGAACGTCCAGCTCCGCGGCGACCGCACGCTGGCGCCGCTGCGCTGGCAGCTCAGCGGCCACGTCGCCGACGACACGCCGCCGTCGCGCCCGGCCAGGCCGGCAGCGGCCACCGCCACGCGCACGCTCGACGGCCGCGGCGACCTCGCGCTGCAACCGCTGCAGGTGCGGGGCACGCTGCGCATCGACGGCTTTCCGGTCCACGCGTTGGAGCCTTACTTCGGGGACGCGCTCGGGCTGGACCTGCGCCGCGCCCGGCTCGGCTACCAGGGCGATCTGGCGCTGCAGGACGGGCCGGCCGGGCTGGCGGTCGCGCTGCGCGGCGACGGCCGGGTCGGGGATCTGCAGCTCTACACCCGCCAGCGGGCACCCGGCACCAGCGCCGACGCCGACGAACTGCTGCGCTGGCAGGCGCTGACGCTGCAGGGACTGGACGTGGCCATCCAGCCGGCACAGCGCCCGCGGGTGCTGGTGCGCGAGCTGGCGCTGGACAACTTCTACTCGAAGCTCGTCATCACCGAGGACGGCCGCTTCAACCTGCAGGACGTCGAGGCGCGCCCGGGCGCCGCAGCATCCGCGCCGGTCACCACGGCCTCCGCTGCGGCACCGCCGGCCAGTGGCGCCGCCAGCGCGACCGCCAGCGCCGATCCGCCGGTCGATCTGGCCATCAGCGCCACGCGCATCAGCCGCGGCACGGTCGACTTCATCGACCGCTTCATCCAGCCCAACTACAGCGCCGACCTGAGCGAGCTGCAGGGCACGATCGGCGCGTTCCGCACCGGCAGCCGCGAGCTGGCCACGCTCGCGCTGCGCGGCAAGGTCCAGCGCACCGGCAGCCTGGACATCAGCGGCCAGATCAACCCGACCGCCCAGCCGCTGGCGCTGGACCTGCGCGCCCGCGCCACCGACCTGGAGCTGACGCCGTTGTCGCCCTATGCCGGCAAGTACGCCGGCTACGGCATCGAGCGCGGCAAGCTGGGCATGGACGTGGCCTACCGCATCGCACCCGACGGCACGCTCGACGCGAAGAACCAGATCGTCATCAACCAGCTCACCTTCGGCGACCGGGTCGACAGCCCGAACGCCACGCAGTTGCCGGTGCTGCTGGCGGTGGCGCTGCTGAAGGACCGCAACGGCGTGATCGACCTGAACATTCCCGTCAGCGGCTCGATCCACGACCCGCAGTTCAGCGTCTTCGGGCTGGTGCTGAAGGTGATCGGCAATGTGCTGACCAAGGCCGTCACGGCGCCGTTTTCCGTGCTGTCCGGCGGTGGCAGCGATGACCTGAGCACGGTGGCCTTCGAGCCGGGAACCGCCACGCTCACCGCCGCAGGCCGGAGCACCGCCGACAAGGTCGCGCAGGCGCTGATCGACCGGCCCGCCCTGACGCTGACGCTGCACGGCCTGGCCGACGGACCGACCGAACAGGACGCGTACCGGGCCGCCACACTGGAAAAACGCCTGCTCGCCGCAGCCCAGCGCCAGCGGAGCGAGGCTGGCGCGACACCCGAAGCGGTGGCGGCTGCGCTGTCTGCCGAAGAACGCAGCCGCGTGCTCAGGACGCTGGTCCGGCAACTGCCCAAGGCACCGAAGCCGGCACCGGGCCAGGCCGCGCCAGCCAAGGCCTCCGGCGAGCCGACCGACGCCGAGCTGGCGGCGACACTGGCCGCGGCCATGCCCGTGTCCGCCGACGTCTGGCGCGAACTGGCCGCGCAACGCGGTGAGGCCGTGCGCGATGCGCTGCTGGCGCGGCAGCTGTCGAACGAGCGGATCTTCCTCGGCGCGCCGAAGGTGGGCCGCAGCGAGGGCGACACGGCGGCGTGGAAGCCCTCGGCCGCGATGACGCTGTCCGCCCGATAAGCGGATGGGCCGCATGCACCGACTCGCCGCACTGCTCGCCCGCCCGCTGCACGGGCTGCTCCAGTGGCTGATCGCGCTGGTCGTCCTGTTCGAGGAATGGGGCTGGGACACCCTGCTGCGCGGCATGGCCTGGCTGGCGCAGTGGCCGCCGGTCGGCTGGCTGGAGCGCCGCATCGCCAGGCTGGCGCCGTGGCCGGCGCTGCTGGTGTTCTCGGTGCCGGGGCTGATGTTGCTGCCGGTCAAGCTGGCCGCCCTCGCGCTGATGACGCGGGGCCACGCCATCCTGGGCCTGCTCGTCATCCTCGCGGCCAAGCTGCTCGGCACCGCGCTGGTGGCCCGGATCTTCCATCTCACCCAGCCGGCGCTGATGCAGCTGGCGTGGTTCGCGCGGCTGCACGGGCGGTGGAGCGTGTGGAAAGGGGCCGCGCTGGCGCGGGTGCGGGCATCGCGGATCTGGCGGGTGGGGCGCTGGACGCGCCGGGGGCTGGTCCGGCGCGTCCAGCGGTGGCGGGTCTAGGGTCGCGCCAGCAATCAACTGTCGCGCTCCTGTCGTCATCCCCGCGCATGCGAGGACCCACCCCCGCCCTCAGCCCCTGAACTTGCTGCCCAGCCCCTTCAGCAGCGCGATCGGCCCGAGCCGGGACTGCAGGTTCCACACCGACAGGCGCCGCGTGAGGCTGCGGCCGTCGTACCAGTCGAGCACCGACGCGCTGGCCCCCTCGGGCTCGCGCACGCTGACCAGCGTGGAGTCTTCGGCCGTGGATTCGAAGGCCTGCTGCAGCGCCTCGACGGTGAGCAGCAGGCTCGGCGTGATGTCGGCGTGGGCGGGGTCGTAGCAGGCGTGGCGCTCGATCCAGGTGTCGCCGCAGCGCAGGCGGATCAGGCCGGCCAGTTCGCCGCCGTCGCTGGCGAGCAGCCACACCGCCGCGTCGCCGCGCCGGGCCAGCCCCGGCAGCCACGCGCGGTAAAACGCGGCGCGGCGCGGATCGCTGCCGATGGTCACGCCCCCGCCGGCCTGCACCAGCGCCTGCTCCAGCGCGAGGTAACGCTCCAGCGCCTCCACGATGTCGTCCGGGCCCTGGGCCACCACCATGCAGGCACCGGGCTGCTCCAGCTGCAGCCGCTGCTGCATGCGCGCCCACTGCGCCTGCACCGCGTCGCGGCGGGTGGCGACGTGCAGCGCCCAGTCCCCGTCCAGCCGCTGGTAGGGCGCCTCGATGTCGGGCAGGGTCTCGCTCGAGAATCCCCGCCCCGGCCGCACCAGCTCGCGCAGCGGCCAGCAGCCGGAGACCAGCTCGCGCAGGTCGAGCACCTGCCACTCCGAGCGCAGCGCGACCAGTTCCCGCCAGAGCACGCTCCAGACGCGGTCCGCATCGTCCAGCGCCAGCAGGCCGGGCCGGTCGCCCTCCCAGATGCCGATGTGGCGCAGCACCTGCACCGTCATGCCGTAGTGGCGCTCCGGCACCCGCACCAGCGGCAGCACGCCGACGAGCCGCTCCGCGTCGTCGTGCACGGCCATCACCCACAGCGCGTGGCCCGGCTCGGCGAGGTGCTGCCAGGCGTGGTGGACGTAGCCCCAGGTCACGTACAGCCCGTACTCCACCGCCTGGTCCTCCAGCGACTCCCACGCCGGCTGCAGCACCAGCAAGGCGGATTCGTCCCGCACGACGGTGACGGACAGGGCGGCGGCGCGGGACTCGGGCAGGTTCATGGCGGCGAAGAGCGGGTAATGACAGGGATGGGGACAGGATCCGGACTTCCGCCAGTGTGCAACAGCGCACCTACCGCGGACTGAAGGCGCTCCAGCGTGACCTCTGCCGCGGCCAGCGCCGGACCGGCGACCACCTCGACCCGGCTGAACAGCCCGCGCCGCAGCGGGCGCGCCATCGCGCGCCCGCCCTCGATGCGCGAGAAGGTCGAGCCCCACAGGTTGACCAGCGCCACCGGCACGACCGGCGCGGGCTGGCGCTCCAGGATCTTCATGATCCCGCCCTTGAAGGGTTGCAGCGTGCCGTCGCGGGTGATGCCGCCTTCCGGGAAGATGCCGAGCAGATCTCCCTCGGCGAGCACCTTCGCCGCCTCGGCAAAGGCGCGCTCATACACCACCGGGTCCTCCGCCTGCGGCGCCACCGGGATCGCCTTGACCAGCCGGAACAGCCCGCCCAGCACCGGCGTGGCGAAGATGCGGTGGTCCATCATGAAGCGGATAGGCCGGGGGCTGGCGGCGGCCAGCACGATCGCGTCGACGAAGCTGACGTGGTTGGCGGCGACGATGGCGGCACCTTCGGTCGGGATGTGCGTGTCGCCGGTCAGCTGCAGGCGGTAGACGACGCGCGTCAGCACGAAGGCCAGGAAGCGCAGCAGGTACTCCGGCACCAGCAGGAAGATGTAGCCGGCCACCAGCGCGTTGGCCAGCCCGGTCGCCAGAAAGACCTGCGGGATCGTGGCGCCCGCGCCGAGCATGGCGCCGGCGATCAGCGAGCTGGCGATCATGAACAGCGCGTTGAGGATGTTGTTGGCGGCGATGATGCGGGCGCGGTGGCTCTTCGGGGCGCGCAGCTGGATCAGCGCGTACATCGGCACGCTGTAGAGCCCCGCCGAGCCCGCCAGCAGCGCCAGATCGAGCATCACGCGCCAGTGCGCCGGCTGCGCGAGGAAGGCGCCGAGCGTGTACGACGCGGCACCCTGCGGCAGCGCCAGCCCGGTCGCGGCGACGCAGAGGTCGACCGAGAACACCGTCATCCCGATCGCGCCCAGCGGCACGAGGCCGATCTCGACGTGGCGCTTGGACAGCACCTCGCACAGCAGCGAGCCGGTGCCGATGCCGATCGAGAACACCACCAGCAGCAGCGAGGCGACCTGCTCGTTGCCGTGCAGCACCTCCTTGGCGAAGGCCGGGAACTGGCTCAGGAACACCGCGCCGAAGAACCACATCCACGAGATGCCCAGCAGCGAGCGGAAGACGACGAGGTTGCCGTGCGCGAGCTGCAGGTTGCGCCAGGTCTCGGTGAAGGGGTTGGGGTTGATCTTCAGGGCCGGGTCGGTGGCCGGCGTCGGCGGCACGAACTGCACGACCACCCGCCCCAGCAGCGCCATCGCCACGCAGCCGATCGCCACGGCCCGTGCCCCGCCCTCGGCCATGCCGATCAGCAGGCCGCCCGCGACGTTGCCGAGCAGGATCGCGACGAAGGTGCCCATCTCCACCATGCCGTTGCCGCCGGTGATCTCGCGCTCGCCGAGGTGCTGCGGCAGGTAGGCGAATTTCACGGGGCCGAACAGCGTCGAGTGCAGCCCCATCAGGAAGACGCAGGCCAGCAGCGTCACGACACGCACGTTCACCGCGTCCTGCACGAAGGCCCAGGCCGCCAGCCCCATGATCCCGATCT
>Ga0228699_1000328_pt1 | contig 39118 bp, 43 predicted proteins | sample McNCre217_Aug_MG_FD_178016 | JGI IMG/M metagenome (GOLD analysis project Ga0228699, IMG submission 178016) | Freshwater microbial communities from McNutts Creek, Athens, Georgia, United States - 2-17_Aug_MG | ecosystem: Environmental > Aquatic > Freshwater > Creek | place: USA: Georgia... | reverse complement strand
CCTAGGGCTCAGCGTTTACGATTGCACCTATGCAATTGCAAGATATTTTGTATTCCCAAGGTTTTGGCACGCGCCGTATTTGCGCGGGTCTCATTCAGCAAGGTTATGTGCAGGTCGATGCGGGCGAGGGCTTGGTCACCTGTGACGATGCGCTGGAAGACATCGATGTGCATGAAGGTCTGCAGTACTCGGTGCAAGGCGTGGTGTGGCCGTATCACGCCAAAGCTTATGTGCTTCTCCACAAACCCGCAGGCTACGAGTGTTCGCACAAGCCTTCGGCGTGGCCCAGCATGTACACCTTGCTGCCACCGCCCTTGCGCTACCGTCCACAAAAAAGTGCGGTGCAAGGCGTGCAAGCGGTGGGGCGCTTGGACCAAGACACCACGGGCATGTTGGTGCTGACCGACGACGGCCCGTTGATTCACCGCATGAGCTCACCGCGCCACCATGTGCCCAAGGTGTATGAGGTGACCACGGACGACCCGCTGGACGACAAACAAGTTCAACGTCTGCTCGATGGTGTGGTGTTGGACGACTCGCCCAAGCCCGTCAAAGCCGCGGCGTGTGTGGCTGTGGCTGAGCACCATTTGCGCCTGACCTTGACCGAAGGCAAGTACCACCAAGTCAAACGCATGTTGGCTGCGGTGGGCAACAAGGTGGTGGGACTGCACCGTTCGCAAATTGGTGCCATGCCATTGCCTGCTGATTTGGCGCCGGGTCAGTGGCGATGGATCAGCCCTGACGAGTTGAAGCTGCTAGCTACAAACGCTTAATTTCATCCTGCGTTTATGGCTTGTTTGCGTTGGGTCAAACGGATTTCGCTTGAAATCAACTCCTTTGCGCATGTGCGCGTAGCTTGGCTCGTTACACTGAGGGCAGATTTTTCAAGGTATTTTTTGTGTTTTTGATTCAACGTTTGACGCTGGCCTTGGCTGGCGTGCTGCTTTTGGTAGCTCCCGCTGTGCACGCGGCCAATCCTATATTTGTGCTGAATTCGCAAGACGCGAATGTGAGCGTGATTGACCCCGCCACATGGAAAGAAACCCGTCGCATCGCCACGGGCAAAGAGCCGCATCACATCTACCTCACGCCCGATGAAACTTCAGTCATCGTGGCCAACGCGGGTGGCGATTCACTGACCTTCATCGACCCACGCACCGCCGAAGTGCAACGCGTGGTGCGCGGCACCTTGGACCCTTACCAGCTGCGTTTTTCGCCAGACATGAAATGGTTTGTCACGGTGGCCAACCGCTTGAACCACATCGACATTTACCGCTGGGATGGCAAAGAGTTGACATTGGCCAAGCGCATTCCTTCCAGCAAAACACCCAGCCACATTTGGATTGACACCAAGAGCACCACGGCCTACGCCACCATGCAAGACAGCAACGAATTAGTGGCCGTTGACTTGGCCACGCAAACTTTGAAGTGGCGCATGAAAACAGGTGAAATGCCTGCCGACGTGTTTGGCACACCCAACGACAAATACTTGTTGGTAGGACTCACAGGCGACAACAATGTGCAGGTGTTTGACGTGTCGGGTGTCCAGCCTAAATTGTTCAAAACCATTCCCACCGGTGCAGGCGCACATGCCTTCCGTGCGGCGGGCGATGGTCGCCATGTGTTTGTGGGCAACCGTGTGGCTAACACCATCAACAAAATCGACTACCTCAGCTTAGAGTCTGTCATGCAGTTCGCGGCACCCGGTGGGCCTGATTGCATGGAGGTCACGGCAGACGGTAAGTTGTTGTTTGTGTCCTCGCGCTGGATCAAAAAAATGAGCGTGATTGACACGGGCACAGGCCAGCTCGTGCGCCAAATCAAAGTCGGCAAATCGCCTCACGGCATTTGGACTTTGGACCACGCCAAACGGTATTGATGCGGATGCGTTGCTTGCGTTGGGTTGCCTTAGCCTCACTGAGCATCACTGCACATGTGGCGCACGCGGCTGCGCCTTGTCACAAGCCGCTGTACCTCACGTTTGACACCGGTCACATGGGCGTGGCACCGCTGATTGCGGAGGTGTTAAACCGCCAAAACGTCAAAGTCACTTTCTTCGCAGCCAATGAAGCTACCAAAGAAGGCGATGGTTCGCTGGGTGAGTATTGGGCGCCTTGGTGGAAGGCGCGTGGCGCAGAAGGCCATGCTTTTGCTTCGCACACCTTTGACCATGTGTATTGGCGCTCCGACTTGCCACGCGGCAGCTGGCAAATGCGCCCCACAGCAGGGCCCAGCAAAGGTCAAACCGAGGTGTGGACCAGCCAGCGCTACTGTGACCAACTGCAACTGGCCAACACGCGTTTGGAGCAAATCACAGGTGTCAAACCCTTGCCTTTGTTTCGTGCACCAGGCGGTAAAACCTCGCCCTCGTTGTTGACCGCCGCCAAGCAATGCGGCTTTGCCCATGTGGGGTGGGCGGATACAGGCTTCTTGGGCGACGAGTTGCCCAGCGATAAATTCCCCAACGCCATGCTGCTGCAACGCGCGTTGAACAACATCCGCTCGGGCGATATCTTGATGGCGCATTTGGGCATTTGGTCGCGCCAAGACCCATGGGCACCGGCAGTGCTGGAGCCTTTGATTCAAGGCCTTAAAGCCAAAGGGTTTTGCTTCGCCACGCTCAAAGAGCATCCACAATTCAAACCATGGATACGCTGATCGACCTATTTGCCAACGCGCAAGCCGCTTTGTATGAAGGCGTGATGCAGCCCATCGCGTTTGCGCTGGGGCTGGGCAATCGTTTGGAAGATGTATTCGATGGCACGGGGTGGTTGCTGGTGGGGTTGATTCAAATGGTCGTCATGGTGGCCGTGATTGGTCCGTTGCAACGCTGGCGCCCTGTGGAAGTAGTGACCGACAAGCGCGCTGTTTATACCGACGTGATTTACACCCTCATTCACCGTTTGGGTTTGTTTCGCGTGGCCTTGTTTTTGTTGGTCGAGCCCGTGCTGGACACCTTGCTGGGCGAACTGCGTGTACAGGGTGTGGGGACCTTCCATTTGGAAGACCTCTGGCCTGGGGTGACCGATGGTCCGCTGACCAGCTTTGTGCTGTACCTCGTGGTGTTTGACTTCGTCAATTACTGGCTGCACCGCGCGCAGCACCAGTGGAACTGGTGGTGGGCTTTGCATGCCGTGCACCACTCTCAGCGCCAGATGACGCAGTGGACCGATAACCGCAACCACTTGCTGGATGACCTGATGGGCGCCGTCATTTGGGTGTGCATCGCGCAACTCATTGGCATTGCGCCCACGCAGTTTGTGGCGGTGGTGGCCATCACCCAGTTGTTTGAAAACTTCCAACACGCCAATTTGCGCGTGAGCTTTGGCGCGTTGGGCGAGCGTTTGTGGGTCAGCCCGCGTTTTCATCGCTTGCACCATGCGGTTGGGATTGGGCATGAGTCCAAATCCAAGGCAGCGACGAGCGTGGGGGCCACATTAGGCGGGCACAACTTTGGCGTGCTGCTGCCTTGGTGGGACATTCTGTTTGGAACCGCTAACTTCGATGCGCGCTTTGAGCCCACGGGCATCCGCGACCAAGTGGAGCAGGGGGTGGATTACGGCGAAGGTTTCTGGTCGCAGCAACGATTGGGTATCAAACGCCTCATGCAAGCCTTGGGGTTTTCTTCCGCACGTTAAAGAGCTGCGGTATGCTTTTAGCATGCGTTTGTTCTTGGATTCTTTTTGGCGTGCGCTGGCGTATTGCTTGATGCCACGCGTGATGCTCCTGTCATTGCTGCCGCTGGCCATGTTGCTGGTGTTGTCGGTGAGCTGGGGGTATTTCTATTGGTCGCCCACCCAAGACTGGGTGCGCGAGATGTTGGCTTCTTGGCAAGTGCTGCAAGGCATGCTGGATTGGTTGCAAGACAACGGTGCAGGTGAATTGCAAGCGGTGATGGTGCCCTTGGTGGTGATTTTTGCCATCACGCCCATCTTGGTGGTCATCTCTTTGCTGGCAGTGTCTTTGATGATGACGCCCGCTTTGGTGGACTTGGTCGTGCAACGCCGCTTTGCGCATTTAGCGCTCAAGCATGGCGGCACCACGCTGACCAGTTTGGCGTGGACCGTGGGTTCTACGCTCATCGCCATGGTGGCCATGTTCATTTCGCTGCCGCTGTGGGCGGTGCCGCCTTTGATGTTTATCGTGCCACCCCTGATTTGGGGTTGGCTCAGTTACCGCGTGATGGTGTTTGATGCCTTGGTGTTGCACGCCAGTCGTGAAGAACGTTTGGCCATTGGTCGCCAGCACCGCATTTGGTTGTTGCTGATCGGTGTGCTGACGGGTTACATGGGCGCTTTGCCCAGTTTGGTGTGGGCTTCTGGTGCTGTGTTTGCGGCTGCTTTTTTGGTGCTCATTCCTCTCGCCATTTGGATTTATGCCTTGGTGTTTGCTTTCACCTCACTCTGGTTCACGCATTACAGCTTGGCCGCGCTAGAAGCCCTGCGTGCCGAGTCGGGCACTGTGGTGATGGGCGCCTCGGTGCCGCTGCCCACGGTAGCATTGGGCGATGACTCAAATCCCACCCCAAGCATCTAAAGCCAGACCAGAGTTTGGCCTCATCATCGTTGGCGATGAAATTCTCTCGGGCAAGCGTGCCGACAAGCACATGCCCAAACTCATTGATCTTTTGAGTGCACGTGGCTTGTCGCTGGATTGGGCCGACTATGTGGGAGATTCGCCTGAGCGCATCACACGCACACTGGCCCGTGCTTTTGAGAGCAACAGCATTGTGTTTTCGTGCGGCGGCATTGGTGCCACGCCTGATGACCACACCCGTCAGTGTGCAGGCAAGGCCCTAGGTTTAGACATAGTGCTGCACCCGCAAGCCGAAGCCTTGATTCGTGAACGCATGCAAGACACGGCCAAAGAGCAGGGCGTGCCCTACGAGCCCGACCGTCACGACAACATCCACCGCCTCAACATGGGCGTGTTTCCCGTGGGTGCCAGCATCATCCCCAATCCGTACAACAAGATTCCGGGGTTCACTTGCCACGGTGCAGGTGGCGGCGTGGTGCACTTTGTGCCGGGCTTTCCCGTGATGGCGTGGCCGATGATGGAATGGGTGCTCGACACACATTACCCGCATCTGTTTCAGCACGAGGCGTGGATTGAGCAGTCTGTCATCATTTATGGGTCGATGGAGGCCACGCTCACACCTCTGATGGAAACTTTGGAGCGCGATTTCGATGGTGTCAAAGTGTTCAGCTTGCCGAGCGTGGATCACCCAGTCCACGGGCGTCACATCGAGTTGGGCGTCAAAGGTTCGCCCGAACGAGTGGCGCAAGCGTATCCGGCCATGTTGGCCGGACTTGCACCGTTTGGTTTGAAATTGGGCCCTGAATTGGTGCGTAAATAAATGTGATTTATTTTGGTGCATAATTGCACCAAAAAAGTGCAATTAGATTTTCTGGATTTACGTCCCAGAATACGCTTTTGTCGCTAATTTGTGCCAATCTCAGTGCAAAATAAGCAACTTGACGGTGACGCCAATGACAGCTGATGTGGGCCAATGCTGGCACAAAAACTGCATTCTCGAACCTCGAAACACTTTTTAACCCAACCTACCCTAGCAGGAGAACTTGATGGCCAAGACCGTCGCAGACGTAATGAAAATGGTGAAAGAGAACGAAGTTAAATTCGTTGACTTCCGTTTCACCGATACCCGTGGCAAATGGCAGCACATCACTGTGCCCGTGTCGCAGTTTGACGAAAGCAAGTTCGAAGACGGTCAAGCGTTTGACGGTTCTTCTATTGCTGGCTGGAAAGGCATTGAAGCCTCTGACATGTTGTTGATCCCTGATGCCAACAGCGCCATCATCGATCCGTTCTTCGAAGAAATCACTTTGGTCTTGATCTGTGACGTCATCGAACCCACAGACGGTAAAGCCTACGAGCGTGACCCACGTTCGATCGCCAAGCGTGCTGAGACTTACCTCAAGCAATCTGGCTTGGGCGATACCGCTTTCTTCGGCCCAGAGCCAGAGTTCTTCTTGTTTGACGACGTGCGTTGGAGCACTGAGCCCAACAACACGTTCTACGCTATCAACGAATACGAAGCCCCTTGGAACAGCGGCGAGAAAATTGAAGGCGGCAACCGTGGTCACCGCAACCGCGTCAAAGGCGGTTACTTCCCAGTGCCTCCCGTCGACAGCACACACGACATGCGCAGCGAAATGTCTTTGTTGCTCGAGTCCGTGGGTATCCCAGTTGAAGTGCATCACCACGAAGTGGCTGGCGCAGGTCAATGCGAAATCGGCACCAAGTTCTCTACTTTGGTCGAGCGCGCTGACTGGACATTGCTGCAAAAGTACGTGATCCACAACGTGGCCAACGCTTACGGCAAAACTGCCACCTTCATGCCCAAGCCCTACGCTGGCGACAACGGTTCTGGCATGCACGTGCACCAGTCCATCTGGAAAGACGGCAAGAACTTGTTCGCAGGCAACGGCTACGCTGGCTTGTCTGATTTCGCCCTGTACTACATCGGCGGCATCATCAAGCACGCACGTGCCTTGAACGCGATCACCAACCCAGGTACCAATAGCTACAAGCGTTTGGTGCCTCACTTCGAAGCCCCAGTGAAATTGGCTTACTCTGCCAAGAACCGCTCTGCTTCGATCCGTATCCCTAACGTGGCTTCTGACAAAGCCCGCCGCGTGGAAGCTCGTTTCCCAGATCCATTGTGCAACCCATACCTCGGCTTCGCAGCCTTGTTGATGGCTGGTTTGGACGGTATCGAGAACAAGATCCACCCAGGCGAAGCAGCGACCAAAGACTTGTACCACCTCCCACCCGAGGAAGACAAGTTGGTCCCAACCGTGTGTTCTAGCTTGGACCAAGCGCTGGAAGCCCTCGACAAAGACCGCGCTTTCTTGACCAAAGGCGGCGTGTTCACCGACTCATGGATCGACTCTTACATCGAATTGAAGATGCAAGAAGTTACCCGTAGCCGCGTGGAAGTGTCTCCTGTCGAATACGACATGTACTACTCGCTGTAATTCGTTGCAACGACGCGTGCAATAAGAGGACGGCGCAAGCCGTCCTTTTTTGTTTCAACTCACACTTTTCCATGCGTTCATCTTTCATTCACTGTGTCATTGGGTTGAGCTGTTGTGGTGCTGTTTTGCCTGCGGCGGCCAGCAGCGAGCCGCAGCGCATTTACCGCTGTGGCAACGCCTATACCAACCAACCTGACCCTGCCGCAAACTGCAAGCCCTTGGCCGGTGGCAGTGTGACGGTGATTGAAGGCACGCGTGTGCAAAGTGCATCCTTTGCATCGCCTCAAGTGAATGCCAGCGGCGGCACCAGTGCAGGTGCCGCGAAGGTCGACAGCGCCGAGCAACGCCAACGCGACACACAGGCGCAAGCTGTGCTGCAAGCTGAATTGGAAAAAGCACAGCAGCAACATGCCGCGTTGCTGCGCGAGTGGAACAACGGTGAACCAGAGCGTCGTGCCGATGAGTTCCGTCAGCCGCAAAAATACCAAGACCGTGTGGCCCAGCTGCGCAGTGCGTTGCAACGCACGCAGGCGGATGTGGCGGGCTTGCAGCGGGAGTTGCAACGTTTGTCGCCCGCCGTTCAAACTGAAAGCAAACCATGACCAAGCCCATGATGAAACCCAATGACGCGCAAGCGTTTGACTTGCTGGCGACCTTGGTGGCTGTGGTGCGTACCGATGGTGTGGTGGTGTTTGCCAACGCTGCGCTGGAGGATGTGATGGGTGTCTCGCGTCGCACCATTGAGGGCTCTGCCATGGCGAGCTACTTCAGCGAAACCCAATCGTTTGAGAATGCCTTGCAAGGTGCGCAGACCAACGCGTTTGCCACCATGCGCTACGATGCACAGCTGCGCCGCCCCTTGCAAGACCCCATGCCTGTGCACGTCATCGTGGCACCGACGGATGTGGCAGGCGAGGTGCTGGTGGAGCTGTTGCCGCTGGAGTTGCAAACCCGTCAAGACCGTGAAGAGCGTCTGATTGACCAAGCCCAAGCGAACAAAGAGCTGATTCGCAATTTGGCCCACGAAATCAAAAACCCATTAGGTGGCATTCGCGGCGCAGCGCAGTTGTTGCAAATGGAGGTGGAAAGCAAAGACCTCATCGAATACACCCAAGTCATCATCCACGAGGCCGACCGTTTACAAGTGTTGGTCGACCGCTTGTTGGCGCCGCACCGCCGACCGCATGTGGTGGGCGATGTCAACATCCATGAGGTGTGTGAGCGTGTGCGCAGTTTGATCTTGGCGGAGTTCCCCAAAGGCTTGCGCATGGTGCGCGACTACGACACGTCCATCCCTGAGTTCCGTGGTGACCGTGAGCAGCTCATTCAAGCGGTGCTCAACATCGTGCACAACGCAGCGCAAGCTTTGGCGGATCGGGTGGCAGAAGGGGACGCTGAGATTGTTTTACGCACACGCATCAACCGCCAAGTGACTTTTGGCAAACAACGCTATCGGTTGGCACTGGAATTGCATGTGATAGACAACGGGCCCGGCATTCCGGAAGAAATCAAGGACAGGTTATTTTTCCCCTTGGTTTCTGGACGAGATGGCGGTTCTGGCTTGGGGCTGAATTTGGCACAAACCTTTGTGCAACAGCACCATGGCTTGATTGAGTGTGACAGTGTGCCGGGACGCACGGATTTCAAAATTCTCATCCCGCTACCTTGAAGTCTCAAGTGGCCCCTAACTTAGAAAAGAAAGTGCCGAGATGAAATCGATTTGGATTGTGGACGACGACCAGTCAATTCGCTTCGTGCTGGAAAAAGCGCTGTTGCGCGAGAACCTGCCCACCCGCAGCTTCACCAGTCCCCGCGAAGTACTGCAAGCGCTCGACGCGGTGAGCGAGGAAGACGGCCCTCAAATTTTGGTCAGCGACATTCGCATGCCCGGTGGTTCGGGTTTGGATTTGCTCACCAAAGTGAAAGAGCGTTTGCCCTCGCTGCCGGTCATCATCATGACGGCCTTTTCCGATTTGGACAGCGCTGTATCTGCCTTTCAAGGCGGTGCATTTGAATACCTACCCAAACCGTTTGACTTGCCCAAAGCGGTGGAGCTGATTCGCCGCGCTTTGGACGAAAGCCAACGCGAACAAGCGCAAAGCGAAGCGCAAGATGCCACACCCGAAATGCTGGGCCAAGCGCCTGCCATGCAAGATGTGTTTCGTGCGATTGGTCGCCTGAGTCAAAGCAATGTGACCGTGATGATTACTGGCGAGAGCGGCTCTGGCAAAGAGCTGGTCGCACGTGCCTTGCACAAGCATTCACCCCGTGGCGATGCAGGCAACAAAGGCCCATTCGTGGCTATCAACACAGCGGCGATTCCGAAAGATTTGTTGGAGAGCGAACTCTTCGGACACGAGCGTGGTGCGTTCACGGGCGCGCAAACCACACGCCGTGGCCGCTTTGAACAAGCCGAAGGCGGCACCTTGTTCCTCGATGAAATCGGCGACATGCCCTTTGATTTGCAAACCCGCTTGTTGCGTGTGTTGAGTGATGGCACTTATTACCGCGTGGGGGGGCATAACGCCATCAAAGCCAATGTGCGTGTGATTGCGGCAACGCACCAAGATTTGGAAAAACGTGTCAAAGACGGCGTGTTTCGTGAGGACTTGTTTCACCGCTTGAACGTGATTCGTCTGCGCTTGCCCGCTTTGCGCGAACGCCGTGAAGACATCCCCACGCTGACGCGCCACTTTTTGCAGCAGAGCGCACAACAATTGGGCGTGGAGCCCAAGCGCATCTCTGAATCTGCACAAACAGTGCTCAACCAGTTTTCGTTTCCGGGCAACGTGCGTCAGCTCGAAAATATTTGTCACTGGCTGACCGTGATGGCGCCTGCGCAAGTGATTGAGCCCAAAGACTTGCCGCCTGAAGTGACCTTGTCGGGTGAAGCCTTGGCAGCGCTCAGCCACACAGGACAAGACACCTCAGGCTTTGGCGCTGCCCCTGCGGCAGATGTGGGGCAGGTCGCCTCGGCGCCTGTGGCTAGCAGTGAGGGTGCTATTGCGCCTGTGGTGCTCAACATGCCGGGTGCAGATTGGGAGCAAGGCTTAGAAGCCGAAGCCATGAGCATGCTTGTGGCCGGCCGCACCGATGTGTGGGATGCCTTGGTCAATCGTGTGGAAGCGCGTTTGATTCAAACGGCGTTGGCCAATACGCGCGGTCGTCGCATTGAGGCGGCGCAAAAATTGGGCATTGGCCGCAACACCATCACCCGCAAAATTCAAGAGTTGGGTTTAGACGATTGAGTCTTTAAGCGAGCGTCACAACCACAGGTGTGTGGTCGCTGGGGCGCTCGTTTTTACGCGGTGCTTTGTCAATCACGCAGGCTTGCACCGATGCCCTCAGCGCATCGCTGACCAAGATGTGGTCAATGCGCAGACCACGGTTACGACGAAACGCAAACTCGCGGTAGTCCCACCAGCTGTAGCTCTTCTCGGCTTGTTCAAACAAGCGGAAGGCATCGTGTGTGCCCAAGTCAATCAAGGCTTGGAAGTGGTCACGCTCTTGCACAGTGCAGTGGATGGTGTCTTTCAAGGCCACAGGGTCCCACACATCGCGGTCGTCGACGGTGATGTTGAAGTCGCCCATTAACACCAGCTTAGGGTGTTGTTTGAGTTCTTCACGCAACCAATTTTGTAAGGCTTCGAGCCAACGCATTTTGTAAACAAACTTGTCGCTGTCGGGCGCTTGGCCGTTTGGGAAGTACGCGCCAATCACGCGTACACCGTCGACCGTGCCGGCAATCACGCGGGCCATGTCGTCTTCAAAGCCGGGGATGTTTTTCACCACATCGTTGGCTTCGCAGCGCGAGAGCAGGGCCACGCCGTTGTAGGTTTTCTGACCGAAAAATGCCACCTTGTAACCAGCTGCTTCAATGGCCTCGCGTGGAAACTTGTCGTCTGTGGTTTTGGTTTCTTGTAAGACCAAAGCATCGACGGGATTGGCCGCCAACCAGTCCAGCACTTGCGGTAAGCGCACGGTGAGTGAGTTGACGTTCCAGGTGGCGAGTTGCATGTCAGTTCTTTTGTGGTCCAGCGCCGCCAAAGCGGCGCATGGTTTAGCGTGTGCGGTTTAGGGTGACGAGGCTGTAGCTCAAACCGTTTGCAGCCATGTGGGTGGTGCGTGCAGTTTCTTGCCAACTGGCATCGAAGGTGGGGGCAAAAGCGTCGCCTTCAAAATCAGCGTTGATTTCTGTGACGACCGCACGCGAAGCCAAAGGCATGGCTTGCGCATACACCTCAGCGCCGCCAATGACCCACACTTGAGCGTCTGCAGGACAATGTTGCACTGCTTCTTCGATCGAGTGTGCAACAACGGCGCCTTCGGCCTGCCAAGCGGTCTGGCGTGTCACCACGATGTTGGTGCGTCCGGGCAGGGGGCGAAATTTAGGAGGCAAAGATTCCCATGTTTTGCGGCCCATCACCACGGGTTGCCCGAGCGTGGTGTGCTTGAAGTGGGCCAAGTCCTCGGGCAAGTGCCAAGGCAGGGTGTTGTCCTTGCCAATGACGCCGTTGCGCGCACGCGCAAAAATCAAATTCAAAGCCATGGCTTAAACCGCTACCGGAGCTTTGATGGCGCCGTGGCATTGGTAGTCCAACACCTCGAAGTCTTCAAACTGGTAGTCGAAGATGGAATCGGGTTTGCGCAAGATGCGCAGCGTGGGGTAGGCAAACGGCTCGCGGCTGAGTTGTAGCGCCACTTGCTCGTGGTGGTTGCTGTAGATATGGCAGTCGCCGCCCGTCCAGATGAAGTCACCCACATCCAAGTCGCACTGCTGGGCCACCATGTGCGTGAGCAGTGCATAGCTGGCGATGTTGAAAGGCACGCCCAAAAAGATATCGGCACTGCGTTGGTACAACTGGCAGCTGAGCTTGGCTTTTTCGCCCGGGTTTTGTGCAGGCGCGACATAGAACTGGAAGAACGCATGACACGGCATGAGTGCCATCTTGTCGAGTTCGGCCACGTTCCATGCACTCACGATGATGCGGCGGCTGTCGGGGTTGTTCTTCAAGGTGTCGATGACTTGCTGAATTTGGTCAATGTGGCCACCATCGGGTGTGGGCCAGCTGCGCCATTGCACGCCATACACCGGGCCGAGGTCGCCGTCTTCGCGGGCCCACTCGTCCCAGATGGTGACGTTGCGTTCTTTGAGCCAGTTGTTGTTGCTCGACCCAGTCAAAAACCACAGCAGCTCTTGGATGATGGAGCGCAGGTGAACCTTTTTGGTGGTGACCAGCGGAAAGCCCTCGTTCAGGTCAAAGCGCATTTGGTAACCAAACACGCTTTTGGTGCCCGTGCCTGTGCGATCTGTTTTGGCAACGCCGTGGCTGTCCACGTGTTGCATGAAGTCTTCGTATTGGCGGCGGATGGGGCGCATAAGGGTAACTTGGTAAAAACTCTTCTTAGTTTAAATGCTGAGGCTAGGAATGCTGTTAGTACGAAAGAGGTATACGCCACAAGGCGTATTGACGACTATTGATCACGCTGCGACAGTAAGATCTTATTTTTAGAAAAGTTGTGATAAATCTGTCAAATATGACATCTGGCAATCCTTTGGAACCGAAGCGCAGCGTGTATGACACCTGTGACCCTCAATATCTTCGCTCGTTGCGTGAGGCTGCGGGCATGGATGTGTTTGTGTTGGCTCGCACGGCTTGTTTGTCTGTCGCTCAAGTTCGCCAACTTGAAAGCGACGACAGCGATCACTTGTTTTATTCAGAGGCGATCAAACGCCAAGCTTATAAACGTTTGCTGATGATTTTGGGGGCAGAGCCACCGACGGTAGAAATCCCAGAAGAATTGCGTGATGCGGCCAAGGTGGCAGACGCACATTTGACCACGTTGGATCAAATTGTGGCCATGAGTGAACAGCCGTCTATGAACCATTCGGCGTTCGATGCTGTACATGCAGGTTTTGCCAAATTAAAAGAACACAAACAAGCCATGGGCGCTTTGTTGTTGTTGATGGTGGCGGTGACTTTGTTTGCTTTACATGGGCCACAGAGCATCGTGGAAGCTGCCCCTGCGCCAACTTCACCCGCGCCCTCTGTGTCTGCTGTTGCAGTACCGGTGGCGCATCCTCCGGTGGTCGCGGCAGTCGCTGCTTCGTCTGCGCTCCCCGCATCTGTTCCTGCGGCTGTGGTGGTTGCCTCTCCAAACGTGCCGAGCAAAACAACTGGGGCATGTGCTTATTCCGGTGAGACCATGCCACAGTTGACGCCCTTCGTTGCTCAAAAAGAAGGCAAATATGTCTACTTGGTGAGTGCTGCTGCGACCGAGGTCTGTGTGGTTGACGGCAACAAACAAGCCACCTTGTTGCAACTCAAGGCTGGCGAAAATCGTAGCGTCTATGGCGTTGCACCATGGCAAGTGTCTAGCACTGGCTTACAGAAAATTCAAATCTTCTTCCAAGGTGGGCGTGTCACCTTGCCTGATGCCGCAGTGAATCGCGTGCAGTTGGTTGAGGTTGCTGTCGCACGCTAAACCCATGTTCAAGCATATGAAGTTCAGGCAGTCTGAACAAGGCGACGCCACCGAAAAAACCGTCATCGGCCAATCTGCTGTGGTGGTGGGAAATATCGTGTCGCAAGATGTGGTTCAGCTCAAAGGCCATGTCGTTGGCAATATCGATGTGAATGGCAGTCCGAACGCACAATTGTCCGTACTCTCGCAAGCGCATGTTGAAGGGGATATCAGTGCACAGCAAGCAGTTGTCAATGGCGTCGTGACGGGCAATATTGAGTCGACAGGTCGTGTCGAGCTGCATGCGGGGGCCGATGTCAAAGGGAATATTTCATACGCCACCATGGCCATTGAACATGGGGCTAAGTTATATGGAATGATGATCAGCGCCGCCGATGTCAAGCAACGCTGAGCATTTGCAATCCTTGGGTCATGTCATCGTGATCGACGATGACGCCTCTGTGCGTCGCAGCTTGGCCACCATGCTTGAACGTGTGGGCTACAGTGTGAGTTTGTACGACTGTGCTGATGCATTTTTGCAAGACCCTGTGGTGCCTTCGCCCTCTGTGATTTTGTTAGACATGCGCATGCCGGGTACCACCGGTGTGGGTTTGCAATCGCAGCTTAAAACCCTAGCGCGACATGTACCTGTGATTTTTGTGAGCGGTGACAGTCGCCCAGAAGAAATCATCACGGCCATGAAGCAAGGCGCAGTGGACTTTTTGCTCAAGCCCTTCACGGCGCAGGCCATGATGGATGTGATTCAGCGTGCCATGCACATGTCTGAACAGGCCGCGGTGGAGGCTGACAAAAACATGCAAGTGTCTGAACGTTTAAAACGACTGACGCCCCGTGAGATGGAGGTCTGTCACTGGATGGTGCGTGGTTACTCCAACCAACAAATCGCCAGCATTGATGGGGGCGCGTCTGCCACGATCAAATTGCATCGCGCTCGGGTGATGGAAAAAATGGCCGCTCGCACCTTGCCTGAGTTGATTGACATGCTGATCGGTATGGACCTTTCCTCACCTGCGCGCCAAGCTTTAGCAAACGACACGACCCGGGTTGAGTAAGCCTTGCGGGTCTAGCGCACGCTTGACTTGCTGCATCAAGGCCAAAGCCACAGGGTCTTTGTAATCGGGCAAGCTGTCGACCTTCATGCTGCCCACGCCATGTTCGGCAGAAATAGACCCACCAAAATGCTTGACGGATTGATAGACCAAGGCGTTCACACGGTCTTCGTTCTCGTGCAGAAAGGCACGTGTGTCGCAGTTCTCGGGGGCTTGTACGTTGTAGTGCAAATTGCCATCGCCCAAGTGTCCAAAGTTCACCAAGCGCACGCCTGTAATCTCTCGCATCAGCAACGCATCGGTTTCTGCCACAAACGCTGGAATAGAGGAAATGGGCACAGAGATATCGTGCTTGATGTTCAGTCCTTCTTCTGCTTGGGCGAGGGTGATGCTCTCGCGGATGTGCCAGAGGTTGCGGGCTTGACCGAGGTTTTCTGCCACCACGGCATCGCTCACACAACCCGCTTCAAAAGCGACTTCTAGCAAATGCTCAAATCGTGCGCGTGCATGGGCTTCGGACTCGCTGTCGGAGTTTTCCAGCAGCACGCAGTAGGGAGACGCTTGCCACAAAGGTACACGCAGTTGTGGGTAGTGTTTGTCGACCAAGCTCAGTGCAAATTGCCCCATCATTTCGAAGCCAGTCAAGCCTGGGCCTAAGTGCTGGTGCGCCAAGCTCAGTAACTTGACGGCATGTGCGACTGACGGCACGGCAGCCCAAGCGGTCAGGCTGACGGCGGGCATGGGGTAGAGCTTCATGGTGGCGGCGGTGATGATGCCCAGCGTGCCTTCGCTGCCAATCATGAGGTTGCGCAAGTCGTAGCCCGTGTTGTCTTTGCGTAAGCCACTCAAACTGTGCATCACCTCGCCTTGCGCGGTGACGACTTCAAGCCCCAAACACAAGTCGCGTGTGTTGCCATAACGCAGCACCTGTGTGCCACCTGCATTGGTGGCCAAGTTGCCGCCTATGGTGCAACTGCCTTCGGCACCCAAACTCAGAGGAAACAAGAAACCCGCTTGTTCTGCGGCTTGTTGAAGATGTTGCAAAACACAACCGGCCTCGACCGTGATGGTGAGGTTGTCCGTATCTATTGCACGCACCGCATGCATGCGCTGCAGGCTCAACAACACTTGTGTGCCGGTGTCATCTGGAATGCTGCCGACGACCAAGCCGGTGTTGCCGCCTTGCGGCACGATGCTCACGCCGGCTTGGGCGCAGGCTTTGACCACATCCGCCACTTGCTGGGTGTTGGCGGGGCGAACAACGGCCAAGGCCTTGCCGCGCGTGCGTCTGCGCCAATCTTGTTCGTAGGCCGATAAGTCACCTTCGGTCAGCACATGCGCATCGCCCAGCAGCTGGCGCAGTTGGCTTAACAAATCAGACGAAGCAGTGTTGGGCATGGCGGGCTTTCATCGTTGATTTGAAGCATCGGCTTGTTCGGCGAGTGGGTTGGCTTTGGCGTGCTTCAAACGTAGGCGCACATGAAAAGCACAGGCCGCAAACAGCACGACACACAAGAACACTTCCACCATCGCGAAATAGTTGCTGGGTGCTGCATCGCCCCACGCACGCACGACACCCTCTGTGAAGTACAACCAAATTAACAAACTCAGCCAGCGGTAGGTATACATGCGGTTTTTGAGCAAACCTGTGAGCGGAAAACACAAAGGCAACACTTTCAGTGCCAACAGTGTGCCGCCAGGACGCAAAGGTGCCAGCCACAGCTCCCAAGCTAAGCCCAGCACGATGAGGCCCATCAGGCTGCTCACGGCGAGCAAGCGGGTGAGCGTGACATGACGCAATGAATTTTCTTGAGGGATGAGGGTGGAGTTGTGCATAGAAAGTGGGATGATTCAGCCCATGATTGTCCCGCAACTCCAGAACTTTTTTGACCGCCTCGCACGATTCCCTTGGCGCAACACCGCCCGCACTTTGCGTCAGCGTTTTCGCGAGGACCGCTTAGGCCAGACCGCGGGCAGCTTGACCTTCACCACCACCATTGCTTTGGTGCCGATGGTGACGGTGGCATTGGCGGTGCTGACCGTGTTTCCTATGTTTGCTGATTTTCAATCGGTGCTGCAAAAGCGTTTGATTGAGAGCTTGGTGCCCGACAACATTTCGCGCCAAGTGTTGGGTTATCTCACCCAGTTCGCCAGCAAAGCCAGCCGTTTGGGCGCTGCGGGTGTGATGGCCTTGTTGTTCTCAGCGTTGGCATTGGTGTTCACGATTGACCGCACGCTCAACGCCATTTGGCGCGTGCGCAAACGTCGTCCTTTGGCGCACAGCATGCTGTTGTATTGGACGGCCATCACATTGGGTCCATTGCTCATGGGCGCGAGCTTGGTGATGATGTCGCAATTTGTGGCTGCATCGCGTGGCGCGGTCCCAGACATGGCAGGTAATTTGCGCTGGGTGTTCAGTCTGTTGGAATTTTTCTTACTGGCTTGGGCGGTGAGCGCGCTTTACCGCTTTGTCCCCTATACCCAAGTGCGGTGGAGTCACGCGTTGGTGGGGGGGGTCTGGGTGGCTGCTGCTACTGAAATCGCACGCAAAGTGCTGGCTTATTACTTTGGCCAAATGCCCACGTATTCGGTGGTGTACGGCGCATTTGCCACCGTGCCAATTTTGTTGGTCTGGATTTATTTGGCATGGTCCATCGTGTTGATCGGCGCGGTGTTGGTGGCCAATTTGCCAAGCTTGTTGGGTGGTATTTCTCGTGATGGACGTAGTGTGGGTTGGCGTTTTCAGTTGGCGCTTGAAGTGTTGCAACGCTTGCAAGTGGCGCGCGACACAGACGAACATGGGGCAAGCATGACCACCTTGTGCGAAGACCTGGCCCTAGACCCTTTGCAGATTGAAGACGTCTTAGCTGCCTTGGTGGACCTCGATTGGATTGCCCGTTTGAGCGAGTCCGTCGATGCTCGCCAGACCCATGTCAAAGAAGCGCGCTATGTGATGTTGGCAGACCCGCATCGCACACCCTTGGCACCGCTCATGGAGCGCTTGCTGCTGGTGCGCAGCCCTGAGGCTGAAGGGCTGTGGATGAAATGGCAAGACCTGCGCTTGCGCGATGTGCTTTGAACTTTGAGTTGTGAGCTTAAGACCTCAAGCCTAAAAAAGCTTTCAACGCATCCAAGGTTTCTTCAGGCGATTCACTCATTTGGTGATGGCCCATCGGCACCTTCGCCACCGTGAACGTTTTGCCATGGGCTTTGGCTTGGTCTATCAAACTCTTGGCGGCACGTGGGGGCGTCATCTGGTCGTTCTCGCCCAACACAAATAGCACAGGGCAAGTCACGTCAGCCATGGCCTCTAAACCATTGGCATAGCTGTCGCACGCCACAAAGCCTCGGTGAAAGATGTTGACCTGTGTGTTGCTGGCCAACACGCGTCGTCCCAAAGCCATGGACGCGCCATACACCCATGTGCCGGGGCCGAGCGCCGAGGGCGGCGCGGCCAGCGTGGCGCGTGAAAACACATTCACCATTTGCAAGGCTTTCATGGGTTCGTTCAACGATGCCTCAATCAAAGCCGGTGACACTTTCATGGGGAAAGCTGCGCCTACCAGCGCCAAGTGCGTGATGCGGCCTTTCAGTCGTGCGGCTGTTTCTAGCGCAATCAACGAGCCCCAGCTGTGGCCCACCAAGCCCGCTTGCTTGATGCCTGCCGCATCTAGCAATGCCTCGATGAATTGCGCCGCTTCTTCCACACTCGCGGGGGCGTCGCCGCCACTGCGCCCGTGTCCGGGCAAGTCGACCGCCAGCACATTGAAACCGTGGTGCGCGAGGTAGCGCGTTTGCAAAATCCACACGCTGTGGTCGTTGAGCACGCCGTGGATGAAAACCAGCGTGGGCTTGGTTGCATCAAATGCTTTGCCACCGGTGTAGGCATAGGCTTCGTAGTTTTGGCCGGCAGCAGTTTTTAGAGTGAACTTCATCACGCACCCGCCTTCTCTGCGGCTTTGAGGGCGCGCTTCAAATCGTCAATCAAATCCGCGGGGTCTTCAAGACCGATGGACAAACGAATGGTGCCTGGCCCAATGCCAGCGCCGGCCAGGGCTTCGTCGCTCATGCGGAAGTGTGTGGTGCTCGCAGGGTGAATCACCAAGCTGCGGCAGTCGCCCACGTTGGCCAAGTGGCTGAAAATTTTCAGAGCTTCGATGAAGGCCTTGCCTTGCTCGCGTGAGCCTTGGATGTCAAAGCTGAACACCGAGCCTGCGCCGCGTGCGCCAAAGCGCAACAGTTTTTCAGCCAGTGCATGGCTGGGGTGGCTCTCAATGAGCGGATGCCCCACACGGCTGACCAGCGGATGGCTGGCCAAGAACTGCACCACTTTTTCGGTGTTGGCCATGTGGCGGTCCATGCGCAGAGACAGCGTTTCAATGCCTTGCAAAATCAGCCACGCGCTGTGCGGGCTCATGCACGCGCCAAAGTCGCGCAAGCCTTCGCGGCGGGCGCGCAGCAAGAATGCACCCACCGTGCTTTCTTCGCTGAACACCATGTTGTGAAAGCCTTCGTAGCTTTGTGTCAGCTCTGGGAACTTGCCACTTTTCTCCCAATCAAAGCTGCCGCCATCCACCACGATGCCGCCAATCACAGTGCCGTGGCCACTGAGAAATTTGGTGGCCGAGTGGTACACCAAGTCGGCGCCCAATTCAAAAGGCTTGACCAAGTAGGGCGTGGTGAGTGTGCTGTCCACTAATAGCGGGACACCCGCTTCGTGGGCGATGGCAGAGAGGGTGGGAATGTCCAACACATCAAGGCCAGGGTTGCCCACCGTCTCGCCAAAAAACAATTTGGTGTTGGGGCGTACAGCCGCGCGCCAAGCGTCGATGTCATTAGGCTTCACGAATGTGGTTTCAATGCCAAAGCGACTCAGCGTGTAGTGCAACAGATTGTGTGAGCCGCCGTACAACGCTGTGCTGGCGACGATGTGCGAGCCCGCCCCCATGAGTGTGGCAATTGTCAAATGCAGCGCTGCTTGCCCGCTGGCGGCGGTGATCGCGCCGATGCCCCCCTCTAAAGCTGCCACGCGCTGCTCTAAGACCGCATTGGTGGGGTTGCTGATGCGGCTGTACACATGGCCTGCGCGCTCGAGGTTGAACAGCGAGGCCGCATGGTCGCTGGACTCAAACACAAACGAGGTGCTCAGGTGGATGGGGACGGCGCGTGCGCCTGTGGCGGGGTCGGGTGCTGCGCCTGCGTGCAAGGCGAGCGTGTCAAAACTGGGGTCGTTGTAGCCGGGCATGGTTTCCTCGGGTGTTTTGTCAGAATTTTGGTCGTCATTGTGGGCTATATTTCAAACCTCACAGGGGGAGACAAACCATGAAAGTCAGCGATATTCTGCGGGTCAAAGGCCAAAGCGGCGGTACCTTGTTCACCATCGATCCGATGGAACCTTTGGTCTCGGCGGTCAGCATCATGGCCGAAAAAGACATGGGCTCACTGTTGGTCATGGAGCATGGCGACTTGGTGGGGCTGCTGACTTTCCGTGAAGTGATTCAAGCGCTCAACCGCAACGGTGGCTCGCTGGGTGACTTCACGGTGCGCAGCGCCATGGACGACCATCCCCTCACTTGCACCCCTGAAACCGACATCGACGATGTGCGCCGCATGATGCTGGAGAGCCATGCCCGCTATATGCCCGTCATCGGCAACCGCCAACTGCAAGGCGTGATCAGCTTTTACGACGTGGCCAAGTCGGTGGTGGACAGCCAAAACTTTGAGAACAAGATGCTCAAGGCCTACATCAAAGACTGGCCCAGCGGCACACCAGACCCTGACGACAAGTAAGCGAGGTGGCTTCGTGGTGGTGGGATAATCTCACCCCATGAGCGGCAATACCTTCGGAACCCTTTTCAGCGTCACCAACTTTGGTGAATCCCACGGCCCAGCCATTGGCTGCGTGATTGATGGCTGCCCTCCGGGCATGTCACTGTGCGAGGCCGATATCCAGCATGACTTGGACCGTCGTCGCCCTGGCACCAGCCGCCATGTGACCCAACGCAGCGAACCCGACCAAGTGCAAATTTTGTCTGGCGTGTACGAGGGCAAAACCACCGGTACACCGATTGCACTGTTGATTCAAAACACAGACCAGCGCAGCAAAGACTACGGCAATATTTTGCAAACCTTCCGCCCGGGTCATGCGGACTACACCTATTTTCAAAAGTTCGGGATTCGCGACCCACGCGGTGGCGGTCGTTCTTCGGCACGTTTGACAGCGCCCACCGTGGCAGCAGGTGCGGTGGCCAAGAAGTGGCTCAAAGAAAAATATGGCACCACGTTCTACGGTTGCATGACGCAAATCGGCGAGCTGCCCATTCCCTTCGAGAGCTGGGACCATGTGGGCCACAACCCGTTTTACGCCCCTTGTGCGGACGTACAAGCGTTTGAAGACTACATGGACAGCCTGCGCAAAGCGGGCGACTCGTGTGGTGCACGCATTCGCGTGGTGGCCAGTGGCATGCCTGTGGGCTTGGGGCAACCGATTTATGACCGCTTGGATGCCAACATTGCTTACGCCATGATGGGGCTCAACGCTGTGAAAGGCGTGGAGATTGGCGCAGGCTTTGCCAGCGTGGCGCAACGTGGCACCACCCACGGTGATTCGTTGACGGCTCAAGGCTTTCGCACCAACAACTCTGGTGGTGTGTTGGGCGGCATCAGCACAGGCCAAGACCTAGAGGTGAGCATTGCCATCAAGCCCACCAGCTCCATCTTGAGCCCACGTGAATCGATTGACCAAAACAGCCAACCCACCGAAGTGGTGACCAAGGGCCGTCACGACCCGTGCGTGGGCATTCGCGCCACACCGATTGCCGAAGCCTTGTTGGCCTTGGTGGTGATGGATCATGCCTTGCTGCACCGCGCCCAGTGTGGCGACGTGCAAGTGGCGATGCCGGCCATCCCAGGCCACATCCCCGGTCAAAGTCGCGCTTGATGACCTGGCACGTAGGTTTGCTTTGACATCTCCCACCTCAGAAGCGCGTTCGAGTAACGCGCTTTCTCGTTTTCAGCTCTTTCCTTTTGCGGCGCTCTCCGCCAGCTACTTTGCGCACATCGGATTTTTCAACCCGTACTTGCCGTTGTGGCTCAAGGACTTGGGCTTCTCTATCACCATCATTGGATTACTCACTGCGGTGCAAGCCGCCACACGCGTGCTGGCGCCGTATGGTTGGGGCTGGCTGAGCGACCACACAGGCGAGCGTGTGAAATTGCTCCGCTTTTGTGCCGGAGCTGCGCTCATTTGCTCGGCGGGTTTGCTGGTAGAAGGCAGTGTGGTGTGGATTGCCGTGGTGTTGTTGCTGATGTTCATCCACACCAGCGCCATGATGCCCATGAGCGAGGCTGCCTTGGCGCATTTGGTCAGCACCGACCAAGGCTTTGATTCGCGTCGCTATGGCCGCGTGCGCTTGTGGGGTTCGTTGGGATTTTTGGTCACAGTGTTTGTGGCGGGTGCATGGTTTGAAGTGCATGGCATGCAGAGCTTTCCTGCGTGGTCGGTGGGTTCTTTGGTGTTGCTCAACCTCAGCGTGTGGTGGCTGCCCAATCGCAAAGAGGCCGTGCACCACGACGAGGTGCGTCCGTCGGTCATGCCTGTGTTGCGTCAACGCCAGGTGCAGTGGTTTTTTGCCACGGTGTTTTTCCATGTGCTGTCGCACATTGGCATCTATGTATTTTTCTCGCTCTACCTCGATGAGCTGGGTTACAGCAAAACCATGATTGGTGTGCTGTGGGCCGTGTCAGTCGCCGCGGAGATTGTGTGGTTCTTCACCCAAAGCCGTTGGTTGCCCAAGTTCAGTTTGTCGATGTGGATGCTCATCTGTGCAGCAGCGATGGTGCTGCGCATGGGGCTCACCACATGGGCGGCCGAGTGGTTGTTGGCTTTGCTTTTTGCGCAGGTGTTGCATGCGCTGACCTTTGCTACGCAACACACGGCATGCATTGCTTTGTTGTCGCACCATTTCCCTGGACGCTTGCGGGGGAGAGGTCAAGCCTTGTATGCATCCATTGGCTATGGCGTGCCTGGTGTGTTGGGGGCTTTAGGCGGTGGCGCTTTGAGCGATGCTTTGGGTCTGTCGTCGGTCTATGCCGTGTCGATTGCAACGGCTGCGCTAGCTTGTGTGTGTGCATGGCAATGCATGCGGCAACACGCCAAGCACTGACCTTGTGCTCAGCGCGCCAAGCCTGAGAAAAGGGGCTTGGTCGTTTGGGCGACCCAGTGGTGAATAGGAACTTCGGCTTTCTCGTGCAGAAATAAGCCCATACCCACGCAGCACAGCCAAGCAAAACCCGTGAGCGCAAAAGCCATGCTGGGGTCGTAAAAATGGCTTTTGTTCCACATGTCGCTGAACAGGACGATGATGCCGAAATGCGTCAAAAACAGCACATACGCACTGTTAGACAAACGGTGCACCACGCGTTTCATGGGCGTCCAGTGCACCATGCCTTTGGGTTTGATGACCAGCCACACAGCGGTGAGCAACGCCAGTGACAAACGCGTGCGGTATTCAAACCACAAGGCACCTGCGGCCAGCAGTGCCGTGACCCAAAACACCTTGGCTTCAAAGGTCGAGCGTTTGGCCCACGCCGCCAACACGCCTAAACCATAGGCTGCAAAAAAATAAATGGCCCAGATGTCCAGCTCATCCACGCGGTTGAATTGCCACATTGAGGCCACGCACAGCAAAGCCACGGCGATGGAGAGACGTTTGTTGGTTTCGGTGTGCAAGGCGTGGCACAACACAATCAGTAATGCGTAGAGCTGGAAATCGATGGCCACATACCAAGCACCGCTGGAAAGTGCCTCAAACCCCAAGAGGTCATGCGCTAAAAAACCGTGTGCCAAAAACTGCCACACGGTGGGTTCACTGGGGAGCCAGCTGGCATGGATGGTGTCACGCGACACCGCCACCGCCACGCTGATGAGCGCCAAGGCAAACACATAAAACGGCGCCAAACGCAAGTAGCGTTTGGCGATGTTGATGAGCGGATGCTGGATAGATTTATGCATCACCGATTGCGCGGCCAAATAGCCGCCCACCACCAAGAACACTTGCACGGCCAAGCGTGCGTAGCGGTAGAGCCACTCCATGAGCTGTGGCCACATGAGGGTCATGGTGTCGGCCATGGGGCCGTAGGCCGAGAAGTGGTGCCACACAATGAACTGTGCGGCCACAACTTTCAACACATCGACAGTGAGGGAGCGCTCTAACACCCGAATTGTTCCTATGCCGCTTTAGTCGTTGGGCTTGAACACCAACAGCAGTGGCGAGTGCACGCGGCCATCGGTGTCACGCGGCAAGATTTCAGTCTTGTCGATGGCTTTGAGTACCGCGTTGTCCCAAGACGGGTTGCCGCTGGACTTGGTGAGCTTGCGGCTCACGATAGTGCCGTCTGGGGCGCAGCGCACTTCCACTTCGGCAGCGGGATTGCCCGACACAGAGCTGGGGTCAAACGTGATGTTCGGTTTGACGCGTGCGCGGATGCGACCGCCGTAGCTGTCAGACGGGCCTGAAGACTTCATGGCTGTGCCAGTGGCGTTCTCGCTGCCGCTGGCACCTGCCAAGCCGGCAATGCGCTTCATGTTTTCTTTGCGAATGGCGTCGAGCTTTTTGGCTTCTTCAGCCGAGACCTTGTTGTCTTTTTGCTCTTGCTGCTTCTTCGCTTCTTTTTCTTTGCGTTCCTTCTCGGCGCGCTCTTTCTCTTTTTCTTTCTCTTTGCGCTCTTTTTCCTTGCGCTCTTCTTCTTTCTTGGCTTCTAGTTTGCGCTTGTCTTCGTCGAGCTTGGCCTTGGCTTTTTTCTCAGCCTCTTTCTTCAGCTCTTCCTTGCGGCGCTCTTCAGCCTTCAACGCTTCTTGAATCTTTTTCTCTTCTTCAAGTTTGCGTTTCTTGGCCAGCGCAATGTCTGCATCGCGGTTGGGTGCAGGTGGCTCTGGTGCTTTGACCACGGGCTTCGGTGCCGGTTCTGGTTTGGGCGCAGGAGGAGGCGGTGGTGCTTCGACTTCCACCAACTTAGGTGCAGCTGCCATCGGCACAGCAGACCACAGCTCGGCCTCGACCGACAGGCTGTTGTCTTGCTTCCATTGAATGCCAGCAGTCAGCGCCACGATGAGCAAGGCGTGCACCACCAAAGACGCGCCCACAGAGCGCGCCGTGCCTTTGGGCTTCGGCGGAGCAAACTCAAGGTGCTTAGGCGATGCGCTCATGCTTCGAGATCAATCGACCAATTGAACGGCCAGGCCCACGCGTTGCACACCTGCGCGTTGCAGTGTGTCCATGGCTTTGACCACGGTTTCGTATTTGATGGTGCGGTCTGCCGTGATGACCACGGGGCCTTGCGAGCTTTCGCCTTGCAGCTCTTGCACGTCGCGCGCCAAACCTTTGAGGGTGGAGCTGACCGACTTGTTCACAGTGCCTGTGCTCTTGACGGTGATGCGTTCTTCTTTGCTGATTTCCACGTGAATCACTTGGTCGGGCACGCTGGCCGCTTTACCCACGCTGGGCAAATCAATCACCGTGGGGGAGATGAGCGGTGCGGTCACCATGAAGATGATGAGCAACACCAACATCACGTCAATGAACGGCACCATGTTGATGTCGTTCATGGCGCGGCGGCCGCGTCCTGAGCGAGGGGCGATAGAAGCCATGCTGCGTCTTCCTGCTTAGTGAGCTGTGCCGCTGGCGCTGACGTTGCGCTGCAAGATGTTGCTGAACTCTTCGATGAAGGTTTCCAACTTGATGGACACACGGTCAATGTCGCGTGAGAAACGGTTGTAGGCCAACACCGCAGGGATCGCCGCGAACAAACCAATGGCCGTAGCCACCAGCGCTTCGGCAATGCCGGGGGCCACTTTGGCCAAGGTCACTTGCTGCATACCGGCCAAGCCTGTGAAGGCGTGCATGATGCCCCACACGGTGCCGAACAAGCCCACATAAGGCGAGACAGAGCCGACAGACGCCAGCAACGACAAGTTGGATTCAATCGCATCCATCTCGCGTTGGTAGCTGGCGCGCATGGCGCGGCGTGCGCCGTCCATCAAAGCGCTGCTGTCGTTGATGCGGCGTTCGCGCAGTTTTTGGTACTCGCGCATGCCGCTGGCGAAGATGCGTTCCATGGGGCCGGAGGTCTTGGCGTTTTGGGCCGCCGCAGCGAACAGCTCGTTCAAGCTGGTGCCCGACCAAAAGTCGCGTTCGAATTCGTCGTTGAGTTCGTTCACACGTTTGATCGAACCAATCTTGCGAAAGATAGCGGCCCAGCTGGTGATGGAGACGCCCATCAGCATCAGCACCACAACTTGGACAACCCAACTGGCGTTGAGCAATAAATGAACGATGGAAAAGTCTTGTGTCATGTCAGGCGTTCCAATACAGAAGAGGGGATTCTCGCAGGCTTCATGGCGGCAGCATCGACCCAACCGATACGGATGGTGCCTTCGCAAAGTAAAGTTTCACCCAGCCATGCTTGTTGGGCGATGACGAGGCTGGCGCGGCCACCTTCGGCCAGCGTGGCGGTGACGCGCAACTGGTCGTCGAGCTTGGCAGGGCGGTGGTATTTGACGGTGGTTTCACTCACCACAAACATGCCACCGGTTTCTTCGCGCAAGGCGTGCTGGCCAATGCCCAGGGCACGCAGCCACTCGGTGCGTGCACGTTCGAAAAACTTGAGGTAGTTGGCGTAAAACACGATGCCACCGGCATCAGTGTCTTCCCAATACACCCGAATAGGGTGTTCAAAAACGGTGTTCATGGTTTAGCTCAGAATTTTTTGTAAACGTCCAATCGCAGCTTGCAACTCAGGCAGCGAGCGAGCGGTGGAGAAACGCACAAAGCGCGAGGTGTCGGCATGGCCAAAGTCACGGCCTGGGGTGATGGCTAAATTCGCTTGGTTCATCACTTCAAACGCAAAGTCCCAGCTGCCTTTGACGCTAAGTTTGTCGGCTGCTGCCGAGCAATCGGCCCATGCGTAAAACGCCCCATCCGGCATGACGGGTACGTTCAGGCCCAGTGCCTTCAGCGCGGGTACAAAGTAGTCGCGGCGGGCCTTGAACTCAGCACGGCGGCGCTCGTATTCGGCAATGCTCTCAGCCTCAAAGCAAGCGAGTGCGGCGTGTTGCGCTACCGTGCTGGCACAGATGAACAGGTTTTGCGCCAAACGCTCCACCACGGGTACGAGTGCGTCAGGAACCACCAACCATCCCAAACGCCAGCCCGTCATGTTGAAGTACTTGCTGAAGCTGTTGATGCTGATGATTTGGTCGTCGATGCCAAGGGCAGATTGACCCAACTGTTCGTCGTAACTCAGACCCAAATAAATTTCGTCAATCAAGGTGGTGCCGCCACGTTGCGACACCTCGTTGTGAATGGCACGCAATTCATCGGGATGAATCGAGGTGCCTGTGGGGTTGGACGGTGAAGCCAACAACACACCACGTGTGTGCGCCGTCCAGTTCGCGCGCACTTGCGCTGCGCTGAGCTGAAAGCGTTCAGCCGCTGTGGTGGGCACCAACACGGCGCGACCTTCTGCGGCGCTCACAAAGTGACGGTTGCAGGGGTAGCTTGGGTCGGGCATGAGCACTTCATCGCCCGCTTCAATCAATGCCAAGCAGGCCAGCTGCAAGGCCGCCGATGCACCCGCAGTGATGACGATGCGACGCGCGGGCACATTCACACCAAAGCGTGTGCTGTACCAAGCGCTGATGCGCTCGCGCAATTCTGGAATGCCGAGTGCGGGTGTGTACTGCGTGACGCCGTCGTGCACCGCACGTGCAGCAGCTTCTTGCACCAAGGGCGGTGCGGTGAAATCAGGCTCGCCGATGTTCAGAAAAATCATGGGCGCATCGGTGTGCGCCACCAAAGCGGCACGCTCGGTGGCGGCCTTGGCCACCTCCATCACATAGAAAGGCTCTATGCGTTGTGCGCGCTGGGCAATCTTCATCATCAGTCGCGGATCAGCTTTGGGTCTTGCCTTTAGCGCGGTCAGACTCAACTTCAAGTGCGCGCAATTTGGGCGCCAAGCCGTTGAGCACGCCGTTGACGTACTTGTGGCCATCGGTGCCGCCGAAAGACTTGGCGAGTTCGATGTATTCGTTCAGCACCACACGCCATGGCACGTCGATGCAGTGTTGAAATTCGTAAGCGCCCATCCACATCACGGCGTGCTCGATGGGGGAGATTTCGTCGAGTTTTCGGTCAAGCAAGGGCTCAATCAACGCATCCAATATTTCGCGTTGTTCGATGCAGCCGTACAGCAGGGCGTCGTAATGCACCGAGTCAGATTTATGAAAACCGCTCAGGTCGCGGGTGAACATGTCAATGTCGGCCGCTTCGTTTTGGCCCACTAAGAATTGGTACAGGCCTTGCAATGCAAACTCGCGCGACCGGCTGCGGCCAGATTTGGCAGCGCTTTTGGTCGCACCGTTGCTAGCCGTTTTACGTGAGGCTTTGTCGCCCGCGGTGTGGGTGTTGCTCATGCCAAGCTCTCCAACAACAACGCCATTTCCACGGCCACACGAGCGGCATCACGGCCTTTGTCGGTTTGACGCGCCACCGCTTGTGGCATGTCTTCGGTGGTGAGGATGGCGTTGGCAATTGGCACGTGGTAGTCCATGCCCACGCGGGTCACGCCTGCGCCAGATTCGTTGGCCACCAACTCAAAGTGGTAAGTCTCGCCACGGATGATGCAGCCCAGCGCGATGAGGGCGCTGAACGGTTCTGGGTCTTCAATTTGCGCGAGCGCAGCCAAGGCCAAAGGCACTTCGAGGGCACCGGGCACATGCACGTGGGTGATGCGGTCATCGCTCACGCCCATGGCTTTGAGCTCGGCGATGCAGGCCGCGGCCAATGCGTTGGTGATGTCGTCGTTGAAGCGCGCTTGGACGATGCCAATTTTCAAAGCGCTGCCGTCGAGCGTGGTGGTGGAGGCGAGGTTAGAGACAAACATGGTTTTGATGCTTTGCTGGTTTTATTCTTTGGACAGGTAGCCCGTGATTTCAAGTCCGTAGCCCGTCATGCTGGGCATGCGGCGTGGGTTGCCCATGAGGCGCATTTTGTGCACGCCGCAGTCGCGCAAAATTTGCGCGCCCACGCCATAGCTGCGCAGGTCCATCCGGCCACGTTCGGGGCCGTGGGCTGAGCGGGCTGTGCCGTCAAATTGGTTGAGCAACTGTTGGCCGCTTTCACCGCAGTTGAGCAACACGATGACGCCCGTGCCTTCTTTGTCGATGCGTTGCATCGCTGCATCCAATCCCCACGAGTGCATGACACGGTTGGGTTCGAGGGCATCCAGCACCGAGAGGGGCTCGTGCACGCGGGCCAGCACCTCGGCGTCTGCGCCCCATGTGCCTTTGACGAGGGCCATGTGCACATCGCCGCTGGTCATGTCTTTGTAGGCGTTGGCGGTGAACTCGCCGTGCGCGGTGAGCATGGTGCGTGAGCTGACTTTGTGAACGAGTGATTCGTTGCGGCTGCGGTAGGCAATCAGGTCAGCGATGGTGCCAATCTTCAAACCGTGTTCGGCCGCGAAGAGTTGCAAATCAGGCAAGCGGGCCATGGTGCCGTCGTCTTTCATGATTTCGCAAATCACGGAAGAGGGCGAGCAGCCAGCCATCGCGGCCAAGTCGCAACCCGCTTCGGTGTGGCCCGCGCGCATGAGCACGCCGCCGTCCACCGCTTGCAGGGGGAACACGTGGCCGGGTTGCACCAAGTCGGTGGGTTGGGTGGCTTTGGCCACGGCCACTTCAATGGTGCGCGAACGGTCAGCCGCAGAGATGCCGGTGGTCACGCCTTCAGCGGCCTCGATGGACACGGTGAATGCGGTGCTGTACACCGTGCCATTGCGTGCGGCCATGGGTGGCAGCTTCAGGTATTCGCAGCGCTCGCGGGTGAGCGTGAGGCAAATCAAGCCACGGCCAAAGCGCGCCATGAAGTTGATGGCTTCGGGGGTGACGTGGTCAGACGCGAGCACCAAATCGCCTTCGTTCTCGCGGTCTTCTTCGTCCACCAAGATGACGATGCGACCGGCTTTCATGTCGGCCACAATGTCTTCAACGGGAGAAATGGCGACGGGCGTTAAGCCTTGGGTAGCGCTCATGGTTGGGCTTTCAATGCGTTAGCGTCACCCAGTGATGCGTCGACACGCAACATGCGTTCAACGTAGCGGGCAACGGTGTCAATTTCGAGGTTCACGGTGCTACCTGTTTTGAGCGAACCCAAAGCGGTGTTGTCCACAGTGTGAGGAATGAGGTTGATGCTGACTTCTGAGCCGCGCAAGCCCAATGGGCGATCTGCGTTGAAGAAGTCTTGCACACGGTTCACCGTCAGGCTCACGCCATTGATGGTGATGGAGCCCTTGTAGGCCAAGTACTTGGCGAGGTCGGTGGGGGCCATGATGCGCAGTTCCCAGCTTTCGCCGATTTGCGCAAAGTGGCTCACGTGGCCAATGCCGTCCACATGGCCCGACACGATGTGGCCGCCCAAGCGGTCATGGGCGCGCAAGGCTTTTTCAAGGTTGACGCGGCCAAGCTCAGACAGACCACTGGTGCGAGCCAGTGATTCCACAGAGATGTCGATGGTGAAAGTGTGTGTGTCGAGGTCGAAGCTGGTGACTGTCATGCAAGCGCCGTTGAGCGCGATGCTGTCCCCCAGTGCGACGTCGTCGAGATACCCAGCAGGCGCTTCGATGGTGAGACGCTTGCCGTGGTTTAAAGAGCTACCCAGGTCGTGGACAGCGGTGATGCGCCCCACGCCGGTGATGATTCCGGTGAACATGAGCGATATTTTCGCAGGTTTACGCCCCGCTTACCGGCTCAGGCGCGCCAATATCCTTAAATCAGGACCTATTTGTGTCACTTCGTGAAACGAGAGGGCTTTGGCATCGTTCAAAGTCGTGAATGGCCCCAAATTCGTCATGCCGCGACCTTGGCCCATGAGCTTGGGTGCGAGGTAGGTGAGCAGTTCATCTACCAAACCTTCGCGCAACAAAGAACCATTGAGTTTGTGACCCGCTTCTACATGCACTTCGTTGATTTGTTTTTGGCCCAGGTCGTGGAGCATGGCCGCAAGGTCCACCTTGCCAGACGCATTGGGTAGGCAAATGACGTGTGCGCCTTTGGCCTCAAGTGCTGTGCGGCGCTCGGCGTTGTCGACCGCGCAGTAAATCCATACGGGGCGTTGGGGTGTGAATAGCTTGGCCGTGAGTGGTGTTTCAAGCTGGCTGTCCATCACCACCAGTGTGGGCTGACGCGGGGTGGGCACGGCACGCACATCCAGTTGTGGGTCGTCTTCTAAAACGGTGCCTATGCCTGTGAGCACGGCGCAAGCGCGCGCGCGCCACGCGTGGCCGTCGTCACGCGCGGGGGCAGAGGTGATCCACTGGCTCACGCCGTTCTCCAGCGCAGTTTGCCCGTCGAGCGAGGCGGCCACTTTCATGCGCACCCAGGGTGTGCCGTGGGTCATGCGTTTGAAAAAACCGATGTTGAGTTCGTGCGCTTCTTTGCCGAGCAAGCCCACATCCACTTGCACGCCTGCCGCGCGCAAGCGTGCAATGCCTTGGCCGGCTACTTGAGGGTTGGGGTCACCTTCGGCCACCACTACACGGGCTAAGCCTGCATCGATGAGCGCATCGCAACATGGGCCTGTCCGGCCTTGGTGGCTGCAGGGTTCTAGCGTCACATACGCTGTGGCACCTTTGGCATCGTTGTTTTTGGTGTGCGCATCGCGCAAGGCCATCACTTCAGCATGGGCTTGGCCTGCACGTTGCGTGTGGCCGCTGCCCAGCACTGTGCCGTCAGCATCCACGATGACGCAGCCCACGCGGGGGTTGGGCGATGTCAAAAACAAAGCCTCGCGCGCCAGGGCCAAGGCGCTTGTCATGTGGAGGGTGTCGTGCGCTGAAAAAGTCATGGCGCAATTATGAATGGCGAGACCTACGGTTCAGTTGAGGGGGGCTTTTGCGCGCGGCCATGAGGCAGACCTACCGACTCCAGCACTGCGCCGCCGTTTGGCTGGCGCCTTGCACGCTGCGCACGCCGAGGTGGTTGACCGTCAAGGTGCCGCAGGCATCCGCCGCTTGTGTGCCCAGTGGCATGGCGCTGAGGGTGTAGCTTTGTGCAGTGCTGGTAATCGTCATCTTGTAACGCTGTCCGTCAATTTGCAGCACGCTCGCTGGTACATCGCTTGCCAACGGATAGCTGCCGTTGGCGCTGGCTGCACGTTCTAGCCAGTGGGCAGCTTGCAGCAATGATGCACGGGCTTGTGCGCGTTGGCTGAGCAGAATCAAACTTTGGTAACTGGGCCAAGCAAGACTGGCGAGCAGAGTCACACACGCGAGGGCGATGAGCAGTTCGATGAGGGTGAAGCCTTGTTGACGATGGGCGTGTGTCATGTGGGTTCAGTCGTGCAACACATGCCAGCTGTGCCACTGGCCTGTGGGGGATGTGTCGCTACTTCGTGTCCAAATGACTTGCAGCACGGTGGTCGTGCCAGGCATGACGCCTTTGGCTAAGGTTGTGATGCGGTAGACGAATGGTGGGGTGAAGGTGGCGTTAGCAGTGGCATTGCCGTTTCGTGGAAACACCTCGACCCAATACCAAGCTGTGTTTTCACCGTAGGGCGTACTAGCGGCACTGACTTGCATGGCTGAGCCTGTTTGAGTTTTCCAGTAACTGGCTTTGGTGGCAGAGGGATTGAGTGCATGGGGAGCGCAAATGCCGGCGCTGCAAATGTTTGTGTCTAAGCGTTCGTGCAGCACGTCGTACTCAGCCAGGGTTCTGGGAAAGAAAGCATGTGTCTGCGTCGCATTGCCGGCGGTGTGGCGCAGGTTGGTGGTTCCGTCGTTGTTGGTGGTGCTCAGGATGTCGGCCAGAGCCACGGGCAACACCGCTTCGGCTTTGTGTTGTGTGCGAAGCTGGTCAGCTTCTGCATTGAGCAGTTGCTCGTTCACCCAGAGATTGCGCATCGCCAATAGCGTGGCGATGCTGGTCAGTGCGAGCATGACCATCAAGGTGGGGAGCGCAAATCCGTGGGAGCGTGTTGAGTACCTCATGGCATGACTTCCTCACGATTGCGCAAAGCCATCACGCGTTTGAACGTGCGGCGTACACGACCATCAGACGGGAGGCCTTCATCTTGGCAACCTTTGAGGTTGCTGTTGAGTTTGGTGTTTTGCACCCTGTTGATGCTGGTCACGCGCAAACACACCTCGATGGCCAGCACCTGTGACATGTCCGTCACTTGGTTGGCGGTTTTCCACTGAAGGGTTTGGGTGCTTGGGTTGGCCTCGGCATAGCGCAACTGAAAGTCTTCCACGCCTTCCGCCAGAGCTTGGTAAGTGCTGTTGGTGAGGTTGAGGTCTTTGCAGCTCAACTCTTTGTTGGTGTTGAGCTTGTAGTCGTTGCGCACGCTGGTGTGGGTGCTGCCGGTGTTGCCTTGGCAATCGATCGCGTCGAGCGCATGCCAATGACCGAGGGTGAGGCTCTCGACAGATTTGTTGCCATTCACACCCGCCAAAGCGGTTTGCCCTGCATCTTCATTGGGCGAAATTTCTAAGGCGAAGTTGCCGTTGTTGTTATTGGTTTTGAGGTAGGCAGCGCCTGCCATGTGCGTTTGCTCGCGAATGTTGCGCAAAGCCACGCGGGCGTTGGCGTGTACAGCATCCGCCGCCGCCATGGCGTGCCATGTTTGTTGGCTGGTGCCATAAGTCGCCGTGGCTGCGGCGATGACCAGCAGACCGAGTGCCATGCCAATGAGCAACTCGGGCAGGGTGTGGCCCTTTTGTGTGTGCGTGTTGCTTGTGTGTGGGCTCATCGATCTGGTCTGAAGAACAAACGCCAGCAGCTCATTTGCGCAGGGCAGGGGGGCGAGCCCGACTTGGTGTCGGTGCTGTAGGTTTCATTCGCATCGCGCCAAGCGATGACGATGCCCCACCAGTTGGGCACGTCTGTCAAAGCAAAGACGGCGGCATCGCCTTCGGGGAGCTGGCTTTGCAGAATTTGTTGTAGCTGTTGCTTGTCCCATGCTGCAAGTTCTTGGCGTGTGCAGGCGGTGGCTGAGCAGTCGGATGTTGCGGCAAGGACGTTGCCCCATGCTTTGGCGTACAGCGCGCGTTGTGGTGCGTTGAGGCGCATGCGTTCTGCCAAGTCGTCGGCGATGCCTGTCGCCACGGTTCGCATCAGTTGTTGACGTTGTTGAACCAGCGCTTGTTGATGCATCCACAGCAGGCCCAACACGCCAAAGGCCAAGACAACCAAAGCAACAAGGGCCTCTACCAGCGCAATGCCAGCCAGCCGCTTTGTAGTGTGCCTTTTGCGTTGCATCAGTCGTTGCTTGGATGGCAGATTCAGTTGCTGCATGACTCCCCCGATTCCCAACGCAAGCGGCTGGCGCTGCTCAGGCACAACACGTTCGCCACGTTGAGTGAACTTTGCCGTGATTTGATGACCCATCGGTTACCCACCGTGCCGAGGTCGCCGCGCTGGCTGATGTTCAGTGGCTCTGTTTTGGCAAATGTCACTTGCAACGGTGTGGGCAGCTGTGAGGTGTGCAACACGACTTGGTTGGTTTTGACCACCAACTGCCAGCCACAGCTCCAATCGTTCTCTGTAGAAGCCACCCACGCGCAATCGCGTAAGCGTGCGAGCTGCAAAGCTTCGCCGCGTTGGATGGCCCGTACGCGCGCGGTTTGTAAATCGTTCATCAGCTGGTCGCGTGCCGCTTCGACACGGCTGCGCTCTTGCAGATGTTGCCAACTGGGTATGGCAACCGAGGTGATCACAGCAAGTACAGCCAAGCACATCAGCAGTTCAACGAGTGTGAAACCTTGCGAAGTCAGTCTTCGTGAAAGACAGGAATGAAACGTTAAAAAACCTAGCGATTGCATGCCGCAAATGCTAGGTTTTGAAGGGGTGTCAGCGCATGGCTGAGACTCGAAAACTACTTGCGAACTTCATCCACCAAGCTCTTGAAGTCGTCGATGTCTTCAAAGCTGCGGTACACGCTGGCAAAGCGGATGTAGGCCACTTTGTCGAGTTTTTTGAGCTCGCGCATGACGAGCTCGCCAATGCGGGTGGAGGGCACTTCGCGTTGTCCCAAGGACATGAGTTTTTCTTCGATGCGCTCGATGGCGTTGTCGACTTGTTCAGTGCTGACTGGGCGTTTGCGTAGCGCAAGGCCCATGGATTCCAGCAGCTTTTCGCGTTTGTATTCGATGCGGCGACCGTCTTTTTTGACGATGTTGGGGAAGCTGACGTCGGGGCGTTCGTAGGTGGTGTAGCGCTTTTCACAGGCACCGCATTGGCGGCGGCGGCGCACGGAGTCGCCGTCTTCGGACATGCGGGTCTCGACGACTTGGGTTTCTAGGTGGCCGCAGAAGGGACATTTCATGTTTTGTTCTCTCTTTTGCTTTTTTGTATGCGGTGTATTGGTGTGCTTCTTTTTTGGCTGGGCTCGCTGAGGGCATTGGGTATTGGCCGCTTCCTCATGCTGGAGTACCAGAAATCGTCAGCGGCCAATACCCAACACCCTCAGTCTGCGACATGCTTTGCTTCGCTCGCACATTTCACTCGTACCAGTGGTTCGGCCGAAGTTGCAAAGCAACAAGCGAACCATTTCTAACCTCAAACAGCGCGGGTGATGGGTGCGGCGGGTGATGATTTCTGGTACAGCATGAAGAACCCGCCGTACCCGTCACCCGTGCCATCTCCGGCGAGAGCCCTTCCGAACGAAGAAACAACCAAACAAAGCAACGAAGACAAACAAAAACCCCCGACACAAAGGACGGGGGTTGAGAGCAAGTTACTTGTAAACAGGGAACTTAGCCGTCAGCGCATGCACCTTGGCACGCACCGCTGCAATGTTCGCTTCATCGTGTGGGTTGTCCAACACGTCCGCAATCAAGTTGGCTGTGATGCGAGCTTCTTCGTCTTTGAAACCGCGTGTAGTCATCGCAGGGGTACCAATGCGCACACCGCTGGTGACAAATGGTTTTTCTGGGTCGTTCGGAATGGCGTTCTTGTTGATCGTCATGTGCGCCGCACCCAAAGCTGCTTCGGCTTCTTTGCCGGTGATCTTCTTGGAGCGCAGGTCCACCAACATCACGTGGCTTTGTGTGCCGCCGCTGACGATGCGCAGGCCGCGAGCTGTCAACGTTTCTGCCACGATCTTGGCGTTCTTCACCACTTGGGCTTGGTACTCTTTGAACTCAGGCTGCATGGCTTCTTTGAACGCCACTGCCTTGGCTGCAATCACGTGCATCAAGGGGCCGCCTTGCAGGCCAGGGAAGATGGCGCTGTTGATGGCTTTTTCGTGCTCGGCCTTCATCAAGATGATGCCGCCGCGTGGGCCGCGCAAGCTCTTGTGGGTGGTGGAGGTCACCACATCGGCGTGAGGCACGGGGTTGGGGTATTGGCCAGCAGCGATCAAGCCCGCGTAGTGGGCCATGTCAACCATGAAGATCGCACCCACTTCTTTGGCAATCTTGGCAAAGCGCGCCCAGTCAATGTGCAAGCTGTAGGCAGAAGCGCCGGCCACGATGAGCTTGGGCTTGTGTTCGCGGGCTTTGGCTTCCATCGCGTCGTAGTCGATGGCTTCCTTGCTGTCCAAGCCGTAAGACACGACATTGAACCACTTGCCAGACATGTTCAGGGCCATGCCGTGGGTCAAGTGACCGCCTTCGGCCAAGCTCATGCCCATGATGGTGTCACCTGGCTTCAAGAAAGCGAGGAACACGGCTTCGTTGGCCGATGCGCCGCAATGGGGTTGCACGTTGGCACAGTCGGCACCGAAGATGGTTTTGATGCGGTCGATGGCCAGTTGCTCGGCCACGTCCACGTTTTCGCAGCCACCGTAGTAGCGCTTGCCTGGGTAGCCTTCGGCGTATTTATTGGTCAGTTGCGAGCCTTGGGCTTGCATGACAGCGGGAGACGCGTAGTTCTCGCTGGCGATCAGCTCGATGTGGTGTTCTTGACGGGCGTTTTCGGCCTGAATAGAAGCCCAGAGTTCTGGATCGGTTTGTTCGATGGTGATGTTGCGGTTGTACATACTGGCAGTCCTAGAAAAAGGTGGTGTTGTGGCTGCCCAGGCGAACGGCAAAACACCTCTGTGAACAGAGGCTGCGCGCTTCCCAGTGGTCATACATCCACGTCAGCGGTCTCAGGCAAGCCTGAGACGCCTATCGCCAGTTGCGCGCGGGTAAGAGTTTACCGCGCTTGGGGCTTCACTTATTCGCCGTCATCCTTGCCGAAGGGGGTCAAACGCTGGGCTTTTTCCCACAAGCTCTCCAAACGGGCAGTGGCAGCCTCGGCGGCGGTGGAGGGCGGTGGGGTGATGGGCACTTTCACGCCCTTGGCCACTTGTTGAAGGCGGGCGTTTTCGGCCATGACCTTGCCCGCATAGCCTTGGTCGTCCTTCATGTTGCCAGCGCCCACATAGAGTTTGAGGCCACCCTCGATGCTGCCCGCACGGTTGATGCACTCTTTGAGCACGTTCACGCCCACGCGCAGGTTAGCCACGGGGTCAAATGCGGCCAATGCGCCGCCAAAGCCTTGGTACTTTTGCTCGTGGACCTTGGTCATCACTTGCATCAGGCCTTGGGCGCCCACATGGCTTTGGGCAAAGGGGTTAAAGCCTGACTCCACGGCCATGACGGCCAAGATGAGGGTGGGCTCGATTTGATTGCTGGGGCCCACGTCGTAGGCTTCTGAGACCAAGGCGCTCAGGGGTTCAGGCGCGACACGGTATTTTTTGCTCAACCAATAAGCGAGGTTGGCTTGTTGTTTGGGCAAATCTCGGGGGTCGGTGGCGGTGGCGCGATCGACGGCATCGGCATCGGTGGCGATGCCTGTTTCGTCGTATTGGCGTTCTTGCAACCAACTGATGACCTTGGCTTCGGTCACCACGCGCAGGTCGGGTCGCACAGTCAGCGCTACGACGAAAAAGAAAATGGAAAGGCCCACCACGGCCAAGCCGTTGTGGGAGATCGCGAAAAAGCCTTGTGCCACGTCAGCTGCAAAGGTACGTAGACCTAGCTGTAATCGGGCAATGAAAGGAATAGACATAAATTAATTAAATAGGAAGTAGCCCAAATTTTAAAGCCTCGGCGACAATCACCCCTAATTTACTGTGAGCCCTACTTGTGACTGATGCTTTGAACAAACCCCTCGACCTCGCCGCCTTAGACAAACTGACTGGCGGGGCTTTTACCGTTTCTACCTCGGCGGACCGTACCGCGCGCTTGCGCGACTGGCTGGCTGGCCAGCCCACTTTGGACCAAGTGCAAGCCGTCTTCGACGAAATGAGCCACCGCGACAAAGGCGCAGCCAAAGTCTTGCGTGAAAAGCTGGACGAGCTGCGTCGCAGCAAAGACCAAGACGCATTGATCGTCGAATGGACCGCCAAAGGCGAAGCCCTGCGCGATGCGCCCCATATCAATTTGGCTGATGCCATGGGTTGGCAACGCGATGCGGCCAAAGCAGGTGCCCCCTTGTCACGCGAACCCTTGGCGGGTCTGAAAACCGCCTTGGCCGAACGCGTCAAAGCCATTGAAGACTTGCAACACCAAACCCAAGTGCAACGTGAAGCCGCTGTGTTGTTGGCCCAGCGCATTGAAGTGCTGTCGACCAAGCCTTGGCAAGATGCCTTGGCCCAGCGAGAAGCCCTGCAAGCCGACCTCGACCGTTGGGTGGCGCAAGCCCAAGCTTTGTCAGCCGATGCCCAATGGCCCAGCGTGGATGCGAAGTTTGCATCTGCTCTGCAAACCAGTACCCAACAAGTGCAAGCCGTGTGGACGGCCTTTTGTGAAGCCTTGACCTTGACGCAAGCTGCAGCTGCCGATGCTGCCGCACCACTGCCAGCCGTGCCCGCATGGTCTGACCAAATTCGTATGGCCCGTGGTGAAGTGTTGCCTCAAACCTCAGCTCCAGCCAAAACTGCGAAGCCAGTGGCTGTGGATGCCACGCGCACCGTCAAACCCACCGCTGACAAAGCAGTGGTCGACCAAAAGCGTTTAGAGCTGGCCATGCAAGCTGAGGCCATGTTCAAGCCAGCGCCTGCTGCTAAGCCAGTGAAGGTTGAAGCTACGCCTGCCGCTGAGGCCGCAGTGCCAGACGCCACAGCGCAAGCCGTGACAGCCGAAGCCCCCGCAGCTAAAACGGATGACGTGGCTCGCATCCCCGCCATGGGCGGACGCAAGATGCAAGAAACCTTGCGTGGCCTGCGCGAGCAATGGAAAAAAATCGACAAAGAAGCCGCGCCCAACCCCGCGTTGTGGAAGCGCTTTGACGCCGCTTGCAACCGCGCCCACGAAGTGGTGGATGCTTGGCTCAAAGAAGCTCGCGCACAAACGACCGCTCACAAAGCCCAGCGCTTGGCCTTGATTGAAGAAGTCAAAGCTTGGACGGTGGCACACGCCAGCGGCCCCGACTGGAAAGGTGTGGCTCGTCAGTTGCACCAATTCGCGCAACGCTGGCGCGAGAGCGGTCACTTGAGCGAAAAAGTGTTTGCCGAGCTGCAACCTGTTTGGAAAGCTGCCATTCACGCGGCGCACGAACCTCTTGAAAACGCACAAAAGGCCAGCTTGGCCCGCCGCCAAGCG
>Ga0228699_1000325_pt1 | contig 39523 bp, 31 predicted proteins | sample McNCre217_Aug_MG_FD_178016 | JGI IMG/M metagenome (GOLD analysis project Ga0228699, IMG submission 178016) | Freshwater microbial communities from McNutts Creek, Athens, Georgia, United States - 2-17_Aug_MG | ecosystem: Environmental > Aquatic > Freshwater > Creek | place: USA: Georgia... | reverse complement strand
GGGGCCGGCTTGCTGGCCTGGACGGCGCGGCTGGCCTGCGAGCGCGGCCTCTCCAGCGCCGGGCTGATGCACGCGGTGTACGGCTCGGGCTTCGCGAAGCTGCCGGTGCTGCTCAACATCGTGCAACTGGTGGGCTGGACCACCTTTGAGCTGGTGATCATGGGCGAGGGCACGCGCGCGCTGGCGGGGCAAGCCGGCGCGGGCAACGTCTCTGTGCTGGCCAGCACGCTGCCTTGGGGCGTGCTGCTGGCGCTGCTGATGACCGGCTCGATGTTGACGCTGGTGCGCCGCTTCGTCAGCCGCATCGGCCTGCCGCTGGTGATCCTGTCGCTGCTGTGGCTGAGCTGGCACTTCTGGGGCGTGTTGCAGCAGCAGGGCGTGCAGGCGTTTTTGAACCGCCAGGGCGATGGCAGCATGGGTTTGCTGTCGGCCATTGATTTGGTGGTGGCGATGCCCATTTCGTGGCTGCCCCTGGTGGCCGACTACGCGCGGCATGGCCGCAGCGCCGGCGGCACGATGCGCGGCACCTGGATCGGTTATGCCATTGCCAATGCCTGGTGCTATGCCCTGGGCGTGCTGGTGGCCAGCGTGTCGGCGCCGGGCAGCGAGCTGGTGGGCACGCTGCTGCTGGCGCAAGGCGGGCTGCTGGCGCTGGGCCTGATCCTGCTCGACGAGGTGGACAACGCTTACGGCGACACGTATTCGGCCGCGGTGTCGATGCACACGCTGGCGCCGAAGCTGTCGGTGCGTCGCTTTGGCGTGCCCATGGCCTTGGCCTGCACCGCGCTGGCCTGCGTGCTGCCGATGCACAGCATCGAGCCCTTCTTGCTGCTGCTCAGCTCGGTGTTTGTGCCCCTCTTCGGCGTGATCCTCGGCCGCCTTGCAGGCCGGCCGGCCGACGCATCGGGCAGCGCCTCGCTGACGAAGATCGACTTCGCCGCAGCGGGGCTCTGGCTGCTGGGCATCGCCCTGTTCCACGCGCTGACGACCTGGGCGCCGCAATGGGGTGCCACGCTGCCGACGCTGGCCGTCACCATGCTGCTGGCGCGCGTACAGCGCAAGGCTGCTGCGCAAGCAGCCTGACGCACAGCTGACCTGCCCTGCTTCACTGCAAGGCAGGGCACGGTCACAACCAACCCTGGCCGATGAAATCCATCACCGGGTAGACGCGGTCTTGAAGGTCGTGCGCGGCCACCGCCGCCACGATCTGCGCCACGCCCTGGGCATAGGGCGCATCACCGGTCACGCGCGTCTCCAGCTGGATGCTGCAGGCGCCATCGTCGATCTGCACCCGGTGGTAGGCATGGCGGCCCAGCGCCGCTTCAGGGATCTGCAGCTGCGCCCGCTGCACGGCCACGTCGCGCACCGACACGATGTCTGCGGCCTGCAGGCCCAATGACTGCGCCATGTCCACCGCCGTGCCTGGCACCGAGGTCTTGCTGGCCTGGTGCGATTCGGTCAGCTGCACCTGGTAGCCGCTGAACATGGGGCCGCATTGCGCCAGCATGGCCATGAACTTCAGCATGAGGATGTTGGTGTTGGGGCACAGCACCACAGGAAACGCGCGTGGCGCGGCCTCGATGGCCGAGCCGGTGGACAGCTCGATCAGCGGCGAATGCGTGGCCGTGCAGAAGGCCGCGATGGCGTCGAGCTCGCGGCCCGAGCCGGCGTGCACGACGATGGCTTGCGGCGCGGCGCCGCCTGGTTGAGCTTGGCCGGCCACATCCGCCCAAGGCAAAAGTTCAAAGCCCGGCCCCAGCTTCAGGCCTGCCAACAGCTCGGTGGCCAGCTTGCCCGTGCCCGCGATGATGACTTGCATGGCGCGCCCTTCAGACCAGGGCCTTGTAGACCAGCCAGGCGCTGGATGTGAGCAAGGCGGTGAAGGTCAAGACCATGCCGGTGATGCGGAAGGCGAACTTCTCCTTCGCCTGGCTGACGCCATAGGCGTGCAGCAGGCGCCCCGTCAGCAGGCACAGGCCCAGCGCGTGCACCAGCAGCGCGGGCGCGGCCTGCAGCTCGGCGAGGGCGATCAGCAAGAGCACCAGCGGCGCGTATTCGGCGAAGTTGGCGTGCACGCGCATGGCGCGCAGCATCTCAGGGTTGTCGTTGGCGCCGATGCCGATCTGCAGCTTGCGGCGCAGGCCGATGGTGCGCACGCTCAGGTAGAAGAACAGGATGCCCAGCAGGGCGGCATAGAGGGGGAGGATGTGCATGGCCGCGAGGCTAACCGAGCCCCCTGGCCTGGTCAATGTGAAGATGAGGCCAGGGCGCCAACACACGCACACTGGTCATGTGCCTGAGGCGGATGGTGCCGCCGCCCTGTTCACGCGACAGCACGGCCCTCCAGCGTCGGGTAGTCGATGTAGCCCGCATCGGTGCCGCCGAAGAAGCTGTTGCGGTCCGCGACGTTCATCGGTGCATCGGCCTTCAGGCGGGACACGAAGTCCGGGTTGGCCAGCACCATCTGACCGTAGGACTCCACGTCGGCCAGACCGCTGGCGATGTCGGCCCCGATCTGCTCACGCGGGCGGCCAGGTCGGTTGAGCATCAGCGTGCCGCGCCACAGCTTGCGCAGGTCGGCCAGCAGGGCGTCGTTGCCCTGGTGCATGACGTGCAGATAAGCCAGGCCCAGCTTGTCGAGCTCGGCCACGAGGTGGCGGTACAAGGCCGGGCCTTCGGGCCCTTCATCGATGCCCCACAGCGTGGTGCCAGGCGACAGCCGGATGGCGGTGCGGTCGGCGCCGATCTCGTCGGCAATGGCCTGGGCGACCTCGATGGCAAAGCGCGCACGGTTCTCGATCGAGCCGCCATAGGCATCGGTGCGGGTGTTCGAACTGGGCGCGAAGAACTGCTGCACCAGGTAGGCGTTGGCGCCATGGATCTCGACCCCATCGGCGCCGGCCTCGATCGCGCGCCGCGCGGCATGGCGGAAATCGGCGATGGTCTGGCCGATGTCTTCCAGGCTCAGCGCACGGGGCACCGGTGCGGTCTGCAGGCCGGTGGGCGTGAACATCTGTGCGCCCGAGCCAATGGCCGACGGCGCCACGGCCTGGCGGTGGTGCGGCGTGTTGTCGGGGTGGGACAAGCGGCCCGCGTGCATCAACTGGATGAACAGGCGGCCCCCTTGCGCATGCACCGCATCGCTGACGGCGCGCCAGCCGGCGACGTGCGCATCGGTGTAGATGCCAGGCGTCATCAGGTAGCCCTGGCCATCGTCCGAGGGCTGGGTGCCTTCGCTCACGATCAGGCCCAGGCTGGCACGCTGGGCGTAGTAGGTGGCGGCCGAAGCGCCCGGTGTGCCATCGAACTGGGCGCGTGAGCGGGTCATCGGTGCCATGGCCAGGCGGTTGGCCAAGGTGTAGCGACCGACTGGAACGGGCGTGAAAAGCGTTGTCATGGCGTGCTCGCTGAAAGTGAACGTTGAAGTCTTGGGATCAGGCTGCCGTCTCTGTTCTGCATGTCGAGCGGCCCTGAATGCGATGCCTGGCATCTTGAAACATCCCGCCCATGAGATAAATACGGTTTCATGGGAAACATTGATCCCCTGGCGGGGCAATCGAGATGGATTTTTTGAACGACATGGCGCTCTTCGTGGAGGTGGTCAAGGCCAAGGGCTTCCGCGGCGCGGCCGAGGCCACGGGCGTGCCCAACTCCACCGTGTCGCGGCGCATCGCCTTGCTGGAAAAGGCGGTGGGCCTGCGGCTGCTTCACCGCACCACGCGGCGGGTGGAGCTGACCGAGGCGGGCCAGCTCTATTACGAGCGCTGCCGTCGCATCGTGGAAGAGGCGCGCCTGGCCCATGAGCAACTGGGCGAGATGCTGGCCCAACCCAGCGGCGTGTTGCGCGCCTCACTGCCTGTGGATTTCGCCACCGTCTACCTCGCGCCCATCATCACGGCCTTCGGCGAGCGTCACCCCGGCATCCGCTTCGAGTTCGACCTGACCCCGCGCCGGGTGGACCTCGTGACCGAGCCCTTCGACGTGGCCATCCGCATGGGTGGCCTGCCCGACTCGGGCCTGATCGCGCAGCGGCTGGCGCTGCTGAACGCCCGTGTCTACGCCACGCCCCGCTACCTGGCGCGCGCCGGTGAACCGCGAACGCCTCAAGCGTTGTCGCAGCACGAGTGCCTGTGCTTCCCCAAGGCGGACACGTGGACGCTTGAGCGCGATGGCCAGGTCATCGAGGTCCCCGTGACGGGGCGCTACACGCTCAACAGCGTCGGCATGATCCGGCGCCTGGCCCTGCTGGACCAGGGGCTGATGCTGCTGCCCAAGGCCGTGGTGGCCGACGACCTGGCCAGTGGTCAGGTGGTGGAGGTGCTGCCCGGCTGGCAAGGCAGACCCGTGCCGGTCTACGCGCTGACCGAAACGCGGCTGCTGCCGGCCAAGACGCAGCGCTTCATCGAGTTCCTCAAAGAGAGGCTGGCCACCGCCGATTGACAGGGTCAGCGATGGTGCTTGGGGCGTCTCTTGCCAACGAATGAATCAGGCTGGTGGCAGCCACACCACGGCAGCTGATTCACCGTCATCGTTGGCCTTGAAACGTTGCCAAGCGTATGCCTGCTTGGCCGCCACCCGCAATTCCTTGGTGCTCAACACGTGGTCGGGGTTGTCCGTCAACCTGGCCACCGCAAGCTCGATGAAAGCCCGCGCCCGGGCCGGTTGTGACGTCCGGCTGCCGTAGTAGATGAAGTAGTTGTACCGATCGGGGATGTGCTCGATCAGCAGCGGCACCAACTGCCGGCTGCGAATGTAGGGCGCTGCCGTGACGCCGGCCAATTGCCCGATGACACGGCCGGCCAGCACGGCGTGCAGTTCCAGGATCTCGTCGTTGGTGCAGATGGTGGGCGTCACGGGCTGATCGACCTCGTCCTCACCCACCCTGGCCCGCCAGGGGACGACCTGACCTGTGCCCGGGTTGCGGAACACACTGCAGCGGTGCGAGGGCAGCGCCGCCAAACTGTCGGGTGCACCGTACCGCTCCAGGTAGGTCGGCGAGGCGCACACGATGACCTGCGCCGCAAACAGCCGCCGAGCGATCACGCCCTCGTGTGGAGACAGCCCGAGGCGAAAACCCACGTCCACCCGGTCCTCCACCCAGTTGCCTATCCGGTCGTCGAGTTGCACGTCTGGAACGATGCCCGGGTGTTGCTGGCAGAACTCGTCGATCAAGCGCCACAGCACGGGCTGGAAGGTCGACCGCGGCCCGACGATGCGCAAAGGCCCAGTGATCTCATCCTTGGCCTGCTGGGCGGTCTGCAAGGCGCGCCGCAAGCCCATCAGCGATGGCTGCGCCTCTTCCAGAAAGCGCCGCCCCTCATCGGTGAGTGACATCGAGCGCGTGGTGCGGTGGAACAGCCGAACCCCGAGGTGCTGCTCCAGCTGTGCGAGCGCCTGGCTCGCAGCCTGAGGGCTGATGCTCATCGACGCGGCGGTCTTGCGCAGGCTGCCCAGTTCGGCAGCCGTCACAAAGATGGAAATCGAGCGCAGTTCGTTGATGGCCATGGGAGATCCTCGCTCGCCCATTATCCGTTTGGGCTTGCCAATCCATCAATCGATTTCAGACTAGCTGGATGTCAATGGCCTTTCTAGACTGTCTGGCATGGCATCCATCACCTTTGAACATGACGGCACGCCGTCGACGCCTGCCGATCGTCATGGCGCGGGATCCCCAGCATTGGCGTGTGTGTCCGATTCGACCGACCATGAGGCACTGCGGACATGAGCGGCACACACGAGCTCGGCGTCGCCATGGCATCCCTGGTGCTGTGCCTCGCGGGGCCGGCGCTGGCGCAGACCACAGAGTCCGGCCTTCAGATCACACGCCATGACTCGCAAGAGGCTGTGCGGGGCGCGGCGGAGAACTTCTCAGGTGTCGTCCACGTCGACCTGAGGTTTGCCGGCGAGTCCCCCGCTCGCATCAGTGGTGGCCTGGTGCGCTTTGAAGCCGGTGCCCGCACGGCCTGGCACGCCCACCCGCTCGGCCAGACGCTGTTTGTCACGAGCGGACAGGGCCTGGTTCAGCGCTGGGGTGGCGCAGTCCAGGAGATGCGGCCGGGCGATGTCGTCTGGATTCCGGCCGGTGTGAAGCATTGGCATGGGGCATCGCCCACCGGGCCCATGAGCCACCTGGCCATCACCGAGCTACTCGATGGCAAGACCGTTGACTGGCTGGAAAAGGTTTCCGATGCGCAAGCCACCACGACTGCACCGCCACGCGCCATCGATGCCCTGACGGCCAGGCAGCAGGCCATTCCAGCGGTCGCGGCCTTGGCGGCCATGAGCGACATGCCCCGGCTCAACGCCGCGCTCAACCAGGGCCTGGATGCGGGACTGACCATCAGCGAAGCCAAGGAGATCCTGGTGCAGCTCTACGCGTACGTCGGCTTTCCGAAGAGCCTCAATGCGCTGGGCGAGCTGCTGAAGGTGACGCAAGACCGCCAGCAGCGTGGCATTCACGATGCCCCGGGGCGCGAACCCGCGCGTCCCATCCCGGTGGGCGAAGCGCCGCTGGCTGCCGGTGCAGTCAACCAGACGCGCATCGCCGGGGGCCCCGTCCAGAACGCGGTGACGGACTTTGCGCCGCTCATCAACCAGTACCTGCAAGCGCACCTGTTCGGCGCCATTTTCGAGCGAGACAACCTCGACTGGGCCAGCCGTGAGCTGGCGACCGTGGGCGCGCTGGCGGCCACGCCGGGCGTCGAGGCCCAGCTGCGCTCGCACATGCGGGCCTGCCTGCGCGTGGGCCTGACGGCGGCGCAGTTGCGGCAATTGAATCAGGTGCTGGCCGAGCGCGTGGACAAGGCGGCTGCCGAGCGCGCGGATGCGGCACTGACCCAGGCGCTCGTCGCCACCTCTGGAGGATGACCATGGCTGTGAACCACCAGGCCCTGCTGGCCATGCTGATGCTGGCTGCACTCTCTGCCTGTTCGACGCCGCCCGGCCACCCGTCCGCCGGGCCCCTGCAGATCGCGAAGCAAGGCAGCTTCGCGGTGGGCGGCACGGTGCTGAGCACGCCCGGCGTCTACGACAACAACCGGCCCAGCGCCCAGGGGCAGACCTTTCACGGTGACCACCTCTACGCCTTCTACCAGGTGCCGGCGCATCCGCGGGCCTGGCCCATCGTCATGCTGCATGGCGCCTTCCAGTCGGCCCGCACCTGGGAAACCACGTTTGACGGCCGCGAAGGCTTCCAGACGCTGTTCCTGCGCCGCGGCTACCCGGTCTATCTGGTCGATCAACCGCGCCGTGGACGGGCGGGCAACAGCACGGCCCCTGGCACGTTCGAGCCGGCCCCCAACGACCAACTCTTCTTTGACCAGTTCCGCTTGGGCAAGTGGCCCGCCTACTTCGACAACGTCCAGTTTGACCGCCAGCCCGAGACCTTGAACCAGGCCTTCCGTTCCTTGACGCCCAACACCGGTCCGTTCGACGCGGGCGTGGTCTCGGATGCGATGGCGGCGCTGTTCGAGAAAACCGGCCCCGGCATCCTGTTCTCGCATTCGCAGGGCGGCGGCCCGGGTTGGCTGACCGCGATCAAGAGCAGCAAGGTCAAGGCCATCGTGGCCCTGGAGCCGGGCAGCGGCTTCATCTTCCCCGCAGGAGAGCTGCCGCCTGACATGCCCAGCGCAGCGGGCACCCTCAAGCCCGAAGCGGTGCCGCTGGCGGATTTCGAGAAGCTCGCGCGCATCCCCATCGTCATCTGCTACGGCGACAACTTCCCGACCGAGCCGACACCGGAGCGCGGGCAGGACAACTGGCGGGTGCGCCTGCAGATGGCGCGGCTGTGGGTGGCCGCCGTCAACCGACACGGCGGCGACGCCAGGCTGGTGCACCTGCCGGAGATCGGCATACGGGGCAATACGCACTTCCTGATGTCCGACCTGAACAACGTCGAGATCGCCAACCTCATATCGGCCTTTCTCGCCGAGAAGAAGCTGGACTGATGCCAACCTGGTCAAACCAACCGAACATGCCAACACACACATCCCCATCCGCCCGTCGCGTTCCGAAGACGACCGCATCCCTTCTGGCCTTAGCCACAGCGCTGCTGACCGGCAACTTGGCGCCTGTGAGCGCCCAGGCCGCAGAGCCCCTGGTTCGCACTTCACGCGGCCCGGTGCAGGGCCTGGTCGACGACGGCGTGCTGACTTTCCGAGGCATTCCTTACGCGAAGGCGCCCCGCTTCATGCCGCCCATGGAAGCTGCCGCCTGGTCGGCGCCTCTGGCCGCGACCCAGTACGGCCCCATCTGCCCCCAGACCACACAAAACCCTTTTCCAGGCGTCGCCCCGCAGTTGCCGCAGAGCGAGGACTGCCAGAACCTCAACGTCTGGGCACCGGCCCGCCAGACCGGCCGGAAGCGGGCGGTGATGGTGTGGCTCCACGGCGGTGGCTTCTCTGCAGGCTCGTCCATGGAGGCGCTCAGCTACGAGGGCAAGAACCTGAGCAAGACCGGCGATGTGGTCGTGGTGTCGGTCAACCACCGGCTCAATGCCCTCGGGTTCCTGGACTTGTCGGCCCAGGGCGATGCCTACAAATACTCTGCGAACGTCGGGATGATGGACGTGGTGGCGTCCCTGCAATGGGTCCAGCGCAACATCGCCAAGTTTGGCGGGGACCCTGCGAATGTCACGGTCTTCGGCGAGTCGGGCGGCGGCGCCAAGGTGCTCACGCTGATGGCCACCCCAGCGGCCCGAGGCCTCTTTCAGAAGGCCATCGTGGAGAGCGGCGCGGTCGAGCAGATGGGCATGCACCTGACCGCTCCGGCCACCGGCCGCCGCGTGGCCGAACTCACGCTGCAACAACTCGACATCGCACCTGGCGATGTGGCGCGTCTGCAGGCCGTGCCTTACCCGCAACTGGTGCTGGCCACGGGCAAGGCGCTCCAGCAAACCGCGCAGGAGCAGAAGCTGCCGGCTGTCCTGGCCGCAGGCTATGGCCTGGATTGGACGCCCACCATGGATGGCGACTACATCCCGGTGCAGCCCGCCGGCCAGACCTTTGCCGCGCAGGCCAAATCCGTTCCCCTGTTGATTGGCACGAACCTCAACGAGTGGACCACCATCGGCAACCTGCTCAACCGGGATCAGATCCGTTCTGACAACAAGAACACCTGGTCGGCTGAGCAGGTGGCTGCAAAGCTGAATGAACGCTTTGGCGACAAGGCCGAGGCCGTCACCCAGGCCTTCGGGCGTGCCTATCCCGACAAGAAGCCGGTGGATGCGATGTTCGTCGACACCTTCCTGCGCGTGCCGGCCCTCAAGACGGCGGGCCTCAAGGCCGACCAGCAGGGCGCGCCCGTCTACACCTATGTCTTCAGCTGGGAGACCCCGGCGCTGGGCGCTGTCGGCATGGCGTACCACACGGCCGAGATCCCCTTCGTGTTCAACAACATCGCCATCACCCAGGAACTGACCGGCCAGGGCCCCGAGGCCTACACGCTCGCCCGGCGCATGAGCGGTGCCTGGGTGCACTTCGCCAAGACCGGCAACCCCAATGGGCCGGGTCTGCCGAAGTGGCCGCCTTTCACACGCGCCAGCGGGGCGACCATGGTCTTCGACAACAACGTGCAGATGCGCCACCACCATGACCGCGAGCTGCTGAAGCTGCTGGTGCCCGAGCAGGTGCACTGATGGCACAAGGCCACACCATGAGCCACGACCCTCTGACCCCGCACCGCCGCGAGTTCCTTGGAACCTGCGCCGGCCTCATGTCCTTTGCCTTTACAGGAGCTTCCATCATGTCCACGTCTGCCGCCGCCGCCGCCCCCCAGCAGAATCCGTTCACGCTGGTCTATGAGGGCGCGATCACCCGGAACGAGCCGGGCAAGGTCAACATCCACCCGGTCCACTACGACCTCAACGGCCTGAAGATCGCCGCCAACGTCTATACCCCCGCCAACTACGACGCGGGGAAGACGTACGCGGCGATCGTGGTGGCGCACCCCAATGGTGGCGTGAAGGAGCAGACCGCTGGCCTGCATGCGCAGCGCCTGGCTGAACTGGGCTACGTCACGATCGCAATGGACGCGGCGTACCAGGGCGGCAGCGGTGGCGAGCCGCGCAGCACGGACAAGCCGCAGTTCCGCATCGAAGACATCCATGGCGCAGCGGACTTCATCACCCGCTACCCCGGTGTCGATGCCACGCGCCTGGGCTTGCTGGGCATCTGCGGAGGCGGCGGCTACTCACTGGCCGCAGCCAAGACCGACCGACGCTTCAAGGCCGTGGCGACCCTGAGCATGTTCAATTCCGGGCGCGTCCGCCGCAACGGCTTTGCCGACTCTCAGCTCCAGACCATTCAACAGCGCCTGAAGGAGGCGTCGGACGCGCGTGCGCAGGAGAAGGCGGGCGGCCCCATCCGGTACTCGGGCGACGCGAACATGACCGACGCACAGATCGCTGCGCTGCCCTTCGAGATGTACCGTCAGGGCTATCAGTACTACTGGCGCACGCACGCCCACCCAGGCTCCACCTTCCGCTACACGACCAGCAGCCTGCTGGACCTGATGCGTTGGGACGCGACCGATCAGATCGCGTTGATCGAGCAGCCTCTGTTGATGATCGCGGGCAGCAAGGCTGACAGCCTCTACATGACCGAGGACGCCTTTGCCAAGGCCACCGGCACGCAGGACAAGGAGCTGTTCAAGATCGAAGGCGCGACGCACATCGAGACCTACTGGGTCCCGAAGTACGTGGACGCCACGATCAGCAAGCTGGGGCCGTTTTTCGCGCGCACGCTGCGCACGGCCAACACAAGGCTGATGGTCGATCAACCCACGAAGGACCAGTGAACCGAAGATGCGCCCACTGGAGTCGGCACCATGGCAATCGAATCATCTCCACCCAAGACGGGTTGGCTGTTCATGGCGCTGCTGGGCGTCCTGATGGCCTTCACTTCCTTGTCCACCGACATCTATCTGCCCGCGATGCCCGTGATGCAGCGCGATCTGCAAGGCAATGTCGAACTGACCATCACCGGCTTCCTGATCGGCTTTGCACTGGCCCAATTGATCTGGGGTCCGGTGAGTGACCGTATCGGCCGGCGCAAGCCACTGCTCATCGGCGTCGCGCTGTTCGTGGTGGGCTCTGCGGGGTGCGCGCTATCTACCACCCTGCCGGAAATGGTTGTCTGGCGCATGTTTCAGGCCTTTGGCGCCTGCACGGGGCCGATGCTGGCCCGGGCCATGGTGCGTGACATCTATGTTCGCCAGGAGGCTGCGCAGACGCTGTCCACGCTGACCCTGGTGATGGCCATCGCCCCCATCGTCGGCCCGCTGCTGGGCGGCCAGATGATCGTGTTCACGACCTGGCACGCCATCTTCTGGCTGCTGGCGGTCCTGGGTGGGTTGATGTGGCTGGCCTTGCGCTGGTTGCCAGAAACGCATGCACCCGCACGGCGGCTGACGACCCCGGCCTCAGGCGCATGGGCCGACTACGCCCGCCTGCTGCGCGACCGGGCCTTCATGCCCTACACGCTGAGCGTGACGTTTTTCTATGTGAGCGCCTATGCCTTCATTGCGGGCTCGCCACAGGTATACATCGAGCACTTCCATGTCGACCCGCAGCACTACGGGTGGTTGTTTGCGCTCAACATCGTCGGTGTGATGATCGTCAGCGCCATCAACCGGCGCCTGGTCCAGTATTTCAGCCTCGACTCGCTGCTGCGGATGTCGACCGGCGTGGCGGCCGTGGCCATGATCGCCGGCGTGTTCTCGGTGGCAGACGGGGCGGCGCTCGGGCTATGGGGCCTGGCCGTGCCGGTGCTTGTCTTCTTCTCGATGAACGGGATCGTCGCAGCGACGGCGACGGCTGCGGCGCTCGACGGCGTGCCTCTGATGGCGGGGTCCGCCGCGGCACTCATCGGCTCGCTCCAGTACGGCAGTGGCATCGTCTCCACGGTGCTGCTGGCGCGCTACGGCGACGGCTCACCCTCGCTCCTGGTCTGGGTGATGGCTGCCTTCGCGGTGGCGTCTGCCGCCATGGCTTGGCTGACGCCAGGCGCTGCACGCGTCGTGTCGCAGAGCGCCTGATGGCCGCTCTGTTCCTCCGCCCTTGTCGCCGTGGCGAGCGCTGAACCCTTCTGCATTTCTCTTACCTGGAGTTCCCACCATGGACCACGTCACCCTGAACAACGGCGTCCGCATGCCCATTGCTGGCTTCGGCGTTTTCCAAATTCCTGACCCTGCCGAGTGCGAACGCAGCGTCGCGGAGGCCATCGAAGTGGGCTACCGTCTGATCGACACGGCGGCGTCCTACCAAAACGAGGAAGCCGTCGGCAAGGGGCTGCGCCGCAGCGGGGTTCCTCGCGACGAGCTGTTCGTCACCACCAAGCTGTGGGTGCAAGACGTCGGCTACGAGCGCACCAAGCTGGCCATCGACGCTTCCTTGCGTCGCCTGCAACTGGATCACGTGGATCTCTACCTGATCCACCAGCCGTTTGGTGACGTGCACGGGTCGTGGCGCGCGATGGAAGAAGCACAGCAAGCTGGCAAGTTGCGCTCAATCGGCGTCAGCAATTTCCATCCCGACCGCCTGATGGACATCATGGTGCACAACACCGTGAAGCCTGCAGTCAACCAAGTGGAGGTCAACCCCTTCCTGCAACAGGCTGAGAGCGTCGCCTTCATGCGCGACAACGGCGTTCAAGCCCAGGCATGGGCACCCTTTGCCGAAGGCCGGAACAACCTGTTTCACAACGAGGTCTTGGTCGACATCGGGCGCAAGCATGGCAAGTCTGTGGGGCAGGTGGTGTTGCGCTGGGTGGTTCAGCGCGGCGTGGTGGCGCTGGCGAAATCGGTGCGTCGTGAGCGCATGGTCGAGAACTTGGCGATCTTTGACTTTGCGCTTGACGACGAGGACGTTGCGCGCATCGGCACCTTGGAAACCGGCCAGAGCAGTTTCTTCTCGCATCGCGATCCAGCCGTGGTCAAACGCCTGAGCGAGTGGCGGGTGAACATCTGACGGGCCTGCGGAGACCCTCGGTGTTGGCAAAGTCAATCGCCGCTGCCACCACCAACACCGCTCCAGCCCCCACATCCCTGGCCAGCTTCACCTTGGCCGAGTAGCCGGGCGACACCTCGTCGCACAGCGCCTCGATGGCGGTGTTCAGGGCCTCGGCGGCCCACACCAGTGCGATGCACAGCACCGGCAGTCTGGCCGGGTGGGGCGGCGATGGCAGGTGGCTTCACCCGCGCGTCGTCCCGGTCGGGCCGAAAGGGTTGCACGCCCACCCCACCACCCGGATGTGTGGTCACTGCCGATTCATGCGCGCAGATGGCGTGCGCGCTGCCCTGGTGTCGTGGGCAACGCCCCTGCGGCGCCGGGCCAACCCATAGGATTGCGGCAAATCAAACCTGAAGCCCTCTGAGGCAGACGACCGGAGACACACCATGAGCCAGCAAGCCCTGCACAACGCCAAGGAACTGATCGCCCGCGAGAAGCTGGATTTCGGCCTCGACGGCGAGCTGCCGCGCTGGTGGTACGAGGACAACCCGTACAAGTCGCGCCTGATCGACGCGCTGCAAGCTGCCTTCCCGGATGGTGAACGCTACTTCATCTCGTGCGTGCGGGCCTACCGCGAGCAGACCACCGATCCCAAGCTGCTGGCCGAGATCAAGACCTTCATCCGCCAGGAAGGCCAGCACGGCATCGTGCACTCCAAGTACAACCAGCGCCTGCGCGAGCAGGGCATGGACATCGACGCCATCGTCGATTTCATCAACTGGAACAACCAGTTCCATAACAAGCACTTCTCGAAGGCCTACAACCTGGCGTTGACCTCGGCCTTCGAGCACTTCACCGCGATGCTGGCCGAGATCTTCTTCGTGAAGAAGGAGACCATGGCCCATGCCGATCCCAAGCTGCGCGCCATGATGGCGTGGCACGCCGTGGAAGAGATGGAGCACAAGGCCGTGGCCTACGACGTGATGCAGCAGGTGGCCAAGGTGGGCTACTTCACGCGCTGCCTGGCGATGCTGCACGTCACCCTGTTCTTGAGCGTGCTGACCATGCGCTTCACCAACCGCCTGCTCAAGAACGATGGCTTCTCGTTTGGTCAGCGCATGTGGATGATGGCCAAGTGCCGCTGGTGGCTGCTCGGCTACAAGGGCGTGATCTCCAGCCACTTGGGCTCGCTGCTGGCCTACTTCAAGCCCGGCTTCCACCCCTGGCAGCAAGAAGCCATCCACAACTACGACGCCTGGGTGGACACCTACGAGCGCACGGGCGATCCGATGGCCGCTGGCGCCGCCTTGTACCAGGCCGCGCACTGATCATTGGCTTGGAGCGGCCCGCTCAACCCCGGGCGGCCGCCCCCTCACGCACGGCCAGCGGCGTGAGCCCCGTCCAGCGCTTGACGGCGCGGTGCATGGAGCTGGCCTCGGCATAAGCGGCCCTTCGCGCCACCTCGCCCAGCGGGAGCTGGGTGTGGCGCAACTCGTGCAGCACCTGGCTGCGGCGCACGTCTTCCACCACATCTTTGAAGGCCAGGCCTTGCTCGCCCAGGCGCCGCTGCACCTGGCGCACGCTCAGGCCCAGCGTGGCCTCCAGCTCGGGCGCCAGGGCCTCCAGCAGTGGCACTTCGCCCGCCAGCAGGCGGCGCGCGATGGCCTGCTCCAGCAGGGGGCGCAGCGTGGGCTGCAGCCGCTCGCGGTCGGCCCATTGCTGCGCCGTCAGGGCCGACATCAGCTGGTGCATGCCGGCATCGGCATTGGGGTTGGGCAGCTGCAGCCATTCGGCGGGCACGCGCTCGGTGGCTTCTGGTGCATCAAAGGTGATGGCGCAGCCAAAGTAGTCCAGCAGGGCTTGCGGATCGGCCGGGGCCGGGCAGGGCATGGCCACGTGCAGGGGCACCAGGCGGCGGCCACACACCCAGCGCGAGAAGGCCAGCCGGCCCACCATGGTGAAGCTCCAGAACTGCACGTCGCGGGGCAGGGGGGTGAGCGCCTCGTAGCGGCTCTCGATCACGTCGCCCTTGACGCGGTGCTCGGTGACCAGCGCGGTGCACACCAGGGTCTGCAGGCGCTCAAACAGGGCCAGGCCGTCTTCCAGCCGGGTGCAGCTGACCAGCGCGTAGCCCAGCTGGCCCAGGTTGGCCGGGCGCAGCTGCTGGCCAATGGTCAGGCCGATGTGCGGGTCGCGGCAAAGCTCGCCCGCGCGCTGCAAGCCGGCCGTCAGCCGCTCGGGGCTCACCCACTGGTGGCTCAGGTCGCCGTCGAGGTTGCCCAAGCCCAGGGCCGCGATCACGGGTTGCGCATCCAGGTCGAGCGCACGGACGTGATCGGCCACCAGCCGGGCATAGCCGGCCTGGATGCCCAGGGTGGCGGGTTGGGGAGCAAGCATGGAACGAAAGGCGGGGGAGGGCGGTGCGCCCGCGCGGTGCGGAACGCCACCGGCATTGTGAGGGCAATGCCAGCGCGGCTGTGGCGGCGCCTGCCACGCCAGCGGCCAAGGGGTGTCGGGATTTCACCCGGCGGCTCGCGTCAACGGGGTGGTGTCAGCGGTCAATGACAAGGCGCGGGCGCTGTTCCACAGTGCGACATCCACTTGAAATCCCCTCTCTCCTGCTCTTTTGTCTCCTCTCCTCTCGCTCTTTTCTCTCCGCTCTCTCCGCTTCAAAAAGACGACCTGCGGCAGTCCTTGCGCCCCCTCCAACAAGACCCGCCGACCATGACCTCCTCCGCCGCCCCCACCGCTGAACGTGTCATCCCCGAGGTGAGCCTTGACCAGGCTCGCCCCTTGTCGGATTTGCCGGGGCCTGATCCCTGGCCTCTCGTGGGCAATGCCCTGCAGATCAACCTCAACCAGATGCACCTGGACCTGGAGCGCTGGGCGCGCCAGTACGGCCCGATGGTGCACACGCGCTTTGGCCGCGAAGACGTGCTGGTGCTGTCTGACCACGCGCTGATCAACCGCCTGCTGCGCGAGCGCCCTGAGCGCTTCCGCCGCCCCACGCGCATGTACGAGGTGATCCGCGGCATGGGGATCGCCGATGGCGTGTTCACCGCCGAGGGCGACCGCTGGGCCAAGCAGCGGCGCATGGTGATGGCCAGCTTCGCGCCGGGCCAGGTGAAGGCCTACTTCCCGCGCCTGCTGCAGGTGGCCGAGCGCCTCAAGCAGCGTTGGGTGCCGTCGGCACAGGCGGGCCAGCCGCTCGACATGCAAGACGAGTTGATGCGCTTCACGGTGGACGTGATCGCGGGCCTGGCCTTCGGCATCGACGTCGACACGGTCTCGAAAGACGACGACATCATCCAGCAGCACCTCAACGTGGTGATGCCCACCATCTGGCGGCGCACCCAAAGCCTGGTGCCGTACTGGAAGCTGTTCAAGCTGCCGCGCGACCGCGCCATGGAGCGCAGCGTGGCCGAGGTGAACAAGGCGATTGCCGGCTTCATGGCCGAGGCCCGCGTGCGCCTGCAAGACCCCGCCCGCCGCGCCGCGCCGCAAAACCTGCTGGAGGCCATGCTGGTGGCCGCCGACGAGCCGGGCAGCGGCATGCGCGACGAAGACGTGGTGGGCAACGTGTTCACCATGCTGATCGCGGGTGAAGACACCACCGCCACCTCGCTGACCTGGATGCTGTACCTGCTCAGCCGCCAGTCCCAGGCCCTGGCCAAGCTGGTGGCCGAGGTGGACGCCGTGTTGCCTGCCGACCTGCACAGCTGGACGGCCGCCGACATGGACAAGCTCGACTACCTGGAGGCCTGCATCCACGAGAGCATGCGCATCCGCCCGGTGGGGCCGCTCAATGTGGTCGAGCCGATCGAAGACACGGTGATCGAGGGCTACCGCGTGCCCAAGCTCACCTCGGTGCTGCTGTTGACGCGCACCGATGGCATGAAGCCCGAGCACTTCCCCGCGCCCGAGGCCTTCAAGCCCGAGCGCTGGCTGCCCGAGGCCGGCCCCGAACTGGCCCCCGATCACCCCAAGCGCATGCTGATGCCATTTGGCGGCGGCCAGCGCATCTGCCCGGGCCGCTACCTGGCAATCTTGGAGATCAAGTTGGTGGCCGCGATGATGCTGCGCCACTTCAAGCTCGCCAGCATCGACACGCCCGATGGCGGTGAGGTGCGCGAGCACATGGCCATGGCGATGACGCCGGTGGGCCTGTCGATGCGGCTGCAGGCGCGCTGAGCCTGGGCTTCAGCGCCTGGGCATCACAAAATCACCTGGGTGCCCAGCTCCACCACCTGGTTGGCGGGCAGCCGGTAGTAGGTGGCGGCGCTCTCGGCCTGGCGGGTCATCCAGCTGAACAAGGCGCAGCGCCAGCCCGGCAGGTTGCCCGGGCCATCGACGATGGTCGAGCGGGCCACAAAGAACGTGGTGGCCATGGGCTCCAGCGACAGACCGGGGTGGCGCAGGCCCGCCAGGGCGCGGGGGATGTCGCCGGGCTCGCGGAAGCCAAAGCGCACCGCCACCTTGAACAGGCCGGGCGACAGGTTGCTCACCTGCACGCGCTCGGCATCGGCCACATAGGGCACCACATCGTTGATGACGTGCAGGAACACGATCTGCTGGTGCATCACCTTGTAGTGCTTGAGGTTGTGGAACAGCGCGCTGGGCACCAGGGTGGGGTCTGAGGTCAGGTACACGGCCGTGCCAGGCACGCGGGGCACGTCGCCCAAGCCGCCGCCGACGAAATCGTCCATGGGGATGTCGATCTTGGTGCGCTGCTCGGCCACCATGCCGCTGCCTTCCTTCCAGGTGGTGAGCATCAGGAAGATCAAAGCACCCAAGGTGAGCGGGAACCAGCCGCCTTCACCCAGCTTGCCCAGGTTGGAGCTGAAAAAGCCCAGCTCCAGCACGCCCAGCAGCGCCAGCGACACCAGCAGCGGACGCTGCCAGCGGCTGGGGCGCACCCACACCACATAGGCCGTCAGCAAGGTGGTCACGATCATCGTGCCCGACACCGCGATGCCGTAGGCCGCCGCCAGCGCACCGCTCGACTTGAAGGCCAGCACCAGGGCGATCACGCCCAGCAGCATCAGCCAGTTGACCGAGGGCACGTAGATCTGGCCGCGCTCCACATCCGAGGTGTGGAGGATGCGCACGCGCGGCAGGTAGCCCAGGCGGCTGGCCTGCAGCGTCATCGAGTAGGCGCCGGAGATGGTGGCCTGCGAGGCGATCACGGTGGCGGCCGTGGCCAGCACCACCAGCGGGATCAACAGGGTCTGCGGGGCCATCAAGAAGAACGGGTTGCCCACCGTGTCGGGCTGGCTGATCACCATGGCACCTTGGCCAAAGTAGTTGAGCATCAGGCAGGGCATGACCAGGCCGAACCAGCCCAAGCGCACCGCGCGGGCGCCAAAGTGGCCCATGTCGGCGTACAGCGCTTCGCCACCGGTGAGCGCCAGGAACACGGCCGACAGCAGCACGAAGGCCTGCCCCGGGTGCGCCAGCGTGAACTGCCAGGCCAGCAGCGGGTTGAGCGCCGCCAGCACGCCGGGGTGCTGCTGGATGTGCCACACGCCCATGGCGCCCAGCGTGGCAAACCACACCACGGTGACCGGGCCAAACAGCTTGCCCACGCTGCCGGTGCCATGCTTTTGGATGAAGAACAGGCCGATGATGATGCCGATGGTGATGGGCTCGATGAAGTGCTCGAAGGCCGGCGTGGCCACGCTCATGCCCTCGACCGCCGACAGCACCGAGATGGCCGGGGTGATGAGGGCATCGCCGTAGAACAGGGCGGCCGCGAACACGCCCGCGCTGACCACCAGCACCGAGCGGCGGCGCCCTTGGTCGGTGAGGCGGTGCGCCAGCGCCGTGAGCGCCAGCACGCCGCCTTCGCCCTCGTTGTCGTGGCGCAGCACGATGCTCACGTACTTGAACGACACGATCAGCATCACCGCCCAGAACAGCGCCGACAGCGTGGCGAGGATGTTGTCGGGCGTGGCGGCCAGGGCGTGGGGCCCGTTGAAGGCTTCTTTGAAAGCGTAGAGCGGACTGGTGCCGATGTCGCCGAAGACCACCCCCAGGGCCGCCAGCGTGAGGGCGGGCAAGCTGGAGTGGCCATGTGGCGCCGAGGACGCCTCCGGGTGTGACGGGACGTCCGTGGCCACTGGGGCCTGAATCGAGGTGCTCATGGTGCGGTGCAGCATACACCCGTGTGCAGACTTTGGCACCCCCTGCAAATGAGGCATCAGGGGGCGTCGTCGTCGCTGCGGCCCACGGTGGCCAACAGTGTGGGCAACAGCAGCAGCGTGAACACCGTGGCCGACACGATGCCCCCCACGATCACCAGGGCGAAGGGCCGCTGCGTCTCCGAGCCGATGCCATGCGACAAGGCCGCAGGCAGCAGCCCCAGGCCGGCCATCAGCGCCGTCATCAGGATGGGCCGCAAGCGCACCACGGCACCGTCGACGGTGGCTTGCATCAGGTCCATGCCGCGCGCCAGGTTGGCCTGCACCTCTTCGACCAAGATCACCCCGTTTTGCACGCAGATGCCAGCCACCGCGATGAAGCCCACCGCCGCCGAGATCGACAGGTGCATGCCCGCCAGGGCCAAGGCCCCGAAGCCACCCACCAGCGTGAACGGCACCATGGCCAGCACCAGGGCTGCGCGGCTGACCGACTTGAAGGCCCAAAACAGCAGCACGAAGATGGCCGCCAGCGACAGGGGCACCACGATCATCAGCCGTTGCGAAGCGCGTTGCTGGTTTTCGAACTGCCCGCCCCAGGTCATGCGGTAGCCCTCGGGCAGGTGCACAGCCTGGGCCACCTTGGCCTGGGCCTCGGCCACGAAGCTGCCCTGGTCTCGGCCGCGCAGGTTGGCCTTGATGTGCACCATGCGCCCACCGGCTTCACGCGAGATGCGGGTGGGGCCTTGGCGCACCGTCACGCTGGCCACTTCTGACAGCGGCACCGAGCCGCCATCGGGCAGGGCCACGGGCAGGCGCTCGACCGCATCGATGGCGTCGCGCCAAGGCTGGTCAAAGCGCAGCGTGATGTCCAGGTTGCGGCGCGGCTGGAAGTAGGTGTTGACGGTGACACCGCCGAGCGCGCCTTGCACGATGGCATTGAAGCTGGCCACCGTGATGCCATGGCGCGCGAGGCGATCGCGGTCAGGCTCGATGGCCACCTCGCTTTGGCCATTGATGCGGATGGCCTCGACATCAGCGGAGCCGCGCACGCCTTGCAGCACACGCACCACCTCGTCGGCCTTCTCGCTGAGCACCTCCAGATCGGGGCCGAAGATCTTGACGGCCAGCTCGCCCTTGCCGCCCGACAAGGCTTCTTCCACGTTGTCTTCGATCACCTGGCTGAAGTTGGGGTGCACGCCGGGCAGCACCTCCATGCGGTGCGAGATGTCTTCGATCAGCTGTTCTTTGTCGGCGAAGCGCCAGGTCTTGCGCGGCTGCAGGTTGGCCAGCATCTCGATGCTGTTGGGGCCTTTGGGGTCGGTGCCGTCATCAGGCCGGCCCACCTGGGTGACCACGCGGTTGACCTCGGGCGTGGCCAGCAGCACGGCGCGCAATTGGCGCTCAACGGACTTGGTCGTCTCCATGCCGCTGGCGGGCGGCAGGCTCATGGTGATCCACAGGTTGCCCTCGTCGAGCTTGGGCAGGAACTCGCTGCCCAGCACGCCCACCAGGGTGAGGGCCGCACCCAGCGTCACCGCCGAGATCGCCAGCAAGCGGTTGCGGTGGGCCACGCAGGCCAGCAGTAGCTGGCGGTAGCGCGCCTTGGTCGCCTCCATCCAGTGCAGGTGGCGCTCCAGCAGCGGGCGGTGGCTGACCAGGTAGGCCAGCATGGTGGGGATCCAGGTGAGCGTCAGCAGCACCGCACCCGCCAGCGCGAACGACAGCGTGAACGCCATCGGCGAGAAGATCTTGCCCTCCACCCGCTGGAAGGTGAAGATCGGCAAGAAGGCCAGGATGATGATGGCCTTCGAGAACACGATGGGGTGGCCCATGCTGGTGGCCGTTTGCTTGAGCGCCGCCAGGCGGTGCGGGGTGTCGGCCTTGGCGGCGCCTTGCGCAGCCTCCAGCGTGAGGCGCACCATGAGCGCCTCCACCAGCACCACGGCCGAGTCGATGATGATGCCGAAGTCCACCGCGCCCAGCGAGATCAGGTTGGCCGACATGCCCTTGATGTGCATGAGCGTGAAGGCGAACAGCAGCGCCAGCGGGATGACGCTGGCCACGATCAGCGCAGCCGCCCAGTTGCGCAGGAAGATCACCAAGATGGCGACCACCAGCACCGCGCCCGTCAACATGTTTTCAGTGACCGTGCTGACGGTGTGGGCGATCAGGTTGCGCCTGTCGTAGACCTGGGCCAGGCTCACCCCCTTGGGCAGGTGAGGGCGCAGCTCGTCCATGCCAAGCATGAGCGCCTGCACCACCTTGGCCGGGTCTTGCCCCTTGGTCATGTTGACCACGCCTTCCACCACGTCGTCTTGCTGGTCGATGGCGACGATGCCGGAGCGCTCGTGCTCGCCAGCGGCCACCGTGGCCACATCGCCCACGGTGATGGGCTGGCCATGGCGCGAGGTGACCACCGTGCGGCGGATGTCGTCGAGGTTGCGGTAGAGGCCCAAGGCGCGCACCACCAGGGCCTCATCGCCTCGGCGCAGCAGCCCGCCGCCGGCGTTGGCGCTGTTGACGCTCAAGGCGTCTTGCAGTTGAGCGAAGCTCAGGCCGAACTTGACCAGGGCCTGCGGGTTGGCGCGCACCTGGATCTCTTGCAGCGCGCCGCCCATGGTCACGACGTCGGCCACGCCCGCCACCCGGCGCAGGGCCGGGCGCACGGTGGTGTCCTGGATGGCCCGCAATTCAGACAGCGGCATGCCAGCTGGGCCTTTGAGGGTGTAGCGGTAGACCTCGCCCACGGCCGTGGTCAGCGGGGCCAACTGCGGCGTGACACCCGGTGGCAGGTTGACGCCTTGCAGCTTCTCCAGCACCTGCTGGCGGGCAAAGTAATCGTCGGTGCCATCCGAGAACAACATGGTCACCACCGACAGGCCCGTCATCGAGATGGAGCGCAACTGCGTGAGGTGGGGCACGCCGCTCATCTCGACCTCGATCGGGCGCGAGATGCTGCGCTCGACCTCTTCCGGCGCGCCGTTGGGCAGCGGCGTGATGATCTGCACCTGCACATCCTGCACGTCGGGGAAGGCCTCGACGGGCAGGTTGGCCACGGCATAGCCGCCGACCACCAGCAGCGCCGTGATGGCCAGCAGGACAAAGATGCGCTGGTTGAGCGCGAAGCGAACGATGCGGTCCAACATGCTGTGCTGCCTCAGTGGGCTTCGCTGAGTTCGGCGTCCAGCAGGATCGCGCCTTGCGTGACGATGCGGGCGGTGTCAGCCAGGCCTTGGCCCACATGGCTGACGGTGCGGCCGCGCGCCACCAGGGTGACCGGGGTCTTGGTCAGCTCACCCGGGCGGGTTTCAACGAACACATGGCTTTGCGCGCCGGTGGTGACGATGGCCCCGTTGGGCACGACCACGGCTGCGGGCACCTCGGTGTCGAGTGCGGTCAGGCGAACGAACATTTCGGGGCGAGCCTGGGCGGGCGGTGCATCCAGGTGCACACGCACGGGGATGCGGCGCACGTCGGCATCCATCAGCACGCCAATGTGGCTGATGTGCCCTGGCATGGGCGCGGTCAATGCATCGCTCTCGACCTTGACCAGCTGGCCCACGCGCAGGTGCTGCACGTCGGTCTCACTGACCTCGGCGACCGCATCCAGGTGACGCAGGTCGGTGATGACGAAGGCGGGGGTGTCAGCATCGGGGCGCAGCTCTTGGCCCGGGTTGAGGTGGCGCTCGGCCACCACACCATTCAGCGGCGCCCGCACGGCAAAGCGGCCGCCCTGGTCAGAGGGCTTCATGGCGAGTTCACGCACCCGGGCAGAGGCCCGTGTGAGCTCGGCCTGGGCGGCCCGCTCGTCGCCTTGGGCCTGCTCCAGCTCGCGCGTGGCGATCACGCCGGCATCGTGCAATTGCCGCGAGCGTTGCAGCTGGGCGGCCTTGACGTCGTGGTCGGTCTGGGCCTTGCGCAGGTCGGCCAGCGCCGCATCCACATCGGGCGCATACAGCTCGGCCAGCACATCGCCGGCATGCACCACCTGGCCCGGCTCGACAGCGATGCGCAGCACCTTGCCGGCCACGGGGCTGTACACGCGCACCGTGTGGTCTTCATCGAAGGCGATGCGGCCTGGCAGTGGGTCGACCACAGGAGGCGCTTCGCGGTGCACCGTGTCGATGTGCAGGGCGGCCAGCTGGGGCGAGCCCACGTCGTAGTGCAGCGCGGTGGCCGACAGCACATGGCGCGATGCGGTGGCCTCTGCGGCGCGCGGCTCAGCACCCGACTGGTGATGGAGGATGGCATAGCCCGCCAGGATGACCACGGCGGCCGCGACGATCTGGGGCAGTTTGGATGTCTTCATGGGTCACTCGGCAATCGGGGCGGGCGTGTTCAGGGCGGCAGCGGCTTTGGCCAGGTCGGCCTGTGCGGTGCCCTCGTCCAACTCGGCGGCGTAAAGGGCACGGCGGGCGTCCAGCACGTCTTGCAGACCGAGGGCGCCTTGCTGGCGCGCGAACTCGGCGGCCTTCAAGGCCTCGCGGGCTTGGGGCAACAGCTGGATGCGCAGGCGCTGCAGGCGATCGCTCGCCTCACGCAGGGCATCGCCCTGTGCCTGCCAAGTGGCCTGGGCCTGCGCCACCGCGTCTTGCCACTGCGCTTCGGCCTCTTGCGCGGCCAGCAGCGCGCGCTGGCGCGGCCCATCTTGGCGGCCATCCATGCCCAGCGGCACAGCAATGCCCACGCCCCACAGGCGATCGGCCACCACGGGGTTGTGCTCGAACTGCACGCTCACGGTCACGTCGGTGCTGCGCTGTGCATCGGCCAGGCTCAGCGCCTGTTGGCTGGCGGTCCAACGGCTGCGCGCTGCGGCCACTTCGGGGCGCGCGGCCACCCAGCTGTCTTGGGCCATGCCGTCGGTTGAGGGGGGTGTCGGCCAGTCGTCGTCAGCCGACAGCTGGCTGGCTTGGGGTGTCAGGCGCAACAAGGCAGCGAGCTGTTGCTGGGCTTGGCGCCAGGCCAATCGGGCGATGCCCAGATCGTTTTGGCTGCGTTGCGCCTCAACTGCCAGGCGGGTGGCTTCCAGGCGAGACAGGTCGCCCTTGTCCAACCTGATCTGCGCGAGCCGGCTGGTTTCGGCGGCCAGTTGGGCGTGGCGCTCGCGTGTGGCCAGCTGCTCCTGTGCCAATTTGAGGTCCCAGTACGCTTGGCTGGCGGCCACCCGCTGGGACAAAACGGTGCCATGCCAGCTTTGGCGTGCCGCCGCCTGGTTGGCTTCAGCCACTTGCGCGCGCAGCGCAGGCTTGTCGCCACGCTCGATCACATGGTCGATGCGCGCGATCGTGTCGATGGGCTTGTGCCAGGCGTCGCCTTGCAGGTGCCGAGGGTCGATGGCCTGGCTCAAGACGCTGAACTGCGTGGGGGGGCCGAGCCGCGCCGACACGGCATCGGCCTGGGTGCCTTGCCACTCCCGCTGGGCGCTGCGCACGGCAGCGTTGGCTTCATCGACGCGCTGCCAGATCTCTGGCAGGTGGCGAGGCAGGGAGGAGGGCTCGGTCGCATGGGCCATCAGGCCATGCATGCCCGCAGCCCACGTGATGGCCCAGGCCATGACACAGCGGGATCGGCGCGCAATCAATCTAGACATGGCGAAACAACAAACAACAGAGGGCGCAGTGGCAAACTTCGGCGTGGGGCCAGCACTTGGCCTGGCCGCACGCCGCACTGTGTGTTGGCCACCTTTCTGCATCCTTTCGGATACCGCCATGCGCTTGCTCATCGTTGAAGACGACGCCCCCCTGGCCGAAGGGTTGGCCGCCAACTTGCGGCTCAGCGGCTATGCAGTCGATTGGTTGTCGACCGCTGACCAAGCGCTGGCGGCATTGGCGGTGGAGTCCTTCGATGCGGTGGTGCTGGACCTCAACCTGCCCGATGCCGATGGGCTGACGGTCTTGCGCCAGGCCAGGTCCCGGGGCGTGAAGACCCCGGTGCTCATCCTGTCTGCACGCGATGAGATCGAAGACCGTGTGCAAGGCCTCAACCTGGGCGCTGACGATTACCTGATCAAGCCCTTTGACCTCAGCGAGCTTGAAGCGCGCCTGCGGGTGCTGATCCGACGCGCTCATGGCGGGCAGGTGCTCAACGAGGTGACCGTGGGGCAACTCACCGTGGACCTGGCCCAGCGCCGTGCCTTCCTGCGAGACCATGATCTGGGCTTGACCGCGCGCGAGTTCACGCTGCTGCAACACCTGGCACTGCGCCAAGGGCAGGTCATGGCCAAAGACCTGCTGCTTGGCCGGCTGGTTGACTTTGACCAGAGCATGAGCGCCAACGCCATGGACATCTTGGTGCACCGGGTGCGCAAGAAGCTCGATGGCAGCGGCGTGAACCTGCGCACCTTGCGTGGCCTGGGCTACTTGCTGGAGGCCCAGCCTTGAGCCGCGTGAGCCTGCGCCACGGCCTGACCCTGCGCGTGGGCGTGTGGATGCTGGTGCTGTCGGTGCTGGTGTCGATGGCCAGCTACCGGCTCGCGCTCATGTTTGGCGATGAAGCCTACGACGAGTGGCTGTTGGACTCCGCCCGCACGCTGGCCCAGTTCGTCAAGGTGCAGGATGGGGCGGTGCGCTTCGACCCCAGCAGCCGGACCCTGAGTGCGCTGGTGTTCGATGCGCACGATCGCGTGTTGTTTCGCATCAGCGATGATCGAGAGGGCTGGGTGGCCGGACAGGCCCATCTGGCCGACCAGGCCTTCCAGGGGCAAGGCTTGGTGCGCTACCAAAACCTGGTGGTGGATGGCCAGGCCATGCGTGCGGTCGAGCTGACCGCGGCCGAGGTGAATCCTGGCTCGCTCGTGCGCATCGTGGTGGCCGAGACGCTCAACAAGCGCAACCGCCTGGCTTCGCGCATGCTGGGCACGGTGATGCTGGTCAGCGGGCTGTTGACCCTGTTGACCTTGCTCGCCTTGCGCGATGCGATCCGGCGAGGCTTGCGCCCCTTGCAACTGTGGACCGACGCCGTGCGCAGCCGGCGTGCTGGCGACCTCACCCCCTTGCCTGCGGCGCAGGTGGCCGAAGAGCTGGACGCCTTCACCGATGCCATCAACGGCCTGCTCGCGCGCTTGCAACTGGCCATGCAGTCACAGCAACGCTTCATTGGGGATGCCGCGCACCAACTGCGCACCCCGCTGACCGCGCTGCAGCTGGAGCTGACCCACGCCCTGCGTGAGACCGAGCCCCTGCGGCACCAGCAGGCGCTCACCCAGGTCAAGCTGGCCATCGACCGCATGGCGCGCCTGACCCACCAACTGCTGACCCTGGCCCGGGCCGAGCCCGGCGCCCTGGCCGATGGCCACTTCGATCGCTTGGATTGGCGCAAGTTGGCGCATGGCGTGTGCATGCGCCAGATCGATGGCCTGCTGCGCAGTGACCTGGACTTGGCGTTCGAGGGAGACGAGCCCGTGTGGGTGCGGGGAGACGCCCTGTTGCTGGAAGAGCAGGTGCACAACCTGCTGGACAACGCCAGGCGCTATGCCGGAGCGGGCGCCCAGGTTTTGGTCAAGGTCTCACATGAAACCGGTGGCCCCTGCCTGTGCGTGGAGGACAACGGCCCCGGCGTGCCCGAGGCCGAATTGCCCCGCCTGACCACCCGCTTCCACCGGCCTGCTGGCAGTCCGCCCGGTGGCTCTGGGCTCGGCCTGGCCATCGTGGACGAGATCTCGCGCCTGCACCGTGGCCAGTTGACGGCCGAGGCCGTGGCGCCCCACGGCCTGCGGCTGCGCATCACCTTGCCCGCGGCCGAGGTGCCCGCAGCTGCTCCCGCTCAAGGCTGAGCGGCAGGTGCAGGCACCGCCTGCAGCGCAGACATCAAGGTGTCGAGGTACAGCTTGCTGGCCTGCATGTTGTTGTGGCCGGCACCTGGCACCACCACCAGGGTCGATGCCGGGTAGCGGTCATGCAAGGCCTGGGCATGGGCCAGGGGGATGAGGTCGTCGCGGTCGCCGTGCAGGATCAGGGTGCGCGCAGCCTTGGATTGCGGCAGCTGCTCGTCGGTGTGCAAGGGGTAGCGCAAGGCAAAGCCCGGCACCCAAGGGTAGCGTTCGCTGGCCATGCGCTGCATGCTTTCGTAGGGGGATACCAGCACCAGCAGGTCGCTGGGGACGCGTGCAGCGAGCTTGGCGGCCAGTCCTGTGCCCAACGACCTCCCCATGATCACCAGCCGCCGGCCAGCGTAGGCCGGGGCCACCGATTGGTAGGCCGCCCACACGTCATCGTGCAGCTGCTGCTCGTTGGCGGGCTCACCTGTGCTGCGGCCAAAGCCCCGGTAGTCGATCACGAACACATCGAAGCCGGCCTGGTCCCAAAACGAGGTCTGGGCCAGCCAGTTGGCCACGTTGCCGGAGTTCCCGTGCAGCAGCATGATCAGGCCTTTGCTGCCGCCAGGTCGTTGGTAGAGCCAGCCGTGCAGGCGCGCGCCCGGCACATCGACATGGCGGTCCCACACGCCAGCGGGGCGAGGCACATCTGCCGGCAAGGGAGAGCCGTGAAAGAGCAGGGCTTCTTGCTTGACGGCAACGGTGGTGACAGCAGCTCCCCACAGGAGCAATGCAGCAGAAATCAATGGCAGCATGAGGCGGGTAGCGCGCGAGCGAAAACGGATCACTGAGCCTACCCGATCTGCTGGCGCCCTGCTGGCGGCAAGGCGGCTGCGCATCAACCGAAGAGCTCGATCGCTGGGCCGTCTGTGGCAGCCATGGCGCTGGACGCCGGACCGCGTTGCACCGGTGGCGTGAGTGCGGCAAAGCGGTCCCGCTGGGCCTGCATGTAGTGCTGCAGGGCGCCAGGCTCTTGCTCGGCGCGACCATCCAGCGCTTGCACCTGCTGCAAGGCCTCTTGCACACACTCGATTTGCTGGCGCAGGATGTCTTGCGAGCCCACCTGAGAGAGCGTGTCGGCGATGTGCATCTCGATCTGCTCGTGGCCCGAAAGCACCTCGGCGATCACCTCTTGCAGGCGCAGCTGGTCCATCGACTGGGTGAAGCGGTCTTGCATGGCCGAGATGTCAGCGATCACCTGGCGCATGTTGCTGCTGCTGGTGCTGCGGTCAGAGACCGCATTGACGCGGGCCAGCTCCTCGTCGATGCCATCGGTGGCCTTGTGGATGCGCTGGGCGATGTCATCGGCCACGCGGCCCACCTGGTTGGCGAGCTGGCGGATCTCGGCAGCCAGCACCGCGAAGCTGCGGCCCTGTTCACCCGCGCGGGCGGCTTCGATGGCGGCGTTGATCGACAGGAAGTTGGTTTGGCGTGCCACCTGGCCGATGTCTTCCACCAGGGTGCCCAGGTCCTTGACCTCTTGCAGGCGGCGCAGGCGCTCGATGTTGGCCTCGATTTCCTTTTCCTGCGTCTCCACGAACATCTGCAGGATGCTGCCCAGTTGCGAGTCCACCATGGCCTTCTCGTTCATGATGCGCGTGAGCTGCTGGCCATTGTGGTCTGTGCGCCGGATGCGAGCGAGCTGCTCGGTCGATTCACGGTGGATGGTGTTGATGCGGTCGATGACCTGCAAGGCGCTGTCTTCAGAGCCGCGCAAGGCGTCCATGAGTTGACGCTGCAGGTCATTGAGGTGTGCGGTGGCGCGGGGCGAGGCGTCCGTTCGTCCACCCGTGTTGTCAGACGGGTGCCCCCAGAGGCGCAGGCCAGCCCAAGTCAACAAGGCACCTGAGGCCGTGGCGCAGGGCAACACCCACCAAGATGCCTCGGACCACCACCAGCCCACGCCCGAGCTCGCCAAAGCGAGCACCAAGGTCAAGGCCAGGGCTGGCAGCGCCGGGATCGACACGGTCGTGCGGGGGGAGGGCATGGTCACTCCGTGGTGTGGGGTGTGGCGGGGGAGGGGGTGCTGCCTTGCGGCTGCGATTGCGTGAGCTGGCTGACGAGTGAGATCAGCTCCCAGGGGCTGAAGGGCTTGACCAGGTAGGCCCGCACGCCGGTCTCCAGGCCCGCGTCGATGTCGCTGGCGCGGCCCAGGGCCGACAGCATCACGATGGGGATGTGCGCGGTGCTGGCGTCTTCGGCCAGCACACGGCTGGCGGTGATGCCGTCCATGCCGGGCATCATCACGTCCATCAAGATCAGGTCGGGCTTGCGCTCTCGGGCCATGCGGACGCCGGACTCGCCATCGTCGGCTTCGATGACCGCGTAGCCTTTGAACTCCAGGGTCATGCGGATGAGGCGCCGGATGTCCGGCTGGTCTTCGATCGACAGGATGGTGGTTCGCATGGGGCTCTCACATCGCTCAGGTCGTCAGGGCCATGGGGCGGCTGGCCTCCGCTGGCGCAGGAAGGGGCGGGGCTGCAGGGGGCAGTTCGACGGGCTCGTGTGGCAGGCTCAGCAGCATCACGGCGCCGCCATCGGGGTCGTTGTGGGCCACGATCTGGCCGCCGTGGGCCTGCATCAGCTTGCGCGTGATGTGCAGGCCCAGGCCGGTGCCGCCCGAGCCATCACGGGTGCGGCTGGACTGCACAAACGGCAGGAAGATTGCCTCCAGCTCGGCCTCTGGGATGCCTGGGCCGTGGTCGCGGATGCGCAGCCGGGTGCCCTGCTCGGGCGAGGTCTCGGCCTGCAGCTCGATGGCGCTGTGGTCCGGCGCAAAGCGCAGGGCGTTGGCCAGCACGTTGCGCAGCACCTGCTGGAAGCGGAAGGCGTCCACACGGCCCCAGATGGCGGGCTCGGGCCAATGTTGCGCCAGGCGCAGGTCGCGCTGGCTGGCCTGTGTGGTCAGCTCCGCCCACACCTCGCTGACGAGTGGCGCCAGCAGTTGCCGCTTGGGCGTCACCATGTGGTGGCCGCCGTCGAGCTTGGAAGCATCCAGCAGGCCATTGACCAGGGTGAGCATGCGTTGCCCACCGTTGTGGATGTCGTTGAACATCTGGTCGTACGGGGGCTGATCGGCCGCGAAGTGCATGCCCAATTGCGAGAAGCCGATGATGGATTGCAGTGGCGTGCGCAGCTCGTGGCTGATGGTGGCGATGAATTCGGACTTGGCGTGGTTGGCCGCCTGGGCTTCTTCAGAGGCCCGCACCAGGTCGGTGATGTCCACGCGGAAGCTCACCATGTGCCCATCGGGCATGCGCCGCTCCAGGATGCGCAGCACGCGGCCGTTGTCGAGGTGTTGCACCACGGTGCAGTTGCCATCGCGGTGCATGCGCAAGCGGCTTTGGATCCAGTCTTCTTCGCGGCCCACGGCGGCCTTGTACTGGCCTCGGCGCACACCCTCGCGGATGATGTCTTCAAAGCGCTGGCCGGGCACCAGCAGGTCCGCCGAGGTGCCGTACATCTGGCGGTAGCGCTCGTTGCACATCACCAGCCGGTCGTCGGGGTCGTACATCACGAAGCCCTCGTCGATGGTGTCGATGGCCACGCGCAGCAAGTCGGCCTGGCGACGGATTTCGGCCTTGAGTGCGCGGTTGGCGGTGATGTCTTGGATGGCGCCGAGCACGGCGGTGACGCCGCCGTCGCCATACTCGCATTCGGCCACCACGCGCACCCAGATCTGGCGACCGCGCGGGGTGCGCAGCGGCAGCTCCACGTCCCAGTTGCTCAGGCGTGGCCCCAGGTCATCGAGCACGGGTTGCAACAGGGCTTCGGCCTCGGGGGTGATCATGCCCAGCAGGTCCAGCGGGCTGCCTTCCACGCCGGGCTCCAGGTCCAAGATGCGTGCGGTCTGGTCGGAGTAGGTCAGCACCTGATCGGGCAGGCGCAACTGCCAGCCGCCCACGCCGGCGATGCGGCCGGCCTTGTCGAGGAAGGTCTGGCTCTCGCGCAAGGCCACCTCGGTCTCCTTGCGCGCGGTGACGTCGTATTGGAAAGACACGAAGGCAATGATCTGGCCGCGTGCGTCGCGCACGGGCTGGATGTCGAGCTCCACCCAGTAGGTTTGGCCTTGCTTGCCCCGGTTGAGGATGAGCCCGCTGAACGGCAGGCCCTGGTTGAGGTTGCGCCGCATGCGCTCGATCACGCCGGGGTCGGAGCCCTCGAATTGGAGGAGTTCGGCCGGGGAGCGGCCCCGCACTTCGTCCAGGGTGTAGCCCGTCAGCCGGGTGAAGCTGTCGTTCACCCAGGTGACCACGCGAGAGGCGCTGGTGACGATCACCACGTTGGACGACTGGCGCACGATCTGCGCCAACAAGGCCGAGTCATCGCCCTCGGAGAAGTTGCGCATGGCGACCTCTGGGGAGTCCGTCGACACCTGGGGCAGATCTGCGCTGGGCACTGCGCCCGGTGCCTCAGGCAGGTCGCTTGGGACGGGCGGCGCCTCCAAGGGGGCGGCCGGGTGTCGTCGCCGCCAGACCCAAGGCGCCGACGCCAGGATCCCCCAAGCGGCCCACCACAGCATGTGGGGGGCTTGGGGCCACAGCGCTGGCAGGCGCCACATCACGGCCCCCAGCCCCATGCCGGTGGCGCAGCCCCACACCACCCAGGGCCAGGCCGCATGGCTGGCGGAGGAGGCATCGGTGACTCGAGGCGGCATCGGCAGGGCCCTTTCGGCAAGCGGCGTTCGGCCGCGTCCCACACCGGGTGAGGCAAACCGATGCCCCATTTTCGGGCGCTTGAAGGGCGGCTTGAGCCGCGCCCGCGTGGAGGATTGCCGTCAGCGTCGGCTTTGCAGGTGGCGCAGCTTCACGAAGGCCAGGGCGGCCATGACGGCGTCGTTGACCGCGTCATGGGCCTCGCGCACCGGCAGGCCCAGGTCGGCCATCATCGTGGCAAAGCGCAGGTCGATGCGGCGGCTGTCCTGCTCGTGGTGAGGCAGCTGCCGCAGCTTGTGGTCGTAGTACAGGCCTGACACCTCGATGCGCGGCTGCGGCAGGCCCATGCCCAGCAGCGGGAACAATGCACGGTTGACCATGGCCACGTCGAACGACAGGTAGTAGCCCACCAGGGGGCGGCTGCCGATGAAGTGCATGAGCTGGTGCATGGCCTCGTCGATCCGTACGCCCTGGGCCACGTCCTGCTCGCGCAGGCGGTGCACCTTCACGCTGTCGGCGGTGAGGCGGCGTTTTTCGGGGCGCACGATCAACTCGAGGCGTTCGCTGGTCATCACGGTGTTGCCGCAGATGCGCACCGCACCGATGGCGATGATCTCGTCCTTCTGCACATTGAGGCCCGTGGTCTCGCAATCCAGGGCCACCCACTCGTTGGGCGGTGGGTCGTCCCACATGAAGCGGAAGCGCTCGTCGCCCAAGTGGTAGAGCATCCAGGCGCGCTTGAGCTGGTGCCAGGCCAGCGTGGGGCTCAGGGCGGTGCTCACAGGGCTTCCAGGTGAAAGCGCTGGCGCAGCAGCAGCTTGAACTGCTTGACCACCTGCAGTGCGTCTTTGAGCAGGTCGCGGTCAAGTGAGCTCAGCCGTTCGGCGTCGACCTCGCCGCTGACCGGCTTGCCTTGCGCGAGCTCGTGCAAACCGGCCTTGAGCTTGAGCCCCATCAAGAAATGCAGGGCGTCGGTCAGCTCGGTGCCGGTGCGCACGGGCAGCTTGTCGGCGGCCACCAGCGCCCGGATGCGTTCGACCGTGCCCAGCGCCTCGACCTGGTGGGCCAGCGCCAGGCTGCGCACACCGTGCACCAGCGGAAAGATGCCCAGCTTTTTGAGGTCGAGCTGCTGCGGGGCGGAGGCGCCCAGGGGCCACAGCCGGTTCCACCAGCCGCTGGCGTGGCCAAAGGCCTCGGTGGCCGAGGCGAAGCGCGCCAGCAGCACGTCGTTGCCGCTGGCCTGGGCCGACACCGTCTGGCTCACCGACTGGCGCACCAGGCGCAGCAGCGAGGCGTCGCCCGCCACGGCATGGGCGTCCATGAAGATTGCCAGCGCGATCAGCTGGTCGGCATCGGGCGCCAGCATCCAGCTGCGCACCTGCTGGATGAAGCCGGCCACGTCGTGCCGCCAGGCCGGGTTGTTGACCATGATGCACCCTGGGCATTCGGGGTAGCCGAAGCCCATCAGCGCAGCCGAGAAGCGCTCGCAGATCAGGCCCAGGTCGTCGGGCGGCTGGTAGCCCTGGCGCCAGACCAGGGCGTTGTCCTGGTCGGTCTTGAGCAGCTGCTCGCCGCGGCCTTCGCTGCCCATCACGAACAGGCAGCTGTTGGCCACCAGATCAGGCGGCGCGATCAGCTGCCAGGTGCGCTCGAACAGGCGCGCATTGAGCTCTTGCACCAGCCGGCCGATCTGCGCCACGCGCGTGCCACCACGGTGCAGCAAGGTGATGAGGCGGGTGATCTGCGCGGCGGCGGCCTGCAGCGCGCTGAGGTCTTGCGCCTCGGCGATCTGCAGCGAGATCAGGTGCGAGTGGTTGGACAAGAAGCTCAGCAAATCGAGCTGCTCCAGCAGCCCCAGCACCGGCGCGCCGGGCTCGTCGCCCTGTGTGACCACCAGGCGGCGCACCTTGTGGCGGATCATCGCGGTCAGCGCGTCGAACACCAGCGCGTGGTCGGCCACCGTCACCAGCGGGAACTGGGCCACATCGCCCACCGCCAACTCGTGCAGCGGCACGCCGCTCAAGATGGCTCGCTGCAGCCCGCTGTTGCTGAACAGGCCCAGCCGCGTGGGGCCCATGCGGCTGTCGCGCACCAGCACGGCCTTGAGGTGGTGCTGAGCAATCAGGCGCACCACCGAGACCACGTCCAGCGTGGCCTCCACCGTGTGGGCCGGCCGCAAAAACGTTTGGCGCACCTCGGCCATGGTCAGCGACTGCAACTCGTGCTGGTCGTGCCGGCCCGAAAGCGCGTTGAGCTTGTTCGAGAGGTCGGAAAACAGCAGCGCGCCGAAGGTGGCGTTGCTGGCGATCAGGCCCATCACCGTGTCGCGGGCCAGCTGGTAGGCCACCACCTCTTCGGCGGCGATGAACTGGTCAGCCACCTGGCCTGCCACCAGGCCCCGGCCATCGAAGGTGTCATCGGGGCCGTACGTGGCCACCACCTCGTCGCCATCGCGCTGCTGTACCAGGCCTTTGATGACGATGAACAGGTGGGAGGGCTGGGCCCCCACGGCCAAGATGGTCTCGCCTTGCGGGAAGTAGGCCAGGTCAACGCTGTGGCGCACCTGCAGGCGTTCGGCCTCGCTGAGGCAATCGAAGGGCGAGGCGTGGAAGTTGAAAGCGCTGGGCATGGGCCCCTGGTGGGTGGTGGACCGAAGGAGGATCGAACTCCCGACCTCTGCATTGCGAACGAAGCGCTCTCCCAGCTGAGCTATCGGCCCGTGCTGAAAATTCTAGGGCAACTCGCGCGGCGAGGCCAGGGCCGGCAATCCTTGCAGGGCCACGAACAAACCCGATTGATCCAGCTCAGACAAGCCTGCTGCGGCGGCCTGGGCATACAGCGCGCCCAGGTGCTGGGTGATGGGCAGCGCCAGCGCCAGGCCGTTGGCCGTGTGCAGGGCGTTGCGCATGTCCTTGAGCTGGATGGCCAGTGAACCGCGCTTGGCGAAGTCGCCATCGACCATGCGCTGGCCATGCACCTCCAGCACGCGGCTTTCGGCAAAGCCACCGCGCAGGGCCTGGCGCACCTTGGCGGGATCGGCGCCACCCTTGGCGGCCAGCAGCAGGGCCTCGGCCACCGCACCGATGGTGATGCCCACGATCATCTGGTTGGCGAGCTTGGCCAGCTGGCCACTGCCACTCGGACCCACGTGGGTGACGCGGCCCAGGGGGGCCAGCATGGGCGCCAGCGCCTGCACATCGGCCTCATCGCCACCGGCCATGATGGCCAAGGTGCCTTGCTCAGCCCCCACCGTGCCCCCAGAGACCGGGGCGTCAACGTGGCGCACGCCCAGACCCTGCAGCCGGCGGCTGTGGTCTTGCGCCTGCTCAGGGAGGATGGAACTCATGTCCACCACCAGGCTACCGGCACGCAGGCCGTGGCACGCGCTGTGATCCCCCTGTCCGAACAAGACAGCCTCGACGGTGCCGCCGTGTTCCAGCATGGTGATCACCACGTCGGCTTGGGCCACGGCTTGGGCGGGCGTGTCGGCCACTTGGGCGCCATGGGCGGCCAGGGCATCGGCTTTGGGGCGCGTGCGATTCCAGACCGTCACGGGGAAACCAGCAGCCAGCAGGCGTCGGGTCATGGGGGCGCCCATCAGGCCGCACCCCAGCAAGGCAATCTGTGTCATGTCGGATACGGGGGGAGGTGTGAACTTTCCCCGCTTGTGGGTCAATCTGTCGCGTAAAGGCGGCGCTGATCCCATGTTTGAAGGAGGTCAGCCCTCTGTATTTTCAGGGAAGATGCGGTCAGGGCCCCACCGATCTGGTTATCGGGGGCGGACGGTGCTGGCCGGCCGATAACATGGAGACCCTTCTACCCATGCCGGATGCAGACGTGAACACGATTCAAGGGCAGGCGATGACCGAGGCCATGGCGCTGGCGATGGAACAGCTCGGCTTTGGTGTGCTCGTCAAGGAATTGAATTCGGGCCGTTATGTGCGGGCCAATGCCGCGGCCCAAGCCATGCTCGGGCTGCAGGGCCGCGAGGTGGTCGGCGCCACCGATGCCGACCTCTTTGACGCCGACCTGGCCCTGGCCTGGCGCGCGGCCGACCTGCAGGCGCAAGCCAGCGCCGCCGGCGTGCGTGCTGAACACAAGGTGGCGATCGCCGGTGTGCGCCGCGAGCTGCTGACGTGGCGACAGGTGGTGGGCGAGGGCGAGCAGCGCGTGATGCTCTCGGTCTGGCAAGACCTGACCGAGTTGCGCAAGCGCGACGGGCAACTGGCTTCGGCGCTGACCCAGCTTGAGCAGCAGCAGACCGCCATGGAAACGCTGCGCCGCGACATGCAGGACAACCAGGTGCGCGACACCGTGTCCGGCCTGTACCACCGCGCGCACTTTGAAGAACAACTGCGCCGCGAGGCCGACCTGTCGGCGCGCGAGCAGCGTGAATTTGCCCTGGTGGCCGTGGCCATCGACAACCTCGACGACATCCTGCGCCTGCATGGCCCTGAAGGCGGCGAGCGCGTGGTCGAGGCGCTGGGCCGTCTGCTGCGTGCGGGCACCCGCGCCATGGACTCCCCATGCCGACTGGGTGGCGACCGTTTCGTGGTGCTGCTGTCGGGCGTGGGCCTGGCCACGGCGCACTCGCGCATGGAGCAACTGCGCCGCCAGTGCTCGCAGCACATCGTGCCGTACAACGGGCAGCAGATCCCGTTCACCGTGTCGATGGGCGTGGCGAGCTTCCCGCACACGGCGGGCGCCATCGACGACCTGATGCGCTCGGCCGACCGCGCGCTCTCGTCGGCCCGCGACAAGGGCGGCAACCACATCGTGCTGGCGAGCATCCAGTTCGCGCCGGTGGCCTGAGCGCGCAGACCCACCGCAGACCCACCAAAGGAAACGGCCAGACGCCTGTTGCAGGAGTCTGGCCGTTGTGGTGTCAAGGCCCGTCGCAAACTGGTTGCCGCCTTCCTGAACCCAGGTGGATTCAGGTGGGCGAGGTCAACTTGATTTCGGGTTCATCTGACGCGAGACGATCGCACCAACCAAGTAATGTTCCAAGCCCTGGCTCAGAGAGCATCGGTTCAAGGAAATAAAGCAACCACGAACGCGACGGACGAATCCATTGTAGGCGGGCTTTGCGGCCTTGTGGGACTAATTGAGGGGCGGACATGGCCTCTTGTCGGAGGCTTGACAAAGCCCGCGTGTGCTGGCCTCAGATGAGGTGGCCGTCTTGGCCCAGGATGCGGTCGAGGCGGGCGATCAGGTCGTCGATGCGGGCCGTGGTGGCGGGGGCGTCGGCGGGTCCGCTGGCGTCGTTGGCGGCACCTGGTGAGGCTGCGGCGGTGGCGGCCGGCGCGCTCTTGGGCTCGTGCAGCAGGTAAGCCAAGTTGAGCGCGGCCAGCACGGCGATGCGCTCGCGCGCCTTGAGCTTACCGGCATCGCGGATGGCGCACATTTCGCGGTCCACGTGCGACACCGCCTGGCGCAGGCGCTCTTCACCGCCTTCCGGGCAGCCCAGTCGGTAGCTCTGGCCCATGATGGCCACTTCGATCTGCTTCATCTTGGGTGCTTTCAGGCGGTGCGGTCGGCGTCGGGCGTGGCGTCAGGCGTGGGGGCATCGCCCGATGGCGGCGTGTCGTCCAGGGCCAGCGCCGGCAGCTTGTCGATCAGCGTGTCGATGCGCGCGCGGGCGGCCGCCAGCCGCGCCTTGAGCGAATCGCGCTCTTGCAAGGTCACCTGCACCTGCTGCTGCAGCAAGGCGTTGGTGCGCGCCAGTTCTTCGTGGCGCAAAAGCAGCCGCTCGATGCGGTCGGTGAGTTCGTCGATGCGGGACATGGTCTGGCAGTCGGTGCAGGGTGCCCGTCAACAGGCGAAGGCCATTGTAGGCCGCTTACAATGTGTCCCGTTGGTGCTCGCACCGGGGTTCACCTGGTGCAGTCAAACGGGAAGCAGGAGGGCGGTTTGCCAACGGCAAACACCTGACCTGCGCTGCCCCCGCAACGGTCGGCGATCGGTGCGTGAAGCCGCAAGCTTCATGTGCCCGGCTGTGATCCTCCGCCACTGGGATGCCTCGGCATCCTGGGAAGGCCCTCACGGTTTGCATCGCCCAGCCCGGATACCGGCCAACAGGTGGTGGGTGCGTGCTTCATGGCGCGCACAGGCCGTGTCGACCCAAGCTTGCGGGGACGCTTGCATGGGTGGTTTCTCCATTCAATCAATCATGTGGATTCAAAGCAAGGCGCTGCGGGCGCCTGGGGTGCGTTCGGCTTGTGCCGTGGCGTGTGGGGTGATGCTGGCTGGCGCCGTGGTGCAGCCGGTGTGGGCCGATGCGCAGCTCGGTGAGCTGCAGGTGACGGCGACGCGCATGCCGCAGCCGGTGTCCAAGGCGCTGGCCGATGTCACGGTGGTGACCCGCGCCGACATCGAGCGCCAAGGTGCAGGCGGCGTGGCCGATGTGCTGCAAAAGCTGCCGGGCTTCCAGGTGGTGCGCAACGGTGACGCCACCTCGACCACCAGCGTCATGATCCGGGGCAGCAACACCCGCCACGTGCTGGTGCTGATCGACGGTGTGCCCACGGGCTCGCAAGCCACCGGCGGTGCCACCTGGGAAAGCCTGCCGCTGGCCTGGGTGGAGCGCATCGAGGTGGTGCGTGGTCCCCTCAGCGCGGCCTATGGCTCAGACGCCATGGGGGGCGTGGTGCAGATCATCACCCGCAAGGGCCATGGTGCCCCCCGCATGGAGCTGGCCCTGGGTGTGTCCGACCAGAGCATGTTGCAAGGCGAGCTCAGCACGCTGGGCAGCGTGGGCGAGTTCAACTACCTGGTCGGGGTGACGGGAGAAGCCAGCCATGGCTTCAACACCCGCGCCGATGCCTCGCCAACCTCGGTGGCCGCAGACCGCGATGGCCACGCCACACACAGCAGCCATGCGCGCTTTGGCTGGCAGCCGATGGCGGGGCAGCAGGTGCAGGCCAGCCTGAGCAGCACCCACATCGACAACCAGTACGACGCCAGCAAATCCTCCAAGGTGGATGACCGCGCCAAGAAGGACAGCGCACAAGCTGCGCTGAGCTGGACGGCGAACTGGATGCCGACTTGGCAAACGGTGACCAGCCTGGGGCAGACGACCGATGCTTACGAGGCCCGCAGCAGCTACATCTACCACTCGGCCACCCGCACGCAAAATGCCTCGGTGGTGAACGAGGTGAGCATCGATGAGCTGGTGGCCCGCGCGCTGCTGGAGCGCCGCGAAGACCACCTGCTCAATGGTGATTTGCCCTTGCTGGGCAGCGAGGGCCGGGGCGACCAGAAGAACAGCGGCCTGGGCTTGGGCCTGGAGTGGCGACCTGATCCTGTGGTGCTGGCCTTCAACGGCCGCGTGGACGACAACAACCGCTTTGGGGTGCACCGCACGGGCTCGGCAGCGGCGTCGATCAAGTTGGCGCCGGGCCATGCCCTGCGCGCTTCGGTGGGCACCGCCTTCCGTGCGCCCACGGTGTACCAGTTGTTCAGCAGCTATGGTGACCCCACCCTGACGCCGGAGACCTCGCAGACCAAGGAGGTGGGCTACACCTACACCGAGGGTGGCGTGCAATGGGGCGCCTCGGCCTACCGCACGCACTACGATCAGCTGATCGACTTCGACTTCAACAAGGTTTGTTGGACGGGCGATGCTGGGTGCTACGGCAACACGGCCAAGGCCCGGATCGAAGGGGTCACCCTGACGATGGCAGGCCTCATGGTGGGCGAGGTGAGCCTGCAAGGCAGCCTGGATTGGCTGAACCCGACGGACACTGCGAAGGACAAATGGTTGCCACGCCGCGCCCGCCAAGAAGCCAAGCTGCGCGCAGAATGGACCTGGTTGGACTGGAACCTCGGGGCGCAAGGCCAGTTCACTGCGCGCCGCTATGACGATGCGGGCAACACCAAGCAACTGGGCGGCTATGCGCTGTACAGCTTGGATGCCAGCCGCAAGTTGAGCAGCGAGCTGTCGGTGCTGGCCAAGGTCTCCAATGCCAGC
>Ga0228699_1000324_pt1 | contig 39723 bp, 34 predicted proteins | sample McNCre217_Aug_MG_FD_178016 | JGI IMG/M metagenome (GOLD analysis project Ga0228699, IMG submission 178016) | Freshwater microbial communities from McNutts Creek, Athens, Georgia, United States - 2-17_Aug_MG | ecosystem: Environmental > Aquatic > Freshwater > Creek | place: USA: Georgia... | reverse complement strand
GCGCATCGCGCCGGACGTCCACGATGGCGCAGTCGGTCTCCAGCGGGGCGTGCGAGACGGGGGCCATCTCGAAATCTCCCTGCACCGTGACCGCCCCCAGCTTGCTCAACGGCAGCGGCAGGAAGGGCGGGATCGCGGCCTTGAGCTTGGCCTGCAAGGTGGCGTTGGTGTCGCCATCGATGGTGCCGGCGCCCCAGGTCACATCGAGCGCGTTGACGGCATCCCAGGCCTGGCCAAAGGTCTCGGCCATCACGGCCACGCCAGGCGGGATGGGTGTGACCGAGCCGCCTCGGGGCAGCACGCACACGCCGATCACCCCGGGCATGGCCTGGATGGCCGCGAGGTTGTTGACGCTCACCACCGTGCCCAGGATGGTGGGCGGGCGGCGCACCATGGTGGGCTTGGCGTTGGGCACCGGGATGTCCAGGGTGAACTGCTTTTTGCCGGTGACGATGTCGAGCGCATCGAGGCGGCGAGCGGCCTTGCCCACCAGCTTGTACTGCCCGGCCTGCTTGGGCCGCACGTCCAGCGGCGGCGGCACCAAAGAGGCGGCTGCGCTCAGCGCACCGTAGGCGATGCGCCGCCCGTCGCCCGAGATCACGAAGCCGCCCGAGGTGCGCAGCGATGTGGGCGACACGCTCAGCTGGATGGCCGCTGCCGCAACCAAGCGGGCCCGCGCCAGCGCCGCCATCAAGGGCAGCACGCCGGCAAAGCTCCGCACCGTGGTGGAGCCGCCGGTGAGCTGGTTGTAGACCAGCTCTGGGCGCATGTCAGAGAGGGTGACGTCGACCTGGTCGAGCGCGACGTCCAGCTCTTCGGCGATCAGCATGGCCAGCGCGGTCGAGATGCCCTGGCCCACCTCGTGGCGCGGCAGCTCGAAGCGCACGCGGCCATCCGCACCCACCTGCAGCTTGACCAGCGGCATGGTGGGCAGCGAGACCTGGGTGATGGCGTCGCCCAGGTCGTAGGTGTCGGTGGTGTCTGCCGGGGTGAGCGGCAGGGCGGCGTGTGCGCCTTGGGGCACGGCCCAGCCTGCGGCCACCGTGAGCACGGGCGCGCTCAGGGCGTAGGCCAGCAGCCCGCGTCGGGTGAGGCCGCCACCAGGCGGCTGTGCGGGCTCAGGGGCTTCAGGAAACTCCAGGCCAGGTGTGGCGGGGCCGACAGCGTTCACAAGCACCTCCAGCAGCTGGCTGGAGGGGTGTGCTGGCCGGGGGTGCAGCCAGCCACCACCAGGTCCGACCGATTCACTCGGGCTGGCGGATCCTAGGCAGGGTCCTCCCGAATGACTTGCGGGTAAACCCCTGCGTCCAGCTGGCCCAACGTGGCAAATGGGGCCTGAACAGGGGCAGTCGCGCCTTTTTCCCAGGGGCGGCGCATGCCGCGGACGCACGCGTACCGCAGCCTTGACCGTGACATCTTCACGGATGGGCTTGTGGTCGTCAGGGCTGAAATCGGGTCGGGCGGGGCGGTGTGAGGGCGCGCGGCGGGGCGGGGGCAGCGTTTGCGCAGCTCAATCGGCCTGTGGCGGTGCCACTTGTCGGGCCTCCCAGGCCCGCAGGGCGCGGCGGTATGCGTCCATCGCCAGGTCGTAGGTGTCGAAGATGCACGGGTCGCAGCCATTGCCGCAGCACTCGTCGAGGTCAGGCTGCACAGGGGGCACGGGCTTGGGATCGGGGTCAGGCTGGCACATGGCGACATTGTGCCGTTCTAGCGCCACCGGCTCCTGTGGCGCCCCTCGCTCCACCCAGCCTCATGCGCTGGGCGGCTGCACCCCTGGCCCCACGGGCGGCAGCCGCCTGAAGGGCTCGGTGGCCTCCATGAGGGTCGAGTGGGCCTGCAAGGCGCGGTGTGCGTGGGGCGAGGCCACCTCGGGCTGCACGCTGTGGATGAACTGCCAGGCCACCGCCGCAGTGATGCTGGCATGGTTGAACTGCGGCGAGCCATCGCGGCCATAGGTGGCGCCGCGCTGGCCCACATCGGTGTTGAGCGCATGCAGGGCCGCGGCGAGTTGCCGGTTCACCCGCGCCAGCCAGGGCGCGTGCTGCTTGTCGGCCGGGCGCAGCTTGCTTTCGTACAGCGTTTGCACGGCTTTTTCACAGGCGGCCAGGGCCAGGCTCACGGCGCGGAAGTCTTGCTGCAGGGCGCGTGGATCGCCCGGCCACAGGGTGCGGCCTTGCGTGGCCGTGGCCTCGATGAACTGCAGGATCAGCGTCGAGTCCATCATCACCGTGCCGTCGTCACACACCAGCGTGGGCGCCTTGACCACGGGGTTGATGCGCGCGAAGTCTTCAAAGGTGCTGATGACGGAGACCGCTTCGTGCGTGAAGGGCACGTGCAGGCAGGCCATGCCGATGGCGGTGCGCCGCACGTAGGGCGAATCGAGCATGCCGATGAGGCGCATGGGTGGGCTCCTGCAGGTGCTGGCACGGGGGCCGATGTTGCACCGCAGTGTAGTGGGCCTGGCGCCAGGCCGATGCCCACAAGGTGCGGTGCGGCTCAGACCGGGCTGTGCAGCACCGCGTGGCAGGCCTCGGCGTGGCTGGCCACCAGGCCATGGCTGGCGCCCTCGATGGCCCAGGTGCGGTTGCGGGGCAGCAGGCGGTGCAGGTGGTCGACGATGGCGTGGGCCACGGCGTTCGAGCGCGTGCCGCACACCAGCCGGGTGGGCACGGCCAGGGCACGCAGCGCGTCGGCGGTGTGCAGGGCCTGGGTGCACAGGTCCCAGTGGCGCAGGTTGGCCGGCACCATCGTGGCCATCAGCGCGCGGATGTGCGGGGGCAGGGCGGCGAAGTCGTTGGCGCCGCCCCAGAAGTCGATCACCTGGCCGCACACATCGGGCAGATGGGCGGCCGCATCCTGGCGGTAGCGGCGCAGGAAGGTGGCCACCTCGGCCTGCATGGGCGCATCGCCCACCACATCGAGCACCCAGGTGGCCACGGGCTCGAACAGCGTGAGCTCGGCCAGCGGCAGGTTGCCTTTCAAGGCCTGGGCCAGGGCCACCACGCCACCGAACGAGTGGCCCACCAGGTGGATGGGCCCCGAGGTGTGTGCGGCCACCACCTGCGCGAGCCATTGCAGCTCGGTGTCGACGCTGGGCTGGCCGCCTTCGTCGGGATCGGGCATGCCGCCGTGGCCTGGCAGGCGCAGGGCCACGCTGTGTTGCGTCGGGGCCAGCAGCGCCATGAGCTTCTTCCAGGTCGACGGGGTGGCGAACGAGCCGTGCACGAACACCAGCGAAGGGGTGCCGGCCACGGGCTGGCCTTGTGCCACCACGTGGGCGTGGGTGTCCGTCGGTGTGACCATCTGGGGGCTGCCTTCACTGCTGGGCGCGGGGTGCGCCACCGCAGTATCGCAGCGCTCAGGCGAACATGCCGCCCGAGGCCTCCACGCGCTGGGCGTTGACCCAGTGGCTGTCGCTCGACAGCAGCGCGGCGATGGCGGTGCCGATGTCATCGGGCAGGCCGGCGCGGCCCAGCGCGGTGACCGAGGCCACGAACTGGTTGAGCTCGGCACTGTCGCGCACGGCACCACCGCCGAAGTCGGTTTCGATGGCGCCCGGGGCCAGCGTGTTGACGCGGATGCCGCGCGCGCCCAGCTCCTTGGCCAGGTAGCGGCTCATCACCTCGATGCCGCCCTTCATCATCGCGTAGGCCGCGTAGCCGGGGATGGAAAAGCGCGTGAGCCCGCTCGACACATTCAGCACGCTGCCGCCATCGGCCAGCAGGGGCAACAGCGTTTGCGTGAGGAAGAAGGGGCCCTTGAGGTGCACGCGCATCAGCTCGTCGAATTGCGCTTCGGTGGTGTCGGCCACCAGGGCGTGCACGCCCATCCCGGCGTTGTTGACCAGGTGGTCGATCTGCGTGCGCTGCCATTGGCTGGCCAGCACCTCGCTCAGGGCCTGGGCAAAGGCTGGGAACTGGCCGCTGTCGCCCACATCGAGCTGCAGGGCGGCGGCCTGGCCACCGAGGGCGCGCACCTGGGCCACCACGGCATCGGCCTCGGCGCGCTGCGTGCGGTAGGTGATGACGCTGTCGGTGCCGCGTGCGGCCAGCGCCAGGGCGGCGTGGCGGCCCAGGCCACGGCTGCCGCCGGTGATCAGGGCGATGGGGCGCACAGCACGTGGCGTGGCAGGGTGAGTGGGGGTGGATGCAGACATCGTGGAACTCCAAAGCGGTGGCGAATGGGGGCACTGTATTGATCCGCTTGTGTTTGATAAACCATGCAAAATGCGTTGCACCGTCCATTCAAAACGAACAATCCAACCCATGAGCCCCGCTTTGCAACCCGACGCCCTGCGTGTGTTCGTCCGCGTGGCCGAGCTGGCCAGCTTCACCCAGGCGGCGCAAAGCCTGGGGTTGCCCAAGGCCAGCGCCTCGGCGGCGGTGCAGCGGCTGGAGGCCAGCTTGGGGGCGAGGCTGTTTCACCGCACCACGCGGCGCGTGCAGCTCACGGCCGACGGCCAGGCCTTTTACGAGCGCAGCCGCGCCGTGCTGGCCGAGCTCGACGACATGCAGGCGCTGTTCCAGCCCGTGGCGCATGGCTTGCGGGGCCACCTGCGGGTGGACATGCCCACCCGCATCGCCCACGAGGTGGTGATGCCGGCCTTGCCGGGCTTTTTGGCGCAGCACCCGGCGCTCACGCTGGAGCTCTCCAGCACCGACCGCCGCGTGGACCTGGTGCGCGAGGGCTTCGACTGCGTGCTGCGCGTAGGCCGGCTCAGCGATTCGAGCCTGGTGGCGCGGCCCGTGGGCCTGGCGCCCATGGTGAACCTGGCCAGCCCCGCCTACCTGGCGCGCCACGGCGTGCCCCAGACGCTGGCCGATCTGGCGCAGCACCAGCTGGTGCACTACGGCGCGCCGTCGGGCACGCGCGGCGTGGGCTTCGATTGGGTGGACGAGCATGGCCAGCTGCAGGTGCAGCCCATGGCGGGCGCGCTGACCGTGAGCGATGCCGGTGCCTACGCGGCGGCCTGCCTGGCCGGGCTGGGCATCATCCAGGTGCCGCGCCACGGCAGCGAGCCCGAGATCGCCGATGGGCGCCTGTGCCCCATCCTGCCGCAGCTGCAAGCGCCGCCCATGCCCGTGCACTGGCTGTACCCGCACCGGCGTCAACTGCCTCGGCGGGTGCAGCTGTTCATGCAGTGGGTGAGTGAGTTGCTGGCGCCTCGGTTGCAAGCGGTTGATGCCGATCGGCCGGGCTTTGATCCTGCGCAGACCAGACCAAGCTAGGGATGGCGGGCTGTCAAATGCCCCTCCTAGACTGGCCTGCATCTGCCACGCTTGCCTTGCGCCCGACCCCCCATGGCCACTTCCAACAAATCCCAGGCGACCCCGCGCATGGATGCGGCACGCAGCAAGAAAAAGCCGACCCGTGGCATCAGCCTGGCTGGCCTCGCTGCGGTCATTGAAGACGCCTGTGTGGCGGGTGCGGCCCCCGATGCGGGCCCGGCCGAGCCTTCGGCCTATGGCGACCTGATGAAGCGCCTGCTGGCCGTGCAGAGCAAGTTCCCGCCCGTGTACGAGCAGCACATGGTGGCCCCCTTCATCGCCACCTTGCAGAAGCTGGGTGTGGCCCAGTTCAAGCGGCTGCTGGCACGTGACCCGAATCGAGAGTCCGACGCCGGCATGATGTTCGATGTGGCCCAGGCCATCTTGCAGCACGGCGAAGGCCATGCCCAGGCGGCCACGCGCGCCTTCCAGGAGTTCATCAGCGACCTGTACGACGGCTTCCTCAGCGCCGAGGACCGCAAGGGCGTCAAGGCGCCCGATCTGGGCGTGGTGCCGCCGCTGGTGAAGTGGGGCGCGCCCGAAGCCGGCCCCTACACCTGGCCGGTGGACGCGACGCAATCGCTGGATGTGGATGCGGGCGTGGTCAGCCTGCCGCCTGCCAACGCCCGATCAGGCCTGGTGGCGTGGGCCGCGCTGGGCCACGAGACGGCCGGCCACGACATCTTGCATGCCGACTCCGGTCTGCAAGACGAGCTGGCGCAGGCGCTGCGCACCAACCTGAAGTCGCTGGGCTCGGGCCTGGCCGATTACTGGGCGTCGCGGATCGACGAAACCTCGTCCGACGTGATGGGCATCCTCAACCTCGGGCCGGTGGCGGGCATCGGGCTGATCGCCTATTTCCGTGGCCTGGCCAAGTCGGCCGGCGCGCCGCCTCGCTTGGGCAGCGAAGGCCCCGATGACGACCCCCATCCCGCCGACATCGTGCGGGGCTACCTGGCCGCAGAGGTGGTGGCGCTGCTGAAGTTCGCGGGCGCATCGGCCTGGGCCCAGCGCATCGCTGCCGAGACCGACCGCGACTGCGGCACCATCGTGCTGGCCGGCCACGCCATCAGCGCCACGCTGGCGCGCCAATCGGCCAAGGTGGTGGCGCAGACGCTGGTGCAGTACCGGGCCCAGGCGCTGGAGCAGCACGCTTTGGGCGAGATCCAGAATTGGGCCGATGCCGACGAGGCCATCGTGCAGGCGCTGCGGCCTGCGCTGCGCGATGGCACGGCCTTGCCGCCCACGCCGGGCGGTGCCAAGCTGTATGCCGCCCACCTGGTGGCCGCTGCCGTGACCGAGGCGCTGGCCACGGGGCACGACATCCCCGGCTTGCAGCAGCGGCTGATCCAGGCGCTCAACACGCTGCACGACCGCAACCCCGCCTGGGGCCCGCTGTTCGTCCTGCACCGGGGCGACATCCGCCGTGACTTCTTCGTGCCTGCGGTGTGGCGCCGCTTTCAGGCCTGAGCTTTCTCGTTCGCATCAAACCAGGCCGCAGCCCATTCCACGAAAGCCTGCACCCGCGTCGAGAGGTGCCGGTTCGACGGGAACACCACGTGGATGGGCATGCTGCCCACCTCCCAGTCGCTGAGCACGCGCTGCAACTGCCATTCGCTGCCCGGTGCGCGCAGCACCATCTCGCCGATCTGGCCCACGCCCAGGCCGGCCACACAGGCATCCCAGTAGGCGTTGGAGTCGTTCACCAGCAGGGCGCCGGGCGGCGTCAGGGCCAAGGCCTCGTCGCCCCGCTTGAAGTCAAAGGGCATGGCCGTGCCGCTGGCCACGAAGTAATGCACGCAGCGGTGTGGCGCGTGCATCAGCTCGCTCGGGTGTTGCGGCTCGCCGTGGCGCGCCAGGTAGCTGGGCGCGGCCACGGTCACCAGGCGCATCTCGCCCACGCGGCGGGCCACCAGCGTGGGGTCGCGCAACTCGCCCACGCGCAGCACGCAGTCCACGCCTTCGTTGACCACGTTGATCAGCCGGTCTGAGCAGCCCACCTCCAGCTGCAAGCCGGGGTAGCGTGCCAGCAGCTCGGGGATGGCCTGCGGCATCAGCAAGCGCGCCAGGCTCGTGGGCATGTCGACCTTCAGGCGGCCTTCGGCCTGGCCGTGTTTGGCCGACACCGATTCGTCGGCCTCGCGCAGGTCATCGAGGATGCGCACGCAGCGCTCGTAATAGGCCGCGCCATCGGCCGTCAGGCCCACGCGGCGGGTGGTGCGGTGCAGCAGGCGCACGCCCAGGCCGGCCTCCAGGTCTTGCAGCAGGGTCGACACCGTGGCCTTGGGCAGGCCCAGGGCGTCGGCCGCCCGGGTGAAGCTGCCCAGGTCCACCACGCGCACGAAGACCTCGATGGCTTTGAACTTGTCCATGCCTCATTGTTCAACAGGCTGAACAGTCATTTCGCTCAAAGGGTATTTATCCATCCAATCCGCACGTTTACAGTCAATCCACGTCCAGCGCGGTTGCTGGCTTTGGGACATGCGGCCATGAGCGCCCTCCAACTCGATCACCTGGACCCCCAGGCCCCCATCAGCGAAGTCGACTGTGCTGGCCACAGTGGCCCGTTGCGCCTGCGCGTCTACCGCAGCAGCGCCAGCAAGCCCGCGCTGCTGGTGTTCTTCGCGCCAGGGGGCTTTGTGGCGCCCGATCTGGACGAGGCCAACGCCTGCCTGCGGGTGATCTCGGACGTGTGCGGTGCCACCATCGTCGCGCCGTACTACGCCGAGCAGCCCGACCGCGCCTTCCCCGCGCCCGTGGAAGACGCCCACGTGGTGCTCAGCCTGGCTGCCCAGCACCGCGCCAAGCTGGCCAGCCGCAGCGCGCGCCTGTTCGTGGCGGGCTGCGAGGCCGGGGGCAACCTGGCGGCCGTGTCGGCGCTGGTGTGCCGCGACCGCCTGGGCCCCGCCTTGGCCGGCCAGATCCTGGTCACCCCCATGTTGGACGCCAGCATGGGCTGTGGCTCGATGCGCTGTGCCGCCAACGACCCCGCGCAGCGTGAGCTGGCCCAGGCCGCCGAGGCCGCCTACCGCCGCTACCTGCCCAACCCGGGTGACCGCCTGCACCCTTACGCCAGCCCGCTGAATGCACGCCGCCTGTCGGGCTTGCCGCCGGCGCTGGTCTTCCACACCCAAGGCGATCCGCTGACCGACGAGGGCCGGGCCTATGCCGCGCAACTGCGCGAAGCCGGCAACCTCGCCCACGACGTGGACCTGCCGCCGCCCGACGACCTGCGGGACAGCGCCGACCGCTGCGAGCTGACCGCCGACGACCCCTGTGTGCTGGCCATGAAGGCGTTCATCGCCCGGCCAGCCGACCCGCCCGCGGGCTGATCCCGCCGTTCCTGTCCTGTGAGCCCGCTGTCCACGTGGGGTGTGTGTGCACCCGGCGGGGAGGCGTGCTGCCGTGAACCCACAACAACCACTTGCTCATTGCTGACCTTGCCTCGGGGTGCCCCATGATCGACCAATCGCCTTTGAATCCCTCCCTCGCGCCTGCGGACATGCCTTGCGAAGGCGCGGCGCAGACCATGCGCCAACGCCGCCTCAGCGCCACGGCCCTGGCCGTGATCGCCACCACCCTCGCGTCTGGCCTGATCGCCGGCTGCGGCCCGGAGCAGCCCGCCCAGGCCGCCACAGGCGCCGGTGCGCCGCCCGCCATGCCCGTGAGCGTGGCCGCCGTCATCGCCCGCCCCGTGGCCGACGAGCGCGAGTTCTCGGGCCGCATTGAGGCCATCGAGCGCGCCGAGATCCGCCCCCGCGTGGCCGGCACCATCGAGCGCGTGGGCTTCCAGGCCGGCGCGCTGGTGCGCAAGGGCGATGTGCTCTTCACCATCGACCCGCGCGCCTACCAGGCCGAGGCCGCCCGCCTGGAGGCCGCCGCCGCCAGCTCCAAGGCCCGTGCCGACCTGGCCCAGGCCGAGCTGGCCCGCGCCAAGCGTTTGCTCGATGACAACGCCATCGCGCTCAAAGAGCACGACGAGCGCGCGGCCAACGCCCGCCAACTGCTGGCCACCGCCAAGGCCGATGACGCCGCGCTGGCTGCTGCCCGCCTCAACCTCGAATGGACCCGTGTGCGCGCACCGTTCGATGGCCGCGTGGGCAAGGCCGAAGTCACCGAGGGCAACCTGGTCAACGGCAACCAGGTGCTGACCACGCTGGTGTCGGCCAGCCCCGTGTACGTGAGCTTCAACGGCGACGAATCCACCTACCTGCAGCTGGGCAAGCTGGCCCGCAGCAATCCGGGCGCGCTCAAGGTCAAGCTGGGCCTGTCGCACGAGCAGGGCTTCCCGCACACGGGCAAGCTGGAGTTCGTCGACAACCAGATCGACCCGCAAACCGGCAGCCTGCGCCTGCGCGCCATCGTCGACAACAAAGATGGCCTGCTGACCCCGGGCCTGTTCGCCAAGGTCAAGCTGGGCACCGATGTCGGCGGCGTGGCCTCGGCCCTGGTGGCCGAGAAGGCCGTGGGCACCGACCAGAACCGCAAGTTCGTCTACGTGGTGGCCGCCAACAACCAGACCGAGTACCGCCCCGTGCAACTGGGCGCCACCGTGGGCGAGCTGCGCGTGGTCACCTCGGGCCTCAAGGCGGGTGAGCGCGTGATCGTCGACGGCCTGCAGCGCGTGCGCCCCGGTGCACCCGTGGCCCCGCAAGATGTGCCGATGGAAGGTGCCTCGGCCGCGGGCAAGCCTGCTCAGGCCGCCAAGTAAACGAAAGGCTGCCACATGAACATCTCCACACGCTTTGTGGACAGGCCGATCTTTGCCGCGGTCCTGTCCATCCTCGTCTTCATCGCGGGCGTCATCGCCATCTTCAAGCTGCCGGTCTCGGAATACCCCGAGGTGGTGCCGCCCTCGGTGGTGGTGCGCGCGCAGTTCCCTGGCGCCAACCCCAAGGTCATCGCTGAAACCGTGGCTGCGCCCCTGGAGGAGCAGATCAACGGCGTCGAGAACATGCTCTACATGGGCTCGCAGGCCACGACCGACGGGGTGATGACGCTGACCATCACCTTCAAGATCGGCACCAACGTCGAGCAGGCCGAAACCCAGGTGCAAAACCGCGTGCAGCGCGCCTTGCCCCGCCTGCCCGAAGAGGTGCGCCAGATCGGCGTGACCACGGTCAAGAGCTCGCCCAACATCACGATGGTGGTGCACCTCTTGTCGCCCAAAGGCACGTACGACGACGTCTACCTGCGCAACTACGCCACGCTCAACGTGAAGGACCGCCTCTCGCGCCTCAATGGCATGGGCGACGTGCAGGTCTTCGGCTCGGGCGACTACGCCATGCGCGTGTGGCTCGACCCGCAGAAGGTGGCGCAACGTGGCATGACCGCATCTGACGTGGTGGCCGCCATCCGCGAGCAAAACGTGCAGGTGGCCGCGGGCACCGTCGGGGCACCGCCCGACACCAAGGCGCCGTTCCAGCTGTCGGTCAACACGCAAGGCCGCCTGAGCTCTGAAGAAGAGTTCGGCAACATCATCGTCAAGACCAATGCCGATGGAGGCGTGACGCACCTGCGTGACGTGGCCCGCATCGAGCTGGGCTCCAACCAGTACGCGCTGCGCTCGCTGCTCAACAACAAGCCGGCCATCGGCATGGGCATCTTCGAGGCGCCCAACTCGAATGCGCTGCAGTTGTCGACCGACGTGCGCGCCGTGATGGACGAGCTCAAGAAGGACTTCCCGCCTGACGTGGACTACGCCATCGTCTACGACCCCACGCAGTTCGTGCGCGATTCGATCAAGGCCGTGATCCATACGCTGATCGAAGCCGTGGCGCTGGTGGTGATCGTGGTGATCGTGTTCCTGCAAACCTGGCGCGCGTCCATCATCCCGCTGCTGGCCGTGCCCGTGTCCATCGTCGGCACCTTCGCCGTGCTGCTGGCCTTTGGCTTCTCGATCAACACGCTGTCGCTGTTCGGCCTGGTGCTGGCCATCGGCATCGTGGTGGACGACGCCATCGTGGTGGTCGAGAACGTCGAGCGCAACATCGCACTCGGCCTGTCGCCCCGCAACGCCACCATCCAGGCCATGCGCGAGGTCTCCGGGCCCATCATCGCCATCGCCCTGGTGCTGTGTGCGGTGTTCGTGCCCATCGCCTACGTGTCGGGCCTGAGCGGTCAGTTCTACAAGCAGTTCGCGCTCACCATCGCCATCTCCACCGTCATCTCGGCCTTCAACTCGCTGACCTTGTCGCCCGCGCTGGCCGCCGTGCTGCTCCAGCCGCACGACGCGCCGAAGGACAAGTTCGCCCGCGCCATGGACTGGGCGCTGGGGGGCTTCTTCAAGCGCTTCAACCGCGTGTTTGACCGTGCCTCGCACGGCTACCAAAGCGGTGTGCAGGGCACCTTGCGCCACAAGGCGATGACCATGGGCGCCTACCTGGCGCTGTGCGTGGCCGCGTTCTTCGTGTTCAAGCAGGTGCCGGCCGGCTTCGTGCCCGCGCAAGACAAGCAGTACCTGGTGGGCTTTGCCCAGCTGCCCGATGCCGCTTCGCTGGAGCGCACCGATGCGGTCATCCGCCGCATGACGGACATCGCCCAGTCGGTGCCTGGCGTGAAGGAATCGGTGGCCTTCCCCGGCCTGTCGATCAACGGCTTCACCAACGCGCCCAACGCCGGCATCGTGTTCTACACGCTGGACGACTTTGACAAGCGCAAGGGCCCGGGCCTGTCGGGCGACGCCATCGCGGCCGAGGTCAACAAGCGCCTGGGCGCCATCCAAGACGCCTTCATCATGGTCTTCCCGCCGCCCGCGGTGAACGGCATGGGCGCCATCGGCGGCTTCAAGCTCTTCGTGGAAGACCGTGGCAACGTGGGCTACGACCAGCTCTTCCAGGCCGTCATGGCCCTGCAGATGAAGGCCTGGCAGACGCCGCAGCTGGCAGGTGTGTTCAGCAGCTACCAGATCAACGTGCCGCAGCTGTTCGCCGACGTGGACCGCACCAAGGCCAAGCAACTGGGTGTGCCGCTGGCATCGATCTACGACACGCTGCAGATCAACCTGGGTTCGCTGTACGTGAACGACTTCAACCGCTTTGGCCGCACCTTCCAGGTGGTGGCCCAGGCCGATGCGCCGTTCCGCAACAACGCCGAGGCCATCTCGCAGCTCAAGGTGCGCAGCAACTCGGGTGAGATGGTGCCGCTCTCCAGCCTGGTCAAGGTCAGCGACAGCTATGGCCCTGACCGCGTGCAGCGCTACAACGCCTACGTGTCGGCCGACATCAACGGCGGCGCCGCCCCCGGCGTGTCGTCGGGCCAGGCCCAGGCCATCATGGCCAAGCTGGCGGCTGAAACGCTGCCCAAGGGCGTGAGCTACGAGTGGACCGACCTGACCTACCAAGAGATCCTGGCTGGCAACACCATGGTCTACGTGTTCCCGCTGTGCGTGCTGCTGGTCTTCTTGGTGCTGGCTGCGCAGTACGAAAGCTGGACGCTGCCGCTGGCCGTGATCCTGATCGTGCCGATGTCGATGCTGTGTGCCCTCACCGGCGTGTGGCTCACCAAGGGCGACAACAACATCTTCACGCAGATCGCGCTGTTCGTGCTGGTGGGCTTGTCGGCCAAGAACGCCATCCTGATCGTCGAGTTCGCTCGCGAGCTGGAGCACCACGGCAAGGGCATCGTCGAGGCGGCGCTGGAGGCCTGCAAGCTGCGCCTGCGCCCCATCCTGATGACGTCCATCGCCTTCATCATGGGTGTGGTGCCGCTGGTGTATTCCAGTGGCGCCGGTGCCGAGATGCGCCATGCCATGGGTGTGGCCGTGTTCGCCGGCATGCTGGGGGTGACGCTGTTCGGCCTCTTCCTCACGCCCGTCTTCTATGTGCTGGTGCGCAAGCTGGCTGAACGCATCAGCCCCACGCGCGCCACACCAACCCCTGCCGCCCCTGAGCTGGGCAGCGAGGTGCAAGCATGACCCGCACGATCCAACGCGCCTTCCGTTTCACGGTGACCGCCCTGGCCGCCGCCACCCTGCTGGCCGCCTGCGGCACCACCCCGCCGCCGCCCCAGGCCACACTGAGCGTGCCCACCGCTTACCAAGAGGCCGAGGCCGCCCAGGCCCGCTGGAAGACGGCGCAGCCCGCCGAAGCCCAGCCGCGTGGCGAGTGGTGGCGCGCCTTTGGCGACGCCCAGCTCAACGCCTTGCAGCAACAGGCTGAAGCCGGCAACCCGGGCCTGGTGGCCGCCGCCGCCCGGGTCAAGGCCGCCCGGGCGCTGCTGGGTAACGCCGAAGCCGAGCGCAGTCCGCAGGTCAACGTGCAGGCCGGGGCCACCCGCCAGCGCATCGCGGCCGCCCAACTGGGCACCGGCGCCAACAACGACACGCGCTTCCCGCCGGCCACCATCTGGCAGGCCCGCGTGGGCGCCAGCTACGAGGTCGATCTGTTTGGCCGCGTGGCCAACGGCGTGAAGGCCGCCGAGTCGGATGCGCAAGCTGTGGAAGCCGCCCAGCGCTCGGTGCAACTGGCCTTGCAGGCCGACGTGGCGCAGGCCTACTTCACGCTGCGCACGCTGGACGCTGAAGTCGACCTGCTGACCCGCACCCTGGCCTCGCGCGAGCAAACGCTCGGCCTGATCCAGAAGCGCCGCAACGCGGGCGAGGTGTCTGACCTCGACCTCTCGCGCGCCCAGGCCGATCGCGCTGGCACGCAGGCCGAGCTGCAGGGCCTGCAAGGCCAGCGCCAGCGCGCCGAACACGCCTTGGCGATGCTGCTGGGCAAGACGCCGGCCGACTTCAAGCTGGCACCGCAGCCACTGACGGCCGAGCAGGCCATGCCCCAGGTGCCGGCGGGCTTGCCCTCGGCCCTGCTGGAGCGCCGCCCCGATGTGGCCGCCGCCCAGGCCCGCATGATGGCGGCCAACGCCCGATTGGGGCAGACGCGCTCGGCACTGTTCCCGGCGCTGGTGCTCACGGCGCAAGGTGGCCAGGCATCCAGCGAGCTGCAAGACCTGTTCGCCTTGAATGCGCGCACCTGGCTGGTCAGCGCCGTCTTCAACCTGCCCATCATCGACGGTGGCCGCAACAAGGCCGCCATCGCGCGCGCCGAAGCCGGCCTGGAAGAGTCGGTGGCCGACTACCGCCAGTCGGTGCTGCAGGCCTTTGGCGATGTGGAGGGGCAACTCGCCAGCCTGGGCAGCGCCCGCGCCCAGGCCCAGTCGGTGGACGAGGCCCTCGCGGCGGCGCAGCGCGCGGCATCCCTTGCCGACAAGCGCTACCGCGCCGGCGAAGACAGCTACCTGAGCCTGCTCGACACCCAGCGCAGCCTGCTGGGCACCGAGCGCCAAGCCATGCAGCTGCGTGGCGCCTGGGCCAGCCAGACCGTGGGCCTGGTGCGGGCCCTGGGCGGCGGTTGGTGAGGCTGCGGGCGCGGCGCCTGCAAGGTGCTGTGCCCCCCCACAAGTTGCACGCAGGTGTGCAACTCTGCATGAAAAGGGGCGCATATCGGGGCACTGCAGGCCGGGGCTGGATGTGAACATCAAGCCTCGCCCCTTGGTGGGAAGCGTGCGCACCTCCTACAGCGCGCGGCCAGGTGGCGATGACTGTTCATCGAACCTGGCCTCATGCGCACCACACTCCAGTTGGCCGGCGACGGCAAAGCCCGCGTTCGCCGCACCCTCATCGTGCTGCTCTACGGCAGCGCATGCATCCTGGCGGTTGGCGAGTCCCTGCACTGGTCGGCGCTGGTGGCGCTGAAGTTCGCGGTCCTCACCGTGCTCTTCGAGCTGTTTTTCTCGCGGCTGGAGCAGCCCGCTGCGCCCAAGTCTGATGACGCGCAGCACCTCAAGTCCCTGGTGGGTGGCGTGGTGCCGGTGTGGGCGCGCCAGCTCGATGCGGCCAACCAGCACCTGAACCACTCGGTCACCGTCATCATGGAGCGCTTCGCCGGCATGTCCGGGCGCATGTGCCAGACGGTGGATCAGAACGGCTCACACAGTGGACAGAGCTTCATCACCGTCATGACCGACGCGCATGACAAGCTCGAAGCCGTGCTCAAAGAGCTGCAAGACGCCCTGAGTGCCCGATCGCGCCTGGCCGAGGATGTGCTCGCCATGGCCGCCTTCATCCAGCAGCTGGAGACCATGGCCAACGAGGTGGGCGCCATCGCCCGGCACACCAACCTGCTGTCGCTCAACGCCGCCATCGAGGCGGCCCGTGCGGGCGAGCAAGGGCGCGGTTTTGCCGTCGTGGCCAAAGAGGTCCGCGAGCTGGCGGCCGAATCGGGCCGCACCGGCGAGCGCATCATCCAGGTGATTGGCGAGGTCAACCACGCCATCCGCAACGCGCGCAGCGCCATGATGGATTTCACGGCGCAAGACAACGCCGTGGTCGACCGTGCGCACGAGGTGATTGAAGGCGTGGTCGACGGCATCCGCCATGCGGCCGAAGACGCCCTGCACCGTGCCGAGGTGCTCGCCGCCGAAAGCACGGCCGTGCGCCAGGAGATCGACGAGGTGCTGGTGTCGGTGCAGGCGCAAGACCGCGTCTCGCAGATGCTGGCCCATGCCCAGCGCGACCAGCAGCGGCTGGTTGAAGCCCTGCAGCAGCCGGGCGACCTGGCCCAGCAGCCTGGTCTGAGTCCGGGCACCTGGCTGGCGCACCTGCGCAGCACCTACACCACCGAAGACGAGCAGGCCGCACACGACGGCAAGCCCTTCAAGCCGCCCACTGCGGCCTCTGCGGGCCGTCAAGCCGCCGCCGCTCCCGCCGAGCAAGACACCACCTTCTTTTGATCGCCCCCCGGGATAAACATCAAGGACCACCATGGCCAAGACCATCCTGATCGTTGACGACTCTTCTGCGATACGCGTGTCGGTGCGCATGGCCCTCACGGCCAAGGGCTACGAGGTCGTCGAAGCCGACGACGGCAAGACCGCGCTGACCAAGCTCGATGGCCGCAAGTACCACCTGGTGATCAGCGACGTCAACATGCCGCACATGGACGGCTTCACCTTCGTGCAGCACATGAAGGCCAATGCCGCCTACAAGTACACGCCGGTGGTGATGCTCACCACCGAAGCCTCGCCCGAGAAGAAGGAGCAAGGCAAGGCGGTGGGCGCCAAGGCCTGGATCGTCAAGCCCTTCGTGCCCGATCAACTGGTGGCCGTGGTGGCCAAGCTGGTGCTGCCATGAGCCACACGCACCGTTTGGATGGCGAACTCACGGTGTACGTGGTCCACGCGCTCAAGGACGCCTTGTTGGCTGCCCTGGCGCATGACCCAGATCTGCAGCTGGATCTGACCGACGTGCACGAGATGGATGGCGCAGGCTTGCAGCTGCTGCTGTCGGCCCAGGCCGAAGCCCGCCAGCGTGGGGGCGACCTGCAGATCGCCGCCGCCTCGCCCCAGGTCGAGGCCACGCTGACGCTGTGTCGCTTGCGCGGGGCCTTCATGCCCGAAGCCCAGGAGGTGTGACCGTGATGCACGACGAGGCACTCAGCGCCTTCATCCAAGAAAGCCGCGACCTGCTCGAGCGCATGGAGGCCGCCTTGCTGGCCATCGAAGCGGCGCCCCGCGACCAAGAGCTGCTCAACGCCATCTTCCGCGCGGCCCACACGATCAAGGGCTCGGCCGGCATCTTCAGCTTCCAGCACATCGTGGACGTCACCCACCACGCCGAGAGCGTGTTGGAGGCCGCACGGCGCGATCAGCTGCGCATCGACGGGCCCCTGGCGAGCCTGCTGTTGGCCGTGGGCGACCACATCCGCCTGCTGATCGACGAGATCGACGCCGGGCGCGACAGCAGCGCGGCCATGCATGCCGAAGGCCAGGCCCTGGCCACCCGATTGCAAGCGGTGATGCAAGGCCTGCACGGCACACCCGCCGAGGCCATCGAGGGCGATGACACGCCGGCAACCGCTGACCCGGCCAGCGCCGAGCCCCACTGGCGCAGCGAGCTGGGCGATCGCCTCGACCAGTGGCGCCTGGCCATGCGCTTCGGCCCGGACACCTTGCGCGATGGCTTCGATCCGCTGAGCTTTGTGCGCTACCTCGAAACCCTGGCCACCCAGTTCGACGTGCGCGTGCTCACCGACGGCATCCCGCCGCTCAGCGTGCTGGAGCCCGATCACTGCCACCTGGGCTTCGAGGTGGCCATGCAGACGGCGCATGCGCGCGCAGCCATCGACGAGACCTTCGAGTTCGTGCGCGAAGACAGCCAGATCCACATCCTGCCGCCGCAACCGCAGCCGCAACCGCAAATGGCGGTGCAGCCCGCGGCCAGCATGCCGGCGTCAGCTGCCATGGTGTCCCCCCTGGCCGGCCAGGCGCGCGCGGCCAGTCCCCGTGAAGGGCAGTCGGGCGAGCAGCACACCTTGCGCGTGGATGCCCGCAAGCTCGATCAACTCATCAACCTGGTGGGCGAAATGATCGTGGCCGGTGCGGGCACCAGCTTGCTGGCGCGCCAGCACAAGATCAAGGACCTGATGCAGGCCACCTCGGCGCTGGGGCGCCTGATGGAAGAGGTGCGGGATTCGGCGCTCAACCTGCGCATGGTGCCCATCGGTGGCACCTTCAACCGCTTCCAACGCCTGGTGCGCGACCTCAGCCAAGAGCTGGGCAAGGACATCGCGCTCGACATCTCGGGCGCCGACACCGAGCTCGACAAGACCGTCATCGAAAAGCTGTCCGACCCCTTGACTCACCTCGTGCGCAACGCCATGGACCACGGCATCGAGCCCGAGGCCGAGCGCGTGGCGCGGGGCAAGCCGGCACAAGGCACCGTCAGGCTGCATGCCCACCACGAAGCGGGCCATGTGGTGGTCGAGGTCAGCGACGATGGCCGAGGGCTGTCGCGCGCGCGCATCCTGGCCAAGGCCATCGAGCGCGGCCTGGTCGCGCCCGAGGCGCAGCTCAGCGAGCACGAGGTGCAGCAGCTCATCTTCCAGCCCGGCTTCTCCACGGCCGATCAGGTCAGCAACATCTCTGGCCGCGGCGTCGGCATGGACGTGGTCAAGCGCAGCATCACCAGCCTGCGCGGCGCCATCGAGATCGCCTCCACCGAAGGGCAGGGGGCCACCATCCGCATCCGACTGCCGCTCACGCTGGCCATCATCGACGGCTTCCTCATGGGCGTGGGCAAGGCGTGCTACGTCGTGCCCCTGAGCGCGGTGGTCGAGTGCATCGAGCTCGGCCGCCAGCACCCCAGTGACCGCGACTGGATCGACCTGCGCGGCGAGGTGCTGCCCGTCATCCGGCTGCGCCAGCTCTACGACATCGAGGGCGAGCCGGGCCGCCGGCAGAACATCGTTGTCGTCCAAGGCGGTGGCAAGCGCGTGGGCCTGGTCGTCGACCAGCTCATGGGCGAGCTGCAAACCGTCATCAAGCCGCTGGGCAAGGTGTTCCAGCGGGTGCAAGGCGTCAGCGGCTTCACCATTTTGGGCAATGGCTCGGTGGCGCTGCTGATGGACATCCCCGGCCTGCTCAGCCAGGCCGGCGCCACCCACCACGAACGGCTTGCCAGCCCGGCGCCAGCCCTGTCGGGATGAGGCCTGGCCTGGCCCGGTCCCCCGTTGACAGCGTCCCCTCATCCCCGATGACCCATGCCTCAGAAAGGTGTGTCAGCCATGAAGAACCTCACCGTCGCACAGAAGTTTGCCTTCTTGATCGCCACTGCCTTGATGGGCATCGGCGTGCTCACCGTGGTCATGTCCATGCAGATGGACCGCGTGTACAACGCAGCCAGCTATGGCACGGTCAACACCGTGCCCAGCCTCCTGGCGATCGACAACGTGGCCGACACGGCTGCACTGGTGCGTACCCGCACCTGGCAGATGATGGCCGACTCGGACATGGACCATGTCAAAGAGGTGGCCGATGACACGCAAAAGCAGGTGGCCAAGCTCGAAGAGGGGCTCAAGGCTTACGAGAAGCTGATCTCTGACGACAAGGACCGCAGCCTCTGGCAAGCCGACAAGGAGGCCGTCAGCAACTACCTCACCTTGCGCACGGAGCTCGCACGCCTGGCCCTGGCGGGCAAGCGCCAGGAATCGGTGGACCTGTGGGCCGCCAACCGCAGCAAGGTGACCCGCATGGGCGAGGCCATCACCGAGCACCGGGCCTACAACGCCGAGCTGGGCAAGAAGGGCGCAGACGAGGCCGTGGCCATTCAAAAGAACGCCATGGTGATCTCGGTGGTGCTGGCTGCCGTGACCTTGGTGATCGTGGGCCTCATCGGCTGGGCCATCGCCCGCAGCCTGATCAAGCAGCTGGGTGGCGAGCCCGCCTATGCGGCCGAGATCGTCAGCCGCGTGGCCCAAGGTGACCTGACCGTGCAGGTGGACCTCAAGCCGGGTGACCACAGCAGCATGCTGGCCGCCATCAAGGCCATGACCGACAAGCTCTCGGCCATCATCGGCGATGTGCGGGGCGCCTCGACCTCGCTGGCCTCGGCCTCGGAGCAGATCTCGGCCACGGCGCAAAGCATCAGCCAGGCGGCCTCGGAGCAAGCCGCCAGCGTGGAAGAAACCTCGGCATCGATCGAAGAGATGGCCAGCTCGGTGGAGCAAAACGCCGAGAACGCCCGCGTCACCGAAGGCATGTCAGGCAAGGCCGCCAAGGAGGCCTCCGAGGGCGGCCAAGCCGTGCGCGAAACCGTGCAGGCCATGAAGATCATTGCCGACAAGATCAGCATCGTCGACGACATCGCCTACCAGACCAACCTGCTGGCGCTCAACGCCGCCATCGAGGCCGCCCGTGCGGGCGAGCACGGCAAGGGCTTTGCGGTGGTGGCCGACGAGGTGCGCAAACTCGCCGAGCGCAGCCAGGAAGCGGCCCAAGAGATTGGCGAGGTGGCCAAGTCCAGCGTCTCGTTGGCCGAGCGGGCCGGCGAGCTGCTCGACACCATCGTGCCGTCGATCTCCAAGACCTCGGACTTGGTGCAAGAGATCGCCTCGGCCTCCAACGAGCAATCGACCGGCATCAACCAGATCAACACCGCCGTCACGCAGCTCTCGCAGCTGACGCAGGAAAACTCCAGCGCCTCGGAAGAGCTGGCTGCCACCGCCGAAGAAATGAGCGGTCAGGCCGAGCTGCTGCAAAACCTGATGGCCTTCTTCACCTTGCAGCACGCCTCGGGTGGGGGCTACACGCCGCCGCCAGCGGGTCGCAGCCAGCCCAAGGCGATGCGCCCGAGTGCCCCGTCTGCCCACATGGCCGCCCGCAAGCCAGCGCCCAAGCGCGCCGCATCGCAGCCCGTCGCCGCGTCGCAGCACGAGTTCGTCGCCTTCGAGGAGTGAGCCATGGGTGCGCTCACCACCGAGGCGCATGGCGCCACCGCCACAGCGGCTGGCGCGCGCTCAGCCATGTCCAGCCAGTACCTGATCTTCAGCCTGGGCAAGGAGATGTTCGGCGTGGCCACCTTGCGGGTGCGCGAGATCATCGAGTACGGCAACATCACCAACGTGCCGATGATGCCCGAGTACATGCAGGGCGTGATCAACCTGCGCGGCTCGGTCGTGCCCGTGGTTGACCTCAGCGCCCGCTTTGGCCGCCCCGCCACCGAGATCTCGCGGCGCACCTGCATCGTCATCCTCGAGGTGCTGGCCGAGACGGAAACCTTTGTGCTGGGCATCATCGTGGATGCGGTCAGTGCCGTGCGGCAAATCGAGGCCTCGGCCATTGAAGCGGCCCCTTCATTTGGCACCCGCATGCGGGCCGATTTCATCGAAGGCATGGCCAAGGTCAACCAGGGCTTTGTGATCTTGCTGAACCTGGCGGCCGTGCTGTCCATCGACGAACTCGCCATGCTGCAAGCCGGGGCGCAGGACGCGCCGGTGCGGCTGTGATGGGCGCAGGCCGACGCGTGCACCATGGTCGCGACATCGTCTCTGCCGCAGCTCAGTGAGCCGGAGTTCAAGGGCTTTCGCCAGCTGCTGCTGGCCGAGTCCGGCATCCAGCTCTCTGATGTCAAGCGCAGCCTGGTGGTGGGGCGATTGGCCAAGCGGCTGGCCGCGCTGGAGATCGAGCGCTTCAAGGATTACCTCAGCCTCATCCAGCGCGACCTGCAAGAGCGCCGCATCGCGATCAACCTGCTGACCACCAACGAGACCTATTTCTTCCGCGAGCCCGCCCACTTCGAGTTCTTGGCCCAGCATGTGGCGCCGCTGCTCAAGCAGGTGCGCCAGCCGCGCATCTGGTGCGGGGCCAGCTCCACCGGCGAAGAGCCTTACACCATCGCCATGGTGCTGGCCGATGCCTTGGGCCACACGCGCTTCGAGGTCCTTGCCTCCGACATCAACACCACCGTGCTCGACACCGCCCGGCGCGCCATCTACCCGATTGCCGATGCGCAAAGCCTGCCCAAGGCCGTGCGCATGAAGCACTGCCTCAAGGGGGTGGGCTCGCAAGAGGGCTACTTCCAGGTCAGCCCCGCCATCCGTGCATGCGTGCAGTTCGAGGTCATCAACCTCAACGCGCCGCTGCCCGCGCTGGGTGAGTTCGATGTGATCTTCCTGCGCAACGTGATGATCTATTTCGGGCTGGAAACCAAGCAAAAGCTGCTGCAGCGCCTCGTGCCCTTGTTGCGCCCTGGCGGCCACTTCTTCATCAGCCACTCCGAAAGCCTGCATGGCGTGAGCACCGCTTTGAGCGCAGTGCGGCCATCGGTCTACGTCAAGAAAGTGAGCACGCCATGAGCCGTCCCCCTTACCGCGTGCTGATCGTGGATGACTCTGCCGTGGTGCGCGATGTGGTCTCGCGCGTCTTGTCCGCCGACAAACGCCTGTCTGTGATGGCTGCGGTGGCCGATCCACTGTTTGCGATCAACCGCATGGCGATGGAATGGCCCGACGTCATCGTGCTCGATGTCGAGATGCCGCGCATGGACGGCCTGACCTTCCTGCGCAAGATCATGGCCGAGCGGCCCACCCCGGTGGTGATTTGCTCGACGCTGACCACGCAAGGCGCCGACACCACCATGCAGGCCATGTCGGCAGGGGCTGTGAGCATCGTCACCAAGCCCAAGATGGGCCTCAAAGAGCACCTGCTCGAAGAGGCCGACGACCTGGTGGCGGTGGTGGTGGCCGCCGCCCAGGCCCGTGTGCGGCGGCCCACTTCGCCATCGGCCGGTCTGCCGGCACCCGCCGCACTCAAGCCCGCCCGCAAGCTCACCGCCGATGCGGTGCTGCCGGGGCTCAAGGGATCCAAGGGGCCCATGGGGCCCATGGGGCCTGCCCGCGCCATGAGCGAGACCACCGACCGCATCGTGGCCATTGGCACCTCGACCGGAGGCACCCAGGCGCTGGAGCAGATCCTCACGCAGTTGCCGGTCGACAGCCCAGGCCTGGCCATCGTCCAGCACATGCCCGCCAACTTCACGGCCGCGTTCGCCAAGCGACTCAACGGCCTGTGCCAGATCGAGGTCAAAGAGGCCGCCTCGGGCGATCGCGTGCACACCGGCATCGCCCTGATCGCACCGGGGGGCAAGCACCTCACCATCGAGCGCAGCGGCGCCCAGTACCGGGCCGTGGTGGTGGACGGTCCGGCCGTGAGCCGCCACAAGCCCTCGGTGGACGTGCTGTTCCGCTCGGTGGCCCGCGCCGCCGGCCGCAACGCCTTGGGCATCATCATGACCGGCATGGGCGACGACGGCGCCCGTGGCCTGCGCGAGATGCGCGACGCCGGCGCCCGCACCCTGGGCCAAGACGAGCCCAGCTGCATCGTCTACGGCATGCCCAAAGAGGCCATGCGCCTGGGCGGCGTGGAGCGTGAACTGGATCTCGACCACATGCCCGGGGCCATCCTGAGTTGGCGTTGACGCATCGCGCCTGCTGCGGGTTGCACAAAAAACGAGCGCATTCGGCCGAATGCTGCTACAGTCCGCCGAGATTGCTGCCGTTTCGCTTTCCTGAGCAGCATTGACCGTACGGCGCGCCCTGCGCCGCCCTCTCAGCCTCTGAACCTGGCCGTCGTCTGGCTTGGGCAGGCGCCCTCTGTCAGGCAAGCTTTCGTCAGGTCACCGCCCTGTCGCGCCGCGCCCCTCGCCGGGTGTGCAGTCGCAGGTGGGCGCAGTCACCCCCATCGTGTTGTAGCGGGTCGCCACCCTGGTGGTTGCGGCCTGATCGCGCCCATGCAGCCTGGCTGCGCGGCGCCTTGTTGAAGGAGGCCTCTTGGCCAAGGAAGAACTCATTGAAATGCGCGGCCAGGTCGACGAAGTCCTGCCCGATTCCCGCTTCCGCGTGACCCTCGAAAACGGGCACAGCCTCATCGCCTACACCGGCGGCAAGATGCGCAAGCACCGCATCCGCATCCTCGCGGGTGACAAGGTGTCGCTCGAGCTCTCGCCCTACGACCTCAGCAAGGGCCGCATCACCTTCCGCCACCTGGAGCCACGTGCCCCGGGCTCGGCCCCGCAAGCCCCGCGCCGTCGTTTCTGACGCCTGCGCGCGCTTCGCACCCCTCGCACCCCATCCGGCCTGACGCTGCGGCAGGCCTTCGACACACCGCAGCATGCACTGAAAGGGTCCACCATGGACAGCAAACTCTACGTCGGCAATCTGCCTTATTCGATGCGCGACGACGACCTCCAACAGCACTTCGCGCAGTTCGGCCAAGTGAACTCCGCCAAGGTCATGATGGACCGTGAAACCGGCCGCTCGAAGGGCTTCGCCTTCGTGGAAATGGGTTCGCGCGACGAAGCCCAAGCCGCCATCCGCGGCATGAACGGCCAGTCGTTTGACGGCCGTGCCCTGGTGGTCAACGAAGCCCGTCCCCGCGAAGAGCGTCCGGGCGGCTTCGGCGGCGGTGGCAACCGCGGTGGCTACGGTGGTGGCGGCGGCGGTGGCCGCGGCGGCTACGGTGGTGACCGTGGCGGCTACGGCGGTGGCCGCGGCTACTGATCGCAAAGGGGGCTGGTTCAGCCCCTTTTTTTTGCGCTTGACCTTCAAGTGAGCTTCAAGCTTAAGGTTCGGGCTGTCGTCACTCCGAGACCGCCCATGACCCCGTTTGCTGCGCTCACCCTGCCCAACGGCAGCCGCTTGCCCAACCGCCTGGCCAAGGCGGCGATGGAAGAAAACCTGGCCGATGCCGACCATGCCCCGTCGGACGCCCTGATCCGCCTCTACGAGGCCTGGGCCCAGGGCGGTGCGGGCCTGATGCTGACGGGCAACGTGATGGTGGACCGCCGGGCCATGACCGGCCCCGGTGGGGTGGTGCTGGAGCACGCCGAACATGGCGAGCGCTTTCGGCGCTGGGCGCAGACCGCCCAAGCCCAAGGCGCCCAGGTGTGGATGCAGATCAACCACCCCGGCCGCCAGATGCCCGTGGCCCTGGGGCAAGACACCCTGGCCCCATCGGCCGTGCCCATGGACCTGGGCAGCTTCTCCAAGCAGTTTTCGCCGCCGCGCGAGATGACGCCCGCCGACATCGCCGAGGTGCAGCGGCGCTTTGTGCAGACGGCGGTGCTGGCCGAGCGCTTTGGCTTCGATGGCGTGCAGGTGCATGCCGCGCATGGCTACCTGCTCAGCCAGTTCCTCTCGCCCCTGACCAACCGCCGCACCGATGCGTGGGGCGGCAGCCTGGCCAACCGGGCCCGCGTGCTCGTGGACATCGTGCAGGGCATCCGCGCGGCCGTGCAGCCGGGCTTTGCCGTGTCGGTCAAGCTCAACTCGGCCGATTTCCAGCGCGGGGGCTTCAGCCCCGAAGACGCCAAGGCCGTGGTGCGGCTGCTCAATCCCCTGGGGGTGGACCTCATCGAGCTTTCGGGCGGCAGCTACGAGGCGCCTGCCATGCACGGCGACGCCCGCGATGGCCGCACCTTGGCCCGCGAGGCCTACTTCCTTGAGTTCGCCCGCGACATCGGTGCCGAGGCCACCATGCCCGTGATGGTGACCGGTGGCATCCGCCGCCTGCCCGTGGCCGAGCAGGTGCTCGACAGTGGCGTGGCGGTGGTGGGCATGGCCACGGCGCTGGCGCTCGATCCGCAGCTGCCGGCGCGCTGGCAAGCGGGGCAGGGCGGCGCCCCCACCCTGCGCCCCATCACCTGGCGCAACAAGGTGCTGGCTTCGGTGGCCTACATGGCCATGGTCAAGCACCAGCTGCGCCGCGTGGCCCGAGGCCGCCGGCCCAACCCGCAGGTGGCGCCGGCCTGGGCCGTGCTCGAGCAGCAGCTCGACACCGTGGTCAAGAACCGCTGCTACCGGCGCTGGATGGCGCGGCCCTCGGCCTGAGCCGCCAGGTGCCGGCCGCTCAGCCAGGCGCCTTCCACCTTGCCCCCATGGAGCCAATCGCCGCACAGGCCCAAGCCGGCCTTGCCATCCCACCAGCTGCCCAGCGTGAGCGGGGGCTGGGTGTCGGCGTAACGCCAGCGGTGCGCGGTGGCCTGCACCGTGTGGGCGGGCGGGCCGCCCACGGCCTCGAAAGCGGCCAGCAGCAGCGCCGTCACGTGGGCGGGCGAGGCCTCGATGTGCGACTCGCTCCACTCGGGGCTGGCGTGCAGCAGCCAGGTGCAAGGGCCCGAGCGGCCGGGCTTGCTGCGGTCGTTCGCGATCCAACGCAAGGGGCCCGTGTTGATGAATGCACCGTCGCAAGGCAGCGCCACGGGCTGCGCCGTGCGCACCATCACCGCCCAGCAGCCGCGCATGTGGGCCGATGCGGCCACGGCGGCGCCCGCAGGGCACACCGGCTGCAGCAGCGGCACGGCCTGGGGCGCAGGCACGGCCAGCAGCACCACTTGGAAGCGCTGCGCCAGCACACCGTGCTCGGCCGTGGCCAGCGCCCAGCCTTGGGCTTCGCGCTGCAGCTGCAGCACGGTGGTGGCCCATTGGGTGTGCACGGCAGGGCCCAGCTGCTGCACCAGCCAGCCAGCGGGCGAGGTCATGCGCGGCGTGCCCACGAACCGATCCGGCGTGGTGTTGGGCTCGCCCCAAACGCCGTCAACCCAGGTGGCGATGCGGGCGCGCCAGGGTGCGGCCACGCCGGCGGCTTGCCAGCGCGCCACCTCGTCGCGGAAGGCCGCGTCGCGGGCGGTGAAGTACTGCGCGCCGTGGTCGCACTGCCAATCACCCAGGCCTTGGCCATCGGCGTCGCTGGTGCGGCGGGTGCTCATGCGGCCCGAGGGTCCACGGCTCTTGTCAAACAGGGCAACGGCCTGCCCGGCCTGGGCCAGCGCGTGTGCGCAAGCCAGGCCAGACAGGCCGGCACCGATGACGGCCACCGGCAGTGGCAGAGATTCCAGCGTCGGGGGCATGTGTGCGGGGCGTTGGGCGCCCCTTGGTCCAAAGAGCGAAGTGGAGAGAGGGGAGACACCAGATTGAACCGCATCTGGACGGCGTGCACCGGCGTCAATCTGACGTCGCCCCAGGCCGTGACCATCCGCCTTACAGTGCAGCCTGTGGGGTTGTGCGCACAGGAGGCGTTGCCATGAAGATCGGAGAGTTGGCCAAACGCACGGGCCTGGCGCCATCGACCATCCGCTTCTACGAGAGCAAGGGCTTGCTCAAGCGGGTGGCCCGGCAGGAGAACGGCTACCGCGCCTACCCGCCCGAGGCGGTCGTGATCCTCACCTTGATCGCACAGGCCCAGCAGACGGGCTTCTCGCTCGAAGAGATCAGCCAGCTGCTGCCGCAAGACCTGGGCAACTGGCGCCACGACGAGCTGGTTTCGGCCTTGAAGAAGAAGGTGGCCGACATCGACGCCATGGCCCAGCGGCTGGCGCAGAGCAAGGCACAGCTGGAGGCTGTCATCGCCATGGTCGACAGCAAGCCCGAGGACATGGCCTGCCAGGACAACGCCCGCCGGGTGATGCAGGCCTTGGGGTTGAGCACGCCGGCTGGGCGGGTCAACGACTGAGCTCAGGGCACGGGCTTGAGCAAGATCGCATGGCTGCGGGACTGGCTGTCGAGCCCCTCGGCCACGATCCAGCCCGCGTCGTTGATGCCCAGGGCGTTGACCAGGGTGATGCCCTTCAGTGCGGCCGGGTCCACCAGCTCATTGAGGTCGCGCATGGCCGCCCCGTTGGTCGACACGAAGGCCCGGAAGGCCCCAGCGGCATTGGCGCCGTAGCCCACCACGGTGCCCGCTTTGTTGACCCCATTGCCGGTGGACGATGCGCCGCCCAGGGTGCCCAGGTCAGCGAGGGTGCTGCCGTTGTGCAAGAAGGCGTGCCCATAGGCCGCGTTGCCGCTGGACTTGGTGCTCACCCACCCGGTGGCCTTGCCGTCGCTGGAGAGGGCGGTGGTGGCGCCACCGTTGCCACCGTTGATGCGGCCCAGGTTCTTGACCGTGGTGCTGCCGAACGTGCCCAGGCCTGGCGAGGTGTAAAGGAAGCCCGAGTAGGTGGTGCCGAACTTGCCGTTGCCGTTCAAGCCGGTCACGCCCGCTTTGACGCAGGTGCTGGAGGCGGTGGCCGATGCCCCGTTGGGTGCCGTGTACAGACAGGCCGTCACCGGTGACGTGTAGGTCTGCGGGGGCAGCAAGATGGGGTAGACGGTCTTGGTGGTGTAGCCGGTGATGACCGTGGCCACGATGCGGCCATCGGGGCCCATCATGGCCGATGCCACATCTTTGGCGGCGGCCGTGAAGGGCGGTTGCACCGTGGTCTGACTGGCGGCCAGCCAGACGTTCAGGCGTTTGGTCGCGGCGCCGGGGGTGAAGTCGACGAACAGCACGTCGCCACTGTCGGCCAAGGAGGGGAGGGTCGCCGCGGGCCGGCCGTCTGGCGGCAGCGTCCAGACGCGCTGCAACTGCCCGGCCGTCCACAGCAGCACCTGGTTGCCGAGGCTGCTGGGCCCGCCGTCTGCGGTCATCACCACCTGCCCGCTGGCGTTGATGCCCATGGCTTTGGCGCCATAGGCCTCGGCGGGGGTGAGGTCGATCAGCTGGTAGGTGGGGGCGGCCCAGCTCAGCGCCGAGCCGAGGCACAGCGCGGCCACGCACAGGGTGTTGCGCATCCGAAGTCTCCTGAGTGTTGAATGGTTCGCATCAGTAGACCGCAAGCCCGGGCGGTGCGCAATCGGATCAAAAGCCGTCAGCGGCCCAGGTGTCTCAGGTGCCCCAGGTGCGCCAGCTCGGCCGAGTTCAGCACCTGCACGCCCTGTGCGCCCGGCAGGCTGCGCACCAAGGCGTGCCCGACGGCCTGGGCCTGCACCGGGCGGTAGGCGCCGGGCAGCACGGGCGCGAGCAGCCGCGCCAGGGGCATGGCCAGGCGTTCGCCCAGGCGCGGCGGTTGAGGCAGGGCGCTGCGGTCGCCCAGCAACAGCGAGGGTTGCGCGATCAGCAGGGCTTGCAGCGGCAGGGCTTGGAGCGCGTCTTCGAGCTCGCCCTTGACGCGGTTGTAGAACACGCCCGAGTGGGCATCGGCGCCCACCGCGCTGACCACACCGATGCGCTGCGCGCCCATGGCCACGGCCGCCTGGGCCACCGCCAGGTTGGCCGCGAAGTCCACCGCGCGGAAGGCCGCCTGGCTGCCCGCCACCTTGATGGTGGTGCCCAGGGCGAGGTAAGCCTCGTCCACTCGGGGCAATGTGGGCAACTGATCGAAGGCCACCACCTGCACCAGCAGCTTGGGGTGCGACACCGTCGGGGGCCGGCGGGCCAGCACGGTCACCTGCGCGACCTGCGGGTCGGCCAGCAGGGCCTGCAGGATGTGGCCGCCGACGAGGCCGGTGGCGCCGGCGAGCAAGGCGGTGCGGGGGCGGTGAGTCATGCGGCAACAAGGCAGGTGGTGAGCGCCCCAGTGTAGGGTCGCTATTCCCCTGTGGCCAACAGCACCACGGCCTGCGTGCCCACCGTCACCACGCGGCCGCCGCAGCCCTGGGCGTAGGCCTCGGCCTGCGCGCGGGTGGAAAACCAGTGGTTGGGGTAGCCGGCCGAAGCGCGCAGCACATCGAGGTGGTCGAGGTGATCGACCGCCATGCCTTGCAGGGCCTGCGCATAGGCTTCCCAGCTGGCAAAGCCGGCCTCGACGGCCAGCGTGCGCAGCAGGTGCTTGCGCTGCACCAGGCTGCGCTGGCGGTGCAGGTGGGGCAGCGACAGTTCACGCAGGGTGTGCGTGGCCAAGATGCGGCGCAGCACCGGCAGCGAGGTGGCCAGCGAGTCGGACGTGGCGGCGCGGTGCAGCTGTTTGGCGAGCGCACGCACCACATCGGCCGCATGCCGAGGCGGTGTCACAGACACAGGGACGGGGGAGGGAGATTGCATACCAGCTCCATGAACACGGCCTGCTCGCTGTCGGCCTGGGGTGGTATGCAAGCGCAAGGCTTGCGGAGGATGAGCGGTGCTGCTGCTTTCGCGAGGGGGGCGCCCGGTGAGCCCTGGTCGGCATTCTAGGCCGACTTCGGCGTGCGGTGCAGCCGGATGATCGCGTCACCCGTTTTGCCGGCGATCGCATCGGCCAGCGTGTGCTGGTCGAGCGCGGCGTAGAAGGCCGCTTCACCGCTGGCGAGCAGGCCCTTGAGTGCGCACTGGCCGCGCAGCACACAGGGCGGTTGGGCACAGTCGATGAGCTCATCGGTGCGCTCCAGCAATCGGATCACCTGTCCCAGCCGGTAGTGCTCAGCCGCTTGCGACAGGCGGATCCCGCCGCCTTTGCCCCGCACGTTCACCAACCAGTCTTGCTGGCCCATGAACTGCACCACCTTGGCGAGGTGGTTGTGCGCCACGTCGAAGCGCTCGGCGATCTCGGCGATGGTGACGGTCTGGCCCGCCTCGGCCTGGCACAGGTACATGAGGACCCGCAGGCCGAGGTCAGTGAAGCGTGTCAGTTGCATGAGCCGTGCACCGTGGAAGACGCACCGAGGATACCGCCGCCAGCCACGCCCCCCGTGCCGAAGGCCTCGGCATGGATGCGATCACCCGGCACGCCCAGCGCCTGGAGCGCCGCGATCTGCGCCGCCATGAAGCCCTTGGGGCCGCACACGTACACGTCCGCATCGGCCGGCAACAGGCCGGCTTCAGCCAGGCGCCCAACGCTCAGGCGGCCGATCTCATCGGGCTGCGCTTCGGGCCGATCGGGGTGCGCAGCGTCGTGCACCAGCAGCGCCGCGGCATCGCCACCGCGCGCCACGAGCTGGCGCACCAGCGGGGCAAACGCTTGCACGCCTGCATGGCGCGCGGCGTGAGCGAAACGCACGGTGCGGCCTGGCGCCGTGGCCACCAGGTGCGACAGCATGGCCACCATGGGCGTGATGCCCACGCCGGCGCTCAGCAGCACCACCGGCGTGGCGCGGTCTTCGTGCAAGAAGAAGTCGCCCGCAGGGGGCGCCAGCTCGACCACGTCGTTGACCTGCACCGCATCGTGCAGGTGGTTCGAGACCATGCCTGCGGGGTGATCGCCTCCGGCCTCGCGCTTGACCGAGATGCGCAGGTGGACCTGGCCCGGCGCATCCGACAGGCTGTACTGGCGCGGCTGGCGGTAGCCGAGCGCGGGGATCAGCAGGCGCACCGACACGTACTGGCCGGGCTTGTGGCGCGGCACGGTGCCGCCATCGGCGGGCACCAGCTCGAACGAGGTGACCTCGTCGCTCTCGGCGCGCTTGGCCTGCACGCGGAAACTGCGCCAGCCCGTCCAGCCCCCGGCTTGCGTGGCGGCGTGGTCATAGCCCTGCTGCTCCAGGCCGATCAAGAGCTGGGCGAGCTGCCCATAGGCGGCGGCCCAGGCCTCGATCAGGGCCGGGGTGGCGGCGGCGCCCAGCACCTCGGCGATGGAGGCCAGCAGGTGCCGCCCCACGATGGCGTAGTGCTCCGCACGGATGCCCAGGCTCACGTGCTTGGCGGCCACGCGCACCAGCACGGGCATCAGCACCTCGGGGTGGTCGATGTGTTCGGCATACGCGGCCACGGCCATGGCCAGGGCCTCTTGCTGCGCACCGCTGCGTTGGTGGCCCTGGTTGAACACTTCGCGCAGCTCGGGGTTGTGCGTGAACATGCGTTGGTAAAAGTGGCGGGTCAGGTGCACGCCATTGGCCTTCAGCACGGGGGCGGTGGCTTTGACGATCTCGCGGGTCTCGGGGCTCAACATGGCGCTCATCCATCTGTGTTTACAATAGATGCATCGTAAATGCATGTTTAAGGGCGCGTCAAACGTGCCGCTGGCAAAGCCCTGCGTGTGGTCAGGTGATCGGCGGGGGCGTACGCTGCGGCTGCATCGCCCATCCCGTCAATGCCCATGACTTCTGTGCACCCCTTGCTCCAACGCCTGGGCTTGAGCCTGCCCATCGTGCAAGCGCCCATGGCCGGTGTGTCCACCCCGGCGATGGCGGCGGCGGTGTCTGAGGCGGGGGGCCTGGGCTCGTTGGGCATCGGCGCAATGACGGCCGCACAGGCCCACGCCACCATCGCCGAGACCCGTCAGCTCACCCGGCGGCCCATCCACGTCAATCTGTTTTGCCACCAGCCGGCGCGGCGTGATGCCCAGCGCGAAGCCGCCTGGTTGCGCCACCTGCAGCCGCTGTTCCACCAATGGGGGGCGCCGCTGCCTGCGACGCTCAATGAAATCTACCCCAGCTTCACCCAGGCGCCCGATGTGCTGGCGGTGATCCTGCAGGCGCGGCCCGAGGTGTTGAGCTTTCACTTTGGCCTGCCCACGCCCGCGCAGTTGCAGGCCATCCGAGCGGCAGGCATCTTCACCATGGCCACGGCCACCAACTTGGACGAGGCCCAGCAGATCGCGCAAGCCGGGGTGGATGCCGTGATCGCGCAAGGCATCGAAGCGGGCGGCCACCGGGGCATGTTCGACCCCGATGCGGTGGACGAAGGCCTGAGCACCTTCACCTTGGTGCAGGTCTTGGTGCGCCACAGCCCGCTGCCTGTGGTGGCCGCGGGCGGCATCATGGATGGCCGGGGCATCCGGGCCATGCTGAGCCTGGGGGCCGCCGCGGCGCAGTTGGGCACGGCCTTCGTGCTGTGCCCCGAGAGTGCGGCCAGTGCGGGCTATCGGGCCCAGCTGGGTGGGGCAGACCGCACCACGGGCCACATCACGCCACCACCCACACGCCTGACCCGTGTGATCTCCGGCCGGCCGGCGCGGGGCCTGGTCAATGCCCTCATCACCCATGGCGAGCAAGCCGGCTCGCCACCGCCACCCGATTACGCGGTGGCCTACGACGCGGCCAAGCAGCTCCACGCGGCGGCCGCACGCCAGGGCAGCAGCGCGTGCGCCGCGCATTGGGCGGGCCAAGGGGCCAGCCTGGCCAGGGCCTTGCCGGCGCGCGAGTTGGTGGCCGCCTTGGCGCGGGAGATGGCGCTGGATGTGGGCGCTGATGTGGCCCCTGGCGTGGCACCTGAGGGGGTGCCCAAGTAAAGCCCCCAAGCCGCCAAGCCACCAACCCATGGTGCGAGCATGGTCAGGGCCCATGCCCCGACCGCTGCAGACCCGGCGACAATCTCGGCCCGCCTGGCTTTTGCCCCCCACCGCCATGACCGACGCCCCTTCCTCGCCCCAGCCCGCCTTGCCGACCTGGCCGCACGCCTACCCTGCCAGTGGCGCCAGCGCCATCCTCAAGCAGCACAACGCCGACTTCATGGTCACCGAGTTGCCGCTGCAGCTGCCCTCGGGCGACGGCGAGCACCTGTGGCTGGACATCGAGAAGAACGGCGCCAACACGGCCTATGTGGCGCAGCAACTGGCCGAGGCCGCCGGCGTGACCGAGCGCGACGTGGGCTATGCGGGCCTCAAAGACCGCTACGCCATCACCCGGCAGTGGTTCAGCATCTACCTGCCCACGGGCAAGGCGGGCGAGACGCCCGATCTGACGGCGCTGCAGCACCCCGAGTTCAAGGTGCTCAGCCAGAGCCGGCACGTCAAGAAGCTGCGCCCGGGCGACCTGCTGGGCAACCGCTTTCGCATCGTGTTGCGCGAGGTGCGCGGCGAGCGGGCCGCCATCGAGGCCAACCTGCAGGCCATCGCCGCGCAAGGCGTGCCCAACTACTTCGGCGCGCAGCGCTTTGGCTTCGATGGGGGCAATGTCGAGCAGGGCCGGGCCATGCTGGCGCGCGAGATCCGGGTGCGCAACCCCAAGAAAAAAGGCATCTACCTGTCGGCGGTGCGCTCCTTCGTGTTCAACGAGGTGCTGGCGCAGCGCATCCAGCAAGGGCTGTGGGGTCAGGCCTTGAGGGGTGATGTGATGGACGCGGCCGGCCGGCCCACCGGGCCCATGTGGGGGCGCGGCCGGCTGAGCTCTGCCGACGATGCGCAGGCGCTGGAGCACAGCGTGGCGCAGCGCCACGCCACCTTGTGCGACGGCATGGAGCACGCGGGGCTGGAGCAGGAGCGCCGCAGCCTGGTGTCATGCCCGGCCGAGCTGTCGTGGGATTGGCCGCAGGCCGATGAACTGGTGCTGGCGTTCACCTTGCCGGCCGGCCATTACGCCACGTCGGTGCTGGTGGAGATCCTGCAGACCACGGAGCCCGAGCGGCACACGGATGACGAGCCTGCTGTCGCTGCTTGAGGCCTCAGAAGAAGGCCTGAATCCCCGTCTGCGCCCGCCCCAGGATCAGCGCATGGATGTCGTGCGTGCCCTCGTAGGTGTTCACCACCTCGAGGTTGACCAGGTGGCGCGCCACGCCGTATTCATCGCTGATGCCGTTGCCGCCCATCATGTCGCGGGCCAGGCGGGCGATGTCCAGCGCCTTGCCGCAGTTGTTGCGCTTCATGATCGAGGTGATCTCGACCGCGGCTTTGCCTTCGTCCTTCAAGCGGCCCAGGCGCAGGCTGCCTTGCAGCCCCAGCGCGATCTCGGTCTGCATGTCGGCCAGCTTCTTCTGGATGAGCTGGTTGGCGGCCAGCGGGCGGCCAAACTGCTTGCGGTCCAGCGTGTACTGGCGGGCGCGGAACCAGCAGTCTTCGGCCGCGCCCATGGCGCCCCATGAGATGCCGTAGCGCGCGCTGTTCAAGCAGGTGAAGGGGCCCTTCAAGCCGCGCACCTCAGGGAAGGCGTTCTCATCAGGCACGAACACGTCGTCCATCACGATCTCGCCGGTGATGCTGGCGCGCAGGCCCACCTTGCCGTGGATGGCGGGTGCGCTCAAGCCCTGCCAGCCCTTTTCCAGCACGAAGCCACGGATCTGGTCGCGGCCGTTCTCGTTGAACTGCGCCCACACCACGAACACATCGGCGATCGGCGCATTGCTGATCCACATCTTGCTGCCGCGCAGCGTGTAGCCGCCGTCCACCTTGGTGGCGCGGGTGCGCATGCCGGCGGGGTCAGAGCCATGGTCGGGCTCGGTCAGGCCAAAGCAGCCGATGAACTCGCCCGAGGCCAGCCGGGGCAGGTACTTGCGTTTGGTGGCCTCGTTGCCGAAGGCGTTGATGGGCACCATCACCAGCGACGACTGCACGCTCATCATCGAGCGGTAGCCCGAGTCCACGCGCTCGACCTCGCGGGCGATCAGGCCATAGCTCACATAGCTCAGCCCGGCGCCGCCGTACTCGGTGGGGATGGTGGCGCCCAGCAGGCCCAGCGCGCCCATCTCGCGGAAGATGCCCGGGTCGGTCTGCTCGTTGCGGAAGGCCTGCTGCACGCGGGGCAGCAGCTTGTCTTGGGCGTAGGCCTGGGCGGCGTCGCGCACGGCGCGCTCTTCGCCCGTCAGCTGGTCATCGAGCAGCAGGGGGTCGGCCCAGTTGAAGGAGGCTTGGGTGTCGCTCATGGTGTGCAATGCAAAAGGGGTCAATCAGTGAGAGGGGGCGCTGGCTTCTTGCAGCTGGCGCCACAGGATCTTGCCGGTGCCCGATTTGGGCAGGGCGGTGACGAACTCGACGATGCGCGGCACCTTGTAGGCGGCCATGCGCTCGCGGGCCCAGGCTTCGAGCTGGCTGCCGGTGAGGGCCTCGTGGCCGGCGCGGCGCACCACCACGGCCTTCACCGTTTCGCCACGGTAGGCGTCTTGGGCGGCGATCACGCAGGCCTCTTGCACGCCCGGGTGGCCATAGAGCAGCGCCTCCACCTCCGCCGGCCAGACCTTGAAGCCCGAGGCGTTGATCATGCGCTTGAGGCGGTCCACCATGTGGGCGTAGCCGTCGGCGTCGAGGCGGGCCAGGTCGCCCGTGCGCAAGAAGCGCTGGCCATTGATGATCACGAAGGCGGCCTCGGTGGCCTGCGGGTTGCGCCAGTAGCCCTGCATCACCTGCGGGCCGTGGGTGACGATCTCGCCCACCTCGCCGATGGCCACGGGCTGCAGCGTGGCCGGGTCGATCACGCGCGAGTCGGTGTTGAAGATGGGGATGCCCAGGCATTGCCGCTTGGGCCGGTGCGTGGGGTTGATGTGCGTGGCCGCCATGGTCTCAGACAGCCCATAGCCTTCGATGTAGTTCAGGCCGGTGAGCTGGTGCAGCCGCGCGGCCACGGCCTCGGGCATGGCGGCCCCGCCGCCGCCGATGCTCTTCAAGCTGCTGAGGTCGGCCTGCTCGATCTGTGGGTGGGCCAGCAGGTCGACCACCATGGTGGCGATCAGCTGCGCGCCGGTGATGCGGTAGCGCTCGATGCAGGCCAGGGCCACGTCGCGGTCCCAGCGCGGCATCAACACGGTGGTGGCGCCTTCGGCCAGCACGCCGTTCATGGCGTTTTGCATGCCGGTCACATGGAAGAAGGGCAGCACGCCCAGCTGCACCGTGTCCCTGCCCATCTGGCCCAGCCACGCCGGGCGCGTGAGCGCATTGAAGCGCACCGAGCGGTGGGTGTGCATGCAGCCTTTGGGGTGGCCGGTGGTGCCGCTGGTGTAGGGCAGCACGGCCAGGTCATCGGGGCCGGCTTGCATGGGGGGCAAGGCCGTCGCACCGGCTTGTGCTTGCGACCGGCCCAGCGCATCGGCCCAGGTGCAGGCACCCAGGCGCAGGTCGTCTTGCCCCAGGGCCTGCCAGGGCGCGGCCACGAAGTCGGGCACGCGCAGGCTGGTGGGCATGGTCAGGTGGTCGCTGTAGCAGGCCACCAGGGCGTGTGCGAGGCGGGTGTCGTCGCCAAAGGTCTCGCGCGGGGTGGGCCGGGCCATCACGGTGCGCACCTCGGGCCAGGTGTCTTGCGCACAGACGATGACGCGGGCCTGGGCGTCGGCCACCAGGTGGCGCAGCTCGGCCTCGCGGTTCATCGGGTTGACGGGCACCACCACCGCATCGAGCCGCAGGATGGCGTAGTACGCCGCCACGAACTGCGGGCTGTTTTGCAGCATCAGCAGCACGCGGTCGCCCCGCTGCACGCCGGCCTCGTGGTGCAGCCAGCGGGCCAGCGCCTCGGCCTCGCGCTGCAGCGAGCCGTAGCCCACGATGCTGTCGAAGAAGATCAGCGCGGCCTTATCGGGCTGGCGCGCAGCCGATTGGGCCAGCCCGTGCCACAGGTGCTCCTGGGGCAGGGGCAGCTCACGCGGCAGGCCGGGCGTCCAGTGCTGCAGGTGCAGCGTGTGGGTCAGGTCCTCGGGCATGTGGGCCTCTTGTGCGGTCAGGCGGCCAGCGGCACGCCGGTGGACAGGCGGATGTAGCGTGCCAGGTGGTGGTCTTCGTCGCCCAGTTGGTGGTCGATCATCACCAGGCGCTTGGCCACGTGGGCCACGGGCAGCTCCCAGGTCATGCCGATGCCGCCGTGCAGCTGGATGGTCTCCTCGGCCACGCGGGTGCCCGATTGCCCCACCGTCACCTTGGCCGCCGACAAGGCCATGTCGCGGGCGATGCGGGTGGCCTGGTCGGGCTCAGCCTGGTGGTTGCCGAAGGCGGCAGCCGCGTTGATCACGGCCGAGCGCGTTTGCTCGATGGCGATCGCCATGTCGACCACGCGGTGCTGCAGCGCCTGGAAGCGCGCCAGCGGCACGCCGAACTGCTGGCGCGTTTGCAGGTAGGCGATGGTGGCGTCGCGGGCGGTTTGCATGGCGCCCAGGCTTTCGGCGCACAGGGCCAGCAGGCCCCGGGCGATGGCCTCGTCGATCAGCGGCCAGGCCTTGTGTTCGGTGCCCAGCAGCGCGTGGGCGGGCAGGGCCACATCCAGGTGGATGTCGGCGGCGCGCTGGCCGTCGATGGTGGGGTAGTCGCTGCGCTGCACACCAGCGGCATCGGCTGGCACCACGAACAGGCTGATGCCGTGCTCGCGCTTCGGCGCTTCGGCCGGTGCGGTGCGGGCGCTCACCAGCAGCCACTGGGCTTGTGCGCCAAAGGGCACCACGGCCTTGTGGCCCTGCAGGCGCCAGCCTTCGCCTTCGCGGCGGGCGGAGGCTTGCACGTGGGCGGTGTCATGGTGGCCGCCCGCTTCGAAGTGCGCCAGCGTGGCCACGGTCTCGCCGGCCTGGATGGCGCTCAGCAAGGCCTGGTGGGCGTGGCTGGCCTCGAAGGCACCGGCCGCAGCCAGGGCGCCTCCAGCCAGCACGGCCGAGGTCAGCACGGGCTCGTTCACGTTGCCTTTGCCCAGCGCCTCGAACACCACGGCGATGTCGAAGCCGGCGCCGGCCAGGCCGCCTTGCGCCTCGGTGAACAGCGCACCCAAGGCGCCCAGTTCGCCCAGTTGGGCCAGCCAGGCGCGCTGGTGGCCGGCCTCGCTGGCCTGTGCGGCCAGTCGGGCGTCGAAGGTGCAGGTGTGGCCCACCCAGCGGTCGAGGGCATCGGCCAGCATGCGGCGGTCGTCAGAATGTTGGAAGTCCATGTCGTGCCCCCGGTTCAGCAGTCCAGCATCGTCTTGGCGATGATGTTCTTCTGGATCTCGTTGGAGCCGCCGAAGATCGACAGCTTGCGGTTGTTGAAGTAGCTCGCGGCTGCGAAGCGGGCCTCAGGCAGGCCGCCACCGGCCACCGGGGCGTCGTCGTCAGCCGCGTGCAGCACGTCGGTGGGGAAGGGCAGGGCGGCCGGGCCCAGCGCACGGCGCAGCAGGCTGGTCAGCTCTTGGCGGATCTCGGTGCCCAGGATCTTGAGCATCGAGCTTTCCACGCCCGGCGCACCACCGCCGGCCACCGCAGCGATCACGCGCAGGTTGGTGGTCTTCATGTTTTCCAGGGCGATCTCGACACGGGCCAGGCGCGCGGCGAACAGCGGGTCGTGCAGCAGCGGGCGCCCGTGGCTGGTGACCTTGCTGGCCACGTCCTTCACGCGGGCCAGGGCGGCCACCGAGAAGCCCACGCCGGCGATGTTGGTGCGCTCGTAGGTGAGCAGGAACTTGGCGCAGGTCCAGCCCTTGTTCTCGGTGCCCACCAGGTTGGCCACGGGCACCTTCACGTCGGTGAAGAAGACCTCGTTGACCTCGTGCTCGCCATCGAGCGTGACGATGGGCCGCACCTCGATGCCGGGCGTGGCCATGTCGATCAGCAAAAAGCTGATGCCCTCTTGCTTCTTGGCCTCGCGGTCGGTGCGCACCAGGCAGAAGATCATGTTGGCGTGGTGGCCCAGCGTGGTCCAGGTCTTCTGGCCGTTGACCACGTAGAACTCGCCCGATGGGTCTTTGATGGCCGTGGTCTTGAGGCCGGCCAGGTCGGAGCCCGCGCCGGGCTCGGAGTAGCCCTGGCACCACCAGTCGCTGCCATCGAGGATGCGCGGCAGCCAGTGCTGCTTTTGCGCCTCGCTGCCGTACTTGATGAGCACGGGGCCCAGCATGTTCACGCCAAAGGGCACGGTGCGGGGCGTGTAGGCCAGGGCGCACTCGTGCTCGAAGATGAACTTCTGCACGGCCGTCCAGCCCGGGCCGCCGTGGGCCTCGGGCCAATGGTTGGCCAGCCAGCCCTTCTTGTGCAGCAAGGCGTGCCACTGCTCGTGGTCCGCCTTGCTGAGGTGCCGGCCCGATCGCACCTTGTCGGTGAGCGCAGCGGGCACGTCGTTGTCCAAGAAGGCCTGCACCTCGTCGCGGAAGGCCAGTTCGTCGTCGTTGAAATTGAGGTCCATCGCGGTCTCGCTCAGAAGATTTCGAACAGGCCTGCGGCACCCATGCCACCGGCGATGCACATGGTCACCACGGCCCACTTCACGTTGGGATTCGTGGCCTTGCGGCGGCGGCCTTCGAGCAGCACATGGCCCACCAGGCGTGCGCCCGTCATGCCAAAGGGGTGGCCGATCGAGATGGCGCCGCCGTTCACGTTCAAGCGCTCATCGGGGATGCCCAGCTGCTGCTGGCAGTACACCGATTGCGAGGCGAAGGCTTCGTTGAGCTCCCACAGGTCGATGTCGTCGACCTTCAGGCCATGGCGGGCCAAGAGCTTGGGCACCGCGAACACCGGGCCGATGCCCATCTCATCGGGCTCGCAGCCGGCCACCACGAAGCCCCGGAAGGCGCCCAGCGGCTGCAGGCCCAGGCGCTCGGCCTCGCGGCGCTCCATCAGCACGCAGGCCGAGGCGCCGTCGCTCAGCTGCGAGGCGTTGCCGGCGGTGATGAACGCATCGGGTCCGCGCACCGGGGCCAGCTTGGCCAGCGAGTCGTACGTGGTGCCGGCGCGGTTGCAGGTATCGTGGTCGACCGTGGCTTGGTGCCGGGTCACTTCCTTCGTGTCCTTGTTGACCACGGCCATGGTGGTGGTGATGGGCACGATCTCGTCGCGGTAGCGGCCAGCGGCTTGCGCTTCGGCCGTCTTG